>JAESGW010000483.1_pt1 | contig 36272 bp, 34 predicted proteins | sample 9269791 | NCBI WGS metagenome assembly JAESGW01 (sample SAMN16773120, study PRJNA677053) | algae metagenome | isolation source: Aphanocapsa lilacina HA4352-LM1 and co-occurring heterotrophs from near cave... | place: USA: Maniniholo cave, near Haena, Kauai, HI | collected 2009-07-28
TCGGCACGGCGCGGCCCACGGTGGAGACGTTGACGGCCAGGAAGCCGCCCCGCCCGAGGTGGCCGAGCCACAGGGCGAGCGGCAGGCCGAGCAGCACCGCGACCACGAGGGCGGTCGCGGTGAGGAGCAGCTGCTCGAGCAGGCGCGCGACGAGACCGCCACCGCCCGTCCAGCTGTCGGCGTCGAGGAGGTACTGCCAGGTCTCGGCGAAGAGGTCCATCAGCGCGCCCCTGCCGTCCACGGGGTCAGCACCCGTTGGGCCACGACCAGCACGACGTCGAGCACCACCGCGAGCACCACGCACAGCACGGCGGCGGTCATCAGCTCGGCGCGGAAGTCGCGCTGCACGCCGTGGGAGATCAGGTCGCCGAGGCCGCCGTAGGACACGAGGGTGCCGACGGTGGTGAGGGCGATCGTCGACACGGCCGCGACCCGCAGGCCGGCCATCACCACCGGCAGCGCCAGTGGCATCTCGATGCGGGTCAGCATCCGCGCCCGCCCGTAGCCCAGCCCGGTCGCCGCCTCGCGCACCTCGTCGGGCACCGACCGGAGGCCGTCGAGGAGCGCGCGGACCAGGATCGTCAGGGCGTACAGGCCCAGGCCGATGACCACCGTGGCCGCCGAGAGGCCCGTGAACGGGACCAGGAGAGGCAGCAGCGCGAGCGAGGGAACCGTGTAGACGCCGGTGCTGAAGCCCAGGACGGCGGACTCCAGGCGCGGCAATCGGCGCGCCACGAGCGCGAGCGGGAGGGCGATGGCGAGGCCGAGGGCGAGGGCGGCGAGCGTGATCAGGACGTGCTCGACGAGCGCGTCGGTGATCTGCCCGCGCCGGTCCTCGACGTACTGCCAGCAGAACCACTCGTTGACGAACCGGCTGTAGCAGCTCGGCCCGGTGTCCGCGGCGGCAAGTAGGGTCACCGCATGGACGCTACCGCCTCGTCGGCGAGCCCGACCTCACCCGAGTCGGCGGGCGCCGACACCATGATCCGTCTCGAGGGCGTGGGCAAGACCTACGCGGACGGGACCGTGGCGGTCCACGAGCTCGACCTCGACGTCGCGCGCGGCGAGATGGTCTGCCTCGTCGGCCCGTCGGGCTGCGGCAAGTCCACCACGCTCAAGATGATCAACCGGTTGATCGAGCCGACCACCGGCCGGATCTGGCTCGACGGCCAGGACGTCACCGACGCAGACCCGGTCGAGCTGCGCCGCGGCATCGGCTACGTCATCCAGCAGATCGGCCTGTTCCCCCACCAGCGCATCGAGCAGAACGTGATGACGGTGCCGCTCCTCTACGGCGAGTCGAAGGCCACGGCCCGCGAGCGCGCCCACGAGCTGCTGTCCACGGTCGGCCTCGAGCCCGAGCAGTACGCCCGGAAGTACCCCCACGAGCTCTCGGGCGGTCAGCGCCAGCGCGTCGGCGTGGCCCGGGCGCTCGCCGCCAACCCGCCCGTGCTGCTGATGGACGAGCCCTTCGGCGCCGTCGACCCGGTGGTGCGCGGCCGCCTCCAGGACGAGTTCCGCCGACTCCAGGCCGAGCTCGGCAAGACCGTGGTGCTCGTGACGCACGACATCGACGAGGCGATCCGGATGGGCGACCGGGTCGCGGTCTTCGCCGCCGGCGGCCGCCTCGCCCAGTACGCCACCCCGGGCGAGCTGCTCGCCCGGCCCGCCGACGAGCAGGTGGCCGACTTCGTGGGGTCGGGCGGCCTGCGCACGCTGACTGTCACGCGGCTGCGCGAGGACCACCTCGAGCCGCTCGACGGCGTCTCGACCGGCGACCTGGGCTCAGCCATCGACATCGACTCCTCGCTCGAGGACGCGCTCGCCGCGATGCTGCGCGACGACAAGCCGATGGTCGGCGTGCGCCGGGGCCCGACCTTCCTCGGCGTGCTCACGCCCGCCGGCGTGCACCGGGCGCTGCGGGAGTCGTTGCGCTGATCTCCGGGGGTCGACCCGCGCGGCGGACCTCCGGCGGCACGGCTCACCCGAACCGGGCGATGAGCTCGTCCATCGCCGCGTCGATGCGGGCGTCCACCCGGCGGCGTCCGGGGTCGGCGTCGTGCCACTCGACGATCTCGCGAGCCCCGAGGTGGAAGGGGATCGTCGTGGTGTGCCCCGGCACCAGCGCGCGCAGCTTGGCGGTGTCGAACACCGCGCAGTGGGCCTTGTCGCCGAGCAACGCGGCGCCCCAGTCGGCATCCACCCGGGCGATCGCGCTCGACGCGACGTGGACGAGCTGCGCCTCGACGCCGGCAGCAGCGGCGAGGGTGAGCGTGATCTGGTCCCACGTGAGGACGTCGTCGCCGGTCACCGTGTAGGCCTCGCCGTGCGTGCGCGGGTCACCCAGCAGGGGCACCAGGGCGCGGGCGACGTCGCGGTGGTGGGTGAGTGTCCACAGCGAGGTCCCGTCTCCGTGCACCACGACCGGCCGGCCCTGCCGCATCCGCTCGATGGCCGTCCACCCGCCGTCCAGGGGCACGGCGGTGCGGTCGTAGGTGTGCGAGGGCCGGATGATCGTCGCGGGGAGCCCGTCGTCGCGGTGGCGGGCGACCAGGACGTCCTCGCAGGCGATCTTGTCGCGGGAGTACCCCAGGAACGGGTTGCGCAGCGGCGTCGACTCGGTGACGGGCAGCCGCGCCGGTGGCTTCTGGTACGCCGACGCCGAGCTGATGAAGACGTAGTGCCCGGTGCGGTCGCGCAGCGCCTCGAGCCGGGCCTCGACCTGGGCGGGCACGAAGCCGACGAAGTCCACGACCGCGTCGTAGTGGCGTCCGTCGAGCGCCGCGCGCAGCGCGACCGGGTCGTCCGCGTCGGCGATCACCGCACGGGCCCCCTCGGGCAGCGGCCTGGTGTCGCTGTGACCACGGGTGAGCGCGGTGACGTCGAGGCCGCGTTCGACCGCGAGCGCCACGCAGGCCGAGCTGATCACGCCGGTGCCGCCGAGGAAGAGCACGGACAGCACGCTGGCCGCCTTTCGAGGATCCGGGACGAGGGACGCGTCGATGCTAGCGGCGTGGTCCTCGCGCCCTACCTCACCGGCACGTCGCGGTGCCAGGACTCCGTGACGTACTTCGTGCCCCACCCCATCGAGGTGTAGAGCCCGTCGGCGCCGGTCGGCGAGTCGGCGTCGACCTCGAGGCCCACGCGGTCGCGGCCGCGCGACGCGGCGTCGGCGATGATCGTGCGCAGCAGGCCGGTCGCCACCCCGCGCCCGCGCGCGGACTCGAGGACACCGAGGTAGGAGACGTACGACCCGTCGGGGCCGGTGGCCGACTCGCTGACCGTGCCGACGAGGGCACCGGCCGCCTCGACCTCGTCACCATCGACGATCTCGGCCAGCCACCAGTGGTCCCAGCGGTGGCCGGGGTCCTCGCGCAGCCGGTGGATGAACTCCTGGAAGGTCTCCTCCGCGGAGTTGAAGTGGTCGGTGAAGGCACCCTCGAGCACCTCGTGGACCGCTCGGAGGTCCGCGACGTCGGGCATCCCCCCGGGGCCGCCCTCGCGCTCGACGAGGCGGAACACGACCCCCTTGCGCTCCCAGCGCGCCGGGTCGGGCACCAGCTCGGCCTCGGCGGCCTCCACCGAGCGGCTCATCTGCCACCACGTGCGCACGCGCGTGAAGCCGGCGTCCTCCAGCCAGCCGTGCTGGCGCTCGTCCTCGGCGAAGGCGCCCGTGTCGATCTGCTGCTCTGCGAGCCCGCGTGCGGCGCCGACGGCCTTGGCCTGCGCCTCCGCCCACTCGAAGAGCACGTCGCTGCAGCGGTCGGCGATCCGCTCGTCGATCTCGCGGTCGACGATGTGCACGACGAGCATCCGACCCTCGGCGCGGTCGTGCACGCTGCCCCACGCCTGGATCCGGCCGTCCGGGTCGCGTACGACGAGGTTCTCCCGCATCGCCAGGCCGCGCTCGGAGACTTCCACCCGGACCTCGTCCTCGCCGGAGCCCGCCCACCCGCGCCCGGCCCGCTCGTGGCCGCGCAGGAGCTGGGTGAGGCGCGCGACGGTCGCAGGGTCGTCACCGTCGGGGCTGTCGGCCGACCACCCCGCGGGCAGTCCCGGGTCGTCGGGCAGGGCGTCGGCGGGGTCGCTCTCGAACCGGTTGTCCTCGGGGATCACGTCGCCATCCTTCCGTACGCGCCAGGCCCCGTCGTGGGCGGTGCGTGAGGGGGATTGCGAACGTTCCGGATCCCCGCCACGCACCCCCCATTCGCGCGCGTTCCCGCAACACGCCGACGAGCGGTGGATGAGGGGGATTTCTCGGCGTGGAATCCCCCTCACTCACCGCTCGAGGGGAGCGAGGCGGCTCAGCGGGCGATGGCGCGTCAGGCGCTGCGGTGGTTGCGGCGCGCGGCGGCCGCGCGCAGGGAGTCGAGCTCGGCACGCACGACGTCGATCTCGGCCTCGAGCTCGGCGACGAGGACGATCGCCTCCGCGGCGCGGGACTCGGCGTCGTCGCGACCACGCTCGGCGGCGTCGCGGCCCTGCTCGGCCGCGTCGGCGCGACGGGCCTCCTGGGCGCGCTTGAGGCCCTGCTCGGCGGCGTTCTTCTGCGCGTCGGAGAGCGCGCGCTCGAGCACGCCGATGGCGTCCTCACGCTCGGCGATGCGGCGTGTCATGTCGGCGGCGAAGGCGGCCGACTCTGCCGTACGGCGCTCGGTGATCGCGCGGTACTCCTGGGCCTGGACCGCGCGGTCGCGCGCGGCGTCGCGGCGGGTCTGCATGAGCTCGGAGTGGGTGATCCGGGTCGCGGCGGCCCCCGCGAGCACGGCCACGACGGCAGAGACAGCGGTCAGTCCGGCCGAGGTGGAGACGAGGGCGCCGGTCACGAGCGCCGCGCCGACGACGAGGAGTGCGACGGCGACGGCCAGGCGCGTGCTGCGCTGGCGCCGGCGAGCAGGCATCCGGGACGCCTGTGACTGCTGGGGCTGCTGGGAAGGCATGGCGCCAGACTAGGGCTGCGACCGCCCGCCGTCGGTGCGACACGCTCGCTCCAGCGCGAGCGAGGCGAGGGTCACCCCTGCCGCTCCGGCCGCCGCGACGACCGACCGGAGCACCCAGCGGTCGGCGAGCTGGGAGGCATCGCCCAGCCAGCTGACGGCGTAGCCGGCATAGCCGGCGGCGACCAGCGTGCCCCCGATCGCGCAGGCGCGGGCCAGGACGAGCCGGTTGACGGCCTGGTGCGGCTCGAGCCGCTCACCGCGCACGTGGACCGTCTGCCACGTCTGCCAGGCCAGGAACGCCATGATCGCGGCGACCAGCACCAGTGCCAGCGCCTGTGCCCACGACACCAGCGGCGCGCGACCGCTGAGCGCGACGGCGACGGGATGGATCCCCCAGCCGGCGGCGAGACCGGCCACGGCGCACACCGTCAGGGCGCGTGCCGAGGTGGGGCGGAGCGTGCCGCGCGGCTCCGGGGGGTCGTCCTCGGGTCCGGTCCCGCTCACCTGGGGGCGGCGCTCACTCGACCTCGAGGACGAGGTCGTCGCGCTTCTTGACCCCTGAGGCGTCGGTGGACTGCAGCAGGTCGGCGATCGGGCCGCGGTCCGGGAAGACCGCGTCGGGCTCGAGGTCGTGCCACGGCTGGAGCACGAAGGCGCGCTCGTGGGCCCGCGGGTGCGGCAGGCGCAGGAAGTCCTCGTTGGAGCGGCGGTCGCCGACGACGATCAGGTCGACGTCGAGCGTGCGGGGCGCGTTGCGCACCTCGGTGCGCTCGCGCTCGAACGCGTCCTCGACGGCGAGCGCGCGCTCCATCAGGCGGGCCGCGGGCAGCGTGGTGTCGGCGAGGAGGACCGCGTTGAGGTAGGACTTGGAGCCGTCAGGCGAGTCGACCGGCTCGGTCTCGTAGACCGGCGAGACGCCGGTGACGAAGAAGTCCGGGGTATCGGCGAGCGCGTCGACCGCGCCCTGGAGGGAGGCGAGCCGCTCCCCCAGGTTGGAGCCCAGGGCCACCACCACCCGGCGGATTGGGGGCATCTCCCCGGTGAGGGAGTCGGCGTCCACGATGTTGGGGTTGGGGGTCTCAGTCATGAGCGTTGCCTCGCGTTCTGGTGATCGTCAGCGCGACGTCCGAGTACGTCGCGTCGATGGGTGCATCAGGTTTGTGGAGCGTGACTCGCGCCCATTCAACACGAGTGTCCAACAGGCACACATCCGCGATGCGCTGAGCGACGGTTTCTATCAGGTCGACCGGGTCGCGCTCCACGGCGGCCTTCACGTCGTCGACCAGGGTGCCGTAGTTCACGGTGTCGGCGAGGTCGTCGGAGGCCGCCGCGGGGCGGGTGTCGATGCCGAGGACCAGGTCGACGACGAAGACCTGTCCCTCGCGCCTCTCGAAGTCGAAGACGCCGTGGTGCGCGAAGCACTCGACGCCCAGGACCGACAGCTCGTCCTGAGGAGGGCGCCCTGCGCCCGTCTCGAAGGGCTCGTCGCTCATGCGGGGTCTCCTCCCATGGCCGCGGCCACCGCGAGGGCGTCCCGTGTGGCGCGTACGTCGTGGACCCGCAGCACGTCGACGCCGTGGCCCGCCAGCAGGGCGACCAGCGCCGCGTGGGCGTGCTCGCGGTCGTCGACGGGACGGGCGGCGCCGTCGTCGTCGGCGAGCAGGGCGCCGAGGAACGACTTGCGGCTGGCGCCGACCAGCAGCGGGCAGCCGAGCCCGTGCAGCACGTCGAGGTGCCTCAGCAGCTCCCAGTTGTGGTGCGGCTCCTTGGCGAAGCCCAGGCCGGGGTCCAGGACGATGCGCTCGCGCGCGATGCCGGCGGCCTCGGCCGCGTCGAGCCGCTCGGCCAGCTCACGGCGTACGGTCGCGACGACCCCGTCGGGCGAGTAGTCGGTGAAGTCGCGCATCCGGTCGGCGTGGGCGCGCCAGTGCATCGCGACGTAGGTGGCGTCGCCGGCGGCGACCACCTCGAGGATCCGCGGGTCGGCCAGTCCGCCGGAGACGTCGTTGACGATCCGGGCGCCGGCGGCCAGGGCCGCCTCGGCGACCTCGGCGCGCATGGTGTCGACCGACACGAGCGCCCCCTCGGCCGCGAGCTCGCGGATCACCGGGACCACGCGGCCGAGCTCCTCGGCGACGAGCGGGCGCGTGGCGCCCGGGCGGGTCGACTCGCCGCCGATGTCGAGGAGGTCGGCGCCCTGCCGCAGCAGGAGGCGCCCGTGGTCGACCGCGGTCTCGGTGGTGTCCCAGCGGCCACCGTCGGAGAAGGAGTCGGGGGTGACGTTGACGATCCCCATCACCCGGGGAGCTGGCGTGGGGGTCGCCCCGGTCACCTGGTGCCTGAGTGGATCAGCGCCATGGCCTCGGCGCGGGTGGCCTGCCGGGTGAGGAAGGTCCCGCGCACCGCCGAGGTGATCGTGCGGGCCCCGGCCTTGCGGACGCCGCGCATCGTCATGCAGAGGTGCTCGGCCTCGATCACCACGATGACGCCGCGGGCCCCGAGGATCTCCATCAGCGAGTCGGCCACCTGGGTGGTGAGCCGCTCCTGGACCTGGGGACGCTTGGCGTAGACGTCGACGAGCCGGGCGAGCTTGGACAGCCCGGTGATCTTGCCGGTGTCGGCAGGGATGTAGCCGACGTGCGCGACCCCGGTGAACGGCACCAGGTGGTGCTCGCACATCGACCAGAGCTCGATGTCGCGCACCAGCACCATCTCGTCGTGGCCGAGGTCGAAGGTGGTGGTCAGGACGTCCCGGGCGGTCTGGCGCAGGCCCCGGGTGAGCTCCTCGTACGCCCGCGCGACGCGGGCTGGCGTCTCGAGCAGGCCCTCGCGGTCGGGGTCCTCACCGATGGCGATCAGCAGCTCGCGGACAGCGGCCTCGGCGCGGGCGTGGTCGAAGGCGGGTACGTCCTCGGGCTCGCGCTCGGGCACGGTGATCGGGTCGGTCACGGTGCGTCCGGCCGGGGCGGGGCAGGCGTGTCGCCGCCGAGGTCGGGGGTGCCGTGGACGTCGCCACCGGCACCGGGCGGGGTGAGGATGGCTCCCGCACCGTGCGCCTCCTCCTCGGCCGTCGCGCCCGCGTGGACCCGGTCGCGGATCTCCTGCGGGATGTCGACGGGCGGGATCGTGGACGGCACCCGCTGCGGCGAGCCGGTCCAGGCCGGACGTGCCGGGCGACGGGTGAGCGGCTCGAAGATCTCGGCGATCTCGGCCTTGTCGAGCGTCTCCTTGTCGAGCAGCGCGAGGACCAGCGCGTCGAGGACGTCGCGGTTGGTCTCCAGGATCTCGAAGGCCTCCTGGTGGGCGTGGCCGAGCAGCGTCTTGACCTCGTCGTCGACGGCCGCCGCCGTCTCCTCGGAGTAGTTGCGGGTGTGGCCCATGTCGCGGCCGAGGAAGGGCTCGGAGTTGCTGTCGCCGAGCTTGACCGCGCCGAGGCGCTCGGTCATGCCGTACTGGGTGACCATCGCGCGGGCCAGGTTGGTGGCCTTCTCGATGTCGTTGCCGGCGCCGCTGGTGACGTCGTGGAAGATCAGCGCCTCCGCGGCCATGCCGCCGAGCATGTAGGCGAGGGAGTCGAGCATCTCGCTGCGCGTCTGGGAGTACTTGTCGCGGTCGGGCAGCACCATCGTGTAGCCCAGCGCGCGTCCGCGCGGCAGGATCGTGACCTTGTGCACCGGGTCGGTGCCGGGCAGCGCCGCGGCGACCAGGGCGTGGCCGCCCTCGTGGTAGGCCGTGATGAGCTTCTCGCGCTCGCTCATCAGGCGCGTACGACGCTGCGGGCCCGCGATCACGCGGTCGATCGCCTCGTCGAGGGACTCGTCGGTGATCAGCTTGGCGTTGCTGCGCGCGGTGAGCAGCGCCGCCTCGTTGAGCACGTTGGCCAGGTCGGCACCGGTGAAGCCGGGCGTACGGCGCGCGATGCTCAGCAGGTCGATGTCCTGCGCGATCGGCTTGCCGCGCGAGTGGACCTGGAGGATCTTGTGGCGGCCGTTGAGGTCGGGGGCGTCGACCTGCACCTGGCGGTCGAAGCGTCCCGGGCGCAGCAGGGCGGGGTCGAGGACGTCGGGCCGGTTGGTGGCGGCGATGAGGATGACGCCGCCGCGCACGTCGAAGCCGTCCATCTCGACGAGGAGCTGGTTGAGCGTCTGCTCGCGCTCGTCGTGGCCGCCGCCCATGCCGGCGCCGCGGTGGCGGCCGACGGCGTCGATCTCGTCGATGAAGACGATGGCGGGCGGGTTCTCCTTGGCCTGCTCGAAGAGGTCGCGGACGCGGCTCGCGCCGACGCCGACGAACATCTCGACGAAGTCGGAGCCGGAGATGGAGTAGAACGGCACGCCGGCCTCGCCCGCGACGGCACGGGCGAGCAGCGTCTTGCCGGTGCCGGGCGGGCCGTAGAGCAGGACGCCCTTGGGGATCTTGGCGCCCACGGCCTGGAACTTGGCCGGGTCGGTGAGGAACTCCTTGATCTCGCCGAGCTCCTCGATCGCCTCCTCGCAGCCGGCGACGTCGCTGAAGGTCGTCTTGGGCATGTCCTTGGTGATCAGCTTGGCCTTGGACTTGGCGAACTGCATCACGCCGCGACCGCCGCCGCCCTGCGCCTGGTTCATCAGGAAGATGAACAGCAGGATGATGAGCGCGAAGGGCAGCAGGGTGGCGAGCAGCGAGCCGAGGAAGCTGGGCTGCGGGTTCTTGGAGTTGTAGGTGTCGAGCGTCCCGTCGGCCTTCGCCTGCTTGACCGCGGCGAGGATCTCCTCCTGCTCGCCCTGGATGTAGTAGGCGACGACCTTGTCGCCCTCCTCGCGGGTGCCCTCGTCGAGGGTCGCCTGGATCTCCTGGTCGCCGTCGACGAAGGTGATCTTGTCGACCTCCCCGTCGGCGATGTAGGAGGCGAGGGTCGAGGTGTTGACCTCGTCGTAGCCGTCACTGGGCGCGAGGAACTGGATCGCCAGGAGCACCGCGAAGGCGGACAGGACGATCCACAGCCAGGGACCCTTGAATATGCGCTTCACAGGCAACTTTCACCGGTTCGGAGTTGAGGAGGCGACGCTACACGTCGCCGGGGCCCACATTGTTTCAGGCGGGGTGAAGCGGGCTGCCCGCTCGCGTCCGCCGGGGGGCCGTCGTCAGGAGTAGACGTGGGGCGCGAGGGTCCCGATGTCGCGCAGGTTGCGGTAGCGCTCGCGGTAGTCGAGTCCGTAGCCGACGACGAACTCGTTCGGGATGTCCCAGCCGACGTACTTGGGCTCGACGGGCATCGACAGCGCCTCGGGCTTGCGCAGCAGCGTGGCGATCTCGACGCTGGCCGGGTTGCGGCTCGACAGGTTGTTGACCAGCCAGCTGAGCGTGAGGCCGGTGTCGATGATCTCGTCGACGATCAGCACGTCGCGCCCGCTGATGTCGGTGTCGAGGTCCTTGAGGATGCGTACGACGCCGCTCGACTTGGTACCGGAGCCGTAGGAGCTGACCGCCATCCAATCCATCTCGAGGTGGCGCGGCATCGAGCGAGCCAGGTCGGCCATCACCATGACCGCGCCCCGCAGGACGCCGACCACGAGCAGGTCACGGCCCTCGTAGTCCTCGGTGATCTGGGCCGCCATCTCGGCCAGGCGCTGCTGGATCTGCTCCTCGGTGAAGAGGATGTTGACCAGGTCGTTCTCCACGTGGGACGAGTCCATGGGCTGCAGCCTAGGGCTGGCGACGGTTGTCGGCGGCACCGGCCGGATGAACTTCCACCCGTACGCGTGGAAGTTCAGGCGGCGAGGCGCGGGAGGAGCAGGGCGGGGCCGCGCTCAGGGACGCTCGAACACCAGCAGCCCGTCGCGGCGCAGCGCGCGCAGCGGCCCGGGGAGGTCGATCCACTTCTGTCCTCGCCAGTCGACGAGGAGCGCGTCGACGGCGAGCACGTGGTCGCGGGTCAGCTCGGACGGGGGCGCGCCTGCCTCGAGCGCCGCCCGGTGCAGCGCACGGCGCCGGAGCGCAGCGGGCACGGCGGCGAGCCGGGCGGCGTCCAGCGCGCCGTCGCGGCGGGCCGACGCGAGCGCCTCGGCCGCCAGGTCGTCGAGCAGGGCGGTGTCCTCGCGCAGCTGCGCCGCCGTACGCGCCAGCGCCTCCGCGACACCCGGCCCGAGCTCGGACTCGAGCACCGGCAGCACCCGCTCGCGCACGCGCACGCGGGTGTAGCCGGGGTCGTGGTTGTGCGGGTCGTCCCAGGACTCGAGCCCCTCGGCGAGGCAGGCGGTGACGGTGTCGGCGCGACGTACGGCCAGCAGCGGGCGCGCGAACACGCCGAACGCCGGCCGCATGCCCTGCAGCGACCGGCCTCCCGAGCCTCGGGCGAGGCCCAGCAGCACGGTCTCGGCCTGGTCGTCGAGGGTGTGGCCGAGCAGCACCCGCCGCGCCCCCAGGTGCTCGGCGACCTGCTCGAGGACCGCGTACCTCGCCTCGCGGGCCGCAGCCTCGGGCCCGAGCCCGGACGCGACGTCGACGCTCACGCGGGCGGTCAGCGTCTCGTCGACGCCCATCGCCGCGAGCTGGGCGACCACGCGCTCGGCCCGGTCGGCGGACCCGGCCTGCAGGCCGTGGTCGACGGTGACGCCGACGACGCGCAGGCCGGGCCTCCGGGCCTCGAACACGGCCGCCGAGGCCAGGGCGAGCGAGTCGGCACCGCCGCTGCACGCGACCGCGACGGTCTCCCCGGGCGCAAGGTCGGACAGGGCCGTACGGACCGGGAGCCGGACCGCGGCGACCGAGGGATGCAGGGTCACCGTGGCGTCACAGCACGCGGGCGACCCAGGCGTCGGGGTCGCTGATCTCGGCCTTGGACGGCAGCGTCTCCGGCCCGGACCAGACGGCGTTGAACTCGTCCATGCCGACCTTGTCGACGACGTGGCGCACGAACACCGCGCCGTCGCGGTACTGCGCCATCTTGGCGTCGAGGCCGAGCAGCCGGCGCACGAGCCGGTCGAGGGAGCCGGCGCCCTTGCGACGCTGGTTGAACTTCGTGCGGATCTCCGCGACCGACGGGATGACCGTGGGGCCGACACCGTCCATCACCACGTCGGCGTGCCCCTCGAGCAGCGACATGACGCCGGTGACCCGGTCGAGGATCTCCTTCTGCTCGGGGGTCGAGACGAGGTCGAGCACGCTGCCGTTGCCGCCGCGGATCACCTCGGCCCCGCGGCGCAGGCCGTCGAGGAGCGCGCTGGGCTCGATGGTGTCGGCGACGGCGTGCATCTGGGCGAGCAGGTGCGGGCCGAGCCACGGGTTCGCGGTGAACTGCACCCGGTGGGTCTCCTCGTGCAGGCAGACCCACAGCCGGAAGTCGGTCGGGTCGGCAGCGATCTCCCGCTCGACGTGGACGATGTTGGGGGCGACGAGGAGCAGCCGGCCGTACGGGTCGTGGAACGGGTCGAACTGCCCGAGGACCTTGCTGCTGAGGAAGCCGAGCATGAGCCCGACCTCGGCGCCGGTGACCCGCGACCCGAACGCCTCGGCGAACGCGGACGGCGGACCCTTCTTCTCCACCAGCTTGTCGACGACGGGGCTGAGGATCCGGGAGAACCCGTCGGCGTTGGCGCGCAGCCAGCCCGTCCGGTCCACGACGAGCACCGGCGCGGTGCCGTCCTCGGCGTGGAGGCCGGTGAAGTCGCGTACGAGCGGCGTGGAGCGCTCGGCACCCTCGCGGAGCTCGACCACCGCGGCCGCAGCCTCGTCGGGCGAGACGTCGGGTCCGGGCCCCGCGATCCGGGAGCCCACGGTGACGGCGAAGTCCCAGTCGACGAGGTTCATAGCGCGACCCTAGCCGGGAGCGAGGAATGACACCCCGGCGTGGGGAGGAGGTTGAGCATGCGCGCAGGCGTTCCGAAGGACTCGAGCGAAGCAACTCAAACGGATGTTGGATCAGCTCGAGCGACTCAATCAAGATCTGGCCAGCGAGCTGTCAGGTTGAGACGTACCTACTTCACTACCTGTTGACACCGTCACGCACTCACCGCGGCATGTGTGTAGGCGCGCGGCGGACGCCCGACCTCCTTCAGAGGTCAGGCGTCCGTATGCCGCTGGCTCACTTTCTGTCGCGCTGCCAGATGGGGCGATACATGAAGTCGTGCACCCTCTTGATCGAGCCGGCCGCGAGGGCCAAGACTCCCAAGACGGTGAACCCAGCACCTACTACCACGTCGCCATTTGCGAGGTTCCACATCCCGAGCGCGAGGAACCCGACGCACACAACCACGTCGAGCGTCTTCGGCTTCGTCAAGCTCATATGTTTCGGCACCCCCAAGCAGCAAGCGCAGCTCCAGCAGCTGCCCCCCAGCCCCAGCCCTTTGTGACACCCGCGCCGACACCAAATCCAATGTTGACAGCGCACTCGACCGCGTTGCCAACGCGGTCCGCAGGCCAAGAGACGCCACTGGACAGTGTCTTGTGCCTTCCGTGAGCGTCCGTGAAGCACTTGTAGCCAGACGGGCACGCGGGCGTGCCCCAGTTCGTGATGATGACCGATTGGCCGCAGGACGAACTGGGGGCGCAGTACTCGATCTTCTCGACGTAGACGCACTTGAGAGGCGCGCACACGCGAATGACGTCGGGGACAGTCATGGCGACGACAGGCGCCTGGTCCTCTCCGGCCTTTCTCATCATCGCGGCGTCGCGCATATCGGAGGTCGAAGCTCGCCGGTCGGAGGTTGCGGGTTGCGGCTTCTCCAGATCCGCTCCCTGTGCTGGCGAACCAACCAGCATGGTCGAAATTAGTAGGACGCTGACCATTGAGATCAGCGTCCGGACGAGCTGTTCATGTTGCCCTCCCGTTTTCGGGTCGCACACCGAGACGCCCCGCTGAGCGGAATCTCCTCGCAACAACTCGCTTGTGTCAAGGCCAACACTCTTTTTGCGCGGCCCACGGAAGTTCCGCGTATCAGTTTGCGTCCCACTATCGGTCTCTTGAGGAACTTCCGTCGCCTCCGTCGAGCGCCGTGGAGGCTGACGCGTGTCCCAGATCAAGGTGGACCTTCTGGGCGTACCTTTGGATCCCAGTTCTCTCGTTCAGGCGGGTCGATGTGGTTCCGCCACGGGCGGCTGGTGGCGACCTTCTCCGGAACGGCGGGTGGTTGCCGGGCAACTCGCGGCAGCGAGCGCGGCGACCGAGCCTGCGAGGTCGTGGCGGGGCGTACCGAGAGCCCCGACTGCGCGGAGTGGTCTCGATACGGCTCGTGCCTCGCCTACTCGACCATCAGCCCGAGCAGCGGCACGCGGCGAGGGCGGCGGCGGCCCGGTCGAGGGCCTCCTGCGCGTCGTAGCGGGCCTCGGGCGGCGACCTGTCCGCGCCGAGGACGAACGCCATCGGCACCCCGTCGCGACCGACGGCGATCCCGGCGAGGGCGTGCACGCCGGTGAGGGTGCCGGTCTTGGCGCGCACCAGCCCGCGCGCGATCGCAGGTCCCTCGGAGAAGCGGTAGGTGAGCGAGCCGGTGAAGCCGGCCACCGGCATCCCGGTGAGCAGGCTCCGCATGGCCTGTCCCCCGGGCCCGGCGGCGTGCTGGATCAGCCCGATGACAGTGGCGGTGGCGACCCGGTTGCGCCGCGACAGCCCCGACCCGTCGTACACCTCGTCGCCGGCGACGTCGATGCCGAGTCCGGCCAGGGTGTCGAGCACGCCGGAAGCGCCCGCCTCGAAGGAGCCGGTGCCGCTGGTGGCGAGCCCGACCTGGTGGGCGACGACCTCGGAGCCCTCGTTGTCGCTGACGTCGAGCATCCGCTCGGCGACCTGCGAGAGGGGCGCGCTCTCGGCCGAGGCGAGCTCCTCGGCGCCCGCCGGTGCGACGACGCGGCGGGGCTGGCCGGCCACGCGTACGCCGGCCGCGCGCAGGGCGTCGGCGAAGACCTGCGCCGCCGCGAGCGACGGCTCGTCCTGCTTGAGGTCGCTGTCGGGCTCGTCTCCCCCGTCGACCATCAGGGCGGTGATCGGGGCGACGACGTCGTCGGGGACGTAGTCGCGGCGCCAGGCCGGGTTGTCGGTGGGGCCGGTGAAGAGGCTGTCGTCGAAGCGGACCCGCACCCGGCCGTTGCCGGCGAGCGCCTCGGCGGCCGTGAGGGCCAGGGAGCTGACGTCGGCGCGCACCGGGTAGGTGGACTCGCCGTCGGCGGGCGTGAGCGGCCGGCTGGCCAGGAGCGGGTCCCCGCCACCGACGAGCACGACCTCGCCGGGACGCTCGCCGCGCACGACCCGCGTGGTGAACGTGTGGTCCGGCCCCAGGACCTCCAGCGCGGCGCCGAGGGTGAGCAGCTTGGTGGTCGACGCCGGCAGGTAGCGGCCGTCGCCCGCGGACCAGCCGGGCGCCCCGGGCTCCAGCGGCGCCACCTCGGCGACGACGTGGCGACCGAGGTCGGGGTCGGCGAGGTCGGCGGACAGCGCGGCGGCGACCTTCGCGGAGTCGAGGCGAGCGGCGCCACCGGTGGCCACCGAGGGGTCGAGCGCGGTGGTCCCCGCGGGCGGCGCCGTCCAGTCGGGCAGGTCGAGCCCGGCGGGAGCGAGCACCTGCTCCGGCTCGGTGACGGGGTCGGCCGCCAGCCACGGCAGGTAGCGCTGGCCCCACTCGAAGCGGTACGCCCCGAGGCCCGCGGCGAGCAGGGCGACGACGAGCAGCGGCACCAGCCAGTCGCGGAGGAACCTGCCGGAGTGGCGTGCATCACCTCGTCGAGGTTTCGACCGTCTCGCTTCGCGCATCGGGCCCATTGTGCGCGACACTGCCCCCAGACAACGCGTCGGGTGAGTGCCGGGCGCGACGGGGCTCGAACCGGGCCCGACCATGACGGGCCCGATGGCGTGCCGGAGAGTGTGGAGGAAGACGTGCTGACGTTCGACGTGCTGGTGGAGATCCCCAAGGGTGAGCGCAACAAGTACGAGGTCGACCACGAGACCGGGCGGATCCGCCTGGACCGCATGCTCTTCACCTCGACGGCCTACCCGGCCGACTACGGCTTCATCGAGAACACCCTCGGCCAGGACGGCGACCCGCTCGACGCCCTCGTGATCCTCCAGTCGCCGACCTTCCCGGGCTGCATCATCGAGTGCCGCGCGATCGGCATGTTCCGCATGACCGACGAGGCCGGCGGCGACGACAAGGTGCTGTGCGTGCCCGCGCACGACCCGCGCCTGGAGCACCTGCGCGACATCAACCACGTCTCCAAGTACGACCGCCTCGAGATCCAGCACTTCTTCGAGGTCTACAAGGACCTCGAGCCCGGCAAGTCCGTCGAGGGCGCAGACTGGGTCGGTCGCACCGAGGCCGAGCTCGAGGTGCAGGCCTCCTTCGAGCGCTTCAAGACCGAGGGCCACGGCAACGACCTCGACAACATCGGCGACGAGAGCCTCGGCGAGGACGCCTGAGCCTCCGCCTCCTGCTTCAACGCCGGGTCAGGCGGCGCTGCTCGCCGCGTCGCGGGCCGCGGCCTCCGGCTCGAGGGCCGCGGCCAGGATCTCGGTGACCCGCCCCACGGGGCGTACGTCGAGCTCGCCCAGCAGCTCGGCCGGCACGTCGTCGAGGTCCGGACGGTTGCGCTCGGGCACGAACACGGTGCCGAGCCCGGCGCGTTGGGCGGCCAGGAGCTTCTGCTTCAGGCCGCCGATCGGCAGCACCCGGCCCGCGAGCGACACCTCGCCGGTCATGCCGACGTCCGAGCGCACCGGGCGTCCGGTCAGCAGGGACACCAGCGCCGTCACCATCGTGACGCCAGCCGAGGGTCCGTCCTTGGGGACCGCACCGGCCGGGAAGTGCACGTGGATCGACTGCTCGAGGACCGCCGGCTCGATCCCGAGCTCGGCGGCGTGCGCGCGGACCCACGACAGCGCGATGGACGCCGACTCCTTCATCACGTCGCCGAGCTGACCGGTCACGGTGAGGCCCGAGGTGCCCTCCGCGACGGACGTCTCGACGTAGAGCACGTCGCCGCCGAGACCGGTCACGGCCAGGCCGGTCGCGACACCGGGCACGTCGGTGCGCTCGTGGCTGTCGGGGGTGAACCGCGGCCGCCCCACCAGGTCGGTCAGGCCGTCCACGTCGATCGCCACCCGCTCGACCTCGCCCGTGGCGAGGCGCGTCGCAGCCTTGCGGAACGCCTTGGCCAGCAGCCGCTCCATCTGGCGTACGCCGGCCTCGCGCGTGTGGTTCGCGGCGAGCTCGGCGAGGGCGGCGTCGGAGACGGTGACCTCGTCGGCGGTGAGCGCGGCGCGCTCCAGCTGGCGGGGCACCAGGAAGTCCCGGGCGATCGCGACCTTGTCGTCCTCGGTGTATCCGTCGATGGTGACGAGCTCCATGCGGTCCAGCAGGGCCGAGGGGATCTGCTCGACCACGTTCGCGGTGGCGATGAAGAGCACGTCGGACAGGTCGAGGTCGAGCTCGAGGTAGTGGTCGCGGAAGGTGTGGTTCTGCGCCGGGTCCAGCACCTCGAGCAGCGCGGCGGCCGGGTCGCCGCGGTGGTCGGCCCCGACCTTGTCGACCTCGTCGAGGAGCACGACGGGGTTCATCGACCCGGCCTCCTTGATCGCGCGCACGACCCGGCCGGGCAGGGCGCCGACGTACGTCCGGCGGTGGCCGCGGACCTCGGCCTCGTCGCGCACGCCGCCGAGGGCGACGCGGACGAACTTCCGGCCGAGGGCCCGCGCCACGGACTCACCCAGCGAGGTCTTGCCGACCCCGGGAGGACCGGCGAGGAGGACGACGGCGCCGGAGCCCCGGCCGCCCACGACCTCCAGGCCTCGCTCGGCCCGGCGGGCCCGCACCGCGAGGTACTCGGTGATGCGGTCCTTGACCTCGTCGAGGCCGTGGTGGTCGGCGTCGAGCACCGCGCGGGCGGCCGCGACGTCGTGGGAGTCCTCGGTGCGCACGTTCCACGGCAGCTCGAGGACGGTGTCGAGCCAGGTGCGGATCCAGCCCGCCTCGGGGTTCTGCTCGCTGGAGCGCTCGAGCTTGTCGACCTCGCGCAGGGCGGCCTCGCGGACGTGGTCGGGCAGGTCGGCGGCCTCCACGCGGGTGCGGTAGTCGTCGGAGCCGCCGGCCTCGTCCTCGCCGAGCTCCTTGCGGATCGCCGCGAGCTGCTGGCGGAGGAGGAACTCGCGCTGGCTCTTCTCCAGGCCGTCGCGGACGTCCTGGCTGATGGTGGAGGTGACCTCGTCCTCGGCGTCGTAGGCGCGGGTCCACTCCACGAGCAGGCGCAGGCGGTCGCCGGCGTCGGGGGTCTCGAGCACCTGTCGCTTCTGGTCCTCGGACAGGTACGGCGCGTAGCCGGACATGTCGGCGAGGGCGTCGATGTCGCTCACCCGGCGCACGGTCTCGATGACCTGCCAGGCCTCGCGTCGCTCGAGGATCGAGACGACGAGCGAGCGGTACTCCTCCGCGAGGTAGCGGAGCTCGTCGGTGACGGGCGTGCCGGGGACGGCCTCGGCCTCGACCCACAGCGCCGCGCCGGGTCCGGTGACGCCGGCGCCGATGGCGACGCGCCGCTCGGCGCGCAGCACCGCTGCGGGCCTGCCGCCGGCGAAGCGGCCGACCTTGTCGACCACGGCGACCACGCCGTGGGTGGCGTAGCGGTCCTCGAGGCGGGGTGCCACCAGCACCCGGGGGGGCTCGTCGGCGGTCTCGTCACCGTGCGACAGGCGGGCGGCGTCGATGGCCGCGCGGGCAGAGTCGTCGAGCTCGATGGGCACGACCATGCCCGGGAGCACGACCGTGTCGTGGAGGAACACCACGGGCAGCGGGACGGGGAGGGAGAGGTCTGGCGTCATGTCGTCCCCAACGTGCGCGAGCACGCGGTCGATACCCCGTGGGGGTTCGCCCACCGCGAACGCCGTCACCTCGCCAGCGACACCTCGTCGCCGATGCGGCCGAGCTTGTCGGGGTTGCGCACGAGGAACAGCCGCGTGACGACGCCGTCCTCCACGAGCATGGTGCCGACGCCGTCGCGGTGGCCGGCGACCACGAACTGGATGGCAGGCGAGCCGTTGAGCCAGACCGGCTCGAGCTCGAGCGCGTCGGGGGTGACCGCGGTCAGGAACCGGAGGACCTTGTCGCGTCCGAAGATCGGGTTGAGTGCGGCCTGCACCTTGCCCCCGCCGTCGGTCATCAGCACGACGTCGGGCGCCAGCACGTCCATCAGCGACTGGAGGTCGCCGCCCGCGGTGGCGGCCCGGAACCTCTCGATCACCGCGTCCCGCTCGGCCGCGCTGACCGACGCCCGCGGCCGACGCTCGGCGACGTGCGAACGAGCGCGGCTGGCGACCTGCCGCACGGCGGGCTCGCTCCTGCCGACCGCCTCGGCGATCTCGGCGTACGGCACGTCGAAGACCTCGCGCAGCACGAACACCGCTCGCTCGACCGGCGGCAGCGTCTCCAGCACCAGCAGCATGGCCGTGGAGACGCTGTCGGCCAGCTCCACGTCGAGGGCCACGTCGGGCGCGGTGAGCACCGGCTCGGGCAGCCACGTGCCGACGTAGTCCTCGCGGCGCCGCGCGAGCGTGCGCAGCCGGTTGAGCGAGAGCCGGGTCGTCATCCGGACGAGGTAGGCGCGCGCGTCGCGCACGTCCTCGAGGGACACCTCGGCCCACCTCAGCCAGACCTCCTGGAGCACGTCCTCGGCGTCGGCGGCCGAGCCGAGCATCTCGTAGGCGACCGTGAAGAGCAGGTTCCGGTGGGCCGTGAAGGTCTCGGTCGCACTCACGTCGTGCTGCTCCCAGCCTGCGCGAGCGGCAGCTCGCACACATCGCTGAAGCCCTGCGAGGCCAGTCCCATCGCCGCGTTGAAGCGCGAGCGCTCGTTCTCCACGGCGACCATCATGGTCAGCTCCACGACGGCGGCGTGGCCCAGCCGCTCGTCGAGGGAGGCGACCATCTCGTCGGTGACCTCCGGGGGCGTCGCGGTCATCGCCTCGGCGTACGCCATCACGTCGCGCTCGAGCGCGGTGAAGGCGTCGGACTCCCGCCAGCGCGGGACCTCGCGCACCTTGGTCTCGTCGAGACCCTTGGTGTGGGCCAGGAAGTAGCCGAAGTCCAGGCACCACGAGCAGCCGATCGCGCCGGCGGCGGCCATCTCGGCGTACGCCTTGAGGTGCGGGTCGAGGGCCGTCCACCGCGCCACCCGCTGCTCGAAGCCGAAGACCGCCTTGAGGACCGGCTTGTTGTGCCACAGGACGTAGGCGTTGTCGGGGACCTGGCCCCACCTCCTCCTCGCGACGCGCGTCATGATCGCGCCGTACGCGCCGTCGAGCGTGGCCTTCGGGATGCGGAACTGGCTGGGCATGTCATCTCCTGGGTCGATGGGTCCGATGACATGGAGACACCGTCCGACCCGGATCTGTGACACCCGGTCACGCCTTGACGGCGCGGAAGTAGCCGATGCCGCCGCTCATCTCGATCCGGGCGTCCGGCGCGCCTGCCTCGGCGAGCCAGCGACGCGCGTCGGCCGCGGTGCACATCGGGCCGAGCACCTGCGAGAGCCGCCCGGCCGCGTGCACCAGCTCGTAGCGTCGCTCGAGGCCGCGGAAGGACCCGGCGAAGAGGGCGCTGCCGGTGATGGCCGCGCCGGGCCGGAGCACGCGCACCATCTCGGTGATCGCGAGGTGGGGGTCGGGGAAGACGTGCAGGCCGGTGAACGAGACGACGAGGTCGAACGAGTCGTCGGCGAACGGCAGCCGGCCGACGTCGGCGAGCGTCGTGGTGACCTGGTCGGACACGCCGAGGTCGCGAGCGGTGTCGAGGCAGCGCTCGAGCATCCTCGGCGAGATGTCGGCAGCGACGAGGGCGACGCCACCTCCGGGGCGCAGTCCGCGCAGGGCGACGCCGCTGCCGGCCGGCACGTCGAGCGCCCGGGCTCCGGCGGGCAGCTCACCGATCTCGCGGGCGGCGACGTAGAGCCGGGTGATGTCGGTGCCGAGACCGAGGCGCCACAACGGCGCGCCGACGACCGGGTTCTCGACGAGCCGGGGATAGATCCGCGCCCAGAGGGGGTCCTCGCTCCAGGCGCCGACCACTCGCTTGGGCAGGCGCATCGTCACACCCCGGCGAGGAAGGCGTCGACGGCGCGAGCGACCTCGAGGTGGATCTGGGCGGTCCGCACGGCGTCCTCGGTGCCCATCGAGTGGTCGGCGTCGGGAACCTCGAGCACCTCGCAGCCGCCCTCGCCGAGCTCGCGGGCGACGGCGGCGTCCCAGAGCTCGTCCGCCAGCCCGCCGACGAGGAGCTGCCGGCCGGCGTTGGCGGCGATCGCCTCGGCCAGGACCGGCTCGACCAGGAGGGGTGTGAACCAGATGGCGTCGAGGTCGCGCTCGGCGGCGTACGACGCGGCGCGGGTGCCGAGCGACTTGCCGACGACCAGCACCTCGTCGCCCACCCCCTCGTGCTCCTGCTCCTCGGCGAGCGCGGCCGCGACGTGGCGGCGTACCCACGGCTCGGGCTCCTCCGCGCCGCGGGTGGTCGTGTCCCACCAGATCTGGCGGACGGTGAATCCGTGCTGCAGCAGGGCCCGCTCGGCGAAGTCGAGCAGGGGTGCCGCGGGCGAGTAGGCGCGGCCGGGCGCGACCAGCGCCACGCCCCGGCTGGCGCCGGCGGGTTCGCGGCGGGCGGGTCGACCCCCGAAGGTCACCGGACCGGCCCCGTGTCGGTCCAGCCCAGCAGGTCGGGGCTGCGCAGCATCTCCTCCGGCACGCCGAAGGCGTCGACGAGGTCGACGGCCAGCGGCCGGACCTTGCGGCACAGCGCGTTGATCTCGCGGCTGATCGCCTTGGACCGGGTGCTGGAGAGGCGGCCGTGCTCCATGAACCACGCCCGGTCGGCCTCGATGGTGGTGAGCGCGTGCAGGTCGCAGAGCAGGTTGAGGGCGACCTTGAGGTCACCGTCGGGCAGGTCGGCGGCCTTGTGCACGAAGGCCTCGAGCACCAGCCGCTCGGTGTGGGCGCGGGCGGCGGCGATGACGTGGTCCTGCACGCGGGAGAACACGGCGCCGGGGTTCATCCCCTGGTCGATGCCGCGCTTGAGGCGCCGGGCGACGCCGCCGATCATGTGCTCCTCGCGGAAGCGCAGCATCGCGAGCTGGTAGTTGGGGTCGAGCAGGCCCGCCTCCTGGTCCCAGCGGTCGCCGCCGGGCAGCAGGTCGCGCACGGACTGGACGAGCTTGTGCACCGCGGTGCGCTCGACGACGGTCTCGACGGCGAGCCCCGCGACGAAGCGGGCCATGCCGAGCTGGTCCATCTCCTCGAACTCGCCGGCGTAGTCGGTGAGCAGGCCCTTGGCGACGAGCTGGAGCAGGACGTGGTTGTCGCCCTCGAAGGTGGTGAAGACGTCGGTGTCGGCCTTGAGCGCGGCGAAGCGGTTCTCGCTGAGGTAGCCGGCGCCGCCGCACGCCTCGCGGCACTCCTGGATGGTGCGGGTGGCGTGCCACGTGCCGAGGACCTTGGTGCCGGCGGCACGTGACTCCAGCACGCGCCGCGCGTGCTCGTCGTTGCCCTCCGCCGTGGGACCGGGGCCCGAGAACACGTCGTGCAGCTGCCCGGCGACGACCTCCTGGGCGAAGTGCAGGGCGTAGGTCCGGGCGATCAGCGGGAGGAGCCGGCGCTGGTGCATGCCGTAGTCGAGGAGCACCTGCTCCTCGTCGGGCGAGACCGCCTCGAACTGGCGGCGGCGCACCGCGTAGCGCGTGGCGATGGTGAGCGCGACCTTGGCCGCGTTGATGCCGGCGCCGCCGACGCAGACGCGACCCTGGACGAGCGTGCCGAGCATGGTGAAGAAGCGCTTGTCGGGATTGTCGATCGGCGAGAGGTAGCGGCCCTCGGGGGTGACCTCGGCGAACTGGTTGAGCAGCGCGGTGCGAGGGACCCGTACGCCGTCGAACCACAGCCGTCCGTTGTCGACGCCGTTGAGGCCCATCTTGGGGCCGCAGTCCTCGATGCGTACGCCGCTCCGCACCCGGCCGTCCTCGCGGATCGGGACGACGAAGGCGTGCACGCCGTGGCGCTCGGCCTCCGCGCCCTGGCCGATCTCGAGCTGGGCGAAGACCACCGCGAGCTCGGCGTGGGCGGCGGCGTTGCCGATGTAGTCCTTGCGGCTCGCGTCGTCGGGGGTGGTGATGACGAACTCCTGCGCCGCGGTGTCGTACGTCGCCACCGTGCCGAGGGCCTGGACGTTGGAGCCGTGGCCGCTCTCGGTCATCGCGAAGCAGCCCATCGTGCGGCCGGCGACGAGGTCGGCGAGGTGGGCGTCGTGGTGGAGCCTGGTGCCGAGCTGGAGGATCGCCCCACCGAACAGGCCGAACTGCACACCGACCTTGACCAGGACCGAGAGGTCGCCGAAGGCGAGGGTCTCGAACGCCGCGATCGAGGCGCCGATGTCACCACCGCCGCCGTACGCCTCCGGGAAGCCCATGCCGGTCTGCCCGGTGCCGGCCATGGTCACCACGACGTCCCTGACCCGCTCGCGGAAGTCGGAGGTGGTCAGCTGCTCCTCGTCGACGAGGATCTGCGCGTGCTCGGCGAGGTTGGCGCGGACGAGGTCGCGCACCTCGCGGTAGCGGCCGTCGAGCAGCGTGCGCAGGGCCTCGACGTCCACCTCGGGCTGGCGGTAGCCCTTGTCCGCCGGGACGTCGGCGTCGTCCACGGGGTCCGCGGCTGCCTCCGGCTCGACGGTGGGCATCTCGTCGAGCGGCTCGTGGGAGACGGGCGGGACCTGGTCGGTGGCCATACCTGTCACGGTAGTGGGGGCGGTAGGTTCACCGCGATGAACGTGCCAGATGCCACCCCTCCGGGCGATGCGCTCGGGTCGATGGCCTACAACTTCGCGGTCGTCGGCGTGCAGAAGGGCGGCACGTCGACGCTGGCGGTGACGCTCAACCAGCACCAGCTGGTGTGCCAGGCGCCCGACAAGGAGCGCCACTACTTCGACGACGAGACCGTCGACTGGTCGGCGCCCGACCACGAGCGCGACTACACCGCGCCCCGCCGCGCCCGGGTCCACCGCCTGCTCGGGGACGCCTCCCCGACCTACCTCTACTGGCCGCACGCGCTCGAGCGGATGCGCGCCTACAAGCCCGACATGCCGCTGGTCGCGGTCTTCCGCGACCCGCTGGAGCGGCTGTTCTCCCACTGGGTGATGCTCCGCTCGCGCAACCTGGCGTGGCCGGACTGGCCGGACTTCCTCACCGAGTGGCCGCACACGTCCCTGCCCGACGAGGTGCCCGACGGCGTACGCACGATGCGCTGGCGGCACATGACCGGCCTCGCCCGCGGGTTCTACGGCGAGCAGCTGCAGCGCGGCTTCGAGCTCTTCGACCGGCGGCAGTGGCTGCTCCTCGAGCTGCGCTCGATGCTCGGCGACTTCGAGGCCACGATCCACCGCACGACCGACTTCCTCGACCTGCCGCGCTTCGAGCACGTGCCGCCGCTGAGGAACTGGCACGCCGGGGCCGAGCAGGTCCCCGGCACCGCGCCGACCGCGGACGACCTGGCGCGGGTGGCGGAGGTCTACGCCAAGGACCTCGCGCTCTTCGAGGAGCTGTCCGGGATCGACACCTCGGCCTGGCCGACCCGCCTCGTCCTCGACGGCGGCATGGACCCCGGGGAGCTGGCCGCCCGGTTCGCGCGGAAGGTGCGCTGAGCGGGGTCGGCGGGGCGGCCTCCCCCGGGAGGGCTGGAGTCACCGGATATCCGGTGACCGCCCTGCTTCGAGGTAGAGATCTCTACATGGAAGCACGCAGCTCGGGTGCGAAGGTCCGCGTCAGGGGCGGGCGAAGAAGTTCGGCGCGCGCCAGTAGTACATCGACTCCTGGCTGACCGGTCGGCCCGTCCGCGGCGCGTGGATGATCTGGCCGCCGCCGATGTAGATCGCGACGTGGTAGATCGAGCTCGGGGTGCTCGAGGAGCCCCAGAACACCAGGTCGCCCGGCGCCAGCTGGGCGGCGCTGATCTTGGTCGACTGGGTGTACTGCGCGACGGAGTAGTGCGGGAGCGACTTCCCGCCCTGCGCCCAGGCCACTGACGTCAGGCCCGAGCAGTCCCAGGCTCCCGGCCCGGCTGCCCCCCACTTGTACGGCTCCCCGAGCTGCGCGGCCGCGAACGCGACGGCCGCGGCTGCGCCGGTCGAGGCGGGCGGCGGCGGGATCGGAATGGGCGTGGGGGTCGTCGTCGGAGTGGGAGTCGGCGTCGGAGTGGGAGTGGGAGTCGGCGTTGGCGTTGGCGTCGACGTGGGAGTCGACGTGGGAGTCGGAGTGGGAGTCGGAGTGGGCGTCGGAGTGGGCGTCGGCGTCGGGGTCGGCGTGTGCGTCGACTGCTGCTCCTGCTCGGCCTGCTCCTGCGCCTCCTGCTCGGCCAGTGCCGCGGCTTCCGCCTCGGCCTGCGCCGCCGCTGCGGCCGCCTCGGCCGCCGCCAGCTCGAGGGCGGCCTGCCGCTTCTCCGCGAGCCGGAGGCTGATGCCCTCGAGCTCGGCGAGCTCGGCGATGAGGTCCGCCTTCGTGGCCGAGATCGTCTCGGCCTGCGCGCCGGCGGCAGCCTCCGCGGCTGCCGCGGCATCGCGCGCCTGCTCCGCGTCCACCTCTGCCGCATCGGCCCGTTCGGCGGCCTGAGCGGCGGTCGACGCCGTCACCTCGGCGACGGCGGAGGACGCGATGAAGGAGTCGTACTGGTCGTCGAGCGCGTCGGAGGTGTTGCCCATCGTGACCGTGCGGTCGATCAGCGACTCGATGCCGTCGGCCTCGACGATGGCGGAGAGGCCCTGGAGCTGCGTACCGTCCTCGTAGGACCGGACGACGGTCGCCGCGTAGAGCTCGCGCTGCTGATCGACGTCCTTGCGGGCCGCCTCCGCCGCCGCTGCCGCCGCCTCGGAGTCCTGACGCGCCTGGTCTGCTCGCCACCGCGCGCCGTTCCACGCCTCGGCCGCCCGGGCGGCCTGGTCGCCGGCGGTGGTCAGCGCGAGGTTGGCGCGGATGAGGTCCGCCTGGACGGCGGCGACGTCGCGGCCCTTCTGGGCCGCCCGCTCCCGGGCTGCGGCGACGTCGCCCTCGCTGGGCACCGGGTCGTCCGCGTACGCGCCGTGCCCGCCGCCCGCCGCCAGGCCGGCCACCAGCACGAGGGCGGCTGCCCAGCGCGCGGTCGTACGCCGTGGCGCGGGCTGGTGGTGCGGTCGCGGAGCTGAGGGCACGGGGGTTCCCCTTGGTGGACTCGGGCCCGCGCGACTTCCCCTTCGCACGGGCAACTCGAGGCACGCTAGTGAACTTTCGTCCCACTGGGAACAGTTTTCCCAACTTCTTCACTCTTGCCCGGCGTGTCGCCTTGACGAATGACACAACTGTCATTGCGAACTACATCATTGTCATTCCCCGCGGAGTCACCGGATATCTGGTGACCGACCTGCTTCGAGGTAGAGAACTCAGCCAACAAGCAAGCAGCTCGGGCACAAACCCGCGTTGTCCACAGATCGCGATCGGCGCGCGTACGCGGTGGTGCGGCCGGGCAGTCATCCCGCATGAAGCGCCCCCACACCACACCCCGCGACCTCACGGGACTCGTACGCCTCCGGCGCGACCTGCTCGCCGACGGGATGACCAACACCCAGATCGACTGCCTGGTGCGCGCCAAGCGCCTGCAACGCGTCAGGTACGGCGCTTACGTGCCGTACGACGTCTGGGAGTCCTGCACCCCCGAGGACCGGCATCGACTCCGCGCTCGGGCGGTCCTGGCTCGCGCACACGACGCAACAGTGCTGACACACGCGTCGTCGCTGGTCGAGCGGGGCATCCCGCTGTGGGGCGTCCCGCTGGATGTCGTCCACACCACGCGGGAGGCGCCCGAGCGGGCCGGCCGTCGACAGCAGGACTGGGTGCCGCATCGCGGAGTCCTGCGGGTCGGTGACGTGGAGGAGCTCAACGGTGTGGCGGTGAGCACCGCGGCGCGATCCGCCTTCGAGCTGACGACCGTCGTCGGCGTCGAGCAGGGCCTCGTCGCCGTCAACCGGTTGCTGAACGCCGGCTTGATGACGATGGACGAGTTCAAGGCGCAGATGGATGCCCACAGCTGCTGGCCCGGGAGCCTGACGGCCAACCTCGTCGTCCACCTCGCCGACGGGCGGCTCGAATCGGTCGGCGAGGACAGGTTCCTCTACCTCGCGCACCGGCAGGGGCTCGTGATCCCGGAGCCGCAGGTCGAGGTACGTGACGAGGGAGGCCGGCTCGTGGCGCGCGTCGACTTCGCCTGGGTCGAGCTGGGCGTCTTCCTCGAGTTCGACGGTCGGGTGAAGTACGAGAAGCACCGACGTGACGGCGAGACCCTCGAGCAGTTCCTGATGCGGGAGAAGAAGCGCCAGGAGCTCGTGTGCCTGCTGACGGGCTGGACCTGCATCCGTATCACCTGGGCGGACCTCGCCCGACCTGAGCGCCTCGCGGCACGGATCCGCCGGGTGCTGGCGGCGCGAGGGCTCAAGGCCGGGTGACCGGCTTCGCACCCGAGTTGCGTGCTTCGAGGTAGCGATCTCGACCTCGAAGCAGGGCGGTCACCGGATATCCGGTGACTCCAGCACCCCCCCAGCGGCCTCAGTCGGCGTCGACCGGCACCTGGCGGGTCGTGGAGGTCGGATGCGAGGACAACCCGTGCCTGTCGAACTTCTGCCCGCTCGCGAGCCCGCCGAGCCAGAAGGAGAACAGGGCGATGACGACGCCGGCGAGGTCGTCGGCGATGTAGTGCCAGCCGAAGTAGAGGGTGGCCACGACGGTGATCGCGAAGTTGGCCCAGAAGACGATGTGGAGGATCCGGTTGCGCAGCGTGTACTGCACCATCAGCGCGACCAGCAGGGTGATCGCGACGTGCAGGGACGCGAAGCCGGCGACGGACTGCACGGCCCCCTCGGCGCCCTTGCGCAGCACGCCGTCCCGGCCGTACGACAGAGCGTCCATCAGCGCGCTCGACCCGGTCTCGGGGAGGTCGGTGTAGAGGTAGCTGTACTGGAAGCCCGGGCCCAGGGTCGGCAGCGCGTAGTAGGACGCCGTGCCGATCGACCAGGCCAGGCACTGCGAGGTGGCGAACCAGTAGCCGAAGGTGATGTTGCGCGACCACACCAGCCAGGCGGCGAGGGCCAGCGGCACCAGCGGCAGGAACCACAGGTAGATCGTCGACAGCACGTGCGCGGAGAACCCGGTGCCGAAGATCGTGTGCAGGATCGTCGCGGGCTCGTGGCCGAACATCAGCGCCCGGTCGATCAGGTGCAGCTCGCGGTCGTACTTGTCCTCGCCCATGATGAAGGGGAGGAACGACTTGAGGTTCCGGTAGCAGACGTAGGTGATGTAGAAGCACACCAGGCCGAGCACCACGAGGACCATCCGCTCGCGGTCCCAGTGGGTGCGGATCCGCTCGCGCACGATGTCTGGCATCAGCGCGGGCTTCATCCGCGAGTACCACAGCGTGCGCGGGAGCAGGTCGAGCAGGAACGCACCCAGGACCAGCAGCGGCAGCCTGAGCCAGGACGGCCCCAGGAAGCCCTCGGGGTCGACGAGCGGCCGGTCGAGGGTGAACGACGCGGCCAGCGCCAGCACGCCCATGAGGGCTGCGACGCCCACGAGCAGGGCATAGGCCGGTCTGTACACGGACGTCAGTGTAGGGACGCCTCAGGGGGTGGTGCTGATCGGCAGCACCGCGAGCCTCGTCACGTCGACCCGCAGCGCGACCTCGTCGCCGGGCGAGACGCGGCTGCCGAGGGGGGCGACGGCGTCGAGCCGGCCGATGCCGTCGGCGTCCACGACCAGCCGGACGACCTCCGGCGTCACGCGCGCCGACCCGACGACCGCGCGGAGCCCACCGGCCGGATCGACCACCAGCGCGGAGCGGCGCAGCGCGACGGCGTACGCCGGGGGCAGGTCGGCTGCTCCCAGCACCCGCGCGGCGGCGTCCCCCCGCACCACCCCGGCGTAGCCCAGGAAGAGGGCGGTCTGCTCGTCGACCGGCTCGCGCCACACCTCGTCGATCGCGCCCTGCTGCACGACGCGACCCGTACGCATCACCGCGAGGCGGTCGGCCAGGGCGAACGCCTCCTCGTGGTCGTGCGTCACCAGCAGCGCCGTCGTCCCCGCCGCGCGCAGGATCGAGCGCAGGTCGCCGGCCAGGCGCTCGCGCAGGGACGCGTCGAGGGCCGACAGCGGCTCGTCGAGCAGGACCAGGCGGGGCTCGACGGCGAGCGCCCGCGCCAGCGCGACCCGCTGCCGCTCGCCGCCCGACAGGGTGCCGGGCAGTCGCTCGTCGTAGCCCGACAGCCCGACCAGGTCGAGCAGCTCGCGAACCCGGGCCGCGACCCGCGCCGACGGCGTACGCCGCAGCCGCAGCGCGTACGCCACGTTGCGGGCGACCGTGAGGTGGGCGAAGAGCTGGCCGTCCTGGAACATCAGCGCGAAGCCGCGCTTGTGGGTGGGCACGCCCGCGAGGTCGGCGCCGGCCCACGAGACCGAGCCCGACGTGAGCGGTTCGAGCCCGGCGACGGCGCGCAGCAGGGTGGACTTCCCGCAGCCGGAGGGACCGAGCACGGCGAGGACCTGCCCCGGGTCGAGGGCGAGGGACACGTCGTCCACGGCGGCGGTGTCGCCGTAGCGCACGGTGACGTCGGTGAGCTCGAGCATGGCCCTAGAACGCTCCCACACCCGGCACGCGCAGCCGCTCGACGGCCAGCACCACGACGGCCGTGGCCGCGGCGAGGACAACCGACGCGGCGAGCGCCATGCCGTAGTTCATCTCGCCGGGGTGCCCGATCAGGCGGAAGATCACCACCGGGAGCGTGGGGCTGGTGTCGCGGGCGAGGAAGGACGTCGCGCCGAACTCCCCCAGCGAGGCCGCGAACGCGAAGCCGCTGGCGGCGAGCACCGGCTTCCACACCACCGGCAGGTCGACGGTGAGCAGGGTGCGCCACGCGGACGCGCCGAGGGACGCCGCGGCCTGCCGCTGGCGGTCGTCGATCCCGCCGAGCACCGGGGTGAGCGTGCGCACGACGAGCGGCAGCGCGACCAGCGCCTGCGCCATCGGCACCAGCAGCGGCGAGTCGCGCAGGTCGAGCGGCGGCCGGTCGAGGGTGATGAGGAAGCCGAAGCCCAGGGTGACCGCGCTGACCCCCAGCGGCAGCATGAAGAAGCCGTCGAGGGTCGAGCGCACCCGCCGCTCCGCGACCGAGTGCGAGCGCCGCGTCACGATCACCGACACCGCGACCCCGACCAGCAACGCCATCCAGGTCGCGTCGACCGCGGTGCGCAGGCTCGTCGCCAGCGCGGCGGTGACCGGCACGAGCAGCGCCTGGTTGTCGCCGACGCTCGTGAGCGCGCGGTAGTTGTCGAGGCCCCAGCCGTCGCCGACCGCCAGCGAGCCGACCACCAGCGTCAGGATCGGCAGCAGCATCGCGCCGAGCACCAGCACGGTCACCGCGACGACGGGGGCGTCGGAGCGGCGTACCGGGCGCACGGGCGACACCGTCCGCTGCGCCGTCGGGTCAGGGGTCGCCCGCAGCCGCGCGGCCAGGGCGAGCAGCCCGACGACCACCACGATCTGCAGCACCGACAGCGCGGCCGCCGCCTGCAGGTCGAAGACGGTCGTGGTCAGCAGGTAGATCTCGGTCTCGACGGTCGCGTAGCGGACGCCGCCGAGGGTGAGCACGATGCCGAACGCGGTCGCGCAGAAGAGGAAGACGATGCTGGCGGCCCCCACGATCGCCGGGCGCAGGGCCGGCAGGGTGACCGTCCGCAGCACCTGCCACGGGGACGCCCCGAGCGCGGCGGCCGCCTGGCCGGGGCGCGGGTCGAGCGACTCCCACGCGACGCCGACGGTGCGCACGACCACGGCGACGTTGAAGAACACCAGCCCGGCCACGATCGCCGCCGGCGTCTGGTCGAGGCCGAGGAACCCCAGCGGGCCGCCCTCGCCGAGCAGCTGGCGGAAGGCCACGCCCACCACGACGGTCGGCAGGACGAACGGCACGAGCAGGGCGGCCCGCACCGCGGCTCGCCCGGGCAGCGCGAGGCGGTGCAGGGCGTACGCCGCGGGCAGGCCGAGCACGACGGCGAGGAGGGTCGCGGTGCCGGAGGTCCAGACGGTGAACCAGGCGACCCGCCGCACGCGCGGGCGGGCGAGGACGTCGAGCACCGCACCCGGCGCGAACCGGCCGTCGACGACGAACCCCTCGGCGACCATGCCGGTCACCGGCAGGACGAACAGCACGCCGAGCACCTGCACCGGCGCCGCGGCGAGGAGCAGGAGCGCGGCGATGCGCCTCATCGCGAGATGACGTCGGTCCACTCGGTCAGCCACTGCTCGCGGTTGGCGGCGATCTCCTCCGGGGAGACCTCGTACGGGTCGGTGGGCTGCGGGGCGAACTCGGCCCAGTCCTCGGGCACGGTCGCGCCGGGCATGACCGGGAAGACGTACATCGCGTCGGGCAGCGCGCTCTGCACCTCGTCGGTGAGCATCCAGTCGACGAGCGCGGCAGCGCCCTCGGGGTTGTCGGCGCCCTCGAGCACGCCGGCGTACTCGACCTGGCGGAAGCAGGTGTCGAGCAGGGCCGCGGTGGTGGTGCGGCCGCCGTCGACGGTGAAGGCCGGGGAGGAGTCGTAGGACACCACGATCGGGCGGGTCCCGTTGTCCGAGCCGGCGGTGAAGTCGCCGTAGTAGGCGTCCTCCCACCCGTCGACGACCTTGGCGCCGTTGCCCAGCAGGTCGGTCCAGTAGTCCTGCCAGTCGTCGCCGTAGGCCGCGACGGTGGCGAGGAAGAAGGCCATGCCGGGGCTGCTGGTCGTGGCGCCCGGGGTCACCATCAGGTCGGCGTACGCCGGGTCGGTGAGGTCGTCGAGCGTGCGCGGCGGCTCGAGGCCCTCCGCGTCGAACCAGTCGGTGTCGACGTTGACGCACACGCTGGCGGAGTCGACCGGGACCAGGCGGTCGCCGCCCTCGGCGAGGACGTACTCCTCCGGCGGGGTCGCGGTCGTCGCGACCTCGGCGAACGCGCCCTCGCCGAGCGGCCGCGAGGCGAAGGTGTTGTCGATGCCGAACGCGGCGTCGGCGATGGGGTTGTCGGCGGTGAGGCTGAGCTTGGTGGCGAGCGTGCCCGCGTCGCCGGCCGCGCGGACCTCGAGGGTGTAGCCGGTCTCGGCCTCGAAGGACCGCACCAGCTTCTTGGGCAGGTTGAACGACTCGTGGGTGGCGAGGACGACGGTGCCGCCGGGCTCGCCCGTGGCACCCGGCTCGGCCGACGAGGTCGACGGCTCGGTGGCGGTCGGACCCTCGCCGCCACCGGCGAGGCTGCAGCCGGCCAGCAGCAGGCCGGCCGAGGCGACCCCCGCGGTGGTGAGGAGGGCGCGGACGCGTACGTGCTTCATCTGGACTCCCTTGCGCCGGTGCTAACCGGATCAGGTTCGGAGGGTCTGCGGCTGGTCCGCACTCTCAGCACGCCTGCGCGTGCTCCCCTGTCATGTGGGACCAGCCTAACCCCGCACCCGGTGCCCCTACGCTCGCCCCATGCCGAGCCTCCGCCACGCCCTCATGGCCACCGTCATCCCGCGCCTGCGCAGGGCCGGTGACCTCGAGAGCGAACCCGCCGAGCGAGCGCGGGTCGAGGCGGACCACCGCACCCAGGACCGGAGCCTCCCGACGCGCGCGACGCCGGGGTTCGCGAAGGACTGGGCGGTCGAGGTCGCCGACATCGGTTTCCCCTCCCACGTCCTGACGCCGCGCGGGCGGCGCGTGCACCGCACCCTCTACTACCTCCACGGCGGGGCCTTCATGGCTCCGATCGACGAGGTGCACGTGCGCTACGCCACCCGGCTCGCCGACGCGATCGGCGCCCGGGTCGTGATGCCCGACTATCCCCTCGCCCCCGAGCACACCTGGGCCGACTCGCACGACGCCCTCGTCGCGGACGCCGCACGCTGGGCGGACGAGGAGGGTGGCGTCGTGCTGGCCGGCGACTCCGCCGGCGGCGGGCTGGCGCTGGCGCTGGCGCTGTCGATGCGCGACCGGGGCCTCACCCCGGCGACGCACCTGGTGATGCACGCTCCGTGGGTCGACCTCACCACCTCCACCGAGGAGGAGACGCGGGCCGTCGACGCGATCGACCCCTGGCTCTTCCACAGCAAGCTCGTGGCGTACGCCGGGTGGTGGGCCGGCACGCCGGGCGACCTGGGTCGCCCGGAGGTCTCCCCGGCCCTCGCCGACCTGGCGGGCCTGCCGAGGGCGATCATGCTGTACGGCACCCGCGACCTGCTCGCCCCCGGTTGCCGCCTGCTCGCGCGGCGGGCCGCCGAGGCCGGCTGGGACCTGACCTCGATCGAGGAGCCGGACCTGATCCACGTCTACGGCATCCTCCCCTTCATCCCGGAGGCGCGCCGCGCCTTCACGCAGGTCGTGGAGCTCCTCCGGTGAGGATGCTCGTCGCCGGCTTCGCCGACCTGCCTGCGCGCACGGCGTACGCGGTGTGGCAGCTGCGGCAGCAGGTCTTCGTCGTGGAGCAGGACTGTCCCTACCCCGACCTCGACGGCCGCGACCTGGAGGAGGGCACCCGGCACGTCGTGCTGCTCGAGGACGACGGCTCCGACGGCACCGATGGCGCGGGGGTGCTCGGCACCCTGCGCGTGCTCGACGACGGCGACGCGGCTCGGATCGGCCGCGTGGTGGTGGCGCCGGCCGGCCGCGGCCGCGGGCTGGCGGGCCTGATGATGGACGAGGCGATGGCGCTGTGCCGGGACCGTGAGGTGCGGCTCGACGCCCAGGCCGGGCTGGCCGGCTTCTACGAGGCGTACGGGTTCGTCGTGACGGGACCGGCGTTCGACGAGGACGGCATCATGCACGTGCCCATGCGCCGGGCGATGCAGGCGTAGGCAGCACCCGGTCGCGGTCGTCATGATGGGCGGGTGCCCCTCGACGTCGAGCTCGCGGAGATCCGGGACTTCCTCGCCGCCCACGCACCGTTCGACACCCTCCCGGGTGCCGTCCTCGAGTCGCTCCCGCCGCGGCTCGCCGTCGGCTACCACCGTCGTGGCACGGTCGTGCTGGCCGAGGGCGCGGTCCCGGACGAGCTCCTGGTGGTGAGGTCGGGCGCCGTGGAGCTCCGTGACCGGGACGGCGAGCTGGTCGAGCGCGGCGCGGCCGGCACCTGCATCGGCGGCGCCGCACTGGCGACCGGAGGGCCGCAGCCGGTCACCGTCCACGCGATCGAGGACACCCTGGTCCTGGCCTGCCCGGCCCGGCTGTTCCACCAGCTCCGTGAGGCACACGCCGACTTCGCGTCCTACTTCGAGCACCGCGCCGGCCGGCTCCGCGAGGCAGTGGATCGCCAGCGGCTGGACGGCACGGGCCCGGAGCGCTCGGTGCTGACCAGCACGGTGGGCGACCTCGTGGGGCGCGCGCCGGTCGGCGTCCGGGCCGACACGTCCGTATTGGAGGCGGCCCGCCTGATGTCGGACGAGCGGATCTCGTCCGTCCTCGTCACCGACGGCGAGACCCTCGTCGGCATCCTGACCGACCGCGACCTGCGCTCGCGGGTCGTGGCCGCCGGCGTGGACCCCGCGAGCCCCGTGTCGACGGTGATGACCCCTGACCCGGCGACCACCCACCCCGACGCCCCGGCCCTGGAGGCGTTGCTCGAGATGGTGCGGCGGAACGTCCACCACCTGCCCGTCGTCCACGACGGACGACCCGCCGGCATGGTCACGGCCACCGACCTGCTGCGGCTCCAGCAGACGAACCCGGTGTTCCTCGTCGGCGACCTCGCCAAGGCACCCGACGTCGCCACGGTCGCGAGGCTGGCGGCCCGGCTGCCCTGGGTCGTCGTCGGACTGGTCCGGCAGGGCACCTCGGCCCACGACGCCGGCCGGGTGGTCACGTCGGTCGGCGACGCGATCGAGCAGCGTGTCATCGCACTCGCCGAGGCCGAGCTCGGCGCGCCGCCCGTGCCGTACGCCTGGCTGACCCTGGGCTCGCGGGCCCGCTCCGAGCAGGCCCTCGCACCCGACCAGGACCACGCGCTGCTGCTGCACGACGACTACCGGCCGCAGCTGCACGGGCAGTGGTTCGCCGAGCTGGCCGAGCTGGTCACGAGCGGCCTCGAGACGGTCGGCTACCCCCGGTGTCGCGGCGACAAGATGGCGACCAACCCGCGGTGGCGCCAGCCGCTCGCCACCTGGCGCGGCCAGGTGGCGCGCTGGGTCGGCACGCCCACGCCCGAGGCGATCCTCGAGGCGAGCGTGTTCTTCGACCTGCGGCATCAGCACGGCGACGGCGACCTCACCGCCGAGCTGGCGTCCGTGCAGCGGCAGGCCGCGCGCAGCGCGCCGATCTTCCTCGCCCACCTCGCCGCCGCGGCGGCGTCCCACCACACGCCGCTCGGCTTCTTCCGGGGGCTGGTCGTGGACAGGTCCGGCGCGCACCGCGACACCCTCGACGTCAAGCGGGGCGGCATCAACACCATCGTCGAGATCGCCCGTCTGCACGCTCTCGCGTGCGGCTCGGAGGCCACCTCGACCCTTGCCCGCCTCGAGGACGCGGTGGTGGCCGGTCGCGTCAGCCCGGTCCTCGGAGCGGACCTGCGCGATGCGTGGGAGTTCCTCGCACACCTGCGGCTGCGGCACCAGGTCGAGCAGGTCCGCGCCGGGGGACCGGTCGACAGCTGGGTCGACCCGTCGACCCTGAGCCACTTCGAGCAGCGGCACCTCAAGGCGGCGTTCGGCGTCATCCGGTCCGCCCAGGGGGCCATCGCACAGCACTACCCCGTCCGCGAGCTGACGTGACGCCCGACGACCGGACCCCGCTCGACCGGCTCCCCCTGCTGGCGGTGGACCTCGAGACGACCGGGCTCCACCCCGGCCGCGACCGGGTGCTGGCTGTGGGATGGGTGCCGGTCGACGGCTCGCGCATCGACCTCTCCGGGTGTCGCCGCCACGTCGTGCGCCACGACGACCCCGGCGGCGCGGTCACGATCCACCGCCTCACCCACGACGACCTCGAGGAGGGCCGGCCGCTCGCGGAGGTGCTGGCCGAGCTGCGGCGAGCACTGGACGGGCGCGTGCTCCTCGCCCACCACGCGCACTTCGAGCTGGCCTTCCTCGAGGCTGCCTTCCGGTCGGTGGGCGAGCGTCCGGACCTCGCGCCCGCGGTGTGCACCATGGAGCTGCAGCAGCGCCTGCTGGCGCGCCACGGCGAGGCTCGACCCGGGCACCTGCGCCTGTGGCGGGCACGCGACCGCCACGGACTGCCCGTGACCACGGCCCACGACGCGCTCGCGGACGCGCTCGCCTGCGCCGAGCTCTACCTCGCGCAGGCGGCCGAGCTCGGCGCCGCCGCGCCGCTCGC
>JAESGW010000484.1_pt1 | contig 36210 bp, 34 predicted proteins | sample 9269791 | NCBI WGS metagenome assembly JAESGW01 (sample SAMN16773120, study PRJNA677053) | algae metagenome | isolation source: Aphanocapsa lilacina HA4352-LM1 and co-occurring heterotrophs from near cave... | place: USA: Maniniholo cave, near Haena, Kauai, HI | collected 2009-07-28
CTGGTCTGCTCGGCCTCGGCGCCGGACTCCTCCGCCTCGTCGCCGGCCTCGTCGTCGTGGCCGTGCGCGTCGGCACCGGCGGCCGTGATCTCGAACCCGGGGGCCGGGCTCTCGAGCTCGTCGGCGTCCTGACCCTCTGCGGGGACCTCGACCCACCCGGTCTCACCCTGCTCGCAGGTCTGGACGGTCGGGAAGGTCAGCATCTCGCCCTCCGCGTCGGGGATCTGGAACGAGAGCTCGAAGGTGTCGCGCTGGCCCTCGGGGAGCGGGGTGTCGGCGGTGTAGACGATGGAGGCGACGCGCTCGGTCACCTCGTTGCCGTGGGCGTCGGCCACCGGCTCGTCGAGCTGCTCCATGGTCCTCTCGACCTCGTAGAACGGGTTGCGGGTCGGGGTCACCGACAGCACCGACTCGGGGACCTGGATCTCGATCCTCGTGGTCGGCGATCCCTCGCAGCCGTGGCCCACGCTGAACGTGGCGACGGTGTAGGAGCCGGCCGCCGTCGTCGACGGGGTGGCGGTCACGTGGGCGCTCGCCGGGGCGACGAGCGAGAGGGCGATGGCCGCGGTGGCGACCGGGAGCGCGCCGAGGCGCGCGAAGGTACGGATGGACATGTCTCTCCTGGGGATGGTGGTGCGGTCTGGGGTCGCGTTCGCCACCTGAGCCCGGACCGGGCTCAGGTCGGCAGGACCGTCGGGGGAGGACCGCGCCGTGGAGAGACGAGCAGGTGGACGAGCGAGGGGTGGCGGCGGTCCCCGGGGGGCATCGCGGCAGGCTCGGCTAGGACGGGCACCGAAGGGCGTGCGACCAGCGCGACGGCGTACGTCCGCGCGCGTCGACCCGCCCACCACAGCGCGGCGGTCAGCAGCGTGACGAACGCGTGCGCCGCCGCCATCTGCCACGTCCAGCCCGCTCCGGTCGCGGCCGTGGCACCGTGGTCGTGCGTCGCGACCAGGCCGAAGGACTCGTGCACGCCGAGCTGGGCAGCCGCGACGAGCGGCAGCAGCGTCCAGGCAGGTGCGTCGCGGCGGAAGACCAGCAGGCTGCCTGCGAGGACGACAGCTGCGACGAGGAGCAGCCCCGGCGCGGTCGGGACGTCGCCCCCGGCCCAGGTGTGCGCCCCGGCGGCGCCCGCCACCGTGACCGCGGTGGCCGTGGCGGAGCGCGCCAGGGCGTGCGGCGCCCTGCCGCCCACCACCACCGCGTTCCAGCTCACGCCGCCATGGTCCCAGATCCGGGCGCGGCGCGCGCCGGAGGGCGTGGCGCGGGGTCGCGGGCTACCAGCCGTTCGTGCGGCGGCGGTAGTCGGTGCGACCGTGGCCCGGGTGGGTGGCCGGGTGGTGCGAGCGGTGGTGCGTGCCCCCGTGGCGCCGCATCCGGAACCAGAGGAGCGGGAACACCAGCAGCCAGAACGGCGCCTCGGTGAGGATGCTCAGCACGACCAGCACCGCGATGACCGGGAGGAGCGGCAGCCGGAATCGTGAGCCCGCCGGCCGTGGTGCCCGCGCGGGCGTACGGCTCGGCTGCGGCGCCTGCATCCGGGGCAGGTCGGTGAACAGCAGCGCGAGGTCGGCGCGGGTGCGCGCGGTCCAGATGGCGTCGAGCCGCTCGTCGTACTCCTCGTGGTCGAGCCGCCCGTCGGCGTAGTGCATCGCCAGGTCGGCCATCGCCCGCTCGCGGTCGCTGTCGGCGATGCGAAGACGCGGGTCGGGCTGGCTCATCGCAGGCCGTCCTGTCCGCCGTCCCGCCCGTCCGCGAGGATGCCGTAGAGGCGGCGCCGGGTGTCGACGAGCACGTCGAGGGCGGCCTTCTTCTGCTGGTCCGAGCCCTGCGTCGCGAGCTGCCAGACCGCGCTGACGACCTGGCCGATCTCGCTCTTGATGTCGGCGTGACCGGACGGCTGGTCGGCGACCGGCTGCTCGCTGGGAGTGAAGGGCGCCCACACGGCGGCGAGGTCCCCGGTGTTGGCCTCGGCCCACGCGACGCCCGAGTCGGTCAGCCGGATCGTGCGACGGCCGCGCTCGTCGTCGGACTCCACGAGGCCCTCGTCCTGCAGCTGCTGGATCGTGGGGTAGACGGAGCCGGGGGAGGGGCGCCACTCGCCGTGGCTGAGCTCGGCGATCTCCTGGATCACCTGGTAGCCGTTGATCGGCTCGTCGGCCTGTCGGGCGCGGTGCAGCACGTCGATGATCGCGGTGCGCACGTCGCCGCGGCGCACCCGCGGGCCCCGCTGCTGCGGCCGCTGGGGGGCTGTGGCGAAGCCGAAGATCTCGCCCAGCCACGGCGGGGGACCGCCGGCGCGGCGGCCCCGGGCGCCGCCGGTCGAGAACGCCTGGCTCCAGCCGCTCCAGTCGGGGTTGCCGCTCGGGCGGCGGTAGTCGCGCTCTCCGCGCTCGGTGTTGTCGTCGTCGTTGCCGGGCCAGTCGGCGCCGGGCCAGTGGTGTCCCATGGGTGCTCCTCGGTGGTCGATCTAGCGAGATGGACGACCGGACGGTCGTGATGTATCGCTGAACTATCGGTGACGTATCGCGATATATCGTGAGCGTACGCCGACGCCACCAGCCGGACAAGGGGGAACCACCCCGGTGTCGGCCCTGTCCCGACCCTGGTCCGCCCCCGGTCCGGCTGGGGGTCGGCTGGGGGCCGGCTGGCGGCTGGCTGGGGGCTGGCTGGGGGCCGATGCGGCTCCCCACCCACCAACTCGTCAGTTGGCGAGCCGCCGCGAGCCGCGCAGACCCCTCCCGCGGCGCCGCGGCTACGGGCGCGCGCGACCGGTCGGCGTGCAGGCCCGCTTGGGGACGGTCTCGTCGTTGATGATCGCGTTGAAGAGCGCGGGTGACCGGTCGGGGTCGGCGATGATGCGGTTGGGGTCGCTGGGCGCCGGCAGGTTGGGCATGGTGCAGGTCTGGCTCTCGCCCGTCATCGCCAGGGCGAAGCGGCCCAGGTCGACCGGGTTCATCTCCTCGTCGACGCGGATCGCGCCAGACGCGGCGTCGTTGATCCGCCAGTAGCGCACCGGGTTGACGAAGGTCCACGGCGAGAGCGCCTCGTCGCCGACCGCGCTGATCACCTCGCGCTGGCGCGCGACCCGGTCGAGGTCGCTCAGCGCGGTGACGTAGCGGGAGCGGGAGTAGCCGAGCGCGGTGAGGCCGTCGACCTCCTGGCACCCCTTCTCGATCTTGAGGCGGGCACGCGGGTCGTCCATGGCCTGCTTGGGGCAGATCTCGACGCCACCGAAGGCGTCGACGGTGTTGATCACGCTGCCGAAGCCGAGCTCGACGTAGTGGTCGATGTGGATGCCGGTCAGCGCCTCGACCCGCTGGACCAGCGAGGGTGCCCCGCCGCTCGCGAAGGCGGCGTTGATCATCTGGGTGCCCTCCGGGCCCTCGACGAGGGTGTCGCGGGGGATCGACATCATGGTGCGGCCGCCGGAGCCGGTGTGCAGGACGATGATCGTGTCGGTGTTGGTGCCGCCGCGCTCGGGCGTGTCGAGCACCTCGCGCTGCTCGTCGGTGAGGTCGTCGGCCTTGTCGGAGCCGACGATGAGGTAGTTGGTGCCGGGCTGGTCGCCAGGTCGGTCCCCGGTCGGGGTCGCGTCGACCTTGTCGATCGTCGTCCAGTGGTAGAGCGGCACCCCGGCGAGGTAGACCAGGACCAGGAGCAGGAGCAGCGGGATCAGCCCGAGCCGGAGGCGCGGCCGCCAGCGGCGCTTCTTCGGCCGCGGCCGCGGCGGCGGTGCGGCTGCCGCCGTACGTCCGGTGCCGGGGGGCTGGCCGCCCGCCCCGCGTGCCTCGCGGCGGGCCACCGGCATCACCCGGGTCTCGTCGGGGCGCCCGGCTCCCGGTGCCTGCTGCGCCTCCACCCGCTGGGTGGCGTCGCTGGGCGGCGTCTGCGACTTGCTCCCGTAGAGCCAGTCGTACTCCGGTGTTCCCTTCTCGGGCACCCCGGAGCCCTGCGGACGGTCAGTCATGACCGATGACGCTACCGTGCCGGGCATGACCGAGGTCCACACGGCGCGTCCCACGTCCTACAGTCGCGTCAGCCTCGGGATCATGGCGCACTCGAGCGAGGCGAACCTGCTCGGCAACGTCCACGGCGGCGAGATCATGAAGCTCGCCGACTCCACGGCGGGGGCGGTCGCGCACCGGCACAGCGGCGGTCCCGCGGTCACTGCCGCGATGGACGAGATGACCTTCCTGGCGCCGGTCCACGTGGGCGACATCATCAAGACCTACGCCCAGGTCAACTGGGCCGGCACCTCCTCGATGGAGATCGGCGTCCGGGTCGAGGCACAGCCGTGGGGCAACGCGAGCGACGAGCCGGTGCACGTCGCCAGCGCCTACTTCGTCTTCGTCGCCATCGATGCCGATGGCCACCCGCGCCCGGTGCCCCCGTTGGAGACCGAGACGGAGGGAGACGTACGCCGTCAGCGCGAGGCCGAGATCCGGCGGGCGCACCGGCTGGCGCGCAAGACCGAGATCGACCGGGGACGCGAGGAGTGAGGCGCCAGGACCGCTGGCGCCACGTCCGGACGGCGCGGCTGTGGCTCGACGAGCCCGTCGAGGCCGACGCGGACGCCCTGTTCGCGATCCACAGCGACCCGGCGTCGTGGGCGCACTTCCCGTCGGGGCGGGTGACCGACCCCGCGGCGGGTCCGGTCATGGTCGGGGCGAGCCGGCGCCGCTTCGAGCGCGACGGGCTGGCGTACTGGTCGGTGCGTGAGGCGGACGGCGGGCCGGTCGTGGGGAGGGGCGGGTGCGCGGTGCCGGACGAGGCGCTGGCCGCCGACCCGTCCGGGCGGGGGTGGTGGAACCTCTACTACCGCCTCGACCAGCGGGTCCTCGGCCGCGGCTACGCCACCGAGATGGGCGAGGCCGCGATCGCGGCGGCCCGGACCGTGGCACCCCTGCGGCCCGTGCTGGCCTACCTCGTGGAGCACAACCACGCCTCGCGGCGCACGGCGGAGAGGCTCGGCCTGCGCCTGGTCTGGCGCGGGCGCGACGCCGACAACCCCGATCCGCAGGCGGTCCGCCTGGTCTTCCTCGACCGCGATCCCGACGAGCAGCTGGTCGCGGGGCTCGTGGCCGAGGGGATGGGTCCGGAGGGTCTCGTCGGCTGACCCGGGTGCCCCGGCGCGTCGCGGGCGGCTGGGACGGGTGTGACTGGTGATACTGGGCAGGCTGACTTCCCCCAGCAGAGAGGCCCCCCGATGCCGCCCGTCCCGCCCCCCGGGTCCGCGCAGCCGCGGTTCACCACGCTCGACCGCGCCCAGCGCGTCCGGTTCCGTCGCGCGGTGACGCTGATGCTCATGACGCTCGTCCTCCCGGGGTCCGCGCAGCTGGTCTCCGGCCGCCGCCGGCTGGGCCGCATCGCGCTGTGGACCTGGCTGTCGCTGCTGGTCGTCGGCCTGCTCGCGGTCGTGGTGTCGTACGTCTGGAACGGCGTGGCCTTCTGGGCCGGCACCAACACCGCCCTCCTCCAGACGGTGCGGCTGGGCCTGATCGCGCTCGCCGTCGGCTGGGCCTACCTCTTCGTCGACGCCTGGCGCCTGGGCCAGCCGCTCACCCTGCAGCGCCAGCACCGCCTCGCCGTCGTCGGCGTCAACGGCTTCCTCTGCTTCAGCGTCGCCGGCGCCCTGCTCTTCGGCGCCCACGTCGTCGGCGTGCAGCGCGACGTCATGATCACGATGTTCGGCAACGGCTCGGCCGTCGATGCCAGCCACGGGCGCTACAACGTGCTGCTGATGGGCGGCGACTCCGGCGCGGGGCGCTGGGGGCTGCGCCCGGACTCGATGACGGTGGCCAGCATCGACGCCGAGACCGGCAAGACCGTGCTCATCTCGCTCCCGCGCAACATGCAGAACTTCCCGTTCGCCGAGGGCTCGGTGATGGCCGAGCAGTTCCCCGACGGCTTCGACGAGGAGGGGATGTACCTCAACGGCCTGGCCACCTGGGCGCTCGACCACGCGGAGCTGTTCAAGGGCTCGAAGAACCCGGGCGTCGACGCGACGGTCGCGGGCGTCGAAGGGATCACCGGCCTCGACATCAACTACTGGGCGATGGTCAACCTCCAGGGCTTCAAGGACCTCGTCGACGCCGTCGGCGGTGTCGAGCTCAACGTGCGGCAGCCGATCCCGGTCGGGCTGCCGCACGAGAAGACCTTCCACTACATCGAGCCCGGCGTCCGCACGCTCGGCGGGCACGACACCCTGTGGTTTGCCCGGGCCCGCGAGGGCTCCGACGACTACTCGCGCATGGCGCGGCAGAAGTGCGTGATGGGCGCGATGCTCCAGCAGGTGAGCCCGCAGACGGCCCTCGCCAACTTCCAGGAGATCGCCGCGGCCAGCTCGGCGATGGTCTCCACCGACGTCCCGCGCAGCGAGGTCGACCGCTTCGTCGACCTGGCGCTCAAGGCGAAGAGCCAGAAGATCGCGACGCTGTCGCTCGTGCCGCCGATGATCAACACCGCGAACCCCGACATCGACCTCGTCCACAGCAAGGTCGCGGCCGCGATCGCCAAGGCGGAGGGCCGCAAGCCCGCCGCGCCCGCCGACACCGCCGAGGCCGCTCCCGAGCCCGCCGCCGAGGCCCCCGCCGCTGCCGAGGCGCCGGCTGCGGCCGAGGCGGGGACCGCGGGCGAGCAGGCGCCGGCGACGCCGACCGCTCCGGCCACCCCGAAGACGCCCCCGGCGGTCACCGGCGGCTCGCTGGGCTCGCTGTCCACCGGCTACGCCGCCAACCAGTCGGAGGACCTGGGCGCGGTTTGCTGAGCGTCGACCGCTCGCCCCTAGTGTGTACGCCGTGACCACCGGACCCCTGCCTCGCATCGTCGCGGTCGTGGTCACCTTCAACCGTCTCCCGCTGCTGGAGAAGCTCGTCGCACGGCTGGGCGAGATCGAGGGGCTCGCCGAGGTGCTCGTGGTCGACAACGCGTCGTCCGACGGCACGGGGGAGTGGCTGGCCGACCGCCCGACCACCGGCGAGATCCCGCTCTCCGGGCGCACGCTGAGCACCAACCGCGGCGGCGCGGGCGGCTTCCACGACGGCCTCGCCTGGGCCATCGACCGCGAGGCCGACCTGGTCTGGCTGATGGACGACGACGGCCTGCCCGACGTCGACTGCCTCGACCGGCTGCTCCTCGAGACCGACAACCTGGACTTCTGGGGACCGCTCGTCGTCGACGAGGCCGACCCCGACCGGCTGGTCTTCCCGATCCGGCTGCCCGGCGGCACGCGCGTCGTGCACGCCGTCGGCGACGTGCGCCGCGCGGCCAGCCACGACCGGATCGACGGGATCGTCATCCCGTTCAACGGCGTGCTCGTCACCAAGGAGCTCGTCGACCGCATCGGCCTGCCCCGCGAGGAGTTCTTCATCTGGGGCGACGACCACGAGTACCGCCTGCGGGCCGAGGAGGCGGGTGCCCGCGTCGCGACCGTCGTCACCGCCACGGTGCGGCACCCCAGCGTCGGCAACCTCGGCACCCCGATGATGTTCGGCCGCACGACCTACAACGACTCGCCCAGCGACCTCAAGCACTACTGCATGGCCCGCAACAACCTGGTCAACCTCCGCGACTACCGCGGCCCGCTGCACGCGCTGGCCTTCGTGGTGAAGACCGCCTGGTTCTACACCTTCACCCGGCCCAGCCTGTCGCGCCTCCGGCTCAGCGTCGGGGCCATGCGCGCCGGCATCGCCGGCGACTTCGACGGGCACCGGAGGTTCCTGTCGTGAGTGACGAGACGGTCGCGGTCGTCGTCGTCACGCACGACCGCGCCGACCTGCTGGTGGGCATGCTCGACGGGCTCGCCGCCCAGACCCGCCGCCCCGACGCGGTCATCGTCGTCGACAACGCCAGCACCGACCACACCGCCGACGTGCTCGCCGAGAGGGTGGCGCGCGCCGACCTGCCGCTCGAGGTGATCACGCAGGACAACCTCGGTGGCGCGGGTGGTTTCCACCGCGGTGTGCGGGAGGCGTACGACGCGGGCTGGGACCGCGTGTGGCTGATGGACGACGACGTGGTGCCGGCGTCCGACTGCCTCGCCACCCTCATGGCCGTCGACGAGGACTGCCTCATCGCGGTCCGCGAGGACCGCTCCGGTGCCCTCGTCGAGAAGGCCGCCGTCGACTTCGACCTGCGCAACCCGCTCGCGATCCGCCCCAAGCGCTCGGCCGTCGACACGGTGTACGCCGACCGCGCGTCGATGCCAGAGCTGGTCGAGGTCCAGAACGTCGCCTTCGAGGGCTTCATGGCGCGCCGCGACGTGATCACCGAGATCGGCCTGCCCGACCCAGCGTTCTTCATCTTCTTCGACGACGCCGAGTACGCCGTGCGCGCCCGGCGGGCCGGACGGCGCATCTGGGCGGTGCGCGACGCGGTGCTGGTGCGGCAGCTGGAGTTCAACCAGCAGCACGACCTGGCCGGCTGGAAGGGCTTCTACATGTACCGCAACCTCTTCGTGGTGCACCTGCGCCACGGGGAGAACGTGCTGGTCCGGCTCAAGCCCTGGCTGGTCACGCTCGTCGTCGTCCTGCTGAGCCCGCTCCGCGGCGGCCGCGCCGAGGCGCGCAACGTGATCCGGGCCATGGCCTCGGCGCGGGGCATGCGCCGCCTCACCGACGCCGCCCGCCCCCCTCGATAGACTCACCCAGCGTTTCTCACCCAAGGAGTTCATCCCTTGTCCCAGGCCCCCAGCCACGACACCGGCCAGCTTCCCGACCTCGTCATCGTCGGCGCCGGCCTCTTCGGCCTCACCATCGCCGAGCGGTGCGCCGAGGAGCTCGGCCTCCGCGTGCTCATCCTCGAGCGTCGCCACCACCTCGGCGGCAACGCCTACAGCGAGCGCGACCCCGAGACCAACGTCGAGGTGCACAAGTACGGCGCGCACCTGTTCCACACCTCCAACGAGCGGGTCTGGGAGTACGCCAACCGGTTCACGTCGTTCACCGACTACCGGCACCGGGTCTTCGGGAAGTACCAGGGGCAGGTCTACTCCCTGCCGCTCAACCTCGCCCTGATCAACCAGTTCTTCGGCAAGTCGCACACCCCTGACGAGGCGCGTGCCCTGATCGCCGAGCAGTCGAGCGAGGTCGCGACCGAGGACGCCTCCAACCTGGAGGAGAAGGCGATCAGCCTGATCGGCCGCCCGCTCTACGAGGCGTTCATCAAGGGCTACACCGCCAAGCAGTGGCAGACCGACCCCACCGAGCTGAGCGCCGACATCATCACCCGGCTGCCGGTGCGCTACACGTTCCAGAACGGCTGGTTCAGCGACACCTACGAGGGCCTGCCGACCGACGGCTACACCGCCTGGCTGACCAAGATGGCCGACCACCCCAACATCGAGGTCCGTCTCGAGACCGACTTCTTCGCCGTGGCCGACGACTACCGGGGCAAGGTCCCGATCGTCTACACCGGCCCGGTCGACGAGTACTTCGGCAACTCGGAGGGGCGCCTGTCGTGGCGCACGGTCGACCTCGAGGAGAGCGTCGTCGACACCGACGACTTCCAGGGCACCGGGGTGGTCAACTACAACGACCAGGACGTGCCCTTCACCCGCATCATCGAGTTCAAGCACTTCCACCCCGAGCGGGAGAAGACCCACCTGCCCGGCAAGAGCGTGATCGTCCACGAGTACAGCCGCTTCGCCGAGGAGGGCGACGAGCCCTACTACCCGGTGAACACCGCCGACGACCGCGCCAAGCTGCTGAAGTACCGCGAGCTCGCGAGCAAGGAGCCGATGGTCCTGTTCGGCGGTCGCCTCGGCACCTACAAGTACCTCGACATGCACATGGCCATCGGCTCGGCCCTGTCCATGTACGACAACAAGCTCAAGCCGCACTTCACCGAAGGTGTCGAGCTCAAGAGCGGAGGCATCGACGCATGAGCACCACCCCGAACGCCGACGGCACCGTCACCCGGCTGCTGCAGCGGCAGATCCTGCCGATCGACCGCGACACCGACGTGTTCCCCCTCTACGTCGACCTCGAGGAGGCCAAGCTCGACACCGACCGCGACGCGGTCGGCGGCGACAAGGCGGCCAAGGACCTCAACAACGCGGCGATCCGGCAGTCGACGTCGACCGGTCGCAAGCTGCACCCCGACCAGATCCGCTCGCGCACCGCGCTGCGGCTCGAGCCCTCGCAGCTGCTGTCCTTCGGCTCCTACTTCAACGCCTTCCCGGCGTCCTACTGGCGCCGCCACACGATCGTCACCGAGGTCGAGCTGACCGTACGGGTCTCCGGCGCGGGCTCGATGGTCACCGTCTACAAGTCGATGGCCCGCGGCCACTCCCAGCGCGTGGACTCCGCGACCGTCGAGGGCGACGGTGCTGGGTCCGGGGTGGGGGAGTTCACCTTCTCGCTGACGCTGAAGCCCTTCGTCGACGGCGGCTGGTACTGGTACGACGTGGTGGCCGGCGACGACGGCGCGGTCGTCGAGGGTGCGGAGTGGACCGCGCAGGTCCCCGCCGACCGTGCCGAGCACGGCACCGTCGACGTCTGCATCACGACGATGCTCCCCGACATGAGCGCCCAGCTGCTCACCCAGCTCGGCGACGCCGAGGAGCTCGCGCCCTACCTCGACACCGTGATGGTGATGGACCAGGGCAAGGACAAGGTCACCGACAGCTCCTACTTCCCTGCGGCCGAGGCCGGCCTCGGCGACAAGCTCCGGGTCATCGTGCAGGGCAACCTCGGCGGCTCCGGCGGCTACGCCCGCGGCCAGCTCGAGAGCGTCCGCAAGGGCACCGCGACGTACGCGATGATGATGGACGACGACGTCGTCTGCGAGCCCGAGGGCATCATCCGCGCGGTCACCTTCGGCGACCTGGCCAAGCGCCCGACCATCGTCGGCGGCCACATGTTCAACCTCTACAGCCGCTCCGAGCTGCACTCCTTCGGCGAGATCGTGCAGCCGTGGCGCTTCTGGTGGCAGACGCGTCTCGACGGCTACTCCCAGTGGGACTTCGGTGCCCGCAACCTGCGCTCCTCTCGCTGGCTGCACAAGCGCGCCGACGTCGACTTCAACGGCTGGTTCATGTGCCTGATCCCGCGTGTCGTGCTCGAGGAGGTCGGCCTCTCGCTGCCGGTCTTCATCAAGTGGGACGACTCCGAGTTCGGCCTGCGCGCCAAGGCCGCGGGCTACCCGACGGTGTCCTTCCCGGGCGCCGCGGTCTGGCACGTGCCGTGGACCGACAAGAACGACGGCCTCGACTGGCAGTCCTACTTCCACCACCGCAACCGCATCATCGCGGCGCTGCTGCACTCGCCCTACGAGCGCGGCGGCCGGATGGTGCGCGAGAGCTTCAACCACCAGGTCAAGCACCTGGCCTCGCTCCAGTACTCGACCGCCGAGCTGCGGCACCTGGCGATGGAGGACGTGCTCCGCGGTCCGCACGCGCTGCACGGCGAGCTGTCGTCCAAGCTGGCCGACATCAACACCTTCCGCAAGCAGTGGTCCGACGCCCAGTTGCTCGCCGACCGTGACGACCTCCCGCCCGTACGCCGCAAGAAGCCGCCGAAGAAGGGCAAGTCCGACATCGAGATCCCGGGCCGGAAGTCCACCCTGGTGGCGGCCGCCCTCGCCCCGCTGCGCCAGCTCCGCCCGGTGCGCGAGATGGCGGAGGCGTACCCCGAGACCGAGCTGACCGCGATGGACGCCAAGTGGTGGAACCTCGTCAAGTACGACTCCGCCATCGTCTCGATGAACGACGGCAGCTCGGTCGCCCTCTACAAGCGCGACCCCGAGCACTACCGCGACCTGCTCAAGCGGACCATCGAGATCCACCGCCGCTTCCACCGGGAGTGGCCGCAGCTGGCCCGGCAGTACCGCGACGCCCTCGGTGAGATCACCTCCCCGGAGGCGTGGGAGAAGACCTTCGCGCCCTACCAGGACGCGCCGGACCCTGCCCCCGGCGAGCGGGAGGACGGGTGAGCCAGGCGGGCGACACCCGCCCGGTCGAGGTGCGCCACGACCTGGCGCACGTCCCCCTGGCGCCCCCCTCGCGCACGTCCGGCGTGCTCGAGGTGTTCCGCCGCCGCTACCTGCTGCGGCTCATGGTGCGCCGCGAGATCCAGGCGCGCTACGCAGGGACGGCGTTCGGCCTGCTCTGGTCCTACATCAACCCGCTGACGCGCTTCCTCACGTTCTACTTCGTCTTCGGCCTGCTGCTGGGGCGTGGCCTGGGCCTGCAGAACTTCGCGATCCACCTGTTCGCGGGGATGGTGCTGGTCAACTACTTCACCGAGACCGTCACCTCGGGCACGCGCTCCCTGCTGTCGAACAAGGGGGTGATCGGCAAGATGGCGCTGCCGCGGGAGATGTTCCCGGTGGCGTCGATGCTGGTCTCGCTGTGGCACGCGGTCCCGCAGTTCATCATCCTGGTCATCGCGTGCCTGGTGACCGGCTGGTGGGGCGACGGCCCCCTCTGGGTGCCGGACGCCGTCGGCATGGGCGCGGCGTTCCTCGGCCTGATGCTGATGATGGTCTACGGCACGGCCTTCGGGCTGATGTTCTCGTGCGTCAACGTGATCTTCCGCGACTTCCAGCGGATCGTGCAGACCTTCATCAACATGGTGCCGTTCACGGCCCCGATGATGTACCCCTTCCACATCGTCGCCGACGGGACGCGCATCCCGAGCTCGTGGCTCAGCGTCTACCTCGCCAACCCCGTCGCCGAGGCGGTGATGCTCATCCAGCGCGGCTTCTGGTACCCCACCTGCGCGCCCAGCTGCGCGGTCGACCCGGCCACCGGCAACCCGCTGCCGGAGTTCGCGAGCGACCTCTACCCCCGCGGCTTCGTCATGCTCGGCATCGGCCTGGTGCTGCTGGTCGTGGGCCAGTGGATCTTCGCCCGCCTGGAGAAGACCGTCCCGGAGCGCCTCTGATGACCGCGAGCACCACGACGTCGATCGTCGTCGACAACGTCTCCAAGACCTTCCGCTACCAGGCGCACCCGACGCTCAAGAAGGTGCTGCAGGGCAAGCTGCGCGGCCAGCGCACGAGCGAGACCTTCAAGGCCCTCGACGGGGTCTCCTTCGAGGTCCAGCAGGGGGAGTCCATCGGCCTGATGGGCCTCAACGGCTCCGGCAAGTCCACCCTCCTCAAGCTCGTGAGCGGCGTGATGCGGCCCGACCAGGGCCAGGTGCTGACCCGCGGGCGCATCTCGGGGCTGATCGCGACGGGCGCGGGCTTCCACAACGAGCTGACCGGTCGCGACAACATCTACATGAACGCGGCGATGCTCGGCATGTCCAAGGAGGAGACGGACGCCAAGTTCGACGACATCGCCGGCTTCGCCGACGTCGGGCGCTTCCTCGACACCCCGGTCGGCAACTACTCCTCCGGCATGTTCGCCCGCCTCGGGTTCTCCGTGGCGGTCCACGTCGACTGCGACATCTTCATCGCCGACGAGGTGCTCGCGGTGGGGGACCGGCCCTTCAAGCGCAAGTGCCTCAAGCGCATGAAGGAGATCCGCGAGTCCGGCATCACGATGTTCTACGTCAGCCACTCCGCCGGCTCGGTCAAGCGCATGTGCGACCGCGCGATCGTGCTGGAGAAGGGTCGCGTCGGGTTCGACGGCGACGTCGAGGAGGCCATCAAGTTCCTCCACTACGACGGCGAGGACGAGGAGCCGGACGGCGAGGAGATCGAGGAGGACGAGCGCGACGACGCGCTCGCCAACGACATCTGAGACGAGCAGCCGGTCACGAGCGAAGCGAGTGACCGGCGTGGGCTCGGCCAGGTTGAGCACGCCCGTCCCGTACTCGCCGGGGGAGCGGTGCGTGAGGCGGCTTCCGCGCGCCTGGAACCCGTCTCACGCACCGCTCCCGGCGTGTCCGTACGCCGTTTCGGGCCACAATCGCCCAGAATTACACCCATGTAACGGCGTGTCGAGTGGAAATTACACCGTTGTAGTTACTCAGAACCTCTTCCGTGACTGGTGTGACTGGTGTGAACTTCTGCCTTGTGTGACCTTCCCCCACACAGGAACAGAGATTTCTCATGCGACCTCTCCAGGCCCGTCTCGTCACCCTCTGCCAGCAGGTGCTGGCGCTGGGTGTCGTGCTCGTCGTCCTCACCCCCGCCTCCGGCGTGGTCTCCCTCGACATCGTCCGGGAGAGCCCCGGTGGCGAGGGCACGGCGCCCCTCGGCGGCCCCGCCGCGCTGATGTCGGCGACCGTGCCGACCGCGCCGGTGACGCCCACCGTGACCGAAGTCCCCCTGACGGGCGCCGCGGGTGGCTTCTCCGGCCTCCGTGGCCGTACGGTCGCCGGCGGCGCCACCTCCGCCCGCGTGGTGAGCAAGCCGCAGCAGGTCGACGGCTTCTCCGCGATCGGCGTCACGTGGCAGGGCGGCGAGCAGCTCGAGGAGGACCAGATCTCGCTGCGCGTGCGCACCCGCACCGGCGAGGAGTGGAGCGCCTGGGAGGACCTGGAGTACCACGACGAGCACGGTCCCGACCCCGACAGCGCCGAGGGCGCGAACGCCCGGCCCGGCACCGAGCCGACCTTCGTCGGCGAGGTCGACGAGGTCCAGGTCGAGGCCAGCACCGACGGCGTGGTCCTGCCCGACGACCTCTCCCTCGCCCTCGTGGACCCGGGATCGGCGAAGAAGAGCGAGACCGAGGCCCCGGCCGACCAGTCGTCCGGTGACCCCAGCGCGTCGTACGACGACGACTTCGCCCAGCAGGACGGCACGGACGCCGCGGAGCAGGGCATCTCGCTCCGCTCCGGCACGGTCGCCACCAGCCAGCGGACGGCCGCGCAGCCCACGATCTTCTCCCGGGCCCAGTGGGGCGCCGACGAGAGCATCCGCAACAAGGGGTCCCTGCGCTACGGCTCGATCAGCGGCGGGTTCGTCCACCACACGGTCAACGCCAACGACTACTCCGAGGCCCAGGTGCCCGCGCTCCTGCGCAGCATCTACGCCTACCACGTGAAGTCCCGCGGCTGGAGCGACATCGGCTACAACTTCCTCGTCGACCGGTTCGGCCGGATCTGGGAGGGCCGCTACGGCGGCATCGACAAGCCGGTCGTGGGCGCGCACACGCTGAACTACAACGAGCACTCGTTCGCGATGTCCGCCATCGGCAACTTCGACACCGTGCAGCCTCCCGACGTGATGCTGCGGGCGTACGGCTCGCTGTTCGCCTGGAAGCTCTCGCTCCACGGGGTCGACCCGGCGTCGACCTCGCAGAAGATCGGCAGCCGTACCTTCGCCGCCATCAACGGGCACCGCGACGCGGGCTCGACGGCGTGCCCGGGCAAGTACCTGTACGCCCAGCTGCCGACGATCCGGTCGTACGCGTCGAGCGCCGCCCCCAGCGGGCCGACGCCGATCGCGGTCTCCGCGCCGAACCCCCAGAACAACCTCGACGCCTCGCCCTACCCCGACCTCGTCGTGCGCCGCGCGGCCGACGGCCGCGGCCTGGTCCTGCCCACCGGCGGCCTGACGTCGTTCCAGAAGCGGCTCGTCGTCGGCAAGAAGGGCTGGGACCAGCGCGCCGACGTGCTCGTCTCCCCGGACCTCACGCGGGACGGCAAGGCCGACCTGGTGACCGTCGACAAGTCGGGCGTGGTCCGGATCCGCGCCGGCAAGGGCAACGGCAAGTTCGGCGCCACCGCACGCAAGATGTCGCTGCGGGGCTACTCGCTGATCACCGCCGCCGGCGACGTCAACGGCGACGGCCGCAACGACCTCGTGGCCCGGTTCAAGGGCCGCCTCGCCGTGCTGCTCGGGACCGGCAAGGGGGGCTTCTCCCGCAAGGTCACCCGCAAGGGCTACGGCGGCTACCGGCAGATCGTCGGCGCCGGTGACGTCAACGGCGACGGGCGGGCCGACCTGCTGCTCCGGACGAAGAACCGGGCGTTCGTGCAGACCGGGTACGGCACGGGACGCTTCGCCCCGCCCCAGCGACTCGCCGGACGGTGGAGCTCGTTCAACCGGATGGTCGCGGGCGACTTCAACGGTGACGGCCGCTCCGACATCGTGGTCCGCAACTCGGTCGGCAAGATGATGCTGCTGCCCGGTCGCGGCGACGGGACGTACGGCGCGGCGCTCGGGCCCGCCACGAACCTCAAGTCGATGCGCTGGATCACCGGCGCCAACCTGGTCGGCGGTGCCGGGGCGGACCTGATCGGCGTGGCCGGCAAGCAGCTCGTCGTGGTCGCCAACCGCGACACCTTCGAGCTGGGCTCACCGGTCGACACGGGCGTCTCCTTCGCCGGGATGGACCGCATCCTCAACGCCGGCGACATCAACCGCGACGGGTTCGGCGACGTCCTGACCCGCGACACCTCCGGCCAGCTGTGGCTCTTCGCCGGCAACGGCACCGGCGCCCTCGCGCCCGGCCGGGTCGTGGGCAGCGGCTGGGGCGTCGTCACCGGCCTCACCGCGGTCGGGGACGTCACCGGCGACGGAGTGCCCGACCTGCTCGGCAGCATCGGCAGCCGGTTGAACGTGTGGACCGGCAACGGCAGCGGCTTCACCGGCCCGGTGCCGGTCAAGGGCGGGGTGTCCTCGCCCGCCGGACTGCCCTCGGACCTGTCCGGCTTCGACTGGGTCCTCGGTGTCCAGGCCATGACGCTCAAGGGCAAGGCCGACTACATCGTCCGCGACCGCGCCAGCGGCGTCGCCTACGTCTACACCGGTCGCCGCAAGGGCGTGTCCAGCCCGCGGGTGCTTGGTGAGGGACTGGGGGCGTTCGACCTGGCCGGCTGACGGCGAGGAGTGAGCGCGATCAGGCCCGGGCAGTCGCCCGTTCGGCGTCGTGGACGCCGTCGAGGCGAGCCGGGTCGGGGTTGCGGACAAGGACCAGCGAGCCGCCTCGTCCGAGGGGCTCGGTGAAGGTGGCCATTCCTGGTGGGGAAGCCGGGTCGGCCACCGAGAGAAGACGGCCGCCGTCGGTGAGACCACTCCCGACGGCGGCCGTCCTGTCGTGCGGCCCGAAGAGGTCGCGCTGGGACAGGTCGTCGGTCGCGAGGTCGTCGGCGGTGGGCGGGTCCCAGGCCGTGAACCCGTCCGGCTGGGACCAGATCTCGACCCCGACGTCGAGCACGCCGGGCGGCAGCGGCTCGGCGAACCGCACGCCGAGCGGGCGCAGGCTGCAGGCGAGCACCGGGACGGTCTCAGCGCGCGGCGCCCACCGGTCCAGGCCGTCGGGTCCGCACACCACGGCGTCCGGGTCGTCCGCGGTGGTGACCCGCAGACCGACGGTCCAGGCGGCGCCCAGGAACACCGTGGAGAGCCAGTGCGGCGGCAGGTCGACGCGCAGCGACATGCCGCGCTCGAGGTCGGCCACCTCGGTGAGCAGGCCGGACGCCTTGGCCACCCAGTTGGCGTAGGTGGTGACCGACAGCTCGACCCGTTCGTCGGTGGCGTGGTCGTAGAAGGTGACGAGCGGCCGACCGGGGTCACGCCGCAGCTGGGCGGCGAGCACCTCGGCGAAGGTGCTCATCGGCACTGGTGCACCCGATCAGACGGCGTTGGGCTCGGGGGAGTCCATGTAGGGGTAGTCCTCCATGAACTGCTCGAGCGCCGCGCCGCTGATGTCGGAGCAGTACTGCCACACGCCGACCTGCTTGGACGGGTCGGTCTCGCCGACGCCGCCGAGCGACCAGTGCGTGAAGGCGACGTGCTGGCCGTCGGGGAAGGCCTTGCCATCCTCGGACGTCCACGGCACGGCCTTGAACTTGTCGCGCAGGTTCTCGGTGCCCTGGAGCTTGGACGCGATGCCGCGCAGCACGTCCATCTGGTCGGAGTCCTCGGCGATCGTCTCGTCGTACCAGAGGATCGTGAAGCCGTGCTCGAGGTTGTGCACCAGCTCGCCGAGCTCGGGACGGTCGGACGCGGTGTAGAGCTTGCGGTCCATGCTGTCCCACATGTTCCAGTGCTGGCCGAAGGCCGGCGGGGCCTCGGGGTAGCTCATCGGGGTGCCGACCTCGACGTGGTCCTGGCTGCCCTCGGCGGACTTCGTGGTGACGTCCTGGCAGGTCGACGCCTCGGCGCCGATGTCGCTGAGCGAGTCGGAGGCGTAGGCCCGCAGGTCCCACCAGTCCATCACCGGCTTGAACGCAGCCGCTCCCACGATGAGCACGGCGACGAGGACGCTCACGCCCACGATCGCCATGCCGCGCCGGTTCTCGCGCTTGGACTGCTGGGAGCGGATGGAGTCGATGACCGCCTGACGGTCGGTCTTTGCCTGCTTGGCCACGGTGCTCGGTGTCTCTCGATCGGGTGCTGGTGGGTCTGCGCTGGCAGAGTCTACGTAGTCACGGGTGACACGGCGCACACGACGTCGTCCTTCACGACCGGGACCGGCTCCGCTCCCAGTCGTCGAGCCGCCAGCCGTGGGCGAAGGCGACGGCCTCCGCGGCGGTCCGGTCCGCCGGGTCGGGGAGGCGGTGCAGGGCTTCGGACAGCTCCTCCTCGCCCGCCCGCTCCCCGAACGGTGCCCGGTCCGCCTCGTCGCCGCACAGCGCGCGTACGACGGCCTCGCGCGCGCCCCAGCCGAACAGGTCGCCCCCCTCGGGCCGGACGAGCGACGAGGCGCCGGGCCCGTCGACGCCGGGCGGCAGCACCAGGTCGCCCCGTCCGCGGACGACCGCCACCGGGCGCCCGCCGAGCTTGCCCTGCACGAGCTCGGCCGTCCCGGCGATCTCGTCCGCGACGGCGGGCAGGGTCACGACGAGCGGGTTGCCGTGCGGGTCGCTGCGTCCGGCGAAGTCCTCGGCGACCAGCAGGCCGGCCGCGCCGATCGCGAGGTCGGTCTGGCCCTCGCGCCAGGCGCGCCCAGAGGTGTCGGTGACCACCACGGCCACGTTGGTGCCGGTGCGGGCGAGGACCTCCCCGCGCAGGGCCCGGGCCGAGGCGTCCGGGTCGAGGGGGAGCAGCACGACCGAGCCGGCTGCGACGTTGGAGGCGTCGACGCCCGCGGCCGCCATGGTGAGCCCGAGCCGGTTGCGCACGATGCGGGTCGGGCCGCGGCGGGCGAGGACCCGCACCGTCTCCTCGTCGATCGCCGCCTCGCGCTCGCCGACGCGGGTGCGGCCCTCGGCCTTGCTGACGACCTTGCTGGTCACGCACACCACGTCGCCGTCGACGAGGTCGGCGCCGCCGTCCAGCGCGGCGAGCAGCAGGGTGGCGAGGTCGTCGCCCGCCTCGACCTCGGGGAACCCGTCGGGTGCCCACGCCTCGAGCCGCGTCACGCGGTGCGTCCCCCGGCGAGGGTGACCGCTGCGGCGGCCATGGCCGCGGTGGCGTCGGGACCGTCCATCATCAGCGGGACGGCCGCGGCGCGCAGCCCGGCCGCCTCGAGCGGGGCCACCTGGTCGGCGTCGCGCTCGTCCACCAGCCACGCGTCGAGCACGCCGCCGGAGGAGCGGGCGCCGAAGTGCGTCCCGACGGCCCCGGCGCTGACCTCGACCCCGATGCTGGTCAGCATCTGCGCGGCCATGCCGTGGACGTGGGTGCCACCGACGATGGGGGAGAGGCCGACGACGGGTGCCGACGTGGACCGCACCGCGTCACGGATGCCGGGCACGCCGAGGATGGTGCCGACCGAGACGACCGGGTTCGACGGTGGCAGGACGACGAGGTCGGCGTCCGCGATCGCGTCCAGCACCCCCGGCGCGGGGACGGCGGCATCCTGGCCGACCACGACCACGGCCTCCGCCGGCACCGCCGCCCGCAGCCGCACCCAGTACTCCTGGAAGTGCACCACCCGGCGTCCGCTCGGGCTGTCGGCGTCGGCGACCGCGACGTGCGTCTCGACCCGGTCGTCGGACATCGGGAGCAGGCGTACGCCGGGCTGCCAGCGCCGGCACAGCGCCTCGGTCACCTGGGACAGGGTGAAGCCGGCCTCGAGCATCTGGGTGCGGACCAGGTGCGTGGCGATGTCGCGGTCACCCAGCCCGAACCACGTCGGCTCGACGCCGTACGCCTCCAGCTCGGTCCTCGCGCTCCACGTCTCGTCGCGACGGCCCCACCCCCGCTCCACGTCGATGCCGTCGCCGAGGGTGTACATCACGGTGTCGAGGTCGGGGCAGACCTTGAGCCCGTGGATCCACCAGTCGTCGGCGGTGTTGGCCACCACGGTGACCTCGGTGTCGGCAGAGGCTCCCGGCACGGCACCGGTGCGCAGGCCGTGCAGCAGGCCCTGGATGAAACGGGCCCCGCCGACCCCTCCGGACAGGACGGTGATACGGCGGAGCGTGAGCGCGGATGATGGCATAGGAACAGCCTGCCCGAAGGCGAATGGCTATATCAGATCCGGGCTTGACTTCAGCGTACGACAGGCATGTAATTCCCACAGTGTCGTTCAGCTTGAGCCAGGGTCGAAAGGGCGTACGAACATGAGAGCAGAATTGTTTCTCCTCGAGCCCGAGGGCGAGGAGTTCGGTTGGCAGGACCGCGCGTTGTGCGCGCAGACGGACCCCGAGGCGTTCTTCCCCGAGAAGGGCGGCTCGACCAGGGAGGCCAAGAAGGTCTGCCTGACGTGCGAGGTGCGTGACGACTGCCTCGAGTACGCACTGATGAACGACGAGCGCTTCGGCATCTGGGGCGGTCTGTCCGAGCGGGAGCGTCGCAAGCTCAAGAAGCGCGCCGTCTGAGGGCGGCGCTCCGGCGCCGAATCCGGCGGTTTCATGGAGCACGGAGTGCCTCGCTAGGGTGCTCCGGTGACCGTCACAGCGCTTCTCGTCAGTCATGACGGGGCGCGATGGCTCCCAGCCGTCCTGACCGGTCTGATCGGGCAGACCCTCCCGGTGGACCGCGTCGTGGCCGTCGACACCACGAGCCGCGACGACAGCGTCGAGCTGGTCCGCGACGCGCTCGGCGGCCCCATGGGCGACCGCCTCGAGCTGGCCGTCGTGCCGGGCTCCACCAGCTACCCGGCGGCCGTGCGCCACGGCCTGGAGCTGGCGCCGCCCACCCCGGCGGGTGAGTCCGACGAGTGGATCTGGCTGCTCCACGACGACAGCAACCCGGCCCCCACCGCCCTCGCCGAGCTCCTCGCCGCCGCCGAGGCCGATCCCGGCGCCGCGATCCTCGGGCCGAAGCTGCGCGAGTGGCCCTCCCTGCGCCGGCTGCTGGAGGTCGGGCTGACGATCACGGGCACCGGACGCCGCGAGACCGGTCTGGAGCGGGGCGAGTACGACCAGGGCCAGCACGACGCCGTGCGCGAGGTCCTCGCGGTGAACACGGCCGGCATGCTGGTGCGCCGCCGCGTGCTGGAGTCCCTCGGGGGGCTCGACGAGGAGCTGCCGATCTTCGGCAACGACATCGACTTCGGCTGGCGCGCCGCGTTGGCGGGACACCGCGCCCTCGTGGTGCCGCAGGCGGTCGTCTTCCACGCCGAGGCGGCCCACCGCGGCATCCGCCGCACGCCGCTGACCGGCCGCCACACCCACTACCAGGAGCGCCGGGCCGCGCTGTTCACCTCGCTGGCCAACGTGTCGCCGCGCGGCTTCGCGTGGCAGTACGTCCGGCTCTTCGTCGGATCGCTGCTGCGCGTCCTCGGCTTCCTGGCCGTGCGGTCGGTGGGCGAGGCGCTCGACGAGCTCGCCGCCGCCCTGTCGGTCCACGGCCGGCCGCGGCAGCTGCTGGCCGCGCGTCGCGAGCGCGCGCGCCGCCGCGGAGACGACCCGCCGCGGCACGACTCCGTACGCCGGCTGCTGGCGCCCGCGTGGCTGCCCTACCGCCACGGCCTCGACTTCCTCACCGACCTCGCCTCCGCGGCGACCAGCCAGGCCGCCGACGTGGCGGAGCGGCGCCGCCTCGCGCAGGAGGCCGACGCGCGTCCCGCGACGGCGCGCGAGCAGCGCCGCGGGCCGGGCACCTCGTCGTCGGCGGACGACGACGAGGAGGCGTACCTCACCGACACCGGCCTCGTCGCCCGCTTCTTCACCAACCCCGTCGCGGTGGTGATCGCGCTCTTCGGGGTGCTGGCGCTGCTCGCCGGGCGCGAGGCCTTCGGATCCATCACCGGCGGCGCGCTGTCGCCGGTGCCCGCCGCCGCCGGCGACTGGTGGCGCCTGCACCTGGCCACCTGGCACCCGCTGGGCAGCGGCACCGACGTCCCGGCGCCCGCGTACGTCCTGCCGTTCGCCCTCGCCGCCACGTTCCTGCTCGGCCACACCGGCGCCGTCGTGTCCGGCCTCATGCTGCTCGCCGTGCCCGTGGCCGCCTGGGGCGCGTGGCGCCTGCTCCGGGTCGTGGGCCGGCTCGTCGACCCGCTCGGCCTGCCGCGCTGGCTCCTCGTGTGGGGTGCGCTCACCTACGCCCTCGTCCCCGTGACGTCGGGCGCGTGGGCCGAGGGACGGTTCGGCACGGTCGCCGTCGCCGCGCTGCTGCCGTGGGCGGCCCACGCCGCCCTCGGGTTCGTCGACCCCGATCGCGACCGTCGATGGCGTGCGGCGTGGCGCACGGCCCTGCTGCTCGCCCTGGGGGCGGCCTTCGTGCCGGGCTTCTGGCTCTTCGCCCTGCTGGCCACCGCGGTCGTGCTCGGCGCGGCCGCCGTCATCGCGCCGCGGCTGCTGCGCGAGCGCGACAGCTGGGGACCGCCGGTCGTCGCGGTGGCCGCGACCCCGCTGCTCCTCGCGCCCTGGATCCTGCCGCTGCTCACGACCGGCTCTGCCGCGGGTCTGCTGCTGGAGGCGGGCCGGCTCACGGTCGACGAGGTCACCTTCGGCGGTCTCGTGACCGGCCGGCTCAACGACCTCGGCGCACCCTGGTGGCTCGGGCTGGTGCTCGGCGTGCTCGCCGTCGCCGCCCTCCTCCCGCGCCGCACGCGGGTCTCCGTCGTCATCTGCTGGCTCGTCGCGCTGGCCGCCGCCGTCGTGTCCGGCGTGCTCTCGCATGTGAGCCTGGACCTGCCCTCGGTCACCACCCGCCCGAGCCTGGGCCTGTTCGTGGTGATCCTGCAGGGCACCGCGGTGGTGGCGGTCGTGCTCGGCGCCGACGCCTACCTGCGCCGCCTGGCCGACCACCACCCCTGGTGGCAGCGTGGGGTGGCGACCGCGCTCGCCGTCGTCGCCGCCGCCGTGCCCCTCGGCGGACTCGGCTGGTGGCTCACCACCCCGGACAACGCGATGGCCCGTGACGCGGACCAGACCGTCCCTGTCTACATGCAGCAGAGCTCGCTGCTCGGCCAGGAGCACGGCGTGCTGGTGCTCGACGGTTCCGTCGACGACGGCATCACCTACCGGATCCGCCGCGACGACGGCACCACCGTGGGGGAGGACGAGATCCTCACCCTCGCCGACGAGGACACCGCGCTCACCGACGAGGTGCAGGCGTTGGTGTCCTCCCCGACGCCCGCCGTGGTCGCCGCCCTCGGCGAGCGGGGCGTCGAGTACGTCGTGCTCAGCTCGCCTGCCGACGGGCGGATCTCCTCGCTGCTCGACGCGACCGCCGGCCTCGAGCAGGCCAGCGCCGAGGACCGCACCACGCGCGCGTGGCGCGTCGACCGCCCGCTCGACCCGTCGGCCGTCGACGGCCCGGGCTCGTGGTGGCGCTCGGCGCTGCTGGTCGTGCAGGGCATCGCCGTGGCCGTCGCGCTGGTCCTCGCCGCGCCGACGGTGCGGCAGCGTCGGGAGGGTGCACGCGATGCCTGAGCCGACTCCTCCCGCGGGCGGGGGCCGCCGGCGGGTCGCCGAGGCGTCCCGCACCCGTCCGTCCCCGCTCACGATCCTCGCCGTCGTGATCCCGCTGCTGACGGTGGCCGCCCTCGCGGTGGTGCGCCCGGCCGAGCAGCCGCCGGCGACGCGCCCGCCCGCCGACGCCCCACTCGACCGCGCGACCGCGGTCTGCCCGCCCCGCCTGCCGGGAGCGGACGAGGTCCGCCTCGGCAGCAGCGGACTCGCCTCCGGCGAGCTCGCGCTGCGCGTGGGACGCGAGGAGGACACCGAGACCCTGACCGACGGCGTCGCGGCGCGCACGGAGCGCCAGTACGTCGTGGTCGGCGCCTCGGGCGAGCTCGCGCCGGGCCTGGTGGTGTCGAGGTCCGGAGCCGGATCGGCCCTCGGGTGCGACAGCCCGGCGCCGGAGAGGTGGTTCACCGGTGTGGGCGCCTCGGCCGAGCACGCTTCCACGCTCACCCTCGTCAACCCCGACAAGGGTCCCGCGGTCGCCGACGTCACCGTGTGGGACGGCAGCGGCGTCGTCGACGTGCCCGCGCTCCGGGGGGTGCGGGTGCCCGGTGGGCGCTCCACGTCGTTCGACCTGGCGAGCATCGTCCCCAACCGCGACGCCCTCGCCGTCCGCGTGACGGTGACCCGCGGCCGCCTGTCCTCCACCGTGGTCGACGTCGTCGACCCTGTCGGCCGGGACGCCCCGGTCCGGGAGTGGCTGCCCGCCCAGTCGGCACCGGCCGCCACCTCCTACGTCGCAGGCATCGGCACGACGCCGGCCGACCGTGTGCTCACCCTCGCCAACCCCGGTGACAGCGAGGTCCGGGTGGTGCTCAAGCTGGCGAGCGAGGAGAGCGAGTTCGCTCCGTCCGGTGTCGAGGAGGTCACGATCGCACCGGCCTCCGTCACGGAGGTCGACCTGAGCGGCGTGCTGCGCGGACGGGCGCTCCAGGGCGTCCAGGCGCTGCGGCTGGAGGCGACCGGCCCGGTGACCGCGTCGCTGCGCACCCGCACGACCGGCGATCTCGCGCTGTCCGTGGCCGGGGCCACCGTGACGGGCCGGACGGCGGCCGCCCTGCCCGACGGGTCCAAGCGGCTCGTGCTCGTCGGCGCCGACGCCCCCGGCGTGGTGACCCTGCGCGCGTGGGACGCCGACGGGAGCCCCGTCGTGCGCGAGCGACGCGTCGAGATCGACCCCGCCACGGCGTCCCGGCTGCGGCTGCCCGACGAGGCCGTGCTCGCCGTCGTCGACGTCGAACGGACCGGCGTCGTCGCCGCCCTCGAGGTCAGCGACCGCGGGTTGTCCGTCCTCCCGCTCGCCGAGCTGGAGACGTCCGCCCAGGTGGCCGAGGTCGGTCCGGCGCAGCGCTGACCGCGGCCGGTCCGCTCGGGCCGACGTGGGTCAGGGGGCGGTCACGGGTCGTCGGCGTACCGCTCGTCGACCTGACCGGGCATGAGGTTGAGCAGCTCGGCGAGCTGCTCGACGACCACCGTGTGGACCAGTGCCTCGAGCTCGTCGCGCGTGGTCGAGCGGTGCTCGATCGGGCGGCGGAAGATCACGAGTCGCGTCGGCTCCTGCCCCTTCCCGCGCACCAGCGACGACAGGGGGACGGTCTCGTCGCCCCAGTCGTCGGGCAGCATGGGCGTGTCCTCGACGGCGTACTCGACGAGGCCGAGGTGGCGCTGCCACTTCTCGTCGAGGGGCGTCACGACGTCGAGCACCAGCTGGTCGAACCGCTGTCGCGCGGTGCGCAGCGCGGGCGTACGGGGATCGACCGGCACCACGGCCGGCCCGCGCATGCCACGGCCCCGCCGATCGCGCGTCCGCGGCCTCACGTCGCCCGTCACCGGTCCACCCGCACGCCAGCTCTCTCCTCCACGCCGCGAGCCTAAACGCCGCGCGTGCGTGTGCCGGGTAGCGTCGGCGCCGTGAGCCTTGCCCGTCGTTGTTCGCGGACGGCGTGTGGCCGTCCTGCGGTCAACACGCTGACCTACGTCTATGCCGACCAGACGGCCGTCCTGGGTCCCCTGGCGACGTACGCCGAGCCCCACGCCTACGACCTCTGCGAGACGCACAGCGAGCGGCTGTCCGCGCCCCGCGGCTGGGAGGTGCTGCGGCTCGCTCCGGACCCGAAGGCCCAGGGACCGAGCAGCGACGACCTGCTCGCGCTCGCCGACGCGGTGCGCGAGGCGGCGCGGCCGGCACCGGCGCCGGTGCCGCTGCACTCCGCCGACGACTCCACCCGCGGCGCGAAGCGCGGCCACCTCCGGGTGCTCACGCCCACTGACTGACCGCGGCCGTCACCCCCTAGGATCAACGGCGTGAACATCGACCAGCAGCTGCTGAGCATCATCGTCTGCCCGGCCTGCCACGGCGAGCTGTCCCCGGCCACGCACGACGGCGCCGACGAGCTCGTGTGCCAGGGGTGTGGCAACGCCTATCCCGTCCGCGACGACATCCCGGTGCTGCTGGTCGACGAGGCCCGCAAGCCCGCCTGAGGACACTGTCGTGGCGACCTGGTTCGACGAGGCCCGGCTGGACGACGCCGGGGTGCTGGAGACCGTCGACCTCCGGCTGCGCACCCTCGCCGAGAGCGGCGCGCGGGTGCGGCGCGAGGCCCACGAGGCCGCCACGGCGACCGCGGAGCTGATCGCGGCCGGCCGCGACGGCGAGCGACCGCGGGCCGTGATCGCCGCCGGCCCGGACTCGCGGCTGCTGCGCGCGGTCCTCGAGCCGTGGTGCCCGGTGCCGTTCGTCGCCTGGCCCAACCCCGGGCTGCCGGGCTGGGCGGGATCGCTCGACCTCGTCGTGATGCTCGCGCCCGAGGGCAACGACCACGGGTCCGCCTCGGCGGTCGCGGAGGCCGTACGCCGCGGCGCGCAGGTCGTGGTCGCGTGCCCGGAGCGGTCGCTGGTCGGGGAGCACGCCGCCGGACGGCACGTGACGGTGCTGCCGACCGTCACGGGCGACCAGCTCGCCACGGCCGTGGTGATGCTCGACTACCTTGCCCACGTCCACCTCGGCCCGCGCGCCGACGCCGAGTCGGTGGCGCTGTCGCTCGACGAGGTCGCCACGAGCTGCTCGCCCCACCGCGACCTCGCCGTCAACCCGGCCAAGATGCTCGCGATCGCGATGGCCGACACCAACCCGCTCGTGTGGGGCGGCTCGGTCCTCGCCGCCCGCGCCGCGCGCCGGCTGGCCGAGTCGCTGCGACGCACGAGCGGACGCTCCGCCATCGCGGGCGACGCCGAGCACCTGCTCCCGGTGATCGAGGCGACCAAGCCGCACGACGTCTTCGCCGACCCGTTCGCCGACGAGGTCGGTGACCTCCGGCCTCTCCTCCTCGTCCTCGACGACCGCTCCGACGACCCCGTCGTGCGCGAGCAGGCTGACGAGCTGCAGGCCGCGGCCGCGCGCCACGGCGTACGGGTGGAGACGCTCGAGACCGACGCCGACGACGAGGTCGCGCGCTACGCCTCGCTGCTGCTCACGGGGACGTACGCCGCGGAGTACCTGCGCATCGGCCTCGTCGAGGACTAGCTGTCCCGCGCCAGGCGCATGCCCAGGACGAGGGCGTCGCACCCGTGGACGTACGCCGTCCGCTCGAGCTGCATGCCGAGGTTGCGGGCCACTGCCTGCGAGGGCGTGTTGTCCGGTCGGACCAGGGCGACGAGGTGCTCGACGCCGTGGTCGGCGGCCCAGTCGCGCACGGCCCGGGCCGCCTCCGTGGCGTAGCCGCGTCCGCGCATCCGAGGCAGCAGGTGGTAGCCGACCTCGACGTGCGGGGTGCCCTCGACGTCCTGCACGGTCAGGCCGCAGTCACCGACGAAGTCGCCGGCGTGGGTCTCGACGACCCAGAGGCCGAAGTCGTGATCGGCGTAGTTGCGCTCCTGCCACTCGACCCAGCGCACGGCGTCCTCGCGCGTGCTGGGCGCACGGTCGCCGGGCATGTGGTCGAACGCGACCAGGAGGGCGTGGACGTCGTCGACGTCGGCCATCACCATCGGACGGAACCGCAGTCGCTCGGTGGGCTCGGGCAGCACCGCGTCAGGCTACGGGGCGGGTACCGGCGGGGGCGTCCTGCCCGACGTCGGCCCACACCTCCACGAGCTCGGCGATCAGGTGATCGCGGACGGTGGCGAAGCTCGCGACCGCAAACACCTGCTCGTCACCGGTCTCGCTCGTGCCGGTGACCCGCGCCCGGAGGACGCCGCGCGCGCCGTCGGCCACGAGGTCCTCGACGTGCAGGTGCTCGAACCCGGGATAGTCGGCGTTGAGCCGCACCCAGCCCTCGCGGTCGAACACCTCGCCGGTGTGCACCAGGCGGCAGCTGAAGTCGGGGTGCAGCAGGTCGCGCAGCGCCTCCCAGTAGTGCGCGTCGATGACCGAGGCGAGGCGGGCGAGGAGAGTGGCGGCGTCCATGGGCCCAGTGTGGGGCGGGGCTCCGACAGTCAGGTCCCAGTCAGGTCTCAGTCAGGTCTCCAGGCAGAACTCGTTGCCCTCCGGGTCGACCATCACGACCAGCTCACCGTGCTCGTCGCGCACGCTGGCGCCGAGCCCGACGAGCCGGTCGCGCTCGTCGGCGAGGTCGCCGACCGCCCGGAGGTCGAAGTGCTGGCGGTTCTTGGCGGCCTTGCCCTCGGGCACCTGCTGGAACCAGAGACTGGGTCCACCCCACCCCGCGGGCTCCACCCAGGCGCGGTCCGGGGTGCTGTCCTCGTCGACGTCCGAGCCGAGGGCGCCCGCCCAGAACGCGGCGACCCGCAACGGGTCCTGGCAGTCGAACGTCACCGACTTCACGAAGGAGGGCACGAGGCGACCGTACGCGGTGGACGTAGAGTCCGACCGTGAGTCGCGTGATCTTCATGTGCGGTCCGTCGGGTGCCGGGAAGTCGACGTACGCCAAGCGGCTGGAGAGCCAGGGAATGGTGCGCCTGTCCTTCGACGTCGAGATGTGGCGCCGGGGGATCTCCACCGTGCCGTTGCCCGCGGACCAGCGCGCGGAGATCGAGACCGAGCTGCGGGCGCGGCTGCTCGAGCTCGTCTCGGAGGGCAGGGACGTCGTCCTCGACTTCTCGTTCTGGTCCCGACGGATGCGCGACGACTATCGCGAGGTGCTCGCGCCCACCGGGGTCGTGCCCGAGACGATCTACCTGGCGACCGATCGGGACACCGTCCTGAGGCGCATGCGGGCGAGGGCCGGCACCCACTCGGACGACTTCGTGCTCCCTGAGGACCTCGTCGCGCAGTACGTCGACCACTTCGAGCCGCCGACCCCGGACGAGGGTCCGCTCACCGTCGTCCGGTAGCGACGGTCGTGCTGCCGGTCTGCGGGGACAGGCCTTCGGCCCCTTCGTCAGAGGTACGGAGGGGTGTGGGGCGGGGTCATGGTCGACGTGGTCGTGGGATGCCGGGCGGGTCGAGGTCGGTGGTGCCGGTGTGGTCGCGGCGGTAGCGGTGGCCGTGGGGGCTGGTCCACTTGAAGACCCCGGGTGCGGTCATCTCGTAGTGCCAGGGTGAGTGGGTCTTGAGGCGGTGGTGGAACCGGCACAGGCAGGCGAGGTTCCAGGTCGCGGTGGGGCCGGGTTGGGGTCTGCCTTCGGCGTCGGCGGCCGGGTCCCACGGGATGATGTGGTCGACGTCGCAGCGGCGGGCGGGTCGCGCGCATCCGGGGAAGACGCAGGTGCGGTCGCGGAGCTGGACTTGTTCGCGGAGGTCGGCGGGGACCTTGTAGCCCTGCGTGGTGAGCTGGGTGTTGAGGTCGATGACGGGGTTGATGGTGACCTCGGTGCGGGTGTCGGCGCACCAGGTCTGGATCTGGTCGAGCAGGACGAGGCGTTGGCCGTTCTCCATGCGGCCGTTGGGACCGAACACCGTGGTGTCACCGGAGAACGAGGCGTCGAAGTGCGCGTGGATCACGACCTGCCGCGCAGCCGGCAGGCCCGGTTGCTCAACGTCCTCGGTGGTTGAGGTGCAAGCCCTTCGAGACGCCTCGTCCCTCGGCTCCTCAGGATGAACTCCGCGAGCCTCGAAACCACTCCCCGCGCTCTCGGTGGTTGAGGTGCGAGCGGAGCGAGCCTCGAAACCACTTCCCGCGAAACCACTCGCGTCCTGGAAGGCGAGCTCGAGTGCGGTCTGGGTGCGGGCGAGGTCGCCGAGGGCCTTGGCGCGTCGGGCGTCGAGCGGCAGGGTCGACCCGAGGGTCTGCTGGGTGGCGGCGTGGTGGGCGAGGGCGTGGTCGAGGTCGAGGGCGTCGGCGATGTCGACCTCGGCCTCGATGCGCAGGGTGCCGGCGTAGTGCACGTCGTCGGTGTCGATGGTGACGTGGCGGGGGTCGACGTGCAGGTAGCCGTCCTCGGGGTCGGCGGCCGGGTCAGCCACGGCGAGGTCGTAGCGCTTGATCGACTCGGCGACGAGCCGGTCGAGCTGCGCGGACCCGATCTTGCCGGCGACGGCCGCGACCTGCGCATCGACGAACCCCGCCGCCTCACGAGTCAGGGCGGGTGAGGTGTGGATGGTGGTGTCCGCGACCGCGCGTGCCCGCCAGGCCGGCACGCGCCCGGCGTGGACCTGCTCCCACAGCCGCGGGAGGCGGTGGCGGAGCTCGAGGGCATGGCCGATGAGTTTCTTCGCCGCCGTCGACGAGATCCCAAGGACGGTGCCGAGCTCGGCGACACAGAACTCCGCCACCAACGGGGCACCGTCACCGGCGATGGGTTCCTCGTGCTGCGACCCGGGGACGGTGAACGCCGCAGCATCGTGGATGGACTCGGGTGGGTGGAGGTCGGCCCAGCGGGCGGCGAGGACGAGCTGGCGGGCGGCCTCGGTGTTCTCGAGGTCGCGGGAGGCCTTGATCGTGGCGAGCACGTCGACGGGTGAGAGGTCGTCTGCGACCTCTCGTGCCCCGGCTGCCAACGTGTCGATCATGTGTTCGATTCTAGGGGTGCCCACCGACGGTCACCCCGGAGCCGACGAAAGGCTGTGGACGCGGTCGTCGAGCCGATGGGGAAGTGGTTTCGGGGCTCGCTGCGCTCGCACCTCAACCACCGGCCGGCTGCGTGGTTTCGAGGCTCGCGGAGTTCATCCTGAGGAGCCGGGGACGAGGCGTCTCGAAGGGCTCGCACCTCAACCACCGAGCGGCTGCGCTCGCACCTCGACCACCGAGGGTGGCGCCGCGCGCCGCCGTCCGGGCGGCGAGAGGCGTACGCCGCGCCGATAGGCTGCACCCCGACCCGACCCACGACCCGAAGGATCCTCCATGGCCGGCGGACTGTTCGCCCTCCTCGACGACGTCGCCGCCCTCGCGCGCATCGCCGCAGCCAGCGTGGACGACGTCGGCGCCGCCGCCGGGCGCGCCAGCATGAAGGCCGCAGGAGTGGTTGTCGACGACACCGCCGTCACCCCGCAGTACCTCCACGGGTCACCTGCCGCGCGCGAGCTGCCGATCATCAAGAAGATCGCGATCGGCTCGCTGCGCAACAAGCTGCTCTTCATCCTGCCCGCGGCCGTCCTGCTCGGGCAGTTCCTGCCGTGGCTGCTGCCGGTGATCCTGATCTTCGGTGGTGGTTTCCTCGCCTACGAGGGCGCGCACAAGGTGTGGGAGAAGGTCCAGGGCCACGAGCCCACCGCCGAGGAGGCCGAGGAGGAGCTCACCAGCACCGGCGAGCTGAGCCCCGAGCACGAGGCGAAGACCGTCGCCGGCGCCATCCGCACCGACTTCATCCTCAGCGCCGAGATCATGGTCATCGCGCTCAAGGAGGTCGTCAGCTCCGACCCCGACGCCAGCATCTGGATGCGCGCGATCATCCTGGCCGCGGTCGCCGTGCTCATCACCGTCCTCGTCTACGGCGTGGTCGCCCTCATCGTGAAGATGGACGACGTCGGCCTCCACCTCGCCGAGAAGCCCTCCAAGGCCTCGCAGCGCGTCGGACTCGCCCTCGTCTCCGCGATGCCGCGCCTGCTCGCGGCGATCTCCCTCATCGGCACCCTGGCCATGCTGTGGGTCGGCGGCCACATCCTCCTCGTCAGCCTGTACGAGATCGGCGGGCGCGACGGCCTGCTCGAGGGCACCACGTTCGGCGACGTCCTGCACGCGCCGTACGACCTGGTCCACCACTGGGAGGAGGCCGTGCACGACGCCGTCGGCGGTGCGCTCGGCTCCCTGCTCGGCTGGACGCTCAACACCGTGCTCTCGGGCATCGTCGGCCTCGTCGTCGGCGGCATCGTGCTGGCCGTGCTGCACGCCTTCGGCATCGGCGGCGGGCACGGAGCCGGGCACGGAGCCGACCACGGCGCCGGGCACGGAGCCGACCACGGAGCCGACCACGGAGCCGATCACGGGGCCGAGCAGGGTGAGGCAGGTCACCGGCAGGGCCGCGGCGAGGCAGCCGCCGGCGACGCCGCCGAGGATTCTCCGAATCGCTGAGGGCGGTCCTACCCTTTTCTGGTCCGCGCGGGAGATCCCGACGATGCACAGATGTGCGGCGCAGACACACCTCCTCGATGCCAGGAGAGAAACTGATGGACCACCACGTCGCTGACCTCACCCTTGCCGCCTACGGCCGCAAGGAGATCGAGCTCGCCGAGCACGAGATGCCGGGCCTGATGGCCATGCGCGAGCGCTACGGCAAGGACCAGCCCCTCAAGGGCGCGCGCATCGCCGGCTCGCTGCACATGACGATCCAGACCGCCGTGCTGATCGAGACCCTCGCCGCCCTCGGAGCCGACATCCGCTGGGCCACCTGCAACATCTTCTCCACCCAGGACCACGCCGCTGCCGCGGTCGTCGTGGGTCCGCCCTCCTCCGGCGGCACGCCCGAGGACCCGCGCGGCATCCCGGTGTTCGCGTGGAAGGGCGAGAGCCTCGCGGAGTACTGGGACGAGGCCGAGAAGGTCTTCGACTTCCCGGCCGTGGACGGCGAGGAGGTCGGCGGGCCCAACATGCTGCTCGACGACGGCGGCGACATCACGATGCTGCTCCACCTCGGCGTCGAGTACGAGAAGGCCGGCGCCGTGCCCTCGCAGGACTCCACCGACAACGAGGAGTTCAAGGAGGTGCTGCGCGTCCTGGCCCGCTCGCTCGAGGCCGACCCGCAGCGCTGGACCCGGCGCGCCCCGCTGGTCAAGGGCGTCTCCGAGGAAACCACGACCGGTGTGCTGCGCCTCTACGAGCGCTTCAAGGAGGGCACGCTGCTCTTCCCGGCGATCAACGTCAACGACTCGGTCACCAAGTCCAAGTTCGACAACAAGTACGGCTGCCGCCACTCGCTGATCGACGGCATCAACCGCGCCACCGACGTCATGATCGGCGGCAAGGTCGCGGTCGTGTGCGGCTACGGCGACGTGGGCAAGGGCTCGGCGGAGTCACTGCGCGGGCAGGGTGCGCGCGTCATCGTCACCGAGATCGACCCGATCTGCGCGCTGCAGGCCGCGATGGACGGCTACGAGGTCAAGCGCCTCGAGTCGGTCGTCGAGACCGCCGACATCTTCATCACCACGACCGGCAACTTCGACATCATCACGGTCGAGCACTTCCACAAGATGAAGCACCAGGCGATCGTCGGCAACATCGGCCACTTCGACAACGAGATCAACATGGCCGGTCTCGCGAAGATCCCCGGCATCGTCAAGGACGAGATCAAGCCGCAGGTCCACCAGTGGATCTTCCCCGGCGAGGACGGCGAGCCCGGCAAGAAGATCATCGTGCTGTCCGAGGGCCGCCTGCTCAACCTCGGCAACGCCACCGGCCACCCGTCGTTCGTGATGTCGAACTCCTTCACCAACCAGGTGCTGGCGCAGATCGAGCTCTTCTCCAAGGCCGACGACTACGAGCTCGGCGTGCACGTGCTGCCCAAGCACCTCGACGAGGAGGTCGCGCGGCTGCACCTCGACGCCCTGGGCGTCGAGCTCACCGAGCTGACCAAGGAGCAGGCCGCCTACCTCGGCGTCCCGGTGGAGGGCCCGTTCAAGTCCGACCACTACCGCTACTGAGCGCGCCGAGCGGTTCCTGCGTAGCGCCACCCGGTCATGGCGCCAGCCCTAGACTGGCGCCATGACCGACCTTGCCGAGCCCGCTCGCGGCAGCGTGCTCGTCGTCGACGACGACGCCTCCCTCGCGGAGATGCTCTCCATCGTCCTGCGGCAGGAGGGGTTCGACAGCCGCATCGTCGGCCGCGGTGACGTGGCCCTCGACGCCTTCCGCGACTACCGCCCTGACCTCGTGCTCCTCGACCTGATGCTCCCCGGCAAGGACGGCATCGACGTCTGCAAGGAGATCCGGGCCGAGTCCGGCGTCCCGATCGTGATGCTGACCGCCAAGGGTGACACCGTCGACGTCGTGGTCGGCCTCGAGTCCGGCGCCGATGACTACATCGTCAAGCCGTTCAAGCCCAAGGAGCTCATCGCCCGGGTCCGCGCGCGCGTACGCCGCAACGACGTCACGCCCGACGAGGGCCTGACGATCGGCGACGTCTCCATCGACGTGGCCGGCCACTCGGTGACCCGCGAGGGCGAGCCGATCAACCTGACTCCGCTCGAGTTCGACCTGCTCGTGTGCCTGGCCCGCAAGCCGTGGCAGGTCTTCACCCGCGAGGTGCTGCTCGAGCAGGTCTGGGGCTACCGGCACAGCGCCGACACCCGCCTGGTCAACGTGCACGTCCAGCGCCTGCGCTCCAAGGTCGAGCACGACCCGGAGAACCCCGAGGTCGTGGTGACCGTGCGTGGCGTGGGCTACAAGGCCGGCAAGTCCTAGGAGTCCGCGGGTGAGCATGCGCGACCGGCTCCCACCGGCGCTGCGGCGCGGGCCCGCCTTCTGGCGGCGCTCGGTGCAGGCGCGCGTCGTGGTGAGCACCGTGCTGCTCTCCGCCGCCGTCGTCGGCATCGTCGGCTGGTTCCTCATCCAGCAGACCCGCGACGGCCTCCTCGACAACCGCGTCGCGGCCGTCGTGCAGGAGGCCGAGGGGGAGACCGAGGCCGCCCGCGTGGCCCTCGCGGCGGCCCCGGGCCTCGAGGACGACGAGTCCGCGCAGCAGCAGGCCCTCGTCGAGCCGATCCAGGCGCGCGGTGCCACCCGCGGCTTCGCCGTCGTGCTCTCGCCGCCCGTCGACCAGGGCCTCCGCCTCGCCGACGGCGGCGCCAAGTTCACCGAGGGCCTCGACCTCTCCAGCGTGCCCGAGACCCTCGAGGACCGCTTCGACTCGCTGTCCGCGACGGCGTGGACCTACACCGACATCCGCACGACGCGCGACATCCAGGGCCTGCCCGAGGGCCCCGGCATCGTCGTCGGCAGCCAGGTCCGCCTCCCCGCCGACGACAACACCTACACCCTCTACTACCTCTACCCGCTCGCCGAGCAGCAGGAGACGCTGGCCCTCGTCTCCCGCGCGATGCTCATCGCGGGCGTGCCGCTCCTGCTCCTCGTCGCCGGCCTCACCTGGCTCGTCACCCGCCAGGTGGTGACGCCGATCCGGATGGCCCGCCGGGTCGCCGAGCGCCTCGCGGCGGGCCAGCTCCAGGAGCGCCTGCGGGTCACGGGCGAGGACGACCTCGCCCGGCTCGCCACCTCGTTCAACCAGATGGCCTCGAACCTCCAGAAGCAGATCCGTCAGCTCGAGGAGCTCAGCCGGCTGCAGCGCCGGTTCGTCTCCGACGTCTCCCACGAGCTGCGTACCCCGATCACGACCGTCCGGATGGCCAGCGACGTCATCCACGACGCCAGGCCCTTCCTCGACCCGGTGACCGGCCGCGCGGCCGAGCTGCTCCAGAAGGAGCTCGACCGCTTCGAGACGCTGCTCGCGGACCTGCTCGAGATCAGCCGCTTCGACGCGGGTGCGGCGGTGCTCGAGACCGAGGACGTCGACCTCGTCGACGTCGCCCGCCGCGTGGTCGACATGACCTCGGTGCTCGCCGCCCAGCGCGACACGCGCGTCGTGCTGCACGACCCCGGCACCCCGTGCGTCGCCGAGGCGGACGTACGCCGGGTCGAGCGGATCGTGCGCAACCTGGTCACCAACGCCATCGACCACGCCGAGAGCCACGACGTCGAGGTCTTCGTCGGCGCCGACCGCCAGTCCGCCGCCATCGCGGTGCGCGACCACGGCGTGGGCCTCGGTCCGGGCGAGTCGGCGATGGTGTTCAACCGGTTCTGGCGGGCCGACCCGGCCCGCGCCCGCACCAGCGGCGGCACCGGCCTCGGCCTCTCCATCTCGCTGGAGGACACCCACCTGCACGGCGGCTGGCTCCAGGCATGGGGACGTCCCGGGGAGGGCGCCCAGTTCCGGTTAACGCTGCCGCGCCACCTCGGCACCCAGCTGCGGCACTCGCCGCTGCCGCTGGTGCCCACCGACGCCCGGGAGACGGCATGACACGCGCGGTCGCCCGTGCGGCCGGTGCCCTGGTCGTCGCGGCCCTGCTGTCGGGCTGCGTCCGGATGCCGACGTCCGGCCCGGTCGTGGAGTCCGAGGTCACGGCGGGTGCCGAGGACGTCCCCGGCATCTTCTTCGACCCCCGTCCGCCGCAGGAGGGCGAGCCCGCGGCCGACATCGTGGCCGGCTTCTTCGAGGCGATGAAGGCCACCCCGGT
>JAESGW010000485.1_pt1 | contig 36139 bp, 27 predicted proteins | sample 9269791 | NCBI WGS metagenome assembly JAESGW01 (sample SAMN16773120, study PRJNA677053) | algae metagenome | isolation source: Aphanocapsa lilacina HA4352-LM1 and co-occurring heterotrophs from near cave... | place: USA: Maniniholo cave, near Haena, Kauai, HI | collected 2009-07-28
GATGATCGTCACCGGCGCGCTGGTCGGATCGTCGGGCGCGATCCTGAGCTATATCATGTGCCGCGCGATGAACCGCAGCTTCCTGAGCGTGATCGCCGGCGGCTTCGGCGCCACGGCGAGCGACAGCGGCGCGGCCGCCACCGACCGCCCGTGGAAGCGCGGATCGGCCGAAGACGCCGCTTTCCTGATGAGCCAGGCCGAACAGGTGATCATCGTCCCCGGTTACGGCATGGCGGTGGCGCAGGCGCAGCACGCGCTGCGCGAGATGGCCGACATGCTCAAGAAGGAAGGCGTCAGCGTCAAATACGCCATCCACCCGGTCGCGGGCCGCATGCCCGGCCATATGAACGTGCTGCTGGCCGAGGCCAACGTCCCCTATGATGAGGTGTTCGAGCTGGAGGACATCAATTCGGAATTCGCCCAGACTGACGTCGCCTTCATCATCGGCGCCAACGACGTGGTCAATCCGGCGGCTAAGACCGACAAGTCGTCGCCCATCTACGGCATGCCGGTATTCGACGTGGAAAAGGCAAAGACCGTCTTGTTTATCAAACGCAGCATGGGCGGGGTCGGCTATGCCGGCGTCGATAATGACGTGTTCTATCAAGACAATACGATGATGCTGCTGGCCGACGCCAAGAAAATGGTCGAGGATATCGTCAAGCATCTCGGCTGACCGGGTGTTCCGTTTCGCGCTCTCGATCGGTATGCGGCAGTGCAGCATCATCACGAGGGCGCATCCATGACGATCAAGCCGCTTCGCAAGGCCGTGTTTCCCGTCGCCGGTCTCGGTACCCGTTTCCTGCCCGCCACCAAGGCGATGCCCAAGGAAATGCTGACCGTCGTCGACAAGCCGCTGATCCAGTACGCCGTCGAGGAGGCGCTGGAGGCGGGGATCGAACAGATCATCTTCGTCACCGGCCGCGGCAAGGCCGCGCTCGAGGACCATTTCGACATCTCCTACGAGCTCGAATCGACCATGGTCGAACGCGGCAAATCGCTGGAGCCGATCGAGAATATCCGGATGAAGCCGGGCAGCCCGGTCTATGTCCGCCAGCAACAGCCGCTCGGGCTGGGCCATGCGGTGTGGTGCGCGCGCGAGATCGTCGGCGACGAGCCCTTCGCGGTGCTGTTGCCCGACGAGCTGATGGTCGGCGCGCCCGGCTTCCTCAAGCAGATGGTCGCGGCCTACGACCGGCTGGGCGGCAATGTGATCGGCGCGCTCGAGGTCGCCCCATCGGAGACCGATAAATACGGCATCATCACCCCCGGCACGCAGGACGGCCGCGTGACCGAGGTGACCGGTCTGGTCGAAAAGCCCAAGGCGGGCACCGCGCCCAGCAATCTGATGATCCCCGGCCGCTACATCCTCCAGCCCGAGGTGATGCGCATCCTCGACAATCCCGTCAAAGGCGCCGGCGGCGAAATCCAGCTGACCGACGCGATGGCGCAGCTGATCGGCAAACAGCCGTTCCACGGCTATACCTTTGACGGCCAGCGCTTCGATTGCGGTGACAAGGCCGGATATATCCAGGCCAATCTGGCGCTGGCGCTGGCGCGCGAGGATATCGGGCCCGCTGTGCGCAGCTTTGCCCGGGAGCTGCTCGCATCCTGATCCGCCCTGCCTTTGCCGACGATTCCGCCGCGATCGCCGCCGTGGTGAAGGCGGCATTCGGCCGGGAGGATGAAGCGCGGCTGGTGGGAGTATTGAACAAGGCCGGCGACAGCATCGTCTCGCTGGTCGCGGTCGAGGAGGGCATCATCGTCGGCCATGTGCTGCTGTCGCAGATGGCGGCGCCCTTCCCCGCGCTCGGCCTCGCCCCCCTGTCGGTGCGGCCCGATTGCCAGGGCCGGTCGCTGGGCAGCGCGCTGGTCCGCGCCGCCGTTGCGCAGGCCACCGCGCTCGGCGCCCGTGCGGTGTTCGTGCTGGGCGATCCCGATTTCTATGGCTGCTTCGGCTTCGGCACGCCGCAGGCACGCGGCTTCGCCAGCCCCTATGCCGGGCCGAATCTGATGGTGCTGCCGCTGGGCGGGCCGCTGCCCGTCCCCACCGGGCGGATCGACTACGCCCCCGCCTTCGCGGAATTCGCCTAAAGCGCGGCGCCCTCGATCGGCGGCTTGACCTTGGCGTCGGCGCCCAGCGCGCGATAGACCACGCCGCCCAGCACCGCCCCGGCGATCGGCGCGACCCAGAACAGCCACAGCTGCTGCAGCGCCCAGCCGCCGACGATCAGCGCCGGCCCGGTGCTGCGCGCCGGGTTCACCGATGTGTTGGTCACCGGGATGCTGATCAGGTGGATCAGCGTCAGCGCGAGGCCGATGGCGATCGGCGCGAAGCCGGCGGGCGCGCGCGTATCGGTCGATCCCATGATGATCAGCAGGAAGAATGCGGTCAGCACCACCTCGATGGTCAGCCCGGCGATCAGCGAATAGCCGCCCGGCGAATGTTCGCCGAAGCCATTGGCGGCGAGGCCGTTGGTGGCGAGGTTGTAATCCGCCGATCCGCTGGCGATGACATAGAGCAGCCCCGCCGCGACCACGCCGCCGACCAGCTGTGCCGCGACATAGAGCGGAATGTCCTTTCCCGCGAAACGCCCGCCGGCCCATAGCCCGATCGTCACCGCCGGGTTGAGATGGCAGCCCGAGATATGCCCGATCGAATAGGCCATGGTGAGAACGGTCAGGCCGAAGGCGAGCGAAACGCCCGCCAGCCCGATGCCGACCTCGGGAAACGCCGCCGCCAGCACCGCGCTGCCGCAGCCGCCGAATACCAGCCAGAATGTGCCGAGAAGTTCCGCCAGACCCCGTTGCAGATTGCTCATGTCATGCTCCCCCGAGTCGTTATGCGCGGAGCTTACGCTTTGTTTCGGAGGCGTAAAGGTCAACGATGCGCGGCGCGGGCCAGCCGATCGTTGATCGCCGCGCCAAGCCCGTCATGCAGCACCGGCGCCACCGCGATGGCGCGGCGCTCGCCCGCATCGGCGCGGTGGAGCGCATCGAACAACCGCGCCGCCGCCTCGGCCAGGTCGCCCGACGCGGAAAGCGTGTCGTCCCCCATCACCGGGCCGAAGCCGATCAGCCATTCACCGGGATGCGCGATGGTCGCCTCCAGCCGCAGCGGCTTGCCCGGCGCATAATGGCTGGCGAGCTGGCCAGGCGCGGTGACCGCATCACCTTGATAAGCGGCATAGTCCGCGCCCAGCATCTCCGCGGTGACGGGACCGGGGCGCAGGATCGCACGCGCAGCAGGTACGACGATGGTCGATTCGAGCCCCGCGCTGGTCGGCCCGTCGTCGATCACCAACCCGATCCGTCCGCCCAGGCTGGCCACCACATGCCCGGCGCGGGTGGGACTGATCGCGCCGCTGGCATTGGCCGAGGGCGCGGCGAGCGGCTTGCCGCAGGCGTGCAGCAACGCGCGCATCGCCCGGTGGGCGGGCACGCGCACCGCGATGGTATCCAGACCCGCGGTCGCCAGCGTCGCGACCGGGCTGGCGGCGGCGCGCGGCAACACCATCGTCAGCGGGCCGGGCCAGAAGGCGGCCGCCAGCCGCTCCGCCTCCGCATCGAATTCGGCGATCGTCCGCGCCACTGCCAGATCGGGTACATGGACGATCAGCGGATTGAAGCTGGGTCGTCCCTTGGCCGCATAGATGCGCGCGACGGCCTCGGCATTGGTCGCATCGGCGGCGAGCCCGTAAACCGTCTCGGTCGGCACCGCGACCGGCTCGCCCCGCATGATTCGCGCCGCCGCCTCGGCGATCGCGGCCTCGCCGTAGGGTAAGGCAATCGTCTCCAGCGGCGGATTTGTGGGGGCCATGGCCGCGCGCTATAGCCCGCGCAAGAGCCAGAGAGGAAGCCGCATGCCGTTCACGCCCCCCGTCACCGAACAGCGGTTCGTGCTCGAGCATGTCGTCGGCCTTCCCGAACTCGCCGAGAGCGAACGCTTCGCCGAGGCGACCCCCGACACGGCGGACGCGATCCTGGACGGCGTCGGCCAGTTCGCCGCCGGCGAATGGGAGCCGCTGGCGCGCAAGGGCGATACCGATGGCCCGAAGCTGACCGCGGACGGCGTGAAGATGCCCGAAGGCTTTGCGCAGGCGTATCGCGATTATGTCGAAGGCGGCTGGGGCACGGTTGGCTCGCCCCCCGAGTTCGGCGGCATGGGGCTGCCCTTCGCGCTCTCCACCGCGGTGCTGGAGACGCTCGGATCGGCGAATATGGGCTTCGCGCTCGCCCCCACGCTGACGGTCGGTGCGATCGAGGCGTTGATGCATCACGGCAGCCAGCAGCAGCAGGCGCTGTACCTGCCCCATCTCGCCACTGGCGCCTGGACCGGAACGATGAACCTGACCGAACCGCAGGCGGGCTCGGACGTCGGCGCGCTCAGAACCATGGCCACCCCGCGCGGCGACGGGACATGGAGCATCAAGGGCACCAAGATATTCATCTCGTTCGGCGATCACGACATGGCCGACAACATCGTCCACCTCGTCCTCGCCCGCACCCCCGATGCTCCGGCGGGCACGCGCGGCATCTCGCTGTTCCTGGTGCCGAAGTACCGGCTCGATGCCGACGGCAAGCCCGGCGACTTCAACGATGTCCGCGTCGTCTCGATCGAACACAAGATGGGCCTCCACGCCTCCCCAACCTGCGTGCTCAGCTTCGGCGACAATGGCGATTGCGTCGGCGAGCTGATCGGCGCCGAGCATGCCGGGATGCGCGCGATGTTCACGATGATGAACAATGCCCGGATCAATGTCGGCCTGCAGGGCGTGCAGGTGGGCGAGATCGCCACCCAGCGCGCGGTCGCCTATGCCCGCGAGCGGGTGCAGTCGGCGCGTGCGACCGCGCCGGGCGCCGGGCCGGTGGCGATCATCGAGCATCCCGATGTCCGCCGCATGCTGATGCGGATGAAGGCCGAGACGCAGGCGATCCGCGCGCTGGTCTATTACACCGCCGGCCAGGTCGATCGCGGCACGCTGGGCGATGCCGGGGCGAAGAAGCGCGCCGATCTGCTGACCCCGCTCGCCAAGAGCCACGGCACCGATATCGGCTGCATGATCGCCTCACTGGGCGTGCAGGTGCATGGCGGCATGGGCTTCATCGAGGAGACCGGCGCCGCCCAGCATTACCGCGACATCCGGATCGCGCCGATCTACGAAGGCACCAACGGCATCCAGGCCGCCGATCTCGTTGGCCGCAAGCTGGGGCTGGACGGCGGCGGGGTACTGGCCGCGCTGGTAGCCGACATGCGCGCCGAGGCGGAGCATGGAGCGCTGCGTGATCTGATTGACGCGGTGGAATCAGTCGCCAACCAGCTCGCCGCCGCCGACCCTGAGGACAAGTTGGCAGGCAGCACGCCGTTCCTGACGATGTGCTCCGTTGCGGTGTGTGGCTGGCTGATGGAGCGCCAGGGCCGCGCGGCGACGGGCAGCAAGGATTTCGCGCGGATGAAGCAGGCGAGCGCGCGCTTCTATCTCGACCAGATAGTCCCCGAGGCGCTCGGCTTGAAGGCCGCCGCGATAGCGAAAGCGGATATTCTATATGCGGTGGAGGCGGAGGCTTTCGCGGCCTAGGCTGTCTCGCGCTCGATCAGCTCGCCCAGATCGACGCCCAGCAGCGCGGCGTGGTCGCGGATCTTGGGCCAATGCTCGGTGACGAAACGGTCGCGCTCGGCGACGCGCAGCTGCTCGACCGCGCCGGGCAGGACGAACATGCCGACGCCGCGGCGGACCTCGACCAGCCCGTCGTCCTGGAAGCTCTGATAGGCCTTGGCGACGGTCAGCGGGTTGGCGCCCTGTTCGGCGGCGAAGGCGCGCACCGAGGGCAGCTGATCGCCCGCGCCGAATTCGCCGCGCAGGATTGCCGCCGCGATGATCGCGCGCAGGCGGAGATAGACAGGGCTGTCGGCGGATTCGAATGCTGTCATGCTACCCTAATACACCAAAGCGCGATGCCGTCCACTATCCTTTCGCGCGCCCGTCCCATCGCGATACCCTTGTATCGAATTCGGGCCGCGGCCTTTCTTCCAGGATACACGCGGGCGTACCGATATAGATGAAACCGGCGATGCGTTCATGCGCCTCGCCCAGCCCGCCCAGCACCGCGTCCGAATAGGCCGGCCAGCCGGTCAGCCAGCTGGCCACGAAACCATGCGCATGCGCCGCCGCCAGCAGGTTCATGCACGCCGCACCGCATGACAATTGCTGCTCCCATAGCGGGATGTGGCTCTCCATGTGCGGCGACGACAGCGCGATCACCAGCGCGGGCGCCTGCCGCGCCATATTCTCCATCGCCTCTATCTCCAGCCGCCCGGCATCGGGCTTCTCGGCGCGGTAGCTGTCGACGAACAGCGCCTCCAGCGCGTCGCGGTCCTCGATCACGACGAAGCGCCACGGCGCGAGCTTGCCGTGGTCGGGCGTGCGCAGCGCGGCGGCGAGGATCGCATCCATCTGCGCCGCCGTCGGCCCCGGCTGAACCATGTCGCGCGGCTTGCCCGAACGGCGCGTGGCGAGGAGGGAAAGCGGCGAAGTCGTATCATTGAAAACCATATTTTCTCCAGGTGCGGTGTCTTCATCGTGCAACAAGGCGCTTCACACGGCCAATTTCGCCGCTAGTCTCGCCGCCATAACGCCCGGCCAGTGAGCCGGCACCAACGCGATATCGGGGAGCGTACACGTCATGGCCACCAGTTATCCGGCGGGCAGCGTCGAAGGTAAGACCTTTCTCGGCCAGCCGCAGGGCCTCTACGTCCTGTTCTTCGCGGAAATGTGGGAGCGTTTTTCCTATTACGGGATGCGCGCCATCCTGATCTTCTATCTGCTGCAACACTGGCTGTTCGCCGAGGACAAGGCCTATATCATCTACGGCGCCTACACCGCGCTGGTCTACATCACCCCGGTGATCGGCGGCTATCTGGCGGATCGCTATATCGGCCAGCGCAAGGCGGTGCAGTACGGCGCGGTCCTCCTCGTCATCGGTCACGGCCTGATGGCGTTCGAGGGGACAGGCGGGCAGGATTCGCCCCATCTCAACGTCTTCTGGCTGGCATTGTCGTTCATCATCATGGGCGTCGGCTTCTTGAAGGCGAACATATCGGCGATCGTCGGCCAGCTCTACGGCCAGGGCGATCCGCGGCGCGATCCGGCCTTCACCATCTTCTACATGGGCATCAACGTGGGCGCGGCGCTCGGATCGCTGCTGGTCGGCTATCTCGGCCAGACCTGGGGCTGGGGCTGGGGCTTCGGCGCGGCGGGCGTCGGCATGCTGTTCGGCCTGATCGTGTTCGTCTGGGGCCGGCCGACGCTGATGGGGCGCGGCGAAGCGCCCGACGCGGCGGCGCTGACACGGCCGGTGATGGGCGTACCGATGGAATGGATGGTCTATCTGTCGGGCATCGTCGGGGTCGCGATCGTTTGGGTGCTGATCCAGTATCAGGACGTCGTCGGCTGGATGCTGGCCATCTTCGGCGCGATCGTCGTCATCTATCTGCTGGTTACCGCGGTGTTCAAGCTGACCCCGGTGGAGCGCGACCGGATTCTCGCGGCGCTGTTCCTGATCGCGCTCCAACCGCTGTTCTGGGCGCTGTTTGAACAGGCCGGCTCCTCGCTCAACGTCTATACCGACCAGCAGGTCGATCGCTCGATGCTGGGCTGGGACGTGCCCGCCTCGATGTTCCAGTCGATCAACGCCATCTACATCGTCCTTCTGGGTCCGGTGTTCGCCGGATTGTGGCTGTGGCTGGCGCGGCGCGGGCTGGAGCCATCGACCCCCGCCAAATTCGGTCTCGGCCTCGTCCAGCTCGGGCTCGGCTTCCTCGTGCTCGTCGCGGGCGCGCTGGCGGCGGGGACCGGCAACCTGACCCCGGTGATCTTCATCTTCCTGATCTACCTGCTCCACACGATGGGCGAGCTGTGCCTGTCGCCGGTCGGCCTGTCGGCGATGACCAAGCTCGCGCCCGCACGCATGGTCGGGCTGATGATGGGAACCTGGTTCCTCTCCACCGCCGCCGGCAATTTCATCGGCGGGCTGATCGCCCAGGCAACCGGTGGCCACGGCGCGGAAATCGAGGGCGCGTCGGCCACCCCGGTGACCGATGTCTATTCGACCATCGGCTGGGTCGCGATCGGCGTCGGCGTGGCGGTGATCCTGGTTTCGCCCCTGATCAAGCGGCTGATGCACGAGGACGTGCTCGATCACGATCAGGACCGCGCGCTTGCCGGGCAACGCGAGATCGGCGAGCCTGCCGCCGCGGGCATCCCGACGGACCGCGAACTGAAGTGATGCGCCGTATATTGATGATCACCGCGAGCCTCGCGCTCGCGGCCTGCGCGACGACGGGCAGTGGCGGCGAGGATTCGCCGAAGGACAAGTCCGCACGCACGGTGCCGGGGAAGAACCCCTTCCCCTCCACCTACGCCGCCTATCCCGGCCGGCCGACCGTGGTGCGCGGCGCCACCGTGTTCGATGGCGAGGGCAAGCGCTACGACGGCGGCGTGGTGTTCTTCTCCGGCGGCAAGATCGTCTCGGTCGGCGGGCCGGACACGCCGATCCCCGCCGATGTCGAGGTGATCGACGGCGCCGGCAAGTTCGTCACCCCCGGCGTGATCGATATCCACAGCCATCTGGGCGACTATCCGTCGCCTAGCGTCCCCGCCCATTCGGACGGCAATGAGGCGACCAGCCCGGTCACCCCGCAGGTATGGGCCGAGCATTCGGTCTGGCCGCAGGACCCGGGTTTCAGCCGCGCGCTGGCCAATGGCGGCGTCACCACGCTGCAGATCCTGCCCGGTTCGGCCAATCTGTTCGGCGGCAGATCGGTCACGCTCAAGAACGTCCCCGCGCGCACGATGCAGGGGATGAAGTTCCCCGGCGCGCCTTACGGCCTGAAGATGGCGTGCGGTGAGAATCCCAAGCGCTTCTATGGCGGGCGCAACACGCTCCCTTCCACCCGCATGGGCAATATCGCGCTCGACCGGCAGACCTGGGCCAAGGCGCAGAAATACCGGCGCGACTGGAAGAAATATGCCGATAGCGGCGGCAATCCGCCCGACCGTGATCTCGGGCTGGAAACCCTCGCCGGCGTGCTCGACGGCGAAATCCTGATCCAGAACCACTGCTACCGCGCCGACGAGATGGCCAACGTCATCGATATGGCCAAGGAATTCGGCTACAAGGTCACCGCCTTCCACCACGCCGTCGAAAGCTACAAGATCGCCGATATGCTGGCGAAGGAGGGCATCTGTTCGGCGATGTGGGCCGACTGGTACGGCTTCAAGATGGAAAGCTATGACGCCATTCCGGAGAATATCCCGCTGGTCCACAATGCCGGCGCCTGCACCATCGTCCATTCGGACGACGCCAACGGTATCCAGCGGCTGAACCAGGAAGCGGGCAAGGCGCTGGCCGACGGGCGCCGCATGGGCATCCGGATCCCCGACGAGATCGCCTGGACCTGGCTCGCGATCAATCCCGCGCGCGCGATGGGCATCGCCGAGCAGACCGGCAGCCTCGCCCCAGGCAAGATGGCCGATGTGGTGCTGTGGAACGCCAACCCGTTCAGCGTCTATGCGCGGCCCGAACGCGTCTGGATCGACGGCGCGCTGATGTTCGACGCGGCCGACCCCGCCCGCCGCCCGGTGAGCGATTTCGAACTGGGCCAACCCGGCGAAGGGGATGTGAAGTGAAGTTTCTCCGCTCCCCCTCCCCGTTTGCCCTGAGCTTGTCGAAGGGCCGTCCTTCTTTTCGGGCCTCGCAGAAGAAGGGCAGGGCTTCGACAAGCTCAGCCCGAACGGGGTTGGGATTGGCGCTAGCGCTTCTCTCCACTCCGCTCGCCGCGCAGACCGTGGCCATCACTGGCGGCACCGTCGTCATCGGCGACGGTTCCGCGCCGATTCCGAACGGCACGGTGGTGATCCAGAATGGCCGCGTCACTGCCGCCGGACCGGGCGTCGCGGTCCCCGCTGGCGCGCAGACGATCGACGCCACCGGCAAATGGATCACCCCCGGCATCGTCGCGGGCTTCACCCGGCTTGGCATCATCGACGTCGATGGGGTCGCTTCGACCAACGACGCCAGCGGCGCGCAGACGCCGTGGTCGGCGGCGATCGACATCGTCCCCGCGATCAACCCGCGCGCCACGCCGGTTGCGATCAACCGCGCCGGCGGCGTCACCCGCGCGATCGTCGCGCCGGCGGCGGAAGCGACGATCTTCGCCGGGCAAGGCGCGGTGATCGATACGGCCGCGGACATGGATGCGGTCACCCGCGCGCGCGCTTTCCAGTTCGTCGAGTTCGGCGAGACCGGGCGCAGCGAGGGTGGCGGCAGCCGGCCCGCGCTGTTCCTCCAGTTCCGCGCCGCGTTGGACGCCGCCGAACGCTATGCCCGCGCACCCGCCAGCTATGACGGCGACAGCAAGGATTCGATCCTGCCGCGCGCCGACGCCGCCGCGCTCGCGCCGGTGATCTCGGGCGAGCAACGCCTGCTGGTCCATGTCGAGCGCGCCAGCGATATCCTCAACGTCATCGCGCTCAAGCGGGAATTCCCGCGCCTCAAGCTCGTCCTGATCGGCGCGAGCGAGGGCTGGACGGTCGCGCCGCAGATCGCCGCGGCGGGCGTGCCGGTGATCGCGTCCGCGCTCAACGACCTGCCGTCGAGCTTCGAGACGCTCGCCGCCACCCAGTCGAACATCGGCCGGATGCGCGCGGCGGGGGTGCAGGTCTCGATCGGCACGATCGACGACGACGATCCCCGCATGGCCATCCGCAGCACCCAATATGCCGGCAACCTCGTCGCGCTGACCAAGCTGCCGGGCGCAAGCGGGCTCGACTGGAACCAGGCCTTCGCCGCGATCAGCTCCGGTCCCGCGGAGGCGATCGGCCTGGGCGGCGAGATCGGCTCGCTCCGCCCCGGCCGGCGCGGCGATGTCGTGCTGTGGAGCGGCGATCCGCTCGAGCTGTCGAGCGCCGCGGAGGGGGTGTGGATCGACGGTGTCGCGCAACCGCTCGACACGCGCCAAACCAAGCTGCGCGATCGCTATGCGACGCCGGTCGAAGGCGAATTGCCCAAGGCGTACCAACGCTGAATCGCGCGTAGTTCCCGCATTTTGCGTGGTTCACCGCCCCATGCGCACGGCTCACCGCAGGGTTTGCCGCGTCTTCAGTGCCTTAGTTTGACATTAACCCTTTCGCCCCACAATGTCCGCTCCAAGGCCGGTGATGGGCCGCTTTATACGGGTCGGGGGGCTGCGGGGCCTTGTTTCAGCGCCATGAACATGGATTCGGCCAGGCCGGCGGCGCGGCAGCGCTCTCGCTCGACCAGATCTATGCGCCGCACCGCACATCCGACAGCGCGATCGAGCGGCTGCGGCGGTTCGTTGCAGATACCGACTGGACCCCCGATCTCGGCGCGCGCATCGGCAGCCGCGAATGGTGGCGCGGGCTTATCACGCTTACAGCACTCTGCAGCGCGACCATTTCGCTCGCGCCCGATTTCGCCCAGCCGCTCGCCGGTCCCGCGCAGCCGCAACTGACGGCGTCGGAATTCGACGAGGCCCGCGCGCAGTCCTTCGCGCCGCTCGCCTGGGGCGCCGATACCGGCCGCCGGATGGGTGCGACCGACGCGGTCGTGCCGCTGACCGGCACCCCCGAACGTCCTTCTATCGAACTGACCGCCACGCTTGGCCAGGGCGACGGCTTCACCCGCGTGCTCGAACGCGCCGGCGTGGCGCGCGGCGAAGCCAGCCGCGTCGCCGATATGGTCTCCGGTGCGGTCGCGCTGGGCGACATCGCGCCCGGCACACGCATCGACATCACGCTGGGCCGCCGCGCGCGCCGCAGCGATCCGCGCCCGCTCGACGCCCTCGCCTTCCGCGCCAAGTTCGATCTCAATCTCGCTGTGGAACGCGTCGGGGGCAGCCTGAACCTCAAACGGCTTCCGATCGCGGTCGATCGCACGCCGCTGCGCATCCAGGGCCGCGTCGGCCCCAGCCTCTACCGCGCCGCGCGCGCGGCGGGCGCGCCGGCCAAGGCGGTCGAGGCCTATCTGCGCGCGATGGGGCAGCATGTCCCGATGGGCGCGATCGGCTCCGACGACCGCTTCGACATCATCGTCGAGCATGCCCGCGCCGAGACCGGCGAGGTCCAGGTCGGCCAGCTGATCTTCGCCGGGCTCGATCGCGGCAAGAAGAATGTCCGCCTGCTCCGCTGGGAGCAGGGCGGCCGCAGCCAGTTCTTCGAGGCATCGGGCGTCGGCGAGACGCGCGGCGCGATGGCGCGCCCGGTTGGGAACTCGCGCATCTCGTCCAGCTTCGGCCTGCGCCGCCACCCCGTGCTGGGCTATTCGCGGATGCACAAGGGCATGGATTTCGCCGCGCCCTATGGCACGCCGATCCATGCCGCGACCGACGGCGTCGTATCCTATGCCGGCTGGCATGGCGGCCACGGCAAATATGTGAAGCTGAAGCACAACGGATCGATCGCCACCGGCTATGCGCATATGAGCCGTTTCGCGGTGAAGTCGGGCCAGCGCGTCAGCCGCGGCCAGGTGATCGGCTATGTCGGCTCGACCGGCCTCTCGACCGGCCCACATCTGCATTATGAGCTTTACAGGAACGGCGCGGCGGTGAACCCGAAATCGGTCAGCTTCACCACCACGGCGCAGCTTTCCGGCCGCGATCTCGCGAATTTCAAGGCCAAGCTGACCAATGTGCTCGGCACCCGCGTCGGCGGCCGCCATGCGCAGGCACAAAAGGTCGAGACCGCGGCGCGCTGATCTCAGGCTTCCCGCTTTGCAACTGCTCAATGTTCTACTATCGTTCCCCTTGGGAGACGATAACTATGGCTGAAACACGACCCGTGCAGATCTTCGAGGACAGCGAAGGTGGCGGTCGTTTTCTGCTCTATAGCGACAGCGCGGGCGTACGGGTCGAGGTGCGCTACGAAGGTGAAGCGCTATGGCTCACTCAGGCTCAGACAGCTGAGCTATTTGGCGTTACCGTGTCAATGATTTCTCGTCATATTACAAATATCTATGAAGAAGGCGAACTTGAACCAGCGGCAACTGTTTCGAAAATCGAAACAGTTCGAATGGAAGGGGGTCGGCAGGTTAGACGCGCTATTGAGCACTACAACCTCGATATGGTTATCTCCGTTGGCTACCGGGTATCGTCGAAGCAAGCCACGCTGTTCCGCCGGTGGGCAACCGAGACGCTCGTGCGCTTCGCCACCAAGGGCTTCGTAATCGATGCTGCTCGACTGAAGAGTCCGGACAATCGCGATCGCATTGCCGAGCTGCGCGAAATCATCCGCGATATCCGGTCGGACGAAGCCAACGTCTATCGAGAATTGCGAGCGATCTGCTCGATGTGTCAGGATTACGATGGAAATTCGGATACTTGGCACGCATTCTACAAGAACACGCAGGCGAAACTGGTGTACGCCGTTTGCTCCCGGACGCCATCTGAGATCATCAGATAACGAGCCGACGCGAGCCAGCCCAATATGGGTCTGCAAAGCTGGTCGAATGACAACATCCGGAAATCCGATGTCCTCACATCGAAGAACTATCTCGCGGAAACCGAGGTCAGGGAACTCAATCGGCTTACCACTATCCTGCTCGATATCTTCGAGGATCAGATGGATATTGGCCGATTGAAGATGATGGACGAAGCGGCTGCATTATTCGATGCCCAGCTGGCCAATCTTGGACGCTCGGTTTTGCGCAGTGGAGGACGTGTTTCGACCGCCTCAGCCAAGGCGCATGCCGAGGTCGAATATGGCAAGTTCAAAGCCAATCTGAAGCGCCAGCAACACGCTGAGGCAGACAAGGTCATCGCCGAGATCAAGGCGTCGCAGAAACTCCTGCCCAAGGCCAAGCGCCAATAATAGCTTCAGCCTACCGCCCCTGGCTGCGCCAGCGCCGGATCACGCGCTCGATGATCGCCTCCTCGCCGCCCTGCTGCTTCCACAGGTCGGAGAATAACGGATCGCTCGAGGCCGGGCGCTTGATCTCGTCGAGCGTGTCGAGCGCGAGGCGGATCGGCACCGCGACGCCTTCGCCGCAGATGATGCACTCGCGGTTCCTGAGCGCCGGGATCGAATCGAGGAAGCCGCGCGCGCCTTCGGGCATCGCCGCCTTGACATAAGCCTGGTCGCGGTCGTTGTTCAGGCGCATCGCGATGATCGTGCCGCACTGCGACAGCACGCCTTCGGCCAGATCGGACGGACGCTGCGTGATCAGCCCCAGCGACACGCCGTATTTGCGGCCTTCCTTGGCGATACGGCCGAGGATTCGACCGACCGACGATCCGTCTGCGTTGCGTTCGTTGGGCACGTAACGGTGCGCCTCTTCGCACACGAGCAGGATCGGCCGCTGCGGTTCGTTGCGCGACCAGATCGCGTAATCGAACACCATCCGCGCCAGCACCGCGACCACCACCGAGGTGATTTCGGACGGCACGCCGGAGACGTCGATGATCGAGATCGGCTTGCCATCGCCCGGCAGGCGGAAGATGCGCTGCAGGAAGCTGCCCATCGTGTCCGCGACCAGCATCCCGGAGAACATGAAGCTGTAGCGCGGATCGGCCTTGATCTCGTCGATCTTGGTCTTCAGCCGCATATAGGGGGCGCTGTCGCCCGCCTTGTCCATCTTGCCCATTTCCTGGGTGATGATGTTGGTCAGATCGCTGAGCAGATAGGGCACCGGCGAATCGACCGTCAGCTTGGCGATTTCCTGACCCACCCGGCTCTTGCTGCGCGCGACGAGCAGGCATTTGGCGAGAATGTCCGAATCCATCTGCTTTTCGGCGCCTTCGGAGGTGACGAACACCTCGCAATGCTCCTCGAAGTTCATCAGCCAATAGGGCATCTGCAAGTTGGATACGTCGTAGATCGCGCCATTGGTCTTGAAGGCGGCCGCATATTCGCCGTGCGGATCGATCATGACGATATGGCCTTCGGGGGCGAGATCGCAGATCTTGTGGAGGATGAGCGCGGTCGCGGTGGATTTGCCGGTGCCGGTCGATCCCAGCAGCGCGAAATGCTTGCCCAGCATCGCATCGACGTAGAGGGCGCCGCGGATATCCTTGGTCGGATAGACGGTGCCGACCTCGACGTGCGCACGGTCGTCCGCCGCGTACATCTGCCGCATATCGGCGTTGCTGACCGGATGGACGGCGCAGCCCGGCGTCGGATAGCGCGTCACGCCGCGGCGGAAATTGTACATCTTGCCGGTCAGGCGTTCCTCATCGCCCTCGCCCAGGAAATCGATGAACGCGGTGATGCCGCGGCCGTCATCGTCCAGCTTGAGGCTGCGGATATTGGCGATCAGCCATACGCCGCCGACGCGCATCTTGATCTGGCTGCCGACCTGCCCGGCCACCGCCATCGTCGGATCGCTGCTGTCGGCCAGCGCGTCGAGCGCAGCCGGATCGAACAACACGCGTGAGGACGATCCGGCGACCTCGACGACCATGCCGATACCGCGCGCGGTGGCGCCCTGGGGCGGCGCCGTGTTCGATGTCATATCGGGCGCATCGATCCGCGCGTGGTGCATATCCATCGTCAAAGCCGCCCCGTTCACCTGGTCCCGGGCGAAACTCTACGACAGCGCTGGTAAAGATTGCGTTCGCTGAACTCAGAAGCGGCGGAACAGCGCCCCCGCCGCCCAGCCGAGCGCGAGCGACAGCGCGACCGCCGCCAGGCCGTAGGTCACCGACCATTGATCCGCCGCGGCGGCGACGAAGCGTTCGAAGCCCGATTTGCGGATGTCGATATCGCGCACCGCCGCCGCCAGCACGCGGCCGTCGCGGATCAGGAAGGTCTCCGCGGTGAAGCGCCCGACCGGCACGCGCGCCGGAATGTCGATGCTGGCGCGATAGAGCACGTCGTCGGTGATCTCGACCGATCCCGGCTCCTCGACGAACAGCCCGGTGCGCTTGCGCAGATCGGCGAGGCCCGCGGCGAAACGCTGCTGATCCTCCTGGCTGCCCGATGTGGTGGGGGACAATTGCAGGCTGTCCAGCCCCAGTTCGTAGATCGCGCGTGTCCGCTCATCGACCAGCTCGCGGATCGGACGCGAGGACGCGATCGCATAGAAGGACGGGGCCGATCGGAAGCGCGCGCTTTCGGCATTGACCCAGATGCCCGCGACCTTCTTCTTCTCGCGCATCAGCACCGATTGCACCGGGCCCTTGACCACCACGACGATATCGGCGCGGTCGTCGGGCACGCGCCCGCCGGGATAGAGGATCGCGCCGAACAGCAGCAGCTCGGCGCCGGTGAAGCTGTAGATGATCTCGATATTGCGCTGCGACACGTCGGGCACCAGCACGGGCTTGGCCTGCCCCATCACTAAAGGGGCGAGCAGCAGCAGCAGGAGCGCGCGCAGCCTCATCCGAGCGTGACCGTATAGATCTCATCGGGCCGCCAGCCGAGACCCAGCGCCATGCGGAAGGCGACGACCAGGACCACCGCGGCAAGCGCGAGGCGGAGATATTCGGGCTTCACTCGCTGCGCCAGCCGCGCGCCGAGCTGCGCGCCGATCACCGATCCGATCAGCAGCAGCGCGGCGAGGACGATATCGACCGCCTTGGTCGTCGTCGCGTGCACCATCGTCGCGGCCATCGTCACAAACAGGATCTGGAACAGCGAGGTGCCGACCACGACTTGCGTGCCCATGCCGAGCAGATAGAGCATCGCCGGCACCATGATGAACCCGCCGCCGACCCCCAGCAGCATCGTCAATATGCCCGTCAGCACCCCCAGGATCAGCGGCGCGAGCGGCGAGATGTAGAGCCCCGAACGGTAGAAGCGCCAGCGCAGCGGCAGGGCCGCGACCAGCGGATGATGCCGCCGCTTCTTCGCCGCGACCTCGCGGCCGCTGCGCACCGCGCCGACCGCCTGCAGCGCTTCCTTGAGCATCAGCCCGCCGACCCCGCCGAGCATGACGACGTAGAGCACGAGGATGACGGTATCGATCTGCCCCGACGCCTGGAGCAGGTTGAAGATGCCCGCGCCGATCAGCGATCCCAGCACGCCGCCGACGACCATCACCCCGCCCATGTGGAAATCGACGCCCTTGCGCCGCAGGTGCGCGAACACGCCCGATACGCTCGCCCCGGTGACCTGGGTGGAGGCCGAGGCGGCGGCGACGGTCGGCGGGATGCCGTAGAAGATCAGCAGCGGCGTGGTCAGGAACCCGCCGCCGACCCCGAACATGCCGGAGAGCACGCCGACCAGCCCGCCAAGGCCGATGATGACGAACGCGTTGACCGACAGGTTGGCGATGGGAAGATAGATATCCATGGGGCGGCTCAGGGCTTAGCGCGGGGAGCGGCGCGGCGGAAGCGTCAGAAATCCGCGCCGATCGTCAGCGCGGGTCCTGAGCCCGGCCGGGCATTGCCTGCGACGCGTTCCCGCCACTCCACGCCGAGCCGGACGCGCTCGCCGGCGATCGGCAATCGCAGCTCGGCGCGCGGGCCGATATCGAGCCTTGAGAGGTCGGGCTGGGCCGCGCCCCACATCGCGGCGCCCAACAGCAGTTCGCTATCGCCCCTTGAGGCGACCGGCCGCGTGACGCTCGCCGCGCCATCGACGAAGCCCGCGCGGCGACGCAGGCCGATGATGCCGGCCTGGCCATAGCCGTTCAGCCGGAACCCGCCGGCCAGCCCCACATCGTCGATCCCGCCGACCAAGGAGAGTGCGGTCCCCTCCGCTGCGCCGTCCTCGATCGCGACGCGCTGTTCGATGGTGGCGCGGACGGGGATGCGCGCGAAAGGCTGGACCTCCACCCCCACCGCCGCTTCGGCCCCGCGCGCATGGAGCGGACGGGAGGCGCGGGCGAACAGCGCGATCGGTTGGGTCGCAAACGGGCGGAAGGCGGCGCGTATGCCGGCCTGCGATCCACCCAATGTGCCGCCGGGCGCCAGCGTGGCCGCGCCTTCGCCGCGGGCGACCAGCCAGGCGCTGACGGTCCAGCGCGGCGTGCTGGGCGTTGGTGCACGGCCGACCGGACCGCCCGAGAGCAGCACCGCCTGCGATGGCGGACCGGTGAAGTGGACCATGCCGAGCAGCGCCAGAGCAACCCGGTCCGGATCGACAGGCGCCCTTCGCGGGGCCGGGGCGATGACCGGCCCGCGCGGTGCGGTGCGTATCGCCATCGTCACCCGGTCCGTCGCTGCAGGCAATCGCAACGACACCCGCGCCACCTTGAGCCGGTCGAGCGGCATTGCCGCCGCCACGGCGATGGGCGGGCCGCCGCGCACCTGTTGCCTGACCACTTCGACAATCGCTTCCGCCGTCGGCCACATCAGCACCACGCGCATCGCGATCCAGCAGCCCAGCAGCAACGCGAGGAACCGCAGCGGACGGCCGGCGCCGATCATTCGGCGGGAAGCGTTTCGGGATAGACGTGCCGCGTCTTGTCCCACACCGTGACCCGGCCACGCAGCATGCCGATATACCGCATCACCGCGCGGCGGGCGGCGAGCAGCGCGACGAGATTGGCGATCATCGCGCGCGGGATCGACCGCACGCCCTCGCGCCACCCATAGAGCCGCCTGACGATCAGCGCGCGCAGGCCAAGCCGCCACATCATCAGCATCGCATTGACCAGCAGCAGCCAGGTCGGCACGTCGAGCGGCGTGACGGGCCTGGCGGCGATAAAGGCGAGCGCGCCGGCGACGCCCCAGGCCAGCAGCCCGCCATAAGCCAGCGCCAGCACGACCACCGCCAGCGGCGCGCGCCGATCGCGCATCCGCATCCAGTTTTCGCGAAACGACCGCCGTCGCCACCCGGACCAGCCGACCCTGTCCCACCCGGCCAGCGCGATGCCGGTCATCCAGCGCGCCTTTTGCCGCACCGCCTCCTCCAGCGTGGCAGGGAAATAGGCCCGCACCGCGAGTGGCAGTCCACCAGGCACGACGGGCACGCGCGCCAATATGGCGCTGGCGCCGTGGCTCGCCAGCGCCAGCCCCAGCTCATAGTCCTCGGTTAGGCTGTCCGCGTCGAACGGATCGCCATCGCGTTCCTCGGCCAGCCGACCGAGCAAGGCGCGATCGATCGCAAAGCCGGTGCCCGCCAGCGGAAGCGCCGCACCAAGCGCCTCACGGACAACCATCTGTTTCACATGACTCTCTGCGAATTCATCACAATAATGCCCGGAGACCCAGCGCGATCCGCGATCGACCAGCGGCAGGACCGGCAGCTGGACCACCTCCGCCCGGCCAAGGAGATGCGCGAACAGCTGCAGCTCGCCTGTCGCAACGACATCCTCCGCATCGTGCAGCACCACCGCGTCGAAGCGGTAACCGCATGCCGCCTCATGCCGCTTCAGCGCTTGCCACATCGCGTTCAGATTATCCGCCTTGGTGGTGGGGCCGGGCCGGGGGTTGAGCACCAGCGCGATACGCCGATCCCCTTCGGCAACATCGACCACGGCATCGATGGTCGCGCTGTCGTTGGGATAGCAACCCACGAACACCACCAGCTTCGGGCAATCGAGCCGCGCCAGCATCGTGCGCAGCATCCGCGCGGCGACGGCGCCTTCGTCCCAGGCCGGAACGAGTATCGCGAAGCGGTGGGCGGGAGGGGGAAAGTCTTGCAAGGTCGCGCGCGGGTGGCGGCGATAGACGGTGGCGTTGCGGGTCACGTGCCGAAGCATCCAGATCAGATCGATCGCCAGATCGTCCAGCCCGCCGATCAGGAAGCCGATCGCGGCGAACAGCAGCGCTTCGCGCGCGACCGCATCTGCCAGCCAGATGGCCCCCTCCATCGCCGATCCCCCGAGTCGGAAAAGTGTATTCTGCGTAATGATTTGATCGCGGCAAGCGGAAAGGTCGCTGGACTTTGACGGCAACCGGCATAGCCTCGTTTTCACAATCCGCAGGGGGATCGTCATGCATCGCATATTCGCCGTCATCGCATTGATCATCGCGGGCCTGTCGCCATTGATCGCGATCGCCGATTCGCGGCCGCAGGTGGTGATGGCGACGCCGGGGATCGCCGATGGCGCGATCGAGCGGTTCACCGCGCGATTCTCCGAGGCGATGGTGCCCTTGGGCGATCCGCGCGCGGCGGGGCCGTTCGACGTGCAATGCCCCGTGGCCGGCGAGGGGCGCTGGGCCGATCAGCAGACCTTCGTCTACGAATTCGCCAATCCGCTGCCGGGCGGCACGACCTGCGCCTTCAACCTGCGCAGCGGCCTCAAGAGCCAGCGCGGCGTGGACGTCACGGGGCAGCAGCGCTTCACCGTCGATTCGGGCGGGCCGACCGCGCGCGCGGTGATGCCCGCGCGCTATGACGGGCAGATCGAGGAGGATCAGGTGTTCCTCGTCGCCGCCAATATCGCGCCTGACCGCGCATCGATCGGCGCCAACGCCTATTGTGCGGTCGATGGCATCGGCGAGAAGATCGCAGTCGATGTGCTGGGCGCGGACGTGCCCGGCAAGCTGCTCGCCGGGCTGGGGCCGGACCGCTACCAGGTGCAGAATTTCCTGTCCGAGGCCGGCTTGCCGACCGCGCTGCCCGCGGATGAAGCGGGCCGCACGCGCGCGCTCGCCAGCGTCACCGCGCTCAAATGCCGCCGCCCGCTGCCGCCGGGCCGCGATGTGGCACTCGTTTGGTCCGGCCAGATCAGCAGCGGTGGCCGTCTGGCGGGCGCCGACCAGCGCTTCGATTTCAAGGTGCGCGAACCCTTCACCGCGCGGTTCGAATGCGGCCGGGTCAATCCACAGGCCGGCTGCAATCCGGTGCAGGACGCCTGGGTGCGCTTCACCGCGCCGATCCCGACCGCGCAGGCGCAGGCGATCACCCTGACCGTCGGCGAACGCCGGATCGCGCCGACGCTGACCGATGAGGACAAGCGCAAGGCGACGCAATCGGAGGTCAAATTCGCCGGGCCGCTGCCCGCCAATGTCGGCGCGCTGCTCAGCCTGCCCGCGGGGATCAAGGACGAAAGCGGCCGCGTGCTGGCCAATGCCGAGCGTTTCCCGCTCGCCGTGCGGATCGACGAGGCGCCGCCGCTGGTGAAGTTTGCCGCCCCCTTCGGCATCCTCGAGGCCAGCGAGGGCGGCGTGCTGCCGGTCACCGTGCGCAATGTCGAACCCGCGCTGCAGGGCCGCAACCTCGGCCTCGCCGGGGAACGCCTGCGTGTCGAGGGGTCGGACGGCGAGATCGCCAAATGGATGCGCGATGTCGAGAAGGCCAACCGCAGCGACTACCGAACCGAGAAGCGCGGCACCGAGGACGTCACGGTCAACTATACCGGCGCGCAGCCGCTGCTGGGCGAGGCCAATGGCGCGCCGATCAAGCTGGCTCTGCCGGGCAAGGGCAAGGATTTCGAGGTCGTCGGCATACCGCTGGCCAAGCCCGGATTCTATGTCGTCGAACTCGCCAGCCCGCGGCTGGGCGAGGCGCTGCTCGGCCGCAAGACGCCGCGCTATGTCAGCGCGGGCGCGCTGGTCACCAATCTATCGGTCCATTTCAAATGGGGCCGCGACGCATCGATGGCGTGGGTCACCAGCCTCGACAGCGCGCAGCCGGTGGCGGGCGCGGACGTGCGCATCACCGACAGCTGCACCGGCCGCACACTGGCGCGCGGGAAGAGCGACGCGAAAGGCCGCGCCGTCGTGCGCGGCCTGCCCCAGCCCGAAACCTACGGCAGCTGCGAGGGCAGCGCACCCAACGCGCCGCTGATGGTCAGCGCGCGCAAGGACGGCGATTTCAGCTTCACCATGACCGGCTGGGGCGAGGGCATCCGTCCATACGACTTCGACCTGCCTTACGGCTGGGAAGACCGCCCCGAAATCCTCCACACCGTGTTCGATCGCGCGCTCGTCCGCCAGGGCGAGACGATCAACATGAAGCACATCTATCGCCGCCCGGTCGCGGCCGGCTTCAGCAGCGAAGCGCTGCGCGGCACGCTCACATTGTCGCATCGCGGCTCGGGCACCCAGTTCGAGCTGCCGCTGGCGATCGGCGCGGACGGCATCGGCGAGACGACCTGGACCGCGCCGGCGGGCGCACCGCAGGGCGATTACGATCTCAGCATGGAAACCGGCGGACGTACGATATTCCCCAGCCAGTCGTTCCGCGTCGACGAATACCGCCTGCCGACGATGCGCGCGACCGTGACCGGGCCGAAGGCGGCGCAGGTGCGGCCCAAATCGGTCCCGGTCGATCTGATGGTCGGCTATCTCGCGGGCGGCGCGGCGTCCAACCTGCCCGTGTCGATCCGCACCGCCTGGTTCGAGGCGAGCGCGCGGCCCAAGGATTATGAGCGCTTCACCTTCGGCGGCAAGGCCGTGGAGGAAGGCGTCAAGCCGCTCGACGGCGACGGCGACGAGACGCTGGTGCCGCTGCCGCCGACACAGACACTGCCGCTCAGCCTCAATGCGCAGGGCACCGCGCGGCAGGCGATCGAGGTGCCGCAGGCGGTGGACACCCAGACCGACATGCTGGTCGAGATGGATTATGAGGACGCCAATGGCGAGGTGCTGACCGCCTCCAAGCGCATCACGCTCTACCCCGCCGCGGTCCAGCTGGGCATCCGCACCGATGGCTGGCTGATGAAGGACGACGATCTGCGGCTGCAGTTGGTCGCACTCGACACCGCCGGGCTGCCGATCAAGGGCCAGCGCATCAAGGTCGCGCTGTACAGCCGCGAGGTGCTGACCGCGCGGCGGCGGCTGATCGGCGGCTTCTACGCCTATGACAACCGCATGCGCACGACCAGGATCGACGCCGATTGCTCGGCGACGACCGACGCGCAGGGCTTCGCTTCGTGCAAGCTCGATCCCGGCGTGTCGGGCGAGGTCTATGCCGTGGCCACGACGCAGGACGCGGACGGCAACACCGCGCGCGCGACCACATCGGTCTGGCTCGCCGGCGAGGACGAATGGTGGTTCGGCGGCGACAATGGGGACCGGATGGACCTGATCCCCGAAAAGCCGAGCTACAAGGCGGGCGAGACCGCGAAATTCCAGGTCCGCATGCCGTTCCGCGAGGCGACCGCCTTGGTCACGATCGAGCGCGAAGGCGTGCTCGGCAGCTATGTGACGACATTGAAAGGCAGCGATCCGGTGATCGAGGTGCCGATGCCCGCGGCCTATGCGCCCGACGTGTTCGTATCGGTGATGGCGGTGCGCGGCCGCGTCGAAAAGGGCTGGTGGGACTGGTTCCGCGAGCTGTTCGGCACGCGCGAACAGGCGCCCGCGCCGACCGCGCTGGTCGATCTCGCCAAGCCCGCCTACCGCCTCGGCATCGCCAAGGTGAAGGTCGGCTGGGAAGGCAACCAGCTCGGCGTCGATGTCCGCGCCAACAAGGAGAAATTCTCGGCGCGCGAAGCCGCCACGGTCGATGTCGCGGTCAAGCGGCCCGATGGCGCGCCCGCGCGATCGGCCGAGATCGCCTTCGCCGCGGTCGACGAGGCGCTGCTCCAGCTCGCCCCCAATGACAGCTGGGACGTGCTGACCGCGATGATGGGCGAGCGACCCTTGTCGGTCCTCACATCGACCGCCCAGACCCAGGTCGTCGGCAAGCGCCATTATGGCCGCAAGGCGGTCGAGGCGGGCGGCGGCGGCGGCGACGCCTCCGCGCTCAACCGCGAGAATTTCCAGCCGGTGCTGCTGTGGAAGGGCCGCGTGCCGCTGGACGCCAATGGCCATGCCCGGCTGCAGGTGCCGCTGTCCGACGCGCTCAGTTCGTTCAAGCTGGTCGCCATCGCCACCGATGGCGCCGGGCTGTTCGGCACCGGCGAGGCGACGGTGCGCACCGCGCAGGATCTGTCGCTCTATGCCGGGATTCCGCCGCTTGTGCGCAGCGGCGACTGGTTCGCCGCGGGCTTCACGCTGCGCAACGGATCGGACAAGCCGATGACGGTGACCGCCACCGTCGCGGTCACCCCGCGCGTTGCGCAGGGGAAGCCGATCACCGTCACCATTCCCGCGGGCGGCGCAGCGCCGATCGCCTGGAACCTGACCGCGCCCGCGGGCCAGGAGCAGCTGCAATGGCAGGTGAGCGCGAAGAGCAGCGACGGCCGCGCGGCAGACCGCATCACCGTCAGCCAGGATGTCGCCCCCGCGGTGCCGCTGGAAACCTGGGCGGCGAGCCTGGTCCGCGTCGGCGGCGGCACCAGCATCCCGATTGCGGCCCCGGCGGGGGCGTTGCCCGGCGGGTTCGTCACGGTATCGCTCGCCGACACGCTCGCGCCGTCGCTCGACGGGGTGCGCGCGTACATGTCCGACTATCCCTATCAATGCTTCGAACAGCGCACGAGCCGCGCGGTGGCGCTGGGCGACACGGGCATGTGGAACGCGCTGGCGGGCGAAATCCCCGCCTATCAGGACGGCGACGGCCTGCTGCGCTACTTCCCGAGCGAGACGCTGCAGGGTTCGGACGTGCTGACCGCCTATGTCATGTCGATCAGCGCGGAGGCGGGGCTGACAATCCCCGACGCCTCGCGCACGCGGCTGATCGAGGCGCTGAAGGCGGTGGTCGAAGGCCGCATCACGCGCAACCGCTATGGCGGCGACGACCGGCTGGTGAAGCTCGCCGCGCTCGCCGCGCTTGCCCGCAACGGAGCGGCAACCCCGGCGATGCTCGGCCAGGTCGGCATACCGGTGGGCGAGATGCCGACCGGTGCGCTGGCCGACTGGATGGTCATCCTCGATCGCACCCCCGGCCTCGCCAATGCCGCGGATCAGAAGGCCGAGGCCGAGCGCATCCTGCGCACGCGCATCACCTATGAAGGCACAAGGCTCGACCTGTCCGACATCGGCAATGCGCCATGGTGGATGATGACATCGGGCGACGAGATGGCGATCCGCGCCACGCTCGCAACGATCGGCCGGCCCGGCTGGCAGGACGAAGCGCCGAAGATGATGGCGGGCGTGGCGCTGCGCCAGCGCCGCGGCCATTGGGACACCACCCCGTCCAACGCCTGGGGCGCGGTGGTCTCGCGCAAATTCGGCCAGGTCTATCCGGCGGGCGCGATCGCGGGGACGACCGTGGCGCGATTGGGTGCGCGCAGCGTATCGCGCGCGTGGCCGCTGGCGGTCGATCAACGCTTCCTGCAATTGCCGCTGCAAACCGCGCCGCTCTCGCTGACCCAGTCGGGCGGCGCGGGGCCGTGGGCGACCGTCTCGGTCCGCGCCGCGGTGCCGCTCACCCGGCCGCTGTTCGCCGGCTACAGGATGAGCCGCAAGGTGGACGTGGTGCAGGCGCGCCAGTCCGGCCGGCTCGGGCGCGGCGACGTGGTGCGCGTGACGATCACGGTGGAGGCGGGCACCGACCGCAACTGGGTGGTGATCAACGATCCGATCCCGCCCGGCGCGACGGTGCTGGGCAATCTTGGCGGCCAGTCCGAAATCCTCCAGCAGGGCGGCACGAGCGAGGGCGCGCAGCCGAGCTACACGGAGAGCGGCCGCGGGGCGTGGCGCGCTTATTTCGAATGGATGCCGCGCGGCCGCGCCACCGTCAGCTACACGATGCGGCTGAACGGCGCGGGCGATTTCGGCATGCCGCCGAGCCGGGTCGAGGCGATGTATTCGCCCGAGATCCGCGCGCAGCTGCCCAATGCCCGGCTCAAGGTGGCGCAGCGGTGAATGAAGTGGACGATAAACCAACCCCGTTCGGGCTGAGCCTGTCGAAGCCGCGTCCTTCTTCTTCGGGCTTAGAAGAGAAGGACGGCCCTTCGACAAGCTCAGGGCGAACGGGGAGGGGCTGGTGGATTGGCGGTGGGCTTGCACTGTTCGTACTGTTGCTCGCCGCCCATCTGCTCACCGCGCCGCCGTCACTGCCATCCTATGCGCAGGCGCGCGCGGCGTGGGCGCCGTCCGAGGCGTGGCTGCAGGATCGCAACGGCCAGCTGATCGATTCCGAGCGCGTCGATTTCGCCGCGCGCCGTCTCGCCTGGGTGAAGCTGGATGACGTAGCGCCGGTGGTCCGCCAAACCATCGTCAACGCCGAGGACAAGCGCTTCTTCGCGCATGGCGGGATCGACTGGCTGGCACTGGCCGGCGTCACGCGCGACCGGCTGCGGGGCGATCGCCCGCGCGGGGCGAGCACCATCACCATGCAGCTGGCGGGCTATCTCTCTCCCGATCTCGCCGCACCCGGCATGCGCGGCTGGCGCGACAAGCTGCGCCAGATGCGGGCGGCGCAGCAAATCGAGGCAGGCTGGTCGAAACCACAGATCCTCGAGGCCTATCTCAACCTCGCCGGCTTTCGCGGCGAGGCGCAGGGCATCGGCGCGGCGGCGCTCACCCTGTTCGGCAAGCGCCCCGATGCGCTGAGCGCGGACGAGGCGCTGCTGCTCGCGGCGTTGCTGCCCGATCCACAGGCCAACGCGGACCGGATCGCGCGCCGGGCGTGCCGTCTTTCCCCCGCCGCCAATTGCACGAATCTGCGCGGCGAAGCGGCATCCATGCTCGGCCCCGCGCGCCGTCTCGCGCTCGATCCCGGTCTTGCCCCCCATCTTGCCCAGCGGATGCTGACCAAGCCCGGTCTCACCGTCCGTTCGACGCTCGACCGTCGCGCGCAGATCATCGCCGCCCGCGCGCTCACCCGCCAATTGAAGGGCCTTGGCGCGGCACGGGCGCGGGACGGCGCGGTGATCGTCATGGACAATGCGACCGGCGAGGTGATCGCCTATGTCGGCGGGGTGCGCGGCGCATCGACCGCTGCCCAGGTCGATGGCGCCGCGGCCTATCGTCAGGCCGGATCGACGCTGAAGCCCTTCCTCTATGCCGCCGCGATCGAGCGCGGCTATCTCACGCCCGCGTCCATCCTCGACGATTCACCGGTCCAGCTCGACACCGCCTCCGGCCTCTATGTGCCGCAAAACTACGATCGCGGGTTCAAGGGGCCGGTCTCGGTCCGCGCCGCGCTTGCCGGATCATTGAACGTGCCCGCGGTGCGCACGCTGCTGCTGGTCGGGGTCGAGCCGTTCCGCGACAGGCTGTGGGATACGGGCTATCGCGGGCTGACCGAGGACGGCCAATATTACGGCTTCAGCCTTGCTCTCGGATCGGCCGAGGTAACGTTAGTCGAACAGGCCAACGCGTTCCGCATGCTCGCCAATGGCGGCCGCTGGTCGCCCTCGCGGCTGACGTTCGATGATCCGAAGGATGAACCCCGCCAACTCACCTCCCCCCAGGCGGCCTGGTTGGTGTCGGACATCATGGCCGATCCCAACGCCCGCGTCGGCACCTTCGGCGCGGATTCGGCGCTGCGGCTGCCCTTCTGGGCGGCGGTCAAGACCGGCACGTCGAAGGCAATGCGCGACAATTGGTGCATCGGCTTCTCCGATCGCTTCACCGTCGCGGTATGGGTCGGCAATCTGGAGGGCGATCCGATGCGCGCGGTCTCCGGCACCAGCGGCGCGGCGCCGGTGTGGCGCGACGTCATGCTGGCGCTGCACGCGGGCGCGCCGGGCAAGACGCCCGCCATGCCTGGCGGCATCGAAACCCGCGCCGTCACCTTCGCCGATACCGGCGAAGCGCCGCGCCGCGAATATTTCCTGCGCGGCACCAGCCAGACACGGCTCGCCTCGGCGCCGCCGGCATCGCGCCGTCCGCGCATCACCCATCCGGTAGCGGGCAGCGTCTATGCGCTCGATCCCGATATCCCGATCGACCGCCAGCGGCTCGCTATCGACGTGACCGGCGCGGTCGAGGGACATGTGCTCAAGCTGGACAACCGCATCCTGGGCGCCGCGGACGCCGCGCCGCTGGTGCTGGCGGGGCCGGGGACGCACCGGCTGGCGCTGCTCGATCCTGCCGGTCGCGCGGTTGATCAGATTCGGTTCACGATGCGATAAAAGCCGTGGGGCGCTGAACGAAAACCGATCAGCTTCGTTTGCGAAGATGGTCCTCAACCCCCTTTCGGGACTGATGTGGTTCGCGCGTATCCGCGAATCCATCGGCCGCGTCGTGGCGAGCGGCGCGGCCAGATGGTTTTGGTCGCTGAACGAAAATAAAAGCGGCCCGGGAACAGGGAGTTTCCCGGGCCGCCCTTCAGACAAGGGGGTCGCACCCCTCCCGAAGCCAATTACCAGTAGAAGCCGCGCTGCACGTCGACGATGCGGCCGGTGCGTATGTTGATCAGCAGCACGTCGTCATAATGGCGGACCCAGCGCAGATTGTTGCCGGGGCGCGGCAGACGGTAACGATACCAGTCGTTGATGTAGTAGCGCGGGGCGTAATAGCCGCGCCCGATCGTGATGCCCGGACGGAACGCGGTGTAGCGATAGGGCGAGCGCCAGTTGCCGCGGCGATAGATCGCCCGGTTGCTGTTGCGGTAGCCGCGCCATTCGCCCTGGCGATAATCGCGGCGGTCCTCGCGCAGTTCCCGACGCGCATCACGCACGTCGCGGCGTTCACGACGAATATCGCGACGATCGCCATCGCGCTGCGCCTGGCGCAGATCGCGCCGTTCTTCACGAAGTTCCTGCCGGTCGCGCCTGATTTCCCGGGTCTGAGCCTGGGCGGCGACCGGCAACACGGTGGCGGCCAGCGCCGCCAGGATCACAAATTTACGCATGATCGTCTCCATTCCTGCCTGCCGGCGCCGCACAAGGCGTCGGCATGAAGGACGATCTAGGCGATTCGCGCTGAATGCTCTTCGAACGTGGTTGTCAGGCTATTGAAATGAAAGCGCGGCGTCAGGGTGCGCCGGTGTTGCTGCCCGGGCCCTGCTGGCCGCCCAGCCCCGATCCAACCTGGCCGATGCCGCCGAAGATTTCCTCGAAGAAGCTGCGGTCACGGCCCAGCGTCGGGGTCTTCTTGTCGCTCGGGTTGATCGATGCGACCTGTTCGAGCCCGGTGCGATCGACCGCGGTGACGTTGCCCGCCTTGTCGAACCGGACGCGGACGTTGGACGCTGCCGTCGCGCGCGGGGTGCGGAACGCGACCTGACCGGTGTTGCGCGAGACATAATACCAGTCGTCACCGCCATCGAACTGGCTGGCGAAGGTCGGTTTGCCCAGCGTGCGCAGCACCGAATCGCGGTTGTCGATGCCGGGCTGGACGCCCGCCAGCAGATCACGATCGACGACATAACCGTTGAACCCGCGCATCGGCGCGCAGGCCCCGGTGGCGGCAAGGACCGGCAACACGGCCAGGATCGTCAGAAGGGCACGGGGCGACATGGAACTACAATCTCCAGCGATACGCAGGCACAAAGCGCGGGCGACGAGCATTGCATCGCCCGCTTGGCGCAGCAATATGCGCTCTGTCCCCGCACGGCAAGCCGCGCGCATCCGAAGGAACCCCGCCCCGCTATGTCGCTGCTCGACAGAATCTTCTCCCGTGGCGCGCATGATGACGGCGTGACGCAGCTTTATGCCGCGATCGTCGATCGCGCGCGCCGGCCGCACTGGTATGTCGAGGGCGGCGTCTCCGACACCGTCGATGGCCGGTTCGACATGGTCGCCGCGATCCTCTCCGTCGTGCTGCTGCGCCTGCAAAGCGATCCCGCGGCGACCGAACCCTCCGCCCGGCTGACCGAGCGCTTCGTCACCGATATGGACGGGCAGCTGCGCGAACTCGGCATCGGCGACATCGTCGTCGGCAAGCATATCGGCAAGATGATGAGCGCGCTGGGCGGACGTTTGGGCGCCTATCGCGAGGGGCTGGCGGGCAACGGGATGGACACCGCGATCACCCGCAACATCTATCGCGGCGAACCGCCCGAGCCCGGCGCGCTGGCGCATGTCCGGGCGGAACTGACCGCGCTGGCGGACAGGCTGGCCGTCATCCCGACATCGGCCATTCTTGGCGGAGCGCTGCCGGAATGAGCGTGGCCCCGGAATTTTCGCGCCCGCGCCGCCTCGATACGCTTGGCGGTGCGCCAGTCGCGCTGACGGTGGAGGCGAACGAGGCCGAGCGGGCGGCGCTGGCGGAGCGATTCGGCCTGATCGCGATCGGCGCGCTCAAGGGCGATCTGTCGCTGATACGCGACGGCGACGCCGTGACGGTCACCGGCCGCGTCACCGCCGATGTCGAGCAATCCTGCATCGCCACGGGCGACCCCGTCCCAGCCACGATCGACGAACCGCTGCTGCTGCGCTTCATGCCCGAAGCGGCGATCGCCGAGTCCGGGGTGGACGAGATCGAACTGGCCGAGCCCGATTGCGATGTCGTCGGCTATGTCGGCGGCACGATCGATCTGGGCGAGGCGGTGGCCGAAACCATGGCGCTCGCGCTCGACCCGTTCCCGCGTAGCGCGGAGGCGGCGGAAGCATTGCGCGCCGCGGGCGTGATCCAGGAAGAAGAGGCCAAGCCGCTGGGCGCGTTCGCCGGCCTGAAGGACAAGCTGGCGGGGAAAAACTAGGGCCGCAGCCCGCGCGCCAGCAGATCGTTGGCGATCGCCGCCACCTCGCGCGTATCCGATTCGCGGTCCCACAAGCCGAAGCGCAGGCCGAGGAAGACGTTCATCCCGCCGATCGCCCAGGCATGGACCTCACCGACATCGGCGCGGATCTCGCCCCGCGCCGCGCCTGCCTTCAGCCGCTGGTGAATGCGCTCCACCGTGGTGGTGTAATGGTGGCGGTAGCTTTCGTAATCGACGAATTCGGATTCATCGATGATCCGGTAGATTTCCTTGTGGGCGCGGACGAACTCGAGGAACGCCTCCAGACCTATCCGTTCGGCGGCGATGCCGTCCGGCGCGGATTGCACCAAGGGGGTGACATGGTCGCGCAACTGCGTGGACATGTCGCGGACCAGCGCGCGGAACACCGCATCCTTCGAATCGAAATAGGTGTAGAAACTGCCCAGCGCGACGCCCGCCCGCGCGGTGATCCCGCTGATCGAGCTGTCGTGGAACCCCTTCTCCCCGAACTCCACCGCCGCCGCGTCGAGAATCGCGCGCAACGTCTTGCGGCCACGCGCCGTACGCGGGCTTTTGCCCACGCTGGCGCCGTCCGCATCCCCCTCCAGTGTGGCCGATCGGTCACCCGCCGCCGCCATTTTCGCTACTCCCAAATTCCCAAGTTGAATCCTGGTTCAGGTTTCAGTATTGCAGTCTCGCATTCGGTGCAACCCAACAGAGGTTGCCGCACCGTAGGGGAGGAACAACAGATGTCACGCAAGCCCATTTCCGCGCGCGCCATGGTCCATGCCGGCGTCGCCGGCCTCGCGCTGATCGCGATGCCCGCCTTCGCGCAGGACGCCGCTTCGGTGGGTGACGAGCCGGTGGCGCAGGACCAGACCGCCGGCGACGGCGACATCGTCGTCACCGCGCGCCGCCGCGAGGAAAACCTGCTCGACGTGCCGATCGCGGTCACCGCCTATTCGGGCGAGGCGCTCGAGCAATCCGGCGCGATCGACATCACCGATATTTCGGACACCACCCCCAACGTCACCATCGAGAATTCGCGCGCGACCAATTCGACGCTCTCCGCCTTCATCCGCGGCGTCGGCCAGCAGGATCCGGTCGGCGGGTTCGAAGCCGGCGTCGGCATCTATCTCGACGATGTCTATCTCAACCGCCCCCAGGCGGCGGTTCTCGACATTTATGACGTCGAGCGGATCGAGGTGCTGCGCGGGCCGCAGGGCACGCTTTACGGCCGCAACACCATCGGCGGTGCGATCAAATACGTCACCCGCCGCCTTCCGCAAGATTTCGAGGTCAAACTGCGCGCGACCTATGGCAGCTACGACCAGGCCGACGGCGTCGTCAGCCTGAGCGCGCCGATCGGCGACATGTTCAAGGTGGGGGTATCGGGCGCGCGATTGAGCCGCGGCGGCTTCGGCGACAACATCAATCTGGGCATCGAGAACTACAACAAGGATGTCTGGGCCGGCCGCGCATCGGTCGAGTTCGAATCGCCCGACAACCGGCTCTTCATCCGCATCTCGGGCGATTACACCAAGGACGAATCGAACCCGCGCAACGGCCACCGCCTGATCCCCGGTTTCTTCTCGGGCGCACCGGTGCTCGACGATGTCTACGACACGCGCGCCGGGCTGAATTCGCCTAAGCAGGATATCGAGGCTTACGGGCTGGCGATGAACGTCACGGCGGAATTGTCGGACGCGCTCACGCTGCGCAGCATCAGCGCCTGGCGCAAGGACAAGAGCTTCGCCCCGATCGATTTCGACGCGCTGCCGACCGTCGATGTCGATGTGCCGGGCCTCTATTTCAACGAGCAGATAAGCCAGGAATTCCAGCTGCTGTACGAAAGCGACCGGCTGCACGGCCTGCTCGGCTTCTATTATCTCGACGCCAAGGCGCTCACCCAGTTCGACGTGATCCTGGCGACCACCGGCCCGCTGCTGCCGCCAGCCCCAGGTCTGCCCATTTCCGCCGGTTTTGGACAGTTCACCTCTGGCGATGTCCGCACGGATACGTGGTCGTTCTTCGGCGATTTCACCTTCGACTTCACCGACTGGCTCAGCGTGTCGGCGGGCGGGCGCTATACTCGCGACAATCGCCGGTCCACCATCTTCAAGGCCAACCGCATCGGCGGTGCCTCCCCGCCGCTTGGGGGCACTGCGGTCAATCTCGGGCCGCCGATCACCGATTTCCGCGGCGAGGCGAGCTTCGACAAGTTCACCCCGCGCGCCTCGATCTCGATCAAGCCGACCGAAGACCTGATGGTCTATGCATCCTATTCGAAGGGCTTCAAGGGTGGCGGCTTCGATCCGCGCGGCAGCGCCAACGTCACCCCCAACACCGATGGCGTGGCGGGTCCGCCAAGCTATGCCGAAATCTACGACTTCTTCCTGTTCGAGCCCGAAGAAGTCGACAGCTACGAGGCCGGCGTCAAGGGATCGCTGTTCGACCGTGCCTTCACCTATGCGCTGACCGGCTTCTATGCCGATTACACCAACGTCCAGATTCCGGGGTCGATCGGGGTCGATGCCAATAATGACGGGGTCTTCGAAGGCTTCGCCGGCGTCACCACCAACGCCGCCAAGGCGACCTTCAAGGGGGTCGAGGCGGAGCTGTTCGCACGGCTATTCCGCGACTTTGCCGGGGCCGGATCGCAGGTCACGCTGGCCGGCACGCTCGGCTATATCGATGCCAAGTACGACGAGTATAACATCATTGCCGGCCCGGTCGGGGCGGGTGTCCCGACCGACGTCGCGGCGTTTCGCAACATCCAGAACACGCCCGAATTCACCGCGTCGGGCACGCTGGGCGCGCGGCTGCCGATCGCCGGCGGCGATCTGACGCCGTCGGTTACGGTGTCGCACCGTTCGAGCACCCAGCAGTTCGAGATCGCCAACCCCTATCTCGATCAGCCGGCCTACACCCTCCTCGATGCGGGGATCACCTATCGCTGGGCGGAGGACCGCTTCTCGATCGGCGTGTACGGCAAGAACCTGACCGACGAGCGCTATATCACATCGGGCTATCCGTTCATCGCGACCAACGCGGTCACCGGCGTTCCGGTGCTCAACCAGGCCGGCAATCCGATCCCGGCGCTGGGCCGGGAGGGCATCCTGACCGCCTTCTACGGCAACCCGCGTCAGGTGTTCGTGACGCTGGGCGCGAAGTTCTAAGGGGGCGGCGCGCCCGTCGCGGTTGACGCGGCGGGCGTGCTCGTGTCCCTCTTGCGCCAGAACGACGATCGGGGAGCGGATATGCAGAGAATCGACGCGCGAACCGCGAGCCCCGGCTATCGCGGGCTCGTCCTGGCGATGCTGCTGCTGGTCTACACCTTCAACTTCCTCGACCGGCAGATTCTCGGCATCCTCGTCCAGCCGATCAAGGCCGAGCTCGGGCTGACCGACACGCAGCTGGGCGCGCTGGGCGGGATCGCCTTCGCCTTGCTCTATTCCACGCTCGCCATCCCGCTCGCGCTGGTCGCCGACCGGACGAGCCGTTCCTGGGTGATCACGATCTCGCTGACGGTATGGAGCGGCTTCACCGCGCTGTGCGGCATGGCGACGAGCTTCTGGCAGCTGTTCGCCTTCCGGCTGGGTGTCGGCGTCGGCGAGGCGGGCGGCGTCGCGCCTTCATACGCGCTGATCGCCGATTATTTCCCGCCCGAGAAGCGCGCCCGTGCGCTCGCCATCTATTCGTTCGGCATACCGATCGGTCTGGCGGCGGGGGTGATGCTCGGCGCGTTCATCGCCAAGCTGGTCGATTGGCGGGCGGCATTCATCGCCGTCGGGATCGCCGGTATCGTCATCGCGCCGATCTTCCGCCTGATCGTCAAGGAACCGGTGCGCGCGGTGCAAGCGCAGGATGCCACGCCGGTCTCCGCCGTGTTCGCGATCCTCAGGGCCAAACCCAGCTTCTGGCTGATGGCCTTCGCCGCATCGATGAGCTCGATGGCGGGTTACGGTCTCGCCTTCTGGGTGCCATCGGTGCTGATGCGCAGCTACGGGTTCGATCTGGCGGTGACATCCTATTATTTCGGATCGCTGCTGCTGGTCGGCGGCGTGTTCGGGGTGTTCCTCGGCGGCTTTCTGGCCGACCGGCTCGGCAAGGCCGATCGCGGCATCTACGCCAAGATTCCCGCCATCGCCTGGCTGATCACCGCGCCGCTGTTCATCGCCGCGTTCCTCTCGCCCTCGCCGACCATCGCCTGGGCGTTCTTCCTGATCCCCAACGCGCTCAACATCCTGTGGCTGGGTCCGCTGATCACCGCGGTCCAGCACCTGGTGCCGGCGCATATGCGCGCGACCGCCTCGGCCTGCTTCCTGTTCATCAACAATCTGATCGGGCTCGGGCTGGGGTCGTTCGCGATGGGCTGGCTATCGGATTACATGACCCCGCAATTCGGCAACGAGGCGCTGCGCTATTCGGCGATCGCGGTGGTGTTGCTTTATCTGGTGGCGACCGTGCTCGCCTTCCTCGCGGTGAAGCCGCTGCGCCGCGACTGGGTGGACGAACCGGCGGCCGCCTAGCGCTCGCGCGTCGCCGAAAAGCGGATGTCGGGGTTGCGTTCCTGCACATAACCCACGTCCCACGCGCTCTTGGCCATCCATACCGGGTTGCCGTCGCGATCCTTGGCCAGCGATCCGCGGTTGATGCCGGCGAAGGCCGCCATCGTCGCCGCCTCGCCCGAAATCCACCGCGCGGTCTCGAACGGCGCGGGCTCGAGTGCAGCATCGACCTTGTATTCGGCGTCGAGCCGCGACAGCAGCACCTCCAGCTGCAGCTGGCCGACCACGCCGATGATCCAGTTGCTGCCGATCTCTGGGTAGAACACCTGTGTCACCCCCTCCTCGGCCATGTCATCGAGGGCCTTGCGCAGCTGCTTGGTCTTGGTCGGGTCCTTGAGCACCACGCGGCGCAGGATTTCGGGGGCGAAATTGGGCAGGCCGGTGAAGCGCACGCCGGGCTTCTCCGCCAACGTGTCGCCGACCCTCAAGGTGCCGTGGTTGGGGATGCCGATGATGTCGCCCGGCTCCGCGGTGTCCGCCAGCTCGCGTTCGCGTGCGAAGAACAGGATCGGCGAATGCACCGCGATCGGCTTGCCCGATCCCGACGGGGTCAGCTTCATCCCGCGCTTGAACGTCCCCGAGCACAGCCGCATGAACGCGATCCGGTCGCGGTGGTTGGGGTCCATATTGGCCTGCACCTTGAAGATGAAGCCGGTGACGTCGTCGGCCATCGGATCGACCGGTGCGGGCTCGGCCGGCTGCGGGCGCGGGCCGGGCGCATGGGTGCTGAGCGCCTCGATCAGCTCGCGCACGCCGAAGCCCTTCAGCGCCGATCCGAAATACACCGGCGTCAGATCGCCCGCGCGGTACGCCTCCAGATCGAACGACGCATATCCCCCCTGCGCCAGCTCCGCCTCGTCACGCAAATGCGTCACGCCGTCGGCCGACAGCGCCTTGTCGAGTGCATCGTCGACGAGCCCCGAGGTTTCGGTAACCGACCCTTCGAAAGCACGACTATCGCCGGTCGGCCGCATCAGCTTGCCGCTCTCGAAGGCGTAGATGCCCTCGAACTGCCCGCCCATGCCGACCGGCCAGCTCATCGGGCAGACGTCGAGCTGCAGCGCCTCGGCGACCTCGTCGAGCAGCGCGAACGGATCGCGCCCTTCGCGGTCGACCTTGTTGACGAAGGTGATGATCGGCACGTTGCGCAGGCGGCAGACCTCGAACAGCTTGCGCGTCTGCGGCTCGATGCCCTTGGCCGCGTCGATCACCATCACGGCCGAATCGACCGCCGAC
>JAESGW010000486.1_pt1 | contig 36078 bp, 29 predicted proteins | sample 9269791 | NCBI WGS metagenome assembly JAESGW01 (sample SAMN16773120, study PRJNA677053) | algae metagenome | isolation source: Aphanocapsa lilacina HA4352-LM1 and co-occurring heterotrophs from near cave... | place: USA: Maniniholo cave, near Haena, Kauai, HI | collected 2009-07-28
TGCACAGACTGTATAACAAGCTGATTTTAGGGATGTCAATTGCAGGGGTAAATTTTTATACAGAGCAATTTTCCGGAGTGCAACCGGCAGCACAAAGCGCGTTCCAGGAGGATCGGGAGCGGTTATTGGGTTTTGAAAATTGGCTTGTATACGGTTTTACACGGACGTTGACACGCCAAAAAACCGCTTGTTATACAGACGATGTCACCGCACCGGCAAGAGCGCCGTTTCGCGGTGTTGCCTTCAGATTGCTCCCATGCAAACACCGATCGCGCCACCGAAATGCCGGGGGGCCGCAGGCCGCTTTTTGACGATTTGAACTTTACGAGCAGGTGCACACATGGTTTCAGCTTCAGGGTGGATACGTAAATCCCTGTTTGGTTTGTCGGTCAAAGAAGCCGATTTTGCATTTCGCGGCTTTCGCGGCGGCGATCCCGCCACCCGGCGGCGCATCGAACAGGTGATCGCTACATTTGTGCGGGCCTACAACCACGGCCTGGAAGACCCGAGCGACGCGGTGTTGCGCGGTTGCCTCGAAGGCATGGATCAAGAGGGGCGCGGTTTTGCCTATGAGGCGGCGGCGATGGCCCTGGCGCTGCTCGATCACCTGACTCCCTGGAATCAGGGCCGCTTTCACCGTTACGTCAACGGTTCCGACAACGCCCACACCTACCGGGGCATCGCCGGGCCGCACCGCTACATGGCCTACATCGGTGCAGGACTGGCCATCGCCCGCCTGGGCCGGCCGGTGGAGCCCACCTTGCGCAAGCTCGACCCGTTTTTCTGCTGGCTGGCGATGGACGGCTACGGGTTCCACCAGGGATTTTTTCAGTTCAAGCGCTATATCGACCGGCAGGAATTGCCGGAGGGGTTCACCGGTTACACCCGGCGCGCCTTCGACCAGGGCGTCGGCCGCAGCCTCTGGTTTGTCGAAGGGGCCGACGTCCAGCGCCTGCCCAAGGCGATCGCCGCCTTTGAGCAAAGCCGCCGCGCCGACCTCTGGAGCGGGGTGGGCCTTGCCTGCGCCTACGCCGGGGGCGTGCCGGTGGCGGCGATCGGGGCGCTCGCACTCTACGCGGGCGATTATTTGCCGCACTTCGCCCAGGGGGTCGCCTTTGCGGCGATGACCCGCCACCAGGCGCTCAACCCGGCCGCCCACACCGAACTGGCCTGCCAGGCAGTCTGGGGGATGCCGCTCGCCAAAGTCGGCAACCTTGCCGCCCGGGCGATGGACGGTATCCCCACCGACCGCGACGGCTACGAAGCGACCCGCAAGAGCATCCAGCACCAGTTCGCCTGGGAAGGAGCCACCCCATGACCGCACTGAGCTTCGAGAAACTGCGTCTGCATAGCGGTCAGATCGCGGCCGGGGCGCTCATCCTCGCTTTCTGGGGCGTCGCCCGCCTGCCGGAGTTGCCCGCTCACGAACAGCAGGCGATGGCCCAGCGCTTTCACTTTAAAGAATCGCCCCTGCCGTCGGTGCCCGGCCCGGCCCATCAGTTCATCCGCAAGGTGCATCCCGACCTGGAGCACATCGCCGCCTGGATCTCGGCCAGCGGTGCGTTTGTCGCCCTAAACGACTTCGACCGCGACGGCCTTGCCAACGACGTGTGCTACGTCGAGACGCGCACCGACCAGGTGATCGTCGCCCCGGCGCCGGGCACCGGCGAGCGCTACCGGCCCTTTACCTTCGAACCCGGCAAGCTGCCCTTTGATACAGCGAGCATCGCCCCGATGGGCTGCCAGCCGGGCGATTTCAACGAGGACGGCCGCACCGACGCGATGGTCTACTACTTCGGCCGCTCGCCGATTCTCTTTATCCAGCAACCCCCGACCCCGGCCGAGACCGGTTTCGGCCCGGCGCGCTTTGCGGCGCAGGAACTGGTACCCAAAGTCGAGCGCTGGTACACGATCGCCACGACCATGGCCGACATCGACGGCGACGGTCACCAGGATCTCTACATCGGCAACTACTTTGGCGACGGCTCGCGGCTATTGGGCGGCGGGCCGCGGGAGATTGGACGGCCCGCGGACGGCTGGATGCAGCATTCGTTCTCCCGCGGCAACATCAACGGCGGCAGCCAGCGCATCTATTTGGGCAAGGGCACCGGGCAATTTGCCGAAGCTGCCGGCTTCAAGGGCGAGATGGCGCGCAGCTGGTCGCTCGCAGTGGGTACCGCCGACATCGACGGCGATCAACTGCCCGAAATTTATGTGGCCAACGACTTTGGTCCCGATCGCCTCTTCCACAACCGCTCCACCCCCGGCCGGGTGCGCCTGGTCTCCCTCGAAGGCGAGCGCACCCTCACCACCCCGACCTCGAAGGTGCTGGGCAAGGATTCCTTCAAGGGCATGGGCATCGACTTCGGCGACATCGACGGCGACGGTCGCCTGGATATGTTCGTCACCAACATCACCCAGCCCTTCGGCCTGCAGGAGAGCAACTTTGCATTTATCAACACCGGCAACCTGGCGGCCATGGCGGGCGGCCTCGCGCCGTTTACCGACCGCAGCGAGGCGCTCGGCATGTCGCGCAGCTACGGCTGGGGCTGGGAGGTGCGCCTCAACGACTTCGACAACGACGGTGAACTGGAGGCGCTCCAGGCGGTCGGGTTCCTGCGCGGGACGATTAACCGCTGGCCTGAACTGCAGGAGGCGGCCACCGGCAGCGACGAACTGGTCGCCAATCCCGCCACCTGGCCGCAACTGGTGTTGGGCGACGACTTGAGCAGCGATCGGCCCAATCCGTTTTTCGTGCGCGACTCGCGCGGGCGCTACTTCGACCTGGCCAAAGACATCGGCCTCGGCCGGCCGCGCGTCTCGCGGGGGATCGCCACGGCGGATGTCGACGGCGACGGCCGCCTCGACTTTGCCACCGGCGACCAGTTTACGACTTCGTACTTCTACGCCAACCAGAGCCCCAAGAACGGTCAATTCCTGGGATTGCACGTATTGCTGCCCCCGGCCGGACAGGCGGTAGGCTCCCACAAAGTGCGCTCGGGCCATCCCGGCGCCGACACTCCCGGTCGCCCGGCGATCGGTGCGGAGGCGACGGTCGAATTGCCCGACGGCCGCCAGTTCATCTCCCAGATCGACGGCGGCAACGGCCATGCCGGCAAGCGCGCCCCCGAACTGCACTTTGGCCTGGGAACGGTGAGCGCCGGTACACCTGTGCGCGTGGCGCTGCGCTGGCGCGACGGCGAAGGCCGGGTCCATCGCGACCGCTTCGAGTTGACCACCGGCTGGCACACGGTCGTGCTCGGCCCCACCCACGCATCGAAGAAGGAGATGTAACACGATGTCAGGCAACTTGCTTCTCGGTTCCCAGACCGCCGCGGCCAGCCCGAGCAAAAGTGCTCCCAGCGATCCGCGCCTGGTCGGCCTGCGCCGCTTCGCCCTCACCGGCACGATCTTAACGCTGTTGGGTCATACGATTCTCGGCTTCGAGGTGAGCTGGGCCTACCCGCTGGTCTCCCTGGGTACCGCCTACGCCGTCGAAGCGATTATCGAGGTGGTGGACGCCTGGGCGCGGCGGCGGCCGGTGCGCTTTTTGAACGGCAGCTGGCAGGACAAGCTCGACTTTTTCTTGCCCGCCCACATCACCGCCGTCTCGATCGCCTTGCTCATTTACGCCAACGAAAATCTCTGGCCCGTCGCCTTCGCGGCGGCGGTCGCCGTCGCCTCCAAGACCATCTTCCGCGCCCCGTTCGGCAAAAAGACCCGCCACTTTCTCAACCCGTCCAACTTCGGGATCACTGTGACGATCCTGGTCTTCCCGTGGATCACGACGACCCCGCCCTACCAGTTCACCGAGAACGCCATGGGGGCCATCGACTGGCTTTTGCCCCTCGTGCTGCTCTGTCTGGGCGGCATGCTCAACGCCAAAAACACCCTGCGCATACCACTCATCGGCGCCTGGCTCGCCGGGTTCGCCCTTCAGGGGATTGTCCGCAGCTTGATCGCCGACACGCCGATGACCGCCGCCCTCTTTCCGATGACCGGCACGGTATTCGTCCTCTACACGCTCTACATGTGTTCGGATCCGGGCACGACCCCCAGCGATCCTAAAGGCCAGGTGCTCTTCGGCTTCAGCCTCGCTGCGACCTACGGCCTGTTGATGAGCTTGCACGTACCGTTCGGCTTCTTCTTTGCCCTCACTCTGGTTTGCATCGTGCGCGGCCTCGGCCTGTACGTGCAGTCCTGGAACGAACGGACCGAGCGCCCGGGTGCGCCCAAGGCAGCCGTTCCGGCGAGCGCCGGCTAATCCTGTCCCATCTTATGCAAAGGGAGTTTGTCACCATGACCCACGCAGTCGCGATTGTCGGCATGGCCTGCCAGTACCCGGACGCCGGTTCGCCCGCCGAGCTGTGGCAGAACGTGCTGGCCCAGCGCCGCGCCTTCCGGCAGTTTCCGGCCGAGAGGCTGAACCTGGACGATTACCAGTCCGACGACCGCACCGCCCCCGACCGCACCTACGGTCGCGAAGCCGCCCTGATCGAAGGCTACGAGTTCGACCGGGTGCGCTTTCGCGTCGGCGGCAGCGCCTACCGCTCGGCAGATCTGACCCACTGGCTCGCCCTCGATATCGCCGAGCGGGCTCTCTGCGACGCCGGATTTCCCGGCGGGGCGGGCCTACCCCTCACCGCCACCGGTGTGCTCCTGGGCAACACGCTCACCGGTGAATTCTCGCGGGCCAACATCATGCGCCTGCGCTGGCCCTACGTGCGCCGGGTGGCCGAAGCGGTGCTCGATGAAGCGGGCATTGGCGAATCTGGGCGCCGGGAGCTGGTGATGAAGCTGGGCGAACGCTTCAAGGCACCCTTTGCACCCATCGGTGAAGACTCCCTGGCGGGCGGCCTCGCCAACACGATCGCAGGCCGCATCTGCAACTACTTCGATTTCAAAGGGGGTGGTTATACCGTCGACGGCGCCTGTAGCTCTTCGCTGTTGGCGATTGCTTCCGCCTGCACAAGTCTGGTGGCGGGGGATCTCGATGTCGCCATCGCTGGGGGCGTCGATCTAAGCCTTGACCCGTTCGAGATGGTCGGCTTCTCGAAGGCGGGAGCCCTTTCTGCAGAAGACATGCGCATCTACGACAGCCGCCCGGCGGGCTTTTTGCCGGGCGAAGGCTGCGGGATGTTGGTGCTGATGCGTCACACCGACGCTGTTATCCAGGACCGTCGCATCTACGCGGTGGTCCGCGGCTGGGGCGTCTCCTCCGACGGCAGCGGCGGGCTCACCCGTCCGGAAGTCGAAGGGCAGTTGCTGGCGCTGCGGCGTGCTTATCGCCACACGGGCTTCGGCCCCGAAAGCGTCGGCTACTTTGAAGGCCACGGCACCGGCACGGCGGTGGGCGACGAGTGCGAACTGCGCGTACTCTCCCGCGCCCGCCGGGAGGCCGACCCGCAGGCTCCACCCGTGGCGGTGGGGTCGATTAAAGCAATCATCGGCCACACCAAGGCCGCTGCCGGGGTGGCGGGGCTGATTAAAGCGGCGATGGCCGTGCACACGGGTATCGTGCCGCCTACCACCGGTTGCGAAGCGCCCCACAAGCAACTGACCGAGCAGACCCCGGCCCTGCGTGCCCTCAAGGCGGGTGAAGCCTGGCCCACGGGAGTGCCGCTGCGCTCGGCGGTGAGTTCGATGGGCTTCGGCGGCATCAACGCCCACATCGTCATGGAAGGCGACCCGGCTGTATCCCGGCCCCTCACCCACGCCCAGCGCACGCTGCTGCGATCGGCCCAGGACGCTGAATTGCTGCTCATCGACGCCGAGGATGGCAGTGCGCTGTTGGCCAAAGTCGAGCATCTGTTGGTCCTCGCTGCGGGGCTTTCGCGCTCGGATCTGACCGATCTGGCCGCCCGGCTCGCGGCGGATCTGGAGGGAAGACCCTGGCGGGCCGCTATCGTCGCTGTCCGTCCTCTGGACTTACATACCCGCCTGCAACAATTGATGGCGTGGCTACTGGCGGGTGAGACCCGCCGCATCGAACCTGCGGGCGGCCTCTTTCTGGCTTCCGGCCGCACTCGGCCGCGCATCGGCTTTCTCTTTCCAGGCCAGGGAGCGCCTCCCCACTTGGATGGCGGCATTTGGGCGCGTCGCTTCGAGGCGGTCCAGGCCCTCTATGGCCGGGCGAATCTTCCGGCGACAGTGACGGGAGCAGCCACCGAAATCGTCCAACCGGCCATCGTCACCGCCGCCCTGGCCGGATTGGGCGTACTCGAACGCCTCGGGGTGCGCGCTGAGATCGCTGCGGGCCATAGCCTGGGCGAACTGGTGGCCCTGCACTGGAGCGGCGCGTTGGGAGCGGAGGCGGCCATTGCGCTTGCCGCCGCCCGCGGCCGGGCGATGGGCAGCGGCAGCGGCCCGACCGGCACGATGGCGAGCATCCGGGCCACCCCCGCACAGGTTACAGAACTGATTGAAAACGAAATGGTGGTGATCGCCGGTCTCAATGCGCCCTCCCAGACCGTGATCTCCGGCCCCGCCGCGGCGATGGCGGCGGTGATCGATCGCTGCGGCGAGCGCGGGCTCGAGGCGGTGCAGATTCGTGTCTCCCACGCCTTTCATTCGCCCCTGGTGGCCCAGGCGGCAAACGCCCTGGCCGCTCATCTGCAGCATGTGCGCTTCGATCGCCCGAACCGGCCGGTGGCCTCGACCCTGACCGGTGCGCTGCTCAATCCTCAAACCGACCTGCGCGCGCATCTGGTGCGTCAGGTGACCGGGCCGGTGCGCTTTGTGGAGGCGGCCAGAACCGTTGCGGCGGGAGCGGATCTGCTCATCGAAGTCGGTCCCGGCCGGATCCTGAGCGGTCTGGCGGGTGAATTTCTGCCGGTACCCGCCATCACCCTAGACGCGGGCGGCCCTTCGCTGGTCGGGTTGCTCGCCGCTGTCGGGGCGGCTTTTGCCCTGGGGGTGCCGGTGGATGCGGAGGCGCTGTTTGCCGACCGCTTCAGCCGACCGTTCGCCCTCGATCGCAAGCCCCGCTTCTTTGTCAATCCCTGCGAACTGGCACCGAAGTCGCAGATGGCTCTTGCCGAAGCATCCGCTCCGACCGAAGCGGAGCCACCGGCAACGCCGATGGCTCCGAGCGTCGAGACGGTGGCGACGCTCGCCCTGGTACGCGCCCTGGTGGCCGAAAAATCGGAGCTGCCTCCCGAGGCGGTCGAGCCTGAACATCGCCTCCTGAGCGATCTGCACCTCAATTCGATCACCTTGAGCCAATTGGTGGCCGATGCGGCCCGGCGCATGGGCCTGACCCCTCCGACCGCCCCCGGCGACTACGCCGATGCGACCGTCGCGGCCCTGGCCGCCGCCCTCGACGAGCTCGCTTTGGGCGGCCCGAAAGCCGAGGTGTCGCACCGTCCGCCCGACGGCATCGACGTCTGGATTCGCGGATTTGGTATTGAACTTTGTGAGCGGCCTTTGCCGCCGGTGTCGATGCCGGAAGTTCCTTCGGGGCTGTGGAAGCTAATCGCCCCCCCGGATCACCCGATAGCCGGGGCACTCGCTGCGGGTCTATCGGAACTGCCCGGGCGCGGGGTGCTCTTGTGCCTGCCGGAAGCGGGCGAAACGCCGGCGGTGGGTCTGTTACTTGAGGCGGCCCGCACCGCTCTGGTGGATGCGGCCGCGACCCACTTCGTAGTGGTCGGAAGCGGCGGGGCGGGTTTTGCCCGCACGCTGCATCTGGAGACGTCCAGGCTCACCGTCTGTGTGCTCGACTTACCCTTCGAGATCCAGACGGCTCCCGGGCGAGTGAGCGCCGAGATCGCCGCCGCCGAGGGTTACACCGAGGTGCACTACGACTTGCAGGGTCGCCGCTATGGGCCCGTACTGCGGCCGCTGGAGCTCCCTGCGATCGAACCGGTCGATTTGGGTACCCAGGATGTGCTGCTGGTCAGTGGCGGCGGCAAGGGGATCGCGAGCGAATGCGCCCTTTCTTTTGCCCGCGAGTACGGGGTGAGCCTGATACTCCTGGGCCGCTCCCACCCGGCGAGCGATCCGGAACTGGCCACCAACCTCGAACGCTTCGCGGCGGCTGGTGTGCGCTACCGCTACTGTGCCTGCGACGTGCTGGATGGCGATTCGGTGCGCACCGCAGTGCGCGAGGCTGAAGCGCAACTGGGAGCCGTCACTGCCCTGCTGCACAGTGCCGGGCGCAATGTACCCCGTTTGATTGCTGGACTGGACGCGGAGAGCTTCGAGCGCACCCTCGCCCCCAAGCTCACCGGCCTCAGCAACCTGCTGGCTGCCGTCGATCCGCAGCGGCTGCGCTTGCTGATCACCTTCGGCTCGATCATCGCGAGAACCGGCATGCAGGGCAACGCCGACTACGCCACCGCCAACGAGTGGCTCGCTATCCTCACCGAGCGGTGGGCACAGCAGCACCCCCATTGCCGCTGCCTGGCGGCGGAGTGGTCGGTCTGGTCAGGACTTGGCATGGGCGAACGGCTTGGCCGCATCAGCGCCCTCATCGAGCAGGGGATCACCCCGATCCCGCCCCAGGCGGGTGTCCAGATGCTCCACCAGTTGGTGGCCACGGCCGCTCGCCCGACGGCGGTGGTTGTCGCCGGGCGCTTCGGCGAACCCCCCACGCTCAAACTCGAAGCAAAACCGCTGCCTTTTTTGCGCTTTCTGGAGCGGCCGCGGGTGTACTACCCGGATATCGAACTGGTGGTGGAAGCGGATCTGACCGTGGCGAGCGACCCCTATCTCGAAGATCACATCTTTGCCTCGGAGCGCCTCTTTCCAGCAGTCATGGGTTTAGAAGCGATGGCTCAGGCGGCGATGGCCCTAAGCGGCAGCACCGGCATGCCCCGCTTTGAGCAGGTCGAATTCCTGCGGCCCATCGTCGTCCCCGCCGAGGGAAGCCGCACGATCCGCGTCGTCGCCCTGCAGTCCGAACCGGGCCGGGTGGCCGTAGCCATCCGCAGCGAGGACACCGGCTTCGGAATCGACCACTTCCGGGCGGTCTGCCGCTTCGGAATCGAGGTACTCCCCGAGTGCGCCCTGAGCGCCGGCGAATGGATCGACCAGCCGGCCCTCGCCGTCGATCCCAAAAGCCACCTCTACGGAAGCATTCTTTTTCACACCGGCCGCTTCCAGCGCCTGCAGCACTACCAGTACCTGCGCGCCACCGAGTGCTTCGCCGAAATTGGCCCGGATCTGCAGAGCGAATGGTTCAGCCGCCTGATGCCCTCGGAGTTGCTTCTGGGCGATCCCGGCGCGCGGGACACCGCCTTGCACGGCATCCAGGCCTGCATCCCCCACGCCATCCTGCTGCCGGTGGGAGCCGATCGGATCGTCAACCTCACGGGTCGCCCCCTCGCACCACACCGCCCACTGTTTATCCACGCCCGCGAACGCGCCCGGGAGGGCAACCTGTTCACCTACGACCTCGCGATTATCGACGCCGAAGGGCAAATCCAGGAGCGCTGGGAGGGCCTGCGCCTGCAGTTGATGAGCGGCACCGAATGGCGCGCAGCCTGGCCCGCGCCGCTGCTTGCCCCCTATATCGAGCGGCGGCTGCAGGAGTTGAACCCGGGCCTGCCCCTGGCGGTCGCCGTCCACCAGGACGACGGTGACAGCCGCCGCCGCCGCAGCGACCAGGCGATTTTCCAGGCGAGCGGCGCGCCGGGCCGCATCCTGCGCCGCCCGGACGGTGCGCCCGAGGTGCTGGGCTTCGAGCGCTCGGTCACCGCCGCCCACGCCGGACCCCTCACCCTGGCGGTGGCAAGCGACGAACCGGTCGGCTGCGACATCGAGATTGTCGCCAGCCGCCCCCCCACAGTCTGGCTTGACTTGCTCGGTCCCGAGCGCGCGGCCCTCGCCCGCCTCATCGCCGAGCACCTCGGGGGCGAAGACGCCGCCTACACCCGCGTCTGGGCGGCGGTCGAATCGCTCAAAAAAGCCGGTCAACCGCTCACCGCCCCGCTCACCTTCGTCACCGCCCAGGCGGACGGCTGGGTGGTGCTCGCTGCGGGCCAACTGGTGGTGGCCACCTTCGTCGCCCCGGTACGCGAACTGGGCGGCGAACTGGCCCTGGCGGTGCTTTCGCGCCAGAGCGCCTTTCTGCAGGAGAGCACGACCCTGGCCTGCCTCAAACGTGCCCTCCACAAAGGAGACAACCGATGATCGCCATCGAACCGCCCAAAGCCGCAGCCGCCCCCCGGGGGCGGCGGGCCTTCGAGTACCGCCACACCGTCAGCTTCGAGGAGACCAACCTGGTCGGCAACGTCTACTTCGCCAACCACCTGCGCTGGCAGGGCCGTTGCCGGGAGATGTTCCTGCGCGAGCACGCCCCCCAGGTGCTCGAAGAATTGAACGCCGGTTTGGCTCTGGTGACCGTGCGGGTCGCCTGCGAATATTTCAACGAACTACTCGCCTTCGACCAGGTGCTCATCGAGATGCGTCTGGGCCACCTCGCCCAGAACCGCGTGACGATGCTGTTTGAATACTGGCGGCTTGGTGGCGGTGGGCGCGAATTGATGGCCCGCGGCGAACAGCAGGCCGCCAGCATGCGCCGCGTGGGCGAAAAGATGGTGGCCGCGCCCTTTCCACCGCAGATGCTCGAAGCTTTCCGCCGATTTAGCGACTCCTGAACACTTCTATTACCTGGTGATTCCCGTGCCTACCCACTCCCGCCGCTTTTTGGTGGGCGCCCTGGGCGCCCTCGGCACCGGAGCGCTCCTCGCTCCCCAATGGCTGATCCGCAGCGCCGCTGCTACCGAGCCCAGTGCGGTCATCCTCTGGAACCAGGCCGCCCTCGCAGCCGTGCGCAAGACGCGCATGAACCCGCCGGTCACCGCCCGCGCCCTGGCCATCCTCCACACCTGCATCTACGACGCCTGGGCCATCCACGACGAGCGGGCGCGGCCGACCGAAGCCATCGCCCGCCGCCCCGCGTCCGAGCGCCGCCCCGACCGCCAGGGTGAGGCAGTCGATTTTGCCGCCCACCAGGCGCTTGTCGAGCTGTTCCCCAGCGAAACGGCCGCCTTCAACGAGCTGTTGTGCCGCCTCGGCCGCCGGCCCGGTGGCCCTGATCCCGATACGGCAGGCAACATCGGCCGCATGGCGGCTGAGGCGGTCGTCGCCCGCCGGCGCACCGACGGCGCCAACCAGTTGGGCGACCTGGCCGCCGGTCCCTATGCCGACTACACGGACTATCAACCGGTCAATCCCCCCGACCGGCTGCTCGATCCCGACCGCTGGCAACCGATCCGCCTGCCGGACGGCAAAGGCGGCACGCGCCTCCAGAAATTCATCGTTCCCCACTGGTACAAGGTGAAGCCCTTCGCACCGATGAGTGCTGCTCAATTCCGTCCGCCCGCTCCCTGCCGCAAGGACTCCACCGACTACCGCCGCCAGGCCGAGGAACTCGTGCAGATGGTGGCCGCCCTCGGCGACCGCGAGAAGCTCATCAGCGAATACTGGATCGACGGCCCCGGCAGCGAGACGCCGCCGGGGCATTGGTGCCTATTGGCCCAGCACGTAGCGGCGCGGGACGGCCACACCCTGGCCGCCGATGTGCAGATGTTCTTTGCACTCACCAACGCCCTATTCGACACCAGCATCGCTGCCTGGGACGTCAAGCGCGCCTACGACGCGGTGCGCCCCTACACCGCCATCCGCTATCTGTTCGCAAACGAGCAGATACCATGCTGGGCCGGTCCCAGCCTCGGCGTGCGGACAATGGCAGGTGCCGAGTGGGTGCCTTATCAGCACGCGGGCGATCTCACCCCACCCCACCCCGAGTACGTCTCCGGCCACAGCGCCTTCAGCGCCGCCGCCGCCGCCATCCTGCGCCAGTTCACCGGCAGCGACAATTTTGGCGCCTCCCACACCCAGGCCGCCGGGACCTGCAAGATCGAGCCTGGATGGGTGCCTGCCCAGGATCTGACGCTGCGCTGGCCCACGTTCACCGCTGCGGCGGACGAGGCAGGTCTGTCGCGCCGCCTGGGCGGCATCCACTTCAAAGCCGCCGACTTTGAAGGCCGCCGCCTGGGCCGGGCCGTGGCCGCTCGAGTCTGGGGCAAAGCCCGCGCCTACATCGTCGGTGCCTAAAACCGAGGGGCTGCGGGAGCAGCCCCTCGGTGATTTACTTTTCTACTGGAGTATTTCCGATGCCCGCCCAGACTCCGGCCCTACCCACCGCCCAGCAGATCCAGACCTGGAACTGTGAGGCCACCCGGCGCTACCGGGATTTCGAGTTGGTCCTGCAGTTTCGCCACGACCGCCGGGGCTGGCAGTACAGCCTGCATCTGGAAGCTCTGCCACAGGCGAGCGAATGGAACCTGGCCCTGGCGCCCTGGGTTCCTCAGCGGCCCGTCTGGTATCCCCTCGAACTGCTCTGGCGTCCCGACGGCAAGAGCGAACCGGAGACGTTCTTCGATCGCTATCCGGAGCAGGTGAATTTGCTGGTCTGCCCGATTGGTGATAGCGCATCTGCGGCTGGTGCACAGGGTTCACCGCTCAAGATGCTCTGGCACTTTCTGATGCTTGCCAGCGGTTGAGGGTGCCGATTTTCACCATTCCAGCCGAGGTCGAACTATGGCGTTGACCTACGCAATCCTGGCTGTGCTGGCCCAGCGGCCCGCAAGCGGCTATGAGATCTTCAAGCGCTTCGAGGGTGCCGGAGCGTACCTCTGGCAGGCTACTCACCAGCAAATCTACCGGGAGCTGAACGGTATGGAGGCGCTCGGGTACGTCACGGCCACAGCCGGGGCGGCTTGCGGTCAACGTCCGGCCCGGCGCGTCTACCGGATCACCGAGCAGGGCCTCCAGCAACTGGCCGATTGGATAGCCGAACCGTGCGATCTCGCCCCAACCCGCGAACCGCTCGCGGTGAAACTGCTGGCGGGCCATCTCGCCTCCCCACAGATCATTGGACGGGAACTGGAGCGCCATCGCCTCGCGCACCGGCGAAAGTTGCTCGCCCTGCAAAAGCTGGCAGACGACCACTTTGCCGACCCGGAGGTTCTCTCAATCCAGCAGCGGTTGCAATATCTGGCCTTGCGTCGGGCCATCGGCGAGGAAACGGCCTGGCTTGCCTGGTTTGAAGAGTCCGCGAAACTGTTGGGGATACGCTTCAGCACACCCGAGCACGCTCCGATGCACTGATAGCGGGGGTACCCTGGAGGCGCAGTGGGGGATGTTGGTCCATGGTGCCGCCCGCCAGTCTGCACCGCGGCGAAGCGCACCAACGCCAAGAACGACGACGGCAGGTGTTGGCGGCGGCTTACGCGGAGGGTCCGGACCGCTTCGTCAACAAAGTCCCCGAGCCGCCGGCCCTGCCTGTGGCGGTGTGGATTCATCCGCCGAAACCGAGTAGTACAGCGTCTTCAGAGAATCAGGAGGATACGAGCGAACGCAATTCAACCTCAAGTTGTCTCAAATTTCTTGACACATTCCGTTAGGATCCAGCGAACAGAAAAAAGCTAAGGGGAGTCACTTCACGAGAATTGAGCGCACTTTTGAAAGCTTTTGCGTCGTCTAAATAGGTGCGATTCTCACAGAGCTGCCCGCCGAGCCGGGCGATCCGCCCTCAGATTCTCAATCCCTGCGCTGATACTGTGCATGCAGCCCTGCGAGAGGGGACCGGGCAGGGCCGCGGAGCAAGCTGGCGTCGCCTCGATGCCTCCGGGTACGGCGTCGCTATCCTACGAGCGCAGCACCTCGAAGTGGGTCAGACCTTCGGGAGGCTCGTATTCGATGCGCATCCCTTCGACCACGGCTGCGGGTGGACCCTGGCGGCACCAGTCGATGAGCCTTTGCACAGCGGCGGGCGGGCCTTCGAAGACCGCCTCCACCCGATCGTCCGGGAGATTGCGCACCCAACCGGCTACGCCCGCGCGCTGCGCTGCTTCGCGGGTTGCGGCCCGAAAGTACACCCCCTGCACTTTGCCGCCGACCCAGAGGTGGGCACGTACTGACGTTGCCACGCTCAGAGTACCTGGGTGACTTCGCTCAGGGAGTGAACCAGGGCGAGCGATGCTTTGGTGGGATGTCGCTGCCGGTGCATCAGCAACCGAAAGGGACGTCTGAGGCGCACGCCTTCGGGGGTGCGCAGCGTGCCGAGCTTGACTTCGCGGGTGACCAGGAGTTCGGAGATGACCGCCACCCCGGCCCCGGCCTCCACCGCCGCTTTGATCATCTCGCCGCTCGGCAACTCCAGGGCGATGGGCAACTTGTGGGGATCGATCCCCTCCAGTTCCAGTTCGTCCTCAAAAAGCACCCGTGTGCCGGAACCGGTCTCGCGCACCACCCACTGCACCTCGGTGAGATCTGCAAAGGTAATGTGTTCTTTGTCCCACCAGGGATGCGAGCGCCCGACGATGAGCACCAAATGATCGCCTGCGATCTCCTCGTCGGTCAGTTGTGCGTTGGGTTCGGTCTTGCCCTCGACCAGCCCCAGGTCGGCGGAACCCTCCAACAGCTGTCGGGTAATGTTGGGGCTGCTGTCGATAGTGAGGCGCACCTGGATGCCCGGATAGACCTGGTGAAAGCGGTGCAGGCGGATGGGCAGCCAGTAGTTGGCAATCGTCTGGCTCGCGGCGATAAACAGCTCGCCGCGCTCAAGACCTTTGAGTTCCTGCAGGACCCGCTGGGTGTGCTCGACTTGCTTCATAATCTTGCGCGCCTGCTCCAGCAGCAACCGTCCGGCTTCCGCAAGTTCGACGTGGCGACCGACGCGGTGAAACAACGGCACGGCGTACTCGCCTTCGAGCGAGGCAATGGCAGCGCTTACCGCCGGTTGGGTCAGATGCAAAGTCTGGGCGGCGCGCGTAAAGTGCAGGTGCTCGGCGACGGCGATAAAGATGCGCAACTGTTCGAGGGTCATCCGGCAAGGGGGGCTAACTGGACGTCAAACTGTGAAGCAGTACCGCCAGCACGATCGCGGCAATTCCAACGTACAGAATGTTGCGGCGGCGCGCAAAGGTGACCAGTTCAAGCACCACTCCCGCCACCGGCGTCGCAAGCACCACCAGCAGACCCAACTGCATTAGGCCGCGGCTATCGAGGGCGCGGGCCGATTCGACGATCGCAAACAGGCTGCGCAACTCGTCCGGTTCGGAGTGAAAGACCCCGTAATCGGGAATGCTAGCTCCTTCGCCCGCCAGGTACAACCCACCGCCAACGGCGACGATCGCAGCGGAAATCAGTACCCCGGTGCGCAGCAATAGACCCATCTGCTTCTGCAGCGCGCGATCGCCGTCAGAGCGCTCCATCGACGAACCTCCCACCGAAAGCCCCGGCGATCATCTGCACCGCCAACAGCGCAATCACCCCGGCAAACACCGGCCGCAAGAGCTTCGGTTGGGCGGCGATGAACACCCGTGCCCCGAGCAGCGATCCCACCAGCACCCCGAGCATCACCGGCATCGTCAACCCCGGATCGATATAGCCCCGGCTCAAGTAGACCCCAGCGCTCGCGGCGGCGGTTACCCCGATCATGAAGTTGCTGGTGGCGGTGGAGACTTTAAAGGGAATGCCCATCACCTGGTCCATCGCCAGCACCTTGAGCGCCCCTGAGCCGATGCCCAACAAACCCGAGAGCATCCCCGCCACCCCCATCAGGCCAAATCCGAGGCCCACCGAGCGCACCCGGTAGGATTGTGGCCCGGCGGTGTCCGGGTACTCACCCTCCAGTTCGAGCACCCCCGCCAGTTTGTCAGCGGCCTGGGTCTCAGAGTGCGGCTGCGGCGGACGCGCCGAGAGGTAGGCCGATAGCAACAGCGCCAGACCGAACAGCACCGCAATCGCGGCGGTGGGCAGCTGCAGGGCGAGCATCGCCCCGCCCACCGCCCCGAGGGTGGTGGCCAATTCCAGTACCAGAGCAATCCGAATATTGGCGAAACCCTGCTTGAGGTAGACCGCCGCCGCCGCCGAGGAAGTGGCCGCCACCGACACCAGCGACGCGCCGATCGCGTAGTGGATATCGACTCCAAATACCAGCGTCAACAGCGGCACGATCACCACGCCCCCGCCCAGACCGGTGAGTGCTCCCAGAAAACCCGCCAGCAGCGAGCCTGTCCAGATGAGCCCCGTCAACGCCAGGATCGTCACAACCAACGCCCTACACACTTCTTTACCTCCAGGGTAGGACGGGCTCATTCATTGATCAAATTGTTCTTTTCTGTTAAATCAACAAATCTAATTAATCGATGCCGGATGCCGGCGCGATCTCCGAGTGGCGCAGCGCTTCGATATTGTGGCAGGTGAACGTGTCGAGGCCGCTGTGCCGTTCGATGAGTTCGACAATCTGACCGTCCGGGTTGCCCAAGAACCACTGGCGCAGAACGCCGTCGTCGACGGGATCGGGGGTACGGGGCCAAAATCCGTGCTCCAAACCCCAGTGAAGGGCGGCGGCGCGCATGTCGCGGTGGGGAGTGGTGCGGATGGCGAGGTGGTGCACGTGATGTTCACCCCGCAGTCGCATCAGCCGATCGTGCTGATCTGCGGGCCGATGCGGGCAGGCCACCACCACCAGACCATTTGCCATCGCCACACTCGCTATGTAAAACCACAGGTCCGTATCCAGCCGCACCTGCGGACACCCCTTGCAAAAATCCTCCGGAAACAGGCCCGGCCCCTCGCACAGCCGTCCCCCCGCCGCCTGCAACTCATCTACAAACTGCTCGAAAGTCGGGCGATCGGGCTTGAGCACCACGACGTGATCGATGCCCACCGCTTCGCCAAGGAGTTTGCAGCAAAACGACCAGTCTCGAAAAAAGCCCGCGCTCCGGCAATGCGGCCGGTAGAACAGCAGCCCCCCCACTTGCTCGAACGGTGTTGCCATCTGGTGTCAAATCCGATACTCTTTCTAGGGTATGCGAAGCGCCATCGACTGCAGAGAGTCGTCGGTCGAAAACACAGCCCCCGGGAAGGAGACTTCCCGGGGGCTGTGTCGATGGGATTGCCTTTGGGCTTATTCAGCCGGCACTTCGCTTTTGGCCGGGGCGGCGGCGGGTTCGCCCTTGCCGCTTACAAACCGCTCGCGGATGGAGACGAGCACGATGTAGAGAATCGGCACCACGAACAGGCTCAAAAACGTCGAGATGATCATGCCGCCGAAGACCGCCGTGCCGAGCGATTGGCGGCTCGCCGCCCCGGCGCCGGAGGCGATCACCAGCGGCCAGATGCCCAGGATAAACGCGAAGGAGGTCATCAAGATGGGCCGCAGCCGCTCGCGGGAAGCTTCCAGGGCGGCATCGACGATCGACAGGCCCTTCTCGTGCGCCTGATTGGCAAATTCGACGATCAAAATCGAGTTTTTACTCGCGAGGCCGATCAGCATTACCAGACCGATTTGACAGTAGACGTCGTTGGGGATGCCCCGAAACGACAGAGCCACCAGCGCTCCCAGCACCGCCAGAGGTACCGCGAGCAAGATGATGAACGGTTCTATCAGGCTCTCGTACTGGGCGGCGAGCACCAGATAGACAAACAAGATCCCGAGGGCAAAGATGAACGGCGCCAGGCCGCCGGAGACTTTTTCCTCCAGCGAAATGCCCGACCACTCGAAGCCCATGCTGGCAGGCAGGGTCTCCGCCGCCAGTTTCTCCATCGCCGCGATCGCCTGGCCGGAACTGAAGCCCGGGGCGGCGTTGCCGGTGATTTCGACGTTGCGAAACAGGTTGTAGTGGGTGACGATCGAGGGTGCCGTTATCGGCTGCGTCCTCACCAGTTCGCCCATCGAGACCATGCGGCCGGAGTCCGAACGCACGTAGAGGGCGCGCACGTCGCGGGGGTTGGCGCGGAATTGTTCATCCGCCTGTGCGTAGACACGGTAGGTGCGGCCGAACAGGTTGAAGTCGTTGACGTAGCGCGATCCGAGGTAAGTCTGCAGGGTATTGAAGATCTCCGAGAGGGGAATACCCAGGGACTTGGCCTTGTTGCGGTCGACTTCGATGACGATCTGGGGCGAGTTGGGGTTGAAGGTGGTGAACAGCCCCTGCAGGCCAGGGGTGCCGTTGCCCTTGGCAATCAGTTCCTGGGCGGTGGCCGAAAGCGCTTCAATGCCGTTGTTGCCGCGATCTTGCAGCTCAAAAGCAAAGCCGCCAAAGGCACTGAGGCCCTGGATGGTAGGAGCGTTGAAGGGAATGACGAGCGCTTCTTTGATGCCCAGCAGAGGTCCGCGCACCCGGTTGATAAACGGCAGCATCTGCTCCTCGGGCTTATGCCGTTCGGACCAGGGCTTGAGGGTAGTAAAGATGACGCCGCTGTTGGCGGCACTGCCGCTAAAGCCGAAGCCGCCTACTGCGAAGGTGCCCTCCACCTCCTCCTGGGCCAGCAAAATCTTCTCTACCTGGCGCATCACGTCGCTGGTGTAATTGATCGATACCCCCTGGGGTGCCTGGACGAGGGTGATGAAGTAACCCTGGTCTTCTTCCGGCAAGAAGGCGGTCGGCACCTTTACAAATAACCACGCCGTCAGGCCCAGTAGACCGATAAAAACCAGCACCACCACTGTCTTGAAGCGGGTAAGCACCTCCAGCACCCGCAGGTAGCCGCTTTTGAACGCCTCGAAGCCGATATTGAACCAGCGGAACAAGAAAAAGCGCGACTCGCCCACCTGCCCGGTGGAGAGCAATGCCGCAAGCGCCGGGGTGAGCGTCAGGGCGTTGAACGTGGAGATGGCGATCGAAAAGACGATAGTGAGGGCGAACTGCTTGTAGAGCTGTCCGGTGGTGCCGGGGAAGAAGGCAACCGGGATAAACACCGCCATCAGCACCAGGGCGATGGCGATGACCGCTGCAGTCACCTCGCGCATCGCGTCGGAGGCGCAGTCCTTCGGGTCTTTACATTGCTCTTTGCTGGTTCGCGCAATATTTTCGATGACGACGATGGCGTCGTCGACCACCAGTCCTGTGGCCAGGGTCAGACCAAACAACGTCAAACTGTTGATTGAAAAATCGAACAGCTTGACGAAGATGAACGTTCCCACCAGCGAGACCGGGATCGTAATCGCCGGGATGAGCGTGCTCTTCCAGTCCTGCAGGAAGATAAACATCACCAGCACCACCAGCAGGATGGCGATAATCAGGGTCTCGACCACCTCCGCCGCCGATTCTTCGATAAAGTCGGTCGTATCGAAGGCAACCCGGTACTGCACGCCGGGCGGGAAGCTCTTTTCGAGTTCGGCCATGCGCGCTTTGACCGCCTTGCCGATGTCGAGGGCGTTGGAGCCGGGAATCGGATAGACGCCCAGACCGACACCGTCCTGGCCGCGAAAGCGCAAAAACGAGTTGTAGTTTTCGGCGCCCAACTCGGCACGGCCGACATCTTTAAGCCGGGTAAGCGAGCCGTCGGGGTTGGTGCGGATCACCAGATCGGCAAATTCGCCCGGTTCTTTCAGCCGCCCTAGCACCCGCAGGCCGATCTGAAACGTCTGGGATTTGTCGAGGGGTGGCTGGCCGATTGACCCGGCCCCGACCTGGGCGTTCTGCTCGTTGACAGCGTTGACGACGTCCTGGGCGGTGAGACTGCGGGCAGCGAGGCGGCTGGGATCGAGCCATAGCCGCATCGAGTAGCGCCGCTCGCCGAAGATCTGCACGTTGCCGACGCCGGGAATCCGCTTGAGGGCGTCCACTAGGTAGAGATCGGCGTAGTTGCTGAGCAGGTCATTGGTGTACTCGCCTTTTTCGGAGTACAGGCCGATCCCCAACAAAGGCGCTCCCGTCTGCTTGCTGATCTGCACCCCCGTCTGCTGCACCAGACTGGGCAGCTGCGGCAGCACCGTCGAGATGCGGTTTTGCACGTCGACGGCGGCAATGTCTTTGTTGCGCTCCAGATCAAAGGTGACGACGATCGTGCTCACCCCCTGGTCGCTGGAGTTGGAGGTGATGTAGCGCATGCCCTCCACACCGTTGATTTGTCGCTCCAGCAAGGTGGTGACCGTCTCCTCGACCACCTCCGCCGAGGCGCCGACGTAGGTGGCGGTGACGGTCACCTGGGGCGGACTGATCTCCGGGTACTGGGCGATGGGCAGGCTGGGAATGCTCACCAGGCCGGCCAACAAGATGATGACGGCGCACACTCCGGCGAAAATTGGCCGACGGATGAAAAAATCGACGAACATACCTGGCTCCTTGGCGACGGGTTCGTGGGATCAGGGCTGGGCGACGATGGGGGCGCCGTCGGTCAGCTTCAACGTTCCGGATACGACGATGCGTTCGTTGGCTTTGAGGCCCGATTTGACCTGGTAGTCGTTGCCCTGGATGTCGCCAAGGACGATGGGGCGCTGGCGGGCCACCAGCTTGCCCGCCTCCGGCGCCTGGGCGACAAAGACAAAGTTCTGGCCCGCCACCCGCGCAATGGCGGTGGCCGGCACCAATACCCCGGGTTGCCTGTTCCAGATCACCCGCGACTGCACGGTCTGATCGGCGCGCAACTGGCCCTTGGGGTTGTCGTAGAGCGCCTTGACCAGTACCGCCTGGTTGCCGGTGTCGATGTTGGGGGCGATAAAAAAGATGCGGCTGTTGCCCACGACTTTGCCCTGGTTGTCGAGCAACTCGATGCTCATTCCCTTGCGCAACTGCACCGCCCGCTCCTGGGGAATGGCGACGTTCACCTCCAGGGGCCGGTTCTCGGTCACCGTCAAAAGCCGGGTGTCCGTCCCGACATAATCGCCCACTTTGACCGGGATATCGCCCACAGCGCCGGCAAAGGGGGCCTGGATGGCGTAGAACTGCGCCTGCACCTGCTGTTGGCGCAGGCTCGCTTCGGACTGCTTGAGGCCGCTTCTGGCGCGGGCAACCTGGGCCTGCTGGGCTTTGATTTGCGAATCGATGGCATCGACGTTCGCTTTGGCCGTCTCGTAGCTGTCTCGGTATTGATCGACCGTGATCTGGCTGACGGCGCCTTCGGTGCCCAGCTGGGTGTAGCTTTCGTACTGCCTTTTTTGAAAGCGCAGATTCGAAAGGCGCGACTGGCGATCGGCCTGGTTGGACCTGAGCGTCTGCTCGGCGCTGTCGAGCTCGGCGCGGGCGGCGCGCTGGGCCGCCTCAAAGCTGGAGACGTTGGCCTGCTGCTCGCGCGCATCGATCTGGACGAGCGGCGTGCCGACGGCCACCGCTGCACCGGCGCGCACATAGATATTGGCCACCTGCCCGGCGACGCGCGGTTGCATCGAGACCGACCGGCGCGAGATGAGCGTGGCGATATAATTGGTCGAATCGACGACTGTGGCGGCGCTCACCGTCGCCACCTGCACGGGAACACCCTGGGGGGGCGGTCCCTGCTGGGCCTGGCTCTCGCCGCCGCCGCCGCAACCGCCGAGTGTTGCTATCAGCAATACACCCGTTGCAAACTGCAGACCTGTGTGCTTCACTCTGCCTCCCCTGTTAGGCGCTCCAGCATTCGACTTGATTGGACTTTGCTGCTACATCTTCTAAATGTTTTCGATAAAAACAGGCTCCCCGGAAATACTGGCGCCATCTCGACAGGTAAGCCTCCGATCCACGCACTATAGCCTAACGACAACGGACAGACGCTCACCATTGGGCGATCGTTGAACTTGCCCCCGGCCAATTGGTCAGCGGCAGCCTATGCCTTTCGTATAGATACAGACCCGCCAAGCCCATCGCCGCAGCTGTGCAGCTTCGATCAACTTACCAGGGTGACCGCTACCCGGGTACCCTGCCCGGGGACACTTTCAAGCCGCAGGTCGGCGCCGATCCGCTCGGCGCGCTCGCGCATGCCGACCAGACCGAAGCGATCGGTACCGACGCGGTCGGGGTCGAACCCCCGACCGTCGTCGGCGACCACCAGACGCACCTGCGGGCGCTCGTAGTCGAGTTCGACGTGCACGCGATTTGCCCGGGCGTGGCGCAGGGCGTTGGAGAGGGCCTCCCCGGCGATGCGCAACAGCTGGTTTTCGGCCTCCGCCGGGAGGGCGAAGGGGGTGCCGCGCACCTCGCAGCGGGCCTCGGTGTGGTTGTCGTAGATGCTTTGCTGCAGCAGGTCAGCCAGGGCCTGACCCAGATCGCCCTGTTCGAGCAGTTGGGGCCGCAGGGCGCGCACAGAGCGGCGCGCCTCCGCCAGGCTCTGGCGCGCCAGGGTGCGGGCGCGATCGATGTGATCGCGCCCTTCGAGCGGATCGGCGACACCTGCGTCGGTGGCCGCCTGCAGTTGGACGACGATGCCCGCCAGTCCCTGCATGAGTGTGTCGTGCAGTTCGCGGGCCATGCGGTTGCGCTCTTCGAGCACCGCCGATCGGCGGCCTTGCTCGGCCAATCGCGTCAATTGCACCGCCAGGGTGGCCTGGTGGGCAAGGGCCTGGGCCAGCTCGATCTCCTGGCTTGAAAATACCCGTTTCTCGGTGCTGCAGACGCTGAAGGAGCCGATTACCCGGTCCGCCAACACCAGCGGCACAATTACCATGGTCTGGATGCCGCCGCGCGCCGCCGCCCACTCCCGAAACGGCACACTGACCGGGTTGTTGGGAACATTCTCGAGCACCAGGCAGCGCCGGTGCAGGTAGACCTGCTGGTAGACTTCGCAGTCGTGCGCCTCACTGAGCGGTTTGCCGCAGGCGCCGGGATGGTCGGGCTGATCGGCTCCCATCAAAATGCGGCCGTGCCAGGAAGTCATGTGCATCACCGACAGGTCGTCCTCGAAATCCGTGAGCCAGAATTCCGCCAGGGGCACCCCCAACTGGGTGGCGATGGTGGTGAGGACCTGGCCTAGAAAGCTGTCGAGCATCGGCTCCGCCGCCAGCGCCCCCAAAGTATCGACCAGCGCCTCGATCTGGCCGCGGGCCAGCAACTCGGCGCGCTTGAGGTCGCTGACGTCCTGGTGGATGAGGGCCACCTCCCGCACGGTACCGTCGGCATCTTTGATCGGATACAAAAACGCCTGCGCCCAGTGCTCCTGGCCCGCCGGATGCAGCGCGGCGGCATTGTAGCAGATGGGCGGCATCAGCGTCGATTCGCCGGTAAAGGCCCGCTCGACGTAGGGCATGACGCCAAGCTGGATGAGCTGCGGATCGCGCAGCACCGAGTAGTCGCCGTCGATGCGATCGAAACCCCACATGCGCTTGAAGGCGTCGTTCACACTCAGCACCCGGCCGTCGAGGGCGTAGAGCACCATGCTCAAAGGCGACTGTGCGAAGAAGCGATCGAGGCGGGCCTGCGGAGCGGCAGCCTCGGGGAGCACTTCGAGGGTAACGACGGCGCCCCTGGCCCAATCGCCATCGACGAGCGCCGCGCGGGTGTAGCGGGCGGCAAAGGTGCTGCCGTTGCCGCGGATAAACCGGGCGGCGGCCGGTGGTTCCTGCAGTCCAGGCGGCGGGCAGAACGGGCATTCGCGCCAATCGCTCACCCCCAGGATGAGCCGGGCGATAAATTGGCCCACCAGCAGATGGGGGGGGTAGCCGAACAGCTCAGCCGCCGCCCGGTTGATATAGGTGCACCGCCCGCGGCGATCGACACTGAAAAGGGGCGCGGGGGCAGCGTCGAGCACCAGTCGCAAGGGCGTATCGGCAACCGGATCCTGTCTGACAAACATACAGTTCGACGCTGGGTAGCTTTATCTACCATAATCTAGCGACCCCGGTATCCCACCCACAAGCCGCTGCTCAGGTCTTTTCGGCCAAGAGCAGGGCACAACCGGGATCAAACAAACCGCTCGGGTAGAGGGTGATGGTCTTTGCGCCCTCGACGCGCAAAGCTTCGGACTGGGCCACAAAGGCACGGCCGCACTGCCGGGCGGTATAGACTACTCGGAATCACGGCCTTCCCGCCGGGTGAAAAGGCCCACGGCCAGTTCCTGGGTTATGGGCACATCCGCATCGACGACAACTAAGCGCTCAGCGCCAGCAGCACGACCGTCGAGCGCGCCCCGGCCCGGTAGGTGCCCGCGAGGGGGGGCGTCGGGGCGCCCGGCGATATCCTCAGGAGCAGGTCGGGCCGTATCGACGATGCGGTGCCAGACGAGCCCCGGCGGGGGGAGCGGCAGTTCGAAGTCGAGTGCCTCCCAGTAGGCGTTGAGCAGCACGTGCAGGTGCTCCCCCGCTCCCGGGTAGTGCAGGCCCAGCGCCAGGGCATGGGAATCGCCGCTCAAATCGGGCTGGTGCACCCGGACACCGTGGAGAACGGCGTAGGGGCGTTCTCCGTCCGGGGCAAAAGCCAGAATGTGCTCCAACTGCGTCAACTTCAGCGACTGGCTAAAGTGGATCAAAGCCCGGGTGAACCGCAGCGGATCGGCGTTTTTTTCCAGCACGCTCCAGTCGAACCAGCTCAGTTCGCTGTTCTGACAGTAGGCGTTGTTGTTGCCCCGCTGTGTGCGCCGCACCTCGTCGCCCATGGCGAGCATCGGCGTGCCCTGGGAGACGAACAGCACCGTCAGACAATTTTTGATCTGCCGCAGCTGCAGCGCCTCGATCTCGCGATCGTCCGTGGGGCCTTCGACGCCGCAGTTCCAGAGTGTCGGCCTCAGAGGACGCCGGCAGCGGCGTCCTCGAATCGGTGTAAGGTTAACGACAGGAGCCAGCCGAGCCGACCGGTACGATGATGCCATCGGGAAGCTCCGGGTCTTCCGAGCGGACCTCACTGCCGTCTTTGTGCTACTTGCATGGATATTAAAACCGTTGCCACGACCCCGTTCAGCGATCAGAAGCCGGGTACTTCCGGTCTGCGCAAGAAAGTGCCGGTCTTTCAGCAGCCGCACTACTTAGAAAACTTTGTCCAGTCGATTTTCGATAGCCTGGAAGGGTATGCGGGCCAGACGCTGGTGCTGGGGGGCGACGGCCGTTACTTTAACCGCGAAGCAATCCAGATCATCCTCAAGATCGCGGCGGCCAGCGGCTTCGGCCGCGTGCTGGTGGGCAAGGACGGCATCTTCTCGACCCCGGCGGTCTCCTGCGTCATCCGCAAAACCGCCGCCTTCGGCGGCATCATCCTTTCGGCGAGCCACAATCCCGCCGGTCCTCACGAAGACTTCGGCATCAAGTACAACGTCGGCAACGGCGGCCCGGCTCCGGAGAAGGTGACCGAAGCGATTTACGCGCGCACCAAAACCATCGATCACTACCAGATTCTCGACGGCCCGGATGTGGATCTAGGCAAGCTCGGCACGTTCGCCCTCGGCCCGCTCACCGTCGAGGTCATCGATCCGCTGGCCGACTACATCGAATTGATGGAGTCGCTTTTTGATTTTGGGCGGATTCGGGATTTGCTCGCGGGCGGCGAATTTCGCCTGTGCATCGACTCGATGCACGCGGTGACCGGCCCCTACGCCCACGCCCTGTTTGAAGACCGCCTGGGAGCCCTGGCGGGGACGGTGCGCAGCGGTGTGCCGCTTGAAGATTTTGGCGGTGGACACCCGGATCCCAATCTTGTTTATGCCCACGCCCTGGTCGAGATTCTCTTCGGCGAGGACGCGCCCGATTTTGGGGCGGCCTCCGACGGCGACGGCGATCGCAACATGATTCTGGGGCGGCACTTTTTTGTCACCCCGAGCGACAGCCTCGCGGTACTGGCCGCCAACGCCAAACTGGTGCCGGGGTATCAAGCGGGTCTGGCCGGGGTGGCGCGCTCGATGCCCACCAGCCAGGCGGCCGACCGGGTGGCGGCCCAGCTGGGTATCGACTGCTACGAGACGCCCACCGGCTGGAAGTTCTTCGGCAACCTGCTCGATGCGGGCAAGGCAACTTTGTGCGGCGAAGAGAGTTTCGGCACCGGTTCGGGTCACATTCGCGAAAAAGATGGTCTCTGGGCGGTGCTCTTTTGGCTCAACATCCTGGCGGTGCGCCGACAGTCGGTCGAGCAGATCGTCCGCGAGCACTGGCAGATCTATGGGCGCAACTACTACTCGCGCCACGACTACGAAGCGGTCGATTCCACCCAGGCCCAGGCCTTGATTGAGCACCTGCACACCCAGATGCCCCATCTGGCGGGCAAAGCCTGCGGAAGCTACGAGGTCGAGTACAGCGACGATTTTGCCTACACCGACCCGGTGGACGGCAGCGTGAGCAAAAACCAAGGCATCCGGGTCGGCTTCACCGACGGCTCGCGCGTCGTCTTTCGCCTCTCCGGCACCGGCACCCAGGGGGCGACCCTCCGCGTCTACCTCGAAAGCTTCGAACCCAACATCGCCAAACACAACCAAGATCCGCAGCAGGCCCTATCGGGACTGATTGCCATCGCCGAGGAACTGGCCCAGATCCGCAAGTTCACCGGCATGGACAAACCGACCGTGATCACTTGAAGGTGCGGCCGGTGCAGCGGTCGCAGCGACCGCAGGGCGGACTCGCCCCTTCACCGAAGGCGGCCATCAAAAATTGCCAGCGGCAGCGGCGGGTGCGCACAAAGTCCTGCACGAGCGGACCCGCTTCAGGCGGCCGGATGGGAGGGGCCGCCACCAGGCGGTAACGAAAAGGCGTCTCCCAAACCAGCCGGTCCCGCTCGTGCAGCAAGGCGAGGCTGAGGGCCAGTTCGGGACGGAAATCGCCCTGTGCGGGCAAGCGGGCGAGGGCTTTTTCGGCCGTTTGCCACTGCTCGAGGCGGTTCGCAGCAAAGTGACGATGCAGCAGCCGGTCGGTCGGATCGAGCCAGCCGGTTGGTTCGCTCGCGAGCAGCAGGGCCGTCGCCGCTTCGCCGTCGCGCCCGGCGCGGCCGATTTCCTGCAGGTACTCTTCGAGGCCAGGTGGGGTGTGGGCGTGGATCACCCAGCGCACGTGCGGGGCGTCCACCCCCATGCCGAAGGCGTTGGTGGCCACCAGAAACTGCAGACGGCCCGCAAGCCAGTCGCCCTCAGCCCTGCGGCGTGCGGCGGCTCCCAGGCCGGCGTGGTAATGGGTCGTCCGGTAACCTGCTTTTGCCAGCTCGCAGGCCAGCTTTTCGGTGCCCGCGCGGGTGCGCAGGTAGACCAGACCCGAGGTATCGGGTCTGGAGGCCAAAAAAGCGCCGATTGCATCGCGGCGCTGGTGGGTGGTGTACATCCAGCGCACCCGGATGGCCAGGTTTGGCCGGTAGGGTGCGATCACCAGCCGCACCGGGTCCACCAGGCCCAGCCAGCGTTCGATGCGGGCGCGGTCGGCGGGGGTGGCGGTGGCGGTAAAGGCGCACAGCGGCGGATGGCCGAGGGCACGCCGCGCCGCCCCGAGCCGGTGGTAGTCGGGACGAAAACTGCTGCCCCAACCGGTCAGGCAGTGGGCTTCATCGAGTACCATCCGGGCAATCGGGCACCCTTGCAGCCTGGCCCAGACCGGCGGGCTGAGGAGCGTCTCGGGCGAAAGGTACAGCAAGGCCCAGCGGCCGGTCTCGATGCCCGCCAGGCTCTCGGAGCGCACCGCCGCCGATTGCTCGCCGTGCAGGCAGGCGGCGGCCACCCTGAGCGAGCGCAACCGCGCCACTTGATCTTCCATAAGCGCCACCAGCGGCGTCACCACCAGCGTCGTACCCGACCTCAGCAGCGCCGGCACTTGAAAGGCGACGCTCTTGCCGCCGCCGGTGGGCAGCACCGCAAGCACATCCCGGCCGCTAGCCACCGCCTCGACGATGGGCCGCTGTTGGGGGCGAAAGTCGGTGTAGCCCCAGAGTTTTTGCAGGACTTGACGGGCGTCGTGCATGGCGATGAGTTTCGCCGCCGGTGGAGAGCGCCGGTTGCCCTCGGGGCGTTCCCCCCGGGCAAATCGCCGCCGCACAGTCTGGCACCCGCAAATCGAGGCTCTAGAATAAGGTGCAAACCTGCCGCTGTGCCATGGTCGCCTCCGCCCCCGTGCTTTTTGAACGCAAACAGGTATTTGCGCTGGATCTGCCCTTCGCTCAGCAGATCCGGCTTATCAATCACCGCTTCGAACCGCGCTGGCGCCATGCGGAACAGGAGGTGACGATCCTGACGGGCCTGCACGGCGACGAGCTGGATGGCGGCTATATCTGCCACCGGCTGTCGCAGTTTTTGCAGCGGCTGCCGGTGGGCTGGCGGCTGGAGGGGGCCGTCAATCTGCTGCCCAGCGCCAACCCGCTGGCGGGCAGTCTGGGGGAGCGCTTCGTGCCGGAGGCGGGCAGCGATCTCAACCGCATCTTTCCCGGCGATCCCGACGGCAGCGAGTGGGAGCGTCTGGCGGCGGCCATCTTTGCCATCGCCGGCCGCTCGACCGCCTGCTTCGACATCCATAGCTCCAACAGCTTTCTGGAGGAATTGCCCCAGGTGCGGGTGGTCCACGAGCCACGCCTCATCGAGTGGGCCAATTGCCTCGGCCTCGATGTGGTCTGGAGCCATTCTCAGCACAACTGGATCGCAGGCACGGTCGCCCAGGCGCTTTTCGAGCGGGGAGTCCCGGCCCTGGTGATCGAACTGGGGACAGGCCGCCGCATCCACCGGGGTCATTGCGAGCGCGTCTTTCAAGGAATTTTGCAGTGGATGCTCGCCGTCGGCGTGCTGAGCGGCGGACCGGTCGTCGCTGCCCCCAACCGGCCGCTGCAGGCGAGCGAGTTCAACATCGTCTACATCAACGCCGAGACGGGTGGTCTGTTCTTGCCGCGCCCGTCGCTCAACCTGGGGGAACGCCTCAAGCGCGGCAGCCGCGTGGGCCAGGTGATCGACCCGCTGAGCGGCCAGGAGGCGGAAGTGATTGCGCCGCTCGACGGCCATCTATTCACGCTGCGGGTGCATCCGCTGGTCTACGCCGGGTCGCTGGTGGCCCGGCTGGTGCACCTCTAAACTATGCAAAAATCCCTCGGGCCTTTGCTTGTCCCCTTTGGCGGTCCGCTCAACGTCGCGATGCAGGAGTTCGGCCGCGGCCGGCCGGTACTGAGCGTCGTGGGCGGCCTGCACGGCGATGCCTACAACGGTGTCTACACCTGCCACCTGCTCATCGAGTGGCTCAGGCGCCAGGAGCTGCGCCAGGGGCCTTACCAGTTGCGGGGCAAGGTGCGGGTGCTTCCGGCCGTAAACCCGCCGGGGCTGCTGCTGGCCAGCCGCCACTGGCCCTTCGACAACACCGACCTCGACCGGGTCTTCCCGGGCTACGCCCAGGGGGAGACCACCCAGCGGCTGGCCAGCTGGGTCTTCGAGCAGGTGCGCCACTCCGACTGCTGCGTCGAACTGCACGGGCCTGAGAACCACCTGGCCGAATGGCCCCGGGTACAGGTCTACCATAGCCAGCCGCGCGCCCTCGACCTGGCCCAGATCCTCGGGCTGCCGGTCGTCTGGGTGCGCCGCCGCTCCACCGCCAAGACGGCCCACTGCTACGAGTTGCCGGTGCGCACCCAGGGCACCCTCGCCCACAACCTCTCCCAGGCGGGGGTGGATGTGCTGGTAATCCGCGCCGGGGGCGGCCAGGCGATCGAGCCTGAGTACTGCACCCGGGTCTTCGCGGGGCTGGTGCGCCTGATGCTGCATATGGGGATCGTCCTCGGCCCGCCGCCGGAACCGCCCGGAACGGCATCCCCCCGGGTGGTGACGGGTACTGCTGTGCAACCGGTGCACTGCCGGACGCCGGGGTTGTTCGTGCCCGCAGCGGTCCTGGGCGAGAGTCTCGCCGAGGGTGAGGTGCTCGCTCAGGTGGTCGATCCGTTGCGCGGCGAGACCCTGGAGCGGGTGCACACCACCGAGCCGGGATTGCTGATTGCCCTGCGCACCCATCCGGTCGTCATGCAGGGTGCGCTGGTGGCCTGCCTGGTGCGCGACGGCCATTAATGACTTTGTCGGCGATGTCGAAATAGCCGCCCCTCGCCCGTCTTAGAATTGAGCGCGGCAGACGGGCCGTGCGGCAAACCAAATCGCAAACACCGGAGTACAACCATGCAGTACATGATCATGACCTACGAAGAACCGGCGGCTTTTGAAGCGCGCACCGACACCCACAAAAGCCAGGCGTACTGGGGAGCCTGGGCGGCCTACGCCCAGACGCTCCAAGAATCCGGCGTCATGGTCGGTGGTAGTGGGCTACAGCCGCCCCACGCCGGTACGACCCTGCGCTTGCAAAACGGCCAGCGGCAGATCCAGGACGGCCCCTACGCCGACACCAAAGAACAACTGGGCGGCTACTTCGTGATCGAAGTGCCTGATCTCGACAGCGCCCTCGATTGGGCGGCGCGCTGCCCCGCCGCGGCGGGCGGCGCCGTCGAGGTCCGGCCGGTGCTGGTGATGGGCTAGAGCCAAGGGCGATGGTGAACCCCTCCCAGACGGTCGAATTCGTGGCGCGGACCTCCTACGGTCGGCTGGTCGCCTATCTCGCGGTGCGCTCGCGCGATCTGACGGCGGCCGAGGATGCCCTGGGCGATGCGTTTCGCGCCGCCCTTGAGACCTGGCCCCGCGACGGTGTCCCCCACAAGCCCGAAGCCTGGTTGCTCGCGGTGGCGCGCCGGCGGCTCATCGACGAGGCCCGGCGCGCCAGGGTCAGAGCCGATGCGGCCCCGGCGCTCTGGCAACTGGCCGAGCAGGCCCAGGCGGACTCCGAGCGGGACGCCTTCCCGGACGACCGGCTGAAGTTGCTGTTCATCTGCGCGCACCCGGCGATTGCCGCCGGGGCGCGCACGCCGCTGATGCTGCAGACGGTGCTCGGTCTTGACGCGGTCCGGATCGCCGGGGCGTTCCTGGTCGCCCCGGCAGCGATGGGTCAGCGCCTCGTGCGCGCCAAAGCCAAAATCCGCGACGCCGGAATCGCCTTTGCGGTGCCTGATCAAAGGGAACTCCCGGCACGACTGGGTTCGGTGATGGAAGCGATTTACGCGGCCTACGGCACAGGCTGGGAGGATATGGCAGGCACCGACCCGCGCCGCCGGGGCCTGGCGGCGGAGGCGATCTGGCTTTCGCGCGTCCTGGTCGGGCTGATGCCCGAGGTGCCCGAGGCGCGCGGTTTGCTCGCCCTGATGCTCCACTGCGAAGCGCGGCGGGGAGCGCGGCGGACCCCAGGGGGCGCGTATGTCCCGCTTTTAGAGCAGGATGTAACGCTCTGGTCGCAGCCGATGCTGGCGGAAGCCGAGCAGGAACTGGCCAGGGCCGCCACCCACCGCTCCATCGGCCGCTATCAGCTCGAAGCGGCTATTCAGTCGGTGCACGCCCAGCGGGCGGTCACCGGTCGCACGGACTGGCAGGCCGTGGCGCTGCTTTACGAGCATCTGGTTGCCCTGACCCCGGCGTTGGGTGCGCAAGTAAGCCGCGCTGCCGCCCTTGCGCAGGTGAGCGGTCCTGCCGCCGGCCTGGCGGCTCTTGAAGCTGTCGCTCCCGAACTGACCGTCACCTATCAGCCCTACTGGGCCGTGCGCGCCCATCTGCTCGCCCGGCTGGACAGGCGTGCGGAGGCTCAAGATGCCTACATCCGTGCCATCGGACTCAGCGAGGACGCCCACGTGCGCCAGTTTCTGGTCAAGAAGCTTGCTTCAGTTGCCGGTTCTGAAGCAGCTCCGCCCAGATATATCCCGCGGTGAGCACATCGCAGTTGCGTGCCGGGCGTGCGGCAAGCAAAGGTTTGTCCGGCAGACATGAATTTTTGACCCTGTGCTAGTCTGCTGGGCAGGATGGTCGCACACGGGGAGACAGCAATGAGTGAACCAAGCACGGCCGCACCGGCGCTTCCGGCCGACTGGCCGCCTGGGGTGACTTTGCCCCCTCCCGATTTGTGGAGCGACGAACCCCCGATGGAGAGCGACCGCCACCGCACGCAGATGGAGATCTTGATCCATTCGGCAGAAAGCTGGTTTGCTGATCGCCAAGATTTTTACGCCACTGGCAACCTGACCATCTATTACAGTCCTAACCAGCGCAAATCCGAAGACTTTCGCGGGCCGGATTTCTTTTTGGTGCTCGGGGTCGAGCGCCGGGAGCGCAGAAGCTGGATTGTCTGGCACGAGGACGGCCGCTACCCGAATGTCATTGTCGAAATCCTCTCCCTCTCCACAGCCGATGTGGACAGGGGCTTGAAAAAAGCAATCTACTCGCTGACCTTCCGGACCCCGGAGTACTATCTGTTCGATCCGGACGGTCTGGAATTGCAGGGATTTCACCTGGTGGACGGGCGGTACGAGGCTTTGCAGCCCGAGGCAAACGGACAGCTTTGGAGCCGGCAGATGGGGGTGTTTCTGGGCGTACAGCAGAGCCGCCTGCGCTTTTTTGCCCCGGACGGGACACTGGTGCTGTTGCCCGCAGAGCGAGCCGAGCAAGAAAGGCAGCGGACTGAGCAGGAGCGGCAGCGGGCCGAGGCGGCGCTCCAGGAGGCCTCGCGCCTGCGCGAGCGCCTGCAGGCTCTGGGTATCGACCCGGACACCCTTTGACCCAGGGTGGCGAGGGTGGCGGCTGCAAGCCCGGCCTTTTCCTTACCGCGATGCCCAGGCGCGGTCCCTCCACGAAAAGATAGATGCGCAGTCACGTTTTCGTGCGCTTGATCGAAGCAGTACAGGGCGTATCTTCGGAGGTGACGTGTTCGTTCCCCCCTTCGGGCCGTTTGAGCCCCCAGTGGGTCTTTTGGCCCAACAAACCGACGACTACCAGATCCGCAGGCAACGGATGGTCGACCAGCAGCTTCGTCTGCGCGGCATCGAAGCGCAGGCGGTGCTCGCGGCGATGGCGAAGGTGCCTCGCCATCGCTTCGTCCCGCCGCCCCTCACCCGGCAAGCCTACGAGGACAGGCCGCTGCCCATCGGGTATGGCCAGACGATTTCCCAGCCATTTATCGTTGCCTACATGAGCGAAGCCGCCCGCATCACACCGGGTGCGAAGGTGCTCGAAATCGGCACCGGCTCCGGTTATCAGGCCGCCGTGCTCGCAGAAATAGCGGCAGAAGTATATACTGTCGAAATCGTGCCGGAACTGGCCAGGCAGGCGGAGCGCACCCTGCGGGAACTGGGCTACCGCAATGTGCGCGTGAGGAGCGGGGACGGTTACCAGGGCTGGCCACAGCACGCCCCGTTTGATGCGATCGTGGTCACCGCCGCCCCGGAGCGCATCCCACAGCCGCTCATCGACCAGCTCGCGGTGCACGGCCGGTTGATCGTCCCGGTGGGAACCCAGTCGGAAGATCAGCGGATGACGGTATTGACCAGAACGCCTGGCGGCATCATCGAGCAAAAAACATTTCCGGTACGCTTTGTGCCGCTAACCCGAGAGAAACCTAAGGAATATCAACCCTACCGATGAGCCGTCAGAGGGGAAGCCCGTGCTCGTCGTAACCTACGATTTGCTCGGGGGGGCGGGAGTCCAGAACCGGCAGGGCAGCGGTTCGCCGCCCGATTTCGTCAAGCTCGTCTACAGGAGCGCCGAGCTGCTCGCGGCCGTGGGGTTCGTTCAAGTTCGCCAGGTCGGGACCAGCGGGGACGATGCCGCCGGGGTTGAGGGGAAAGAGATTGCCGTAGTAATCGCGCTTGACGCTCTCGGCGTCGCAGGTGCCCGCCACGCCCGCAAGCTGATAAAGATCTCGCAGATAAGCCCCCAGGTGGCGATAGTCGCGGAGGCGGCGGCGGTTGCACTTGAACAGGCCATAGTAGGCGATGTCGAAGCGAAACAGCGTCGTAAACAACCGCACATCCGCCAGGGTGACCCGCCCGCCGCACAGATAGCGCCGGGTCCCAAGGGCCACGTCGAGGGCATCGAGGGCGGTGAACAACTCCTCGACCGCCCGGTCGTAAGCTCCCTGAGTTTGGGCGAAGCCGCAGCGGTAGACGCCGTTGTTGATCGCGTGATAAGTCTTTTCGTTCCAATGGTCGATAGTTGCGCGCAGTTCGGCCGGATAGAGATCAAGATCCGGGCGCCGGGCAAAATCGTTGAACTCGCCGTTGAGCATAACGATAATCTCGGCACTTTCGTTGTTGACGATCGTACGGGTGCGGGTGTCCCAGAGCACCGGCACCGTCGCCCGGCCGGTGTAACCCGTCCGGGCCAGGGCATACAGTTGCGCAAGCGAACGGCAGCCCTCCTCCGGTCGCTCCAGCACCCAGCCGCCCGCCTCCGGAGAAGGCTGAACCACCGAAACGCCAATCGCTTCCTCCAACCCTTTGAGGGCGCGCACCACCAGGGTGCGGTGCGCCCAGGGGCAGCCCAGGCCGACGTAGAGCCGGTAGCGCCCTGCCTCCGGTGGATAAGGACTGTCCGCACCGATGACTGCGCGAAACTGACTGGCCGGGCGCACGTAGGCGCCTGTCCGGTCGCTGGGGGCAAGGCGGGCCATCATCGCGCGCCAGATCGTCGTCCAGACGAAGCGGCCCAGGCGGATGAGCAGGCCGGGCGGCAGCCCCCCGAAAGGGCGCTTTGCAGCTGTAGCAGATCGAGTCATCGCGGCAACCAGCGCTTAATGCCATTTAAGCTATTCGTCGGGCCGGTTGGCAGTTGGCAGGCACGGCACTGCCGTCGGACAGGTATGACCTGGCAAAAGCTGAAGCCTATTGGCGGTAGCGGGTAGAAAATGCCAGCATAAAGCCGTCTACTCCTGCCTAGAGGTAGATGTATCCGGATCTGCAAGCCCTCATGATGAGGCACGGCTTTTCCCCCGGCAAACAGCGAAGGCGGCGGCGATGACTCCCTCCCCAACGGCGGCGGATTACGAAGGCGATCTCCCGAACGGCAACTCCAAGGGGCACCCTGAACTGGAGGAGAATGCCAATCCACAGGTGGCCGATGCGCAGAGTGCAGCCCTCAAGGTGGTCTCCCGGTTGCAGCAGAAGCTGCTCAACTGGGTGGAGCCTATGGGATTAGGGCTGGTGCTCGGTTCGGAGGCGTTGCGCAAACTGGGCGCGAGCGATTTGCAGGTGCCGGATCTGGCGTTTTTTGCCCGCGAGCGCCTGCGCAGCAAGCCCTACCGCGTCTTTCCGCTGGTGCCGGATCTGGTAGTCCGGGTCGCCACCGCCCCCGGCCAGCGCGAACTGCTCGAAAGGCAAATTCTGCGCTGGCTGGAGCGGGGTGCCCAGGTGGGTCTGCTGGTCGAGAACTGGGGGGCTACGATCAGCGTCTTTCGCAAGGGCCAGGTGATCACCCTGGGCTTTGGCCAGGTGCTGAGCCTGCCGGAGGTCTTGCCCGGCTGGGAAATGCAGCTCGCCGCCCTCTAAATCACGTCTGCGGCGCGACGCTGGTTGCAGTCTGGCCGAAGAGAATCTTGCGGCTTTCCTCGGTAACGGTGGGCTGGGTGGCAAACGCTTTGCCCTGGTCGTAGGCACGCACCACTGCGGGGCGCCCGCCGATGCGGATGAACCAGCGCTTGAGGTTGGCAAAGTCTTCAAGGTTTTGCTGTTGACGCTCGTAGGGCACGACCCAGGGGTAGCAGGCCATATCGGCGATCGAATAGTCGCCTGCAAGATAGTCGCGTCCGGCGAGGCGCCGGTCGAGGACACTGTAGAGGCGGTTAGTTTCTTTGACGTAGCGCTCGATGGCGTAGGGAAGCTTCTCAGGAGCGTAGACCCCGAAGTGGTGGTTCTGCCCCGCCATCGGCCCAAGCCCGCCCATTTGCCAGAACAACCACTCCAGGGCCATCTTGCGCCCACGCAGATCCGCAGGCACAAATTGGCCGGTCTTCTCGGCCAGGTAGAGCAAAATCGCCCCCGACTCAAAAACCGAAACCGGTTCGCCGCCGTCGGCGGGTTCGCTGTCGACGATGGCGGGCATGCGGTTGTTGGGAGCGATCTGCAAAAATGCGGGCTTGAACTGATCCCCGGCGCCGATATTTACCGGCACAATCCGGTACTCCAGGCCCGCCTCCTCCAGAAAAATGGCGATCTTGTGCCCGTTGGGCGTTGGCCAGTAGTGCAGGTCAATCATACGCTTTCCCCTGAAACGGTCCGATGCTCATAATAGAGTCTAGCCTTTTCGATCTGCAGATGGCTGGGATGGCTGTCCAGCCGGAGTTTCGAGCTACTCTGTCATCCCTTGAAGGAGGGGCTGAAAAGTCGTATTCACAAACAGTTGCGTTGTTGCGATCATCTGCGCAATGCAATGGATACCGTTCCCAAACAGGTTGCGTCCAGAAGTGTTGAATGTCAAGAAATGAGGGTGCAAAAATAAGCCCAAAATCCTGTAGACTTTCGCCGATTCAAAAATGAAGTGCAACGCTTGAGAGCCTTCCGCTGAGGGACTCATAGAGGTATCCTGACGTTTACTACGACAACCAGGAACCCCTATGAGCTTCAGCCAGCTTACCCTACAAGAGCG
>JAESGW010000487.1_pt1 | contig 36034 bp, 35 predicted proteins | sample 9269791 | NCBI WGS metagenome assembly JAESGW01 (sample SAMN16773120, study PRJNA677053) | algae metagenome | isolation source: Aphanocapsa lilacina HA4352-LM1 and co-occurring heterotrophs from near cave... | place: USA: Maniniholo cave, near Haena, Kauai, HI | collected 2009-07-28
GAGCAGGTGCAAAGGGCAATGGACATGATCAATGACCGCCCGCGAAAAGTGCTTGGTTATCGGACACCACGGGAGGTATTCTTAGCTCAGTCAGGTGCTGTTGCACTTCAAACTTGAATGGGCCCTTCGTTGGCATTTTCCCCAGTCTCGCAAATTTTAAATTGTGCAACAAAGTTTCAAATTATACATTTTTTCACCCTGGCATTGTCAGGGCTTACAGCCCGGTGATTGTCAGGAGAGTTGTCGTGTTTTCTGCACTCAGGCCGCTTGCGCTAATCGTACCTCCCCCTGGGTCGGATGTGGCGAGAGAACTGGTCGCGGGTGATTCCAATCTTCCGATTTGGTGAAGACATCCGCAAGGTGATTTACACGACGAACGCAATCGAATCATTGAACAAGACAATTCGAAAGGTGAGTCGCAACCACCGAGTCATGCCGAATGATGAGTCGGTGATGAAGATGGTGTACTTGGCGATCCAGAACCAGATGCAGAAGTGGACAATGCCGATTCGAGCCTGGCGTCCGGCTCTCAACCGGCTGATGATTGAGTTCGAGGGAAGGCTAAAAGTATGACAAAATCACTTACACAAAATAATTGACAGATCCGGCCGTGTCGCTAATCGCCATCGTTCAGCTCTTCGTTTTGACAGGTCCGCTTCGATTCATGCCGGAACGCCGCTATTGGCCGGATGGGCGGCAGCGGCAGCGAAGCGGTTGGCCGGCCGGGGCAAGCCAAGATTTTCGCGCAGTGTGCGGCCTTCGTACTCGGTGCGAAAAAGTCCCCGGCGCTGCAATTCGGGGATCACCAGGTCCACGAACTCTTCCAGGCCACCGGGCAGATGGGGCGGCATGATGTTGAACCCGTCGGCCGCGTCCTCTAAGAACCACTCTTCGAGCTGATCGGCAATCTGGGCGGGCGTGCCCAGGATGGTGCGGTGACCCCGCGCACCGGCTATCGACTCGTACAGCTGCCGGATGGTCAGATTTTCGCGGCGGGCCAGATCGGTGACGAGCTTCAGGCGGCTCTTGCCGTTGTTGGTGTCGGGCAGATCCGGCAGGAGACCGTCTAGCGGGTAGCCGGACAAATCGACCCCGCCCACCAGCGCCGAGAGCAAAGACAGGCCGATTTGCGGATGGATGAGTTCCTGAAGCTGCTCGTATTTGGCTTTGGCCTCCTGCTCGCTTTTGCCGATGACCGCAAACACCCCGGGCATAATCTTGAGGTGCTCGGGGGTGCGTCCGTACCGGGCAAGCTTACCTTTGACGCTCGCGTAGAACGCCTGGGCTTCGGCAAGTGTCTGCTGGGCGGTAAAGATCACCTCGGCGGTCTGGGCTGCGAGTTGCTGGCCCGCCTCCGAAGAACCGGCCTGGATAATCACTGGATAGCCCTGGGGCGGACGGGCGACGTTGAGCGGACCGCGCACCGAAAAATGCTCGCCTTTGTGGCCAGCAACGTGCAGCTTGCCCGGATCGAAGGAAATTCCCGAGTGTTTGTCGTAGAGGAACGCGTCATCCTCCCAACTGTCCCAAAGTCCGCTCACGACCTCTACGAACTCGCGAGCGCGCTCGTAGCGCAGCGCGTGCTCCATGTGTCTGTCGCGGTTGAAATTTTTGGCCTCCGCTTCGCTCGCCGAGGTGACCAAATTCCAACCGGCGCGGCCACCGCTGAGGTGATCGAGTGAGGCAAATTTGCGGGCGAGGTGGTAGGGCTCGTTGTAGGTGGTCGAGGCAGTGGCCGCCAGACCGATGTGCTCGGTCACCGCCGAAAGGGCCGACAGCAACGTCAGCGGCTCGAAGCCGACGACGTTGCCGGAGCGGCTCAATGCCTCGCTTCCCTCGCCCCGGTCCCAGACGGCCACCCCGTCGGCCAAAAAAATCATGTCGAAATTGCCGCGCTCCGCCGTGCGGGCGAGGTGGCGGTAGTGGCTAAAGTCCAGGCTCCCGTCCGCCCGCGCGTCGGGGTGGCGCCAGGCGGCCACATGGTGCCCGGCGCCCATCAAGAACGCACCCAACCGGAGTTGCTTTTCTGGCTCATCGTCCGTTCCAGGCGAGTGGTAGATTGACGAAAAAACGGCTCAGGCGGCCACCGCGGTGCGCTGCGTATACAGTGAGGAGTCGCCTTTGAGCGCTTCGCTGGACTTGCCCTCGACGCTGCGCGGGATGTCTCCCACAAGCGTGACGCGCTGCACGCGGCGGGCCTGGTTGCCGTAATCGGCAAGCGCGTAGTGCTGGGTGGCGCGGTTGTCCCAAAAGACCACGTCTCCTTCCTGCCACCGCCAGCGCACCGTGTTTTCCGGCCGCGTCACGTAGGACTGCAGCAGTTGAAAAATTTCGACCCCTTCGGTGGGCGAAAGCCCACGGATGTGGCGGACGAAGCCGCCCAACAGCAGCCCGCGCTCGCCGGATTCCGGGTGGACGCGCACGACCGGATGGACAGTTTCGTACACGGTCGAAGAAAAGACCGCCTGGTACTCTTTGACATCCTCAGGCAGGTCGATGCCTGCCGCCGCGTAGTCGAAGGTGTTGCTGTGCACCGCCCACAACTGGTCCGCCAGGCTGCGCAGATGGGCAGGCAGATCCTGATAGGCGGCGATGGTGTTGGCCCAGAGGGTGTCCCCGCCCACCGGCGGAATGGTCAGCGCCCGCAAAATCGAGCCGAGGGGCGGACGATCTACAAAGGTGACGTCCGTGTGCCAGTTGTTCGCACGGCCGGAACTCTGGCCGTAGTCGAGGTCGAGCACCTCCGGATGCCCTGCCAGGGCGGGCACAGTCGGATGGGCCGTGGTCAGTTCACCAAAGCGGCGGGCAAAGGCAATCTGAGCGTCGGCGTCGAGCCGCTGGCCGCGGAAGAAAATTACCTTGTGGCGGATCAATGCCTCGCGGATGCGGACGACAATCTCGTCGCTCAACTGGCCGCCAAGGTCGACGCCGGCAATCTCAGCCCCGATACGCCCGGCGACAGGATGGACAGCAAAGTTATCAGAACCCATAGCCTGTACCTCCGTGAATATCAAACCGTTCACGCACCGCCGCACTCCGAACACCAGCCCGGACCCCGCGCAGCACGCAAGCAAATTTAACGGTTATTTGATCGATTTGCCGTAGAATTTTAGTGAAATTCCTCCGTCCGCGTCAAGGGGTTAACCCAAAGAAAATTTCGCTAATCGCTCAGCAGTGGCGCTGAAAGCCAAGTTGAAGCATGCCTTGTGTGGCGGGGCGCGAGTCTCAGGATCGCCTTAAAATACTTTAAATCTACCGATTTAGTGTACAATAAGCCCATCTCGGAACACGGTGCCAGTATCTGTATTACATTTCTACACAGAATCGGATGTAGTTTGCCATCTGTTTCTGATCGGTCAGGGATTTTGAAACGATGAGGTGGTGAGGTATGAACAAGAGACTGTACCGGCATTATTTGAGCCTGCGCCTTGCCGCTCCGGTGTCGGCTGGGTGCTATGCACTCCAGGCGGCGCTGATGGTGAGCTGCGGTCTTCTGGCGGTCCCTGCCCTGGCCGAACCGGTCGCGCGCGAAGCGCTCTTGACAGGCAACCTCCTCGCCCGCGGCCGACAAGCGTCTGTTGGCGTCAAAGAACTGCTGCAGGAGTCCAAGCACGGGGCGGTCAGTCTTCAGGAACTGCCGCCGTTGTGGAATTGGACCGAACCGAGCGCGCTTGGTCAGGCGGTCCCGCCGACCTCTGTGCCGAAACCGGCCGCTGATCCAGCAACGGAACCGCCTGTCGCCCAGGTGCCCGCGGCTCCTGCGGAGGATGCCCAGGGCGACTTCCTCGATGAAGTGTCAGTGACGGCGACCCGGCGCGCGACCCGCGAGCGCGATACGACCGCTACGACCTACGCAATCAAAAGAGAGGACTTCCAGGCGCAGGGGGCGACCACCGTCACCAGTGCTCTGCAACTGGTGCCCGGCTTCACGGGCTTTTCCGCCCAGGGTGGTGCGGGGGGAAACGGGTTTTTCCTGCGTGGTTTTGACGACCAGCGCTTTCAGCTGTTGCGCGACGGCATCTCCATCCAGCGGCCCGCCAACGGCCGCACCGACATCTCGCGCTTTTCGCTGGAGAATCTGGAGCGCGTCGAAGTGGTCAACGGTGGCGCTACGTTGCGCTACGGGTCCGGCTCGGTCGGGGGGGTGGTCAACCTGATTACCGAGACGCCCAAAGGGCCGCCCAAGATCACGCTCAAGTACGAAACAGGCAGCTACGGCTACAGCCGCTACGTGGCCAAATTTGGCGGTGGCGACGACACCTTCAGTTACAACTTTCTCTACGAAGGGGTAATCGCCTTCAACCAATACCCCTACAGCTTCACCTTGCCCAATTCGGCCCAGTTTTACGGGCCCACGGTCAACGAGAATTCGACCGTGCCCAGCCCCCGGATCACCGCAGCCAACTATCCCAACGGTAAGAACTCCTTTGGTGTGGGTGGTCTTGATGTCGGTGATCCCGCCAACAGCGGCAATATCGATCTGTTCGGCTACCTCAAGCCGGAGGTCGGTCCGCCCATCAAGGTGAGCGGTCTCTACGACGTGGGCACCAACTCCGGCGACACCTACGCCGCCAAACTGGTCTTCAAACCCGATGCGTTCAACAAGCTCACCATGAGCTTGAATCAGCAAAATTACAAAGTGTTCGCGTCCAATCCGGGCAGCGCCTACCGGACGGCATGCTTCGGCGGCGCCTCGGTCGCGGCCAACCCGACACTTGCTTTGAGCAACTTCCTGCCGGTGGACCCCAACGGCAACCAGCTGGCTTGCGACCAGCAGCGCTACGTCGTGCGTACCGCCACCAGCACCCAGGCATTGCCTTACAACTACAACACATCTCTCGACGGCAGCGTCCGTTTTCCGACCGGGCAGGCCTATCCGCTGGCCGAAGTCAACTCCGTGGACAACCTCTTTTTTGCCCAGAGTAATCAGTCCCAGACGGATCTCAGTTTACAGTGGGACTACGACATCACCCCGACGACGTCGCTCAACAGCTATGTAGCCTGGTATCAGTTCGTCTCGCCGCGCTACGTACCGCAGCCGTTTTTATACGACAGCAACATCTACCTGGGCCAGCGAATTCCGGGGCCTCCCGGCGAACGCCTCGCGGTGCTTTCTTTTCAGCCTTTTGTCAACTCGCCCAGGCTCGAACTGCAAAGCGCCCTCACCACCCAACTGTCCCCCGGCCAGACCTTAAGCTTCGGCCTCAACTACGCCGAAGACAGCAGCTACCAGCAGCCGACCCTCGCCGCCTTCTTCTTCAACCGGGCCATCTCCCGCACTTCAGCCTTCATCGTCGACGACATCAGTTTCAGCGACGAGCTGAAGGCGAATCTCGGTTTTCGGTATACCTACAGTACCCAGTTCGGCTCGGTGGGCACCCCGGCCATTGGCCTGCGCTACTCCCCTTCCAGCCTCGTTTCGCTGCGGGCCAACTGGTCGCAGGTCTACAGCGTCCCTGCTCCGACGAATCTATTTACCTTTGCTTCGGGCTTCATCGCTAACCCCGACCTGGGGCCGGAGACCGGCATCACCTACGACATCGGGGCGGACATCACCCCCGCCCCAAATCTGGCCTTCCGGTTGACCTACTACAAAACCACGCTGGACGGCTTCATCAGCACAGCCCAGTTGCGCAACCCCGACGCGACCAATCCGCTCTCGCCCACCTTCGGGTTCAATTTCCTCACCACATGGTTGAACCTCAACAGCCGCTACGCGTCGGGCATCGAGTTTAGCGGCGATTGGAAAGTGAACGACCAGTGGCGCGTGCGGGTGGTCTGGAACAACAGCGACGTCCGCCAGTATGGCCTGACCGACGACATCAGTCAGTCGACTTTCCCTTTCTTCTACCAGTATCAAGATCCGCTTATCCCCTTCAACAACGTGGTGAGCGCACTCACCTACGCCAATCGGGGTCTCAGTGCGACACTTTTGGGCCGCTACAACGGCGGCCAACGCCGTGCCAATGCGACGGACTTCACCCCCGCATTGGCAACCCTCGACCTCAACGTCGAAATCCCGCTCACCCCCATCTTCACGCTGACCGGCAATGTCTACAACCTGACCGACACCCAGTACGAACTGATCCCAGGTGTGCCCGCCCCGGGGACGACGTTTCGCGTCGGCGGCCGATTCGACTTCGGCGTGTGACGGGTATTTTCCACCGCATCCACCCAGCAAGGATTCTTATGTTCCCAAGAGCGTTGCGTGCGACAAACCCGGTCCTGCGGTTATTGGCCGGTGCGCTGGCTATGGTGGCGGCCGCACTGCCGGTCGCTGCGGGCGAAACGGATTTCAAAGGCATCATCGGGCCGACCGACAAGGAGTCGAAGCCCTACTTCCCGCCGCCGGTCCGTCCGAAGCCGAATAGCCCCAACGTGGTCTACATCGTCCTCGACGACGTCGGCTTCGCCGATCTAGGTTGCTACGGCTCAGAAGTCCAGACGCCCAACATCGACAGGCTGGCCGCAGGCGGTCTGCGCTACAACAACTTCCACACCCGGGCCATCTGCTCGCCGACGCGCGCGGCTCTATTGACCGGTCACAACTCCCACTCGGTGGGCCTGCGCACCGTCGCCAACTTTGTCACCGGCTTTCCGAACGCCAGCGGCCGGATTGCACCCACAGCCACGACCCTCGCCGAGATCCTCCGCCCCGCGGGCTACAGCACCTTTGCCGTCGGCAAATGGCACCTGGTGCCGCTCAACGAGACCTCGCCCTCCGGGCCTTACGATCAGTGGCCATTGCAGCGCGGTTTTGAGCGCTATTACGGATTTCTCGACGGCCTGACCGATCAGTACGTCCCGGAACTGGTGCAGGACAACACGTTCATCGACCCGCCCAAACGTCCCGGCTACCACCTCTCCGAAGATCTGGTGGACCGCTCCATCCAGTACGTCCGCAGCCAGATGGTCTCCACTCCGGAGAAACCCTTCTTTCTCTATCTGGCCTTCGGCGCCGCCCACGCCCCCCATCAGGTGGCAAAGCCCTTTATCGACAAGTACCTTCCAGTCTTTGAGAAAGGCTGGGATCGCACCCGCACCGACCGCTCCACCCGCCAGAAACAGTTAGGGATCATTCCAGCTTCGACGACCCTGGTGCCGCCCAACGAGGGGATCAAGCCCTGGGGCAGCCTCAGCAGCGACGAAAAGAAGCTCTTTGTGCGCTTTCAGGCGGCCTTCGCCGGTTTTCTGGAGCATACCGACTTGCAGATTGGCCGCCTCATCCAGTTTCTGGAGCAGACCGGCAAGCTCGACAACACGATCGTGGTCCTCATTTCCGACAACGGCGCAAGCCAGGAAGGGGATTTGGAAGGCTTCGTCAACGAAGTGGCGGGTTACGGCCGCGTGCCGGTGCCGCTGGCCGAAAAGCTCAAAGTCCTCGATGACATCGGTACCGGGCGCACCACCAGCAACTATCCGCTCGGGTGGGCGATGGCGGGCAATACCCCCCTCAAGCTCTACAAGCAGACCGTCCACGGCGGCGGGGTGCGCGACCCGCTCATCGTCCATTGGCCGCGGGGGATCGCCGGGCGGGGGGCGGTTCGATCGCAGTTCGTCGATGTCATCGACATCACCCCCACGGTGCTCGATCTGGCGGACATCGAGGCGCCTAAGACTTACCGGGGCATCGCCCAACAACCGCTCGACGGCGCCAGCATCGCCGCGACGTTTCAAGACGGGCGTGCCCCCAACCCGCGCGACACCCAGTACTTCGAGCAGGGGGGCAACCGCGCCCTCTGGCAGCAAGGTTGGAAGGCCGTCGCCCTGCACAAGCCGGGCACCGATTTCAATCAAGACCGCTGGGAACTTTACAACCTGAACGAGGACTTCTCGGAGAGTACAGATCTGGCCACCCGCTATCCCGAGAAACTCCAGCAGTTGCAGGCGCGCTGGTGGGAGGAGGCGCGCCGCCACGGCGTGCTGCCCCTCGACGGGCGCAATCCGCTGGAAGTGTCCCGAGCCAGGCTCGCAAGCGCCGAGTTACTCTCCAACCGGGCGAAGTACACCTATTACCCCGGCCAGGAGCGCCTGACGCGCGACGTCGCCCCGCTCACAGCCAACCGCTCCCACGCAATCACCGCCTACGTGAACCGCCCCGACCCCAAAGCGGAGGGTGTGCTGTTGGCCTTTGGCGACTTTAACGGCGGGTATGTCTTCTATCTCAAAGACAACAAACTCGTCTTCGACTACAACGCCTTCGGCACCCACACGGTGATCGCTGCAAATGTCGAGGTGCCCGTCGGCAAATCGGCGCTGCGCTACCAGTTCACCCGCAGCGGCGATTTTCGGGGAACGGGCGCGCTGTTTATCGACGGCCGCAAGGTCGCCGAGCAGACTTTCGCTGTGCCCCAGAGTCTATTTGCCGCCTGGGAAGGGCTCGATGTCGGGCGCGACGCACTGTTGCCGGTGAGCGAAGCCTATCAGGGCAAGGGCGAATTCGCCTTCACCCCGGGGGCGCTCGAAAAAGTTGTCTTTGAAGTCGACCAGCCACAGACCGCTGCGGCGGCCAATCCGTAAGCGCATAAGCGAATGCAGGGAAACACATGCAAGGCAGCTTTCGTTTTTCGTCTCACGACTTCGAGGAAAACCATCGTCTGCGCAAGCGTCGGCTGGCCGCGCGGTTATTGCGCTGGTCTCTGGGATTTATATCGTTGTTTTGTTTGTCCGGTTGCAGGGCGCCGGATTCTACGCAACGGGCCGATGCCGGCAATCTCAAGACCAAGGTGGTGCGGATCGGCTACCAGTCCTCGGGCGATCTGACCCAGGCGAAAGGAACGCTCGAAAAGCGCCTCGCACCCCTCAGCGTGTCGGTGCAGTGGTACAAATTTTCTGCGGGGCCGCCGTTGCTCGAAGCGCTCAATGTCGGTGCCCTCGATCTGGGTCCGACTGGAGAAACCCCGCCGATATTCGCCCAGGCGGCGGGTGCTCCGCTGGTGTATGTGGCCAATTACCCGGCACAAAATCGTGAAATTCTGGCCATCGTCGTGCCCAAGGAGTCCCTTATCCGCCGCGTGGCCGACCTCAAGGGCAAAAAAGTGACCTTCGTCGAAGCCTCCGCGGCACAGTTCCTGCTGGTCAAAGCCCTGGAGGAAGCGGGTCTGCAATACCGCGACGTCAAAGCGATCGACTTGCCGCCTGCTGACGCCGGCTCCGCTCTGGCCCGCGGTTCGGTCGATGCCTGGGTGGCCTGGGATCCGTACTTGCTAGTAGCCCAAAAATCCGGGAAATTCCGAGTTTTGAGGGATGCGACGGGCATCCCGACTCCGGGGGCGTACTACCTCGCTTCGCGCGCGTTTGCCGATCAAAATCCCGAGGTGCTCAAGATTGTCCTCGATGAAGTTGCCAAAGTCGGGCAGTGGGGAAATGCAAACCCGCGCGAAGCGGCGCAACTGCTCGCCAAACAGGTGCAGCTCGATATTGGGACGCTGGAGGAGCTTATCAAAAGGCGGCGCTACGGCCTGCGGGCGATCGACAACGAAGTGATCGCAACCCAGCAGCAGATTGCCGACTTATACTATCAACTGGGTCTGCTCCCCAAACGGGTCGACATCCGGCAGGCGACACTCACGCCGGAGCAGTACGCAAAACTAACCCCCGAAGCAATTCTTCGCTAGGTCGCAATAAAGGTTCTGTCGCAAGCAGTGAAAACAGACAGAGTACCCCTGCGATTCGTATCTCCTAAGCCATTAATCCAAACCCCGATATTTTTGCAACAGAACCCTCGGCGAGTGTGGCAACTCTGACCGCATCATCTGGAAAGAACATGAAAAACCTTTTCCATGTAACGGTCAGCGGCGGCGGCCTCCTCTGGACTGCTGCCATTCTGACGCGCGCTCAGATGCAGCAAGACCCCCGAAAATTGGTGGCCTCCTATCGGGCAAGGTCGAACCGGTCGAGGTTCATCACCTTAGTCCATGCCGCCACGAAGGCGTCGACGAAGGTCCGCCCGGCATCGGCGGTCGCGTAGGCTTCGGAGAGCGCACGCAGTTGCGAGTTCGAACCGAAGATGAGGTCGACACGCGTGCCGGCCCACTTCTTCTCGCCGCTCGCCCGCTCGCTCGCCACAAAGGCGTCGGCATCCGGAGACGCTTCCCACTTCATGCTCGTGCTCGTCTTGAGCAGGTTTACGAAGAAGTCGTTGGTCAGCGTCTCCGGGCGTTCGGTGAAGACGCCGAGCTTGGACCCGCCGTAGTTCGCGCCCAGCACGCGCAGGCCGCCCACGAGCACCGTCATCTCAGGCGCGCTCAGCGTAAGCAGGTGCGCACGATCGACCAGCATCTCCTCGGCGGAATAGACCGATTTCTCGCCGACATAGTTGCGGAAGCCGTCGATCTTGGGCTCGAGCGGCGCGAAGGACTCTGCGTCGGTCTGGTCCGGCGAGGCGTCGGTCCGGCCCGGCGTGAACGGCACGGTGATGTCGTGCCCCGCCTGCTTCGCCGCCTGTTCGACCGCGGCGCAACCGCCGAGAACGATCAGGTCAGCGAGCGAGACCTGCTTGCCACCGGTCTGGCCCGCGTTGAAGTCCTGCTGGATCGTCTCGAGCTTCGCGAGCGCCGTCGCCAGCTCCGTCGGCTCATTGACCGCCCAGTCCTTCTGCGGCGCGAGACGGATGCGCGCACCGTTCGCGCCACCGCGCTTGTCCGTGCCGCGGAACGTCGAGGCCGACGCCCAGGCGGTTGTGACCAAGCGCGCGATCGATAGGCCGGCGGCGAGAATTTGCGCCTTGAGCTCGGCAATGTCGGCATCGTCGAGCAGCGGATGATCGCTCGCCGGCACCGGATCTTGCCAGATGCGCGGTTCGGCCGGGACCTCGGGGCCGAGAAGGCGCGCGTAGGGGCCCATGTCGCGATGGGTCAGCTTGTACCACGCCTCGGCGAAGGCATGGGCAAGCTGATCCGGGTTGTCGTAGAAGCGCCGCGAGATCTTCTCATAGGCCGGGTCCGCCCTCATCGCGAGATCGGTCGTCGCCATCATCGGAGCATGCCGCTTGTTCGGATCATGCGCATCGGGAACCGTGTTCGCCGCTTCCGGATTCTTTGGCGTCCACTGGTGCGCACCCGCCGGGCTCTTCGTCAGTTCCCACTCATATTCGAACAGGTTCTCGAAATAGCCACCATCCCACTGAATCGGGTTCTTGGTCCATGCGCCCTCAAGGCCGCTGGTGATGGTGTGCACGCCGCGCCCGCTGCCGAAGCTGTTGTCCCAGCCCAGCCCCTGACGCTCGATGCTCGCGCCCTCAGGCTCAGCACCAACATACTGCGACGGATCGGCGGCGCCATGGCACTTGCCGAAGGTGTGGCCGCCGGCTATCAGCGCGACGGTTTCCTCATCGTTCATTGCCATGCGGCCGAAGGTCTCGCGGATGTCGTGCGCGGCGGCCAGCGGGTCCGGCTTGCCGTTCGGGCCTTCGGGGTTGACGTAGATCAGGCCCATCTGCACCGCGGCCAGCGGGTGGGCGAGATCGCGGTCGCTGCTGTAGCGCTCATCGCCCAGCCACTCGCGCTCGGGGCCCCAGAAGATGTCGTTCTCGGGCTCCCAAATGTCGACGCGTCCGCCGGCAAAGCCCGCCGTCTTGAAGCCCATCGACTCCAGCGCGCAATTGCCAGCCAGGATCAGCAGGTCGCCCCAGGAGAGCTTTCGCCCATATTGCTCCTTGATCGGCCAGAGCAGCAGGCGCGCCTTGTCCAGGTTGGCGTTGTCGGGCCAGCTGTTGAGCGGCGCGAAGCGCTGCGTGCCGGCGCCCGCGCCGCCGCGACCATCGCCGATGCGGTAGGTGCCGGCGGCGTGCCAGGCCATGCGAATGAACAGCGGGCCGTAATGGCCGTAGTCGGCCGGCCACCAGTCCTGCGACTCCGTCATCAGCGCGAAGATGTCCTGCTTCACCGCCGCGAGGTCGAGACTCTCGAACTCCGCCGCATAATTAAACCCTTCGCCCATCGGATTGCCGGCGGGCGGATTCTGGTGAAGGACCGAGAGATCCAGATGGTTCGGCCACCACAGCCGGTTCGTCATCTCGAACAGAACGGCACGGCCCTCGACCTTGCCACCGCCCATCGGGCACTTCGCTTCAACGTCCATGGGTACCTCAGAGGATGGGGTTCTGATTCATATTAAATTGGCCACCTTAATGTGGCCATGATGGCGTGGCGATGACGCGCCGTCCGGCTCCGTTGCAAAAATAATTCGTGCTGCAGTTCCTCTCAAGATATTTGCCTGTTAAGGCTGCCAGTCCGAATAGGCACTCGACGAATTCTATCTGGGAGCGAACTGCTCCCTTTTCTACATCTCCAAGCACACCGATTTTGCGACAAAGCCGTAATAAATACAGGGCAGGCATTGCGCCTGCCCTGCCTCTTGTTGTGTTGGTTGGGAGAAAGACAGCAGATTCCTGGTCAATGTATACCGAAGCTTTGTCCCCTGAATGATCCACAGGTCATCATTAAAATTACTGTAAACTGACCAAGAAACCGTATTTTTCGTGTATCCAGTATTGCACGGCCGTCCTGAAGGCACAAGGGGGTTCGCGTACACCTGCCGGTAGCTGGGTAAACTATGGATCCGAAGCGGATACACCCAACGGAGAAATATGCGGCGGGTATTTTCGGTGAGCGTGTTTTTGTGCCGTGAGTACCGTCTACTGCTCATTCGCCACAAGCGCCTGGGTTCCTGGTTGCCGGTGGGCGGCGAGGTGAATCCGGGTGAGACCCCCCTGGAGGCGGCCCTCCGCGAGGTGCGCGAGGAAACTGGTATAGAAGCGCTGTTTGTGCGTCTTGGGGACGACAACGACATCGACGGCGCGCCGCCGGGTTTGCTCGGTTACGAAGAGCACCACGCCGGCAGCAAGGGCGTGCACCTCAATTTTGCATTTGTCGCCTTTTTGCACGACGGGGCGACCATCCGGCCCAACCACGAGTTTGACGAGTTTCGCTGGGTGAATCTCGACGAGCTTGTTGGGTTGCGCGACGGGAATCACACGCCGCTCAACGTCGCCCAGCTGGGATTTAAGGCCCTCCGGCGGGTGCGCGCCCTTGGGTTGCGCTGAAATTGCTGCACCGCGCCGCATAATGTGGGAAGCATGCCTTCGGCCTTTCGATGCGTCTTTACTTGCTGCCACTCGTTTTGAGCTTGCTGGTCGGGATCGGCCCCGGTGCTTTTGCCCAACCCGCCATCACAGCTGGCGAATTTATCCAGCGCGGCATCGAGCGCGCCAGTCGCAACGACATACGCGGCATGAACGAAAATTTTGAACAGGCCCTGCGCCAGGAGCCCAAAGCCTATCAGGTCTATGTCCAGCGCGGTTACGCCCGCTCGATGGTCAAAGATTACAAAGGGGCCGTCGAGGATCAAACCACGGCGTTGCGCCTCAAGCCGGACAGCGCCGAAGCGTACACCAACCGGGGCACCTCCCGCTATCGCCTGGGCGATCGCAAGGGCGCGCGCGCCGACTGGCAAAAGGCGCTCGAAATCTTCCGCCAGAAAGGGGCGGACGAGCAGGCCGAGCAGGTTGCAGCCGTGCTTAGACAGTACAAGTAACGGCACACTTCAAGGTGCCGATCGCCAGGTGCCGTGGAAGCTGTGGGGAATCACCTCCGGTAGGGCGAGGCGACAGACCGGCGGGGCATCGAGGGCGTCCGCATCGAAGATCCACAGTTCGCTGCGGTGGAGCCCCGCGTCGTAGATGACGCTCAATACCCAGCCGCGCCCCGGTTCGTCGGCGTCCGCTGCAAATAGCGGCTCAGACGGATAGCGCCCGTCGCCCAACTGGGTTTCCACCGCCTGGCCGCTGTCGCAATCGAATCTGGCCAGCACCTGGAAGAAGTCGCTGCCCACCTGAGAACCGACACGGTGCAAGCCCAGATAAATGTGCCGGCTTTGCAGGCCGACACTGCGCGGGTCGACGGTCGGAAATTCGCAGGGCCGTTCCAGCAGTGGTTCAAATCCTCGTACTCTGCCCGTTGCCGCATCCAGGCGAAGCTGCCACAACTGCGAGAGCGAAGCGGTCTGGGTCCGGCCGCCGGCAAATTCTTGCAGATAGCGATTGGTGGCAAAATCTGCGTACCGGCACAATGCGATCACCAGTTCACCCCCGGCCTCGTGGCCGTTGGCAAAGTGCCACTGGAACCAGGCGGGCGCTTCGGCGCGGCCGACCAACTGGAGTGTCTCGCGGTCGACGATATAGATGGCGGTGCCCTTGTCGGGGCGCCAGGCCATCGCCTCGCTGAAACTGGCAAGACCCAACAGCACCGGCAGCGGGTTGATGCGCACCGGCGGCACGCAAAAGACCAGATAGCGGCCCGCGAGCACAAAATCGTGCACCAGCGGGACGCCCTCCAGGGCGATTTTGCCTTTCTGGATCACCCGGCCGGTGGCGTCGCTGCGGTAGAGGTGCAGCACGGCGGCAGGCCCGATGCCGACGCCGAAGTTGTAGATTTCGCCCGTGCGCGGGTCACGCTTGGGGTGGGCGGAGTAGCTGCCGCCCGGGCTGAGGCCGCCCAGCGCATCGAGTCCGCGCGTCTGGAGCGTGTGCAGGTCGAGGGCGTGGGGAAGCCCCCCTTCCCAGAGGGCGAGCAGGCGATCCGGCAGGGCCAGGACGCTGGTGTTGGCGGCGTTTTTGACCGGCTTGCCCCAGCGCTCCCAGATCGCTCCAGGGGCACTCATGCCGTAGTTGGGGTATAGATAACGGCCCGCGCGCTCCTCGGCCTGCAGGCCCGCGGTCTGCACGTAGCGATAGACGCCCTGCGCTTCGCCCCCGCCAAAGTGCACCGCCAGGATGGCGCCGTCGCCGTCGAACCAATGGCCGGCCCGCACACCGCCGCGCTCCAGCCGCCCCGGCCCGTTGCGGTAGAGCGAGCCGCGCAAGCCCGCGGGCAAGCTCCCTTCGAGCACCGCCAGCGGTGCGAGGGCAAATTCGCGGCCGGGTTGGGCGATTGACCCCGCCCAAGCCGGGTTGGTGCGCTCTTTGACTTCCATGCCTGCTCTCTGTGCCGCCTGCCTTCCACCCTAGCCTCCGAAGCCTGGGTTAGCCTGGATGCGATGGAAAATGCCCGCGTCAAACCCGCCGTCGTCAGTGCCGTCAGGCCCGGATCAATCGCCGCAGAACTCGGCTTCGAGCCGGGGGATCGGCTGGTGAGCATCAACGGTACCGCTCCGCGCGACTTGATTGACTACCAGTTTTTGTGCGCCGAGGAGAATCTTGCCCTCACCGTCGTTGACCGCGAAGGGCACAGCCATAGCCTCGAAGTCGAAAAAGAGCTCGACGAAGATCTAGGTCTTGAATTTGCAACGGCATTGTTTGACAACCTCATCCAGTGCAACAACGGCTGCGCCTTTTGCTTTATCGACCAGCAGCCCGACTTCATGCGCGACACGCTGCGCCTCAAAGACGACGATTATCGGTTGAGTTTTTTGTACGGCTCGTACCTGACCCTTACCAATTTGCCCCCCGCCGAGTGGGAGCGCATCGCCCGGCTGCGGCTGTCGCCTTTGTTCGTCTCGGTGCACGCCACTGAGCCGGACCTGCGCACCCGCCTGCTCAAAAACCCGCGCGCCGGATTCATCCTGGAGCAACTCGCCTGGTTCAAGACCCACGGGTTGCAACTGCACGCCCAGGTGGTACTCTGCCCGGGGCTTAACGACGGGGAGCACCTGGAGCGCACCCTCACCGACCTGGCCCGCTTCCACGATCCCGAATCGTCGACGGTGCTCTCCGCCGCCGTGGTGCCGGTCGGGCTGACCCGCTTCCGGCCGGAGGGCGACGAACTCACCGCGGTCACCCCGGAGGTGGCCCGCCGGATTATCCGTCAGGTGCACCGATTGCAAAAAGACTTCCGTCGCCGCCTCGGCAGCCGCTTCGCGTGGCTCGCCGACGAGTGGTACTTGCTGGCCGCAGAGAAGCTCCCGGGCCGCGGCCACTACGAAGGCTATCCGCAACTGGGCAACGGCGTGGGGTCGCTCAGGCGCTTTCTAGACGAATTCGGCCGCCTCGAACGCCGCTTGCCTGCATCGATCACCCCCGCCCGCCGCTATAGCTGGGTGGTGGGTACGGCCGTGGCCGACTGTTTTGCACCCGTTGCAGAACGCCTCAACCGCATCGACGGCCTGAAACTGACGGTGCACGCCCTGCCGAGCACCTTTTGGGGCCGGCAGGTCACCGTTACCGGCCTGCTGACCGGTGGCGATCTGCTCGCCGGCCTGGCACATAAAGATCTGGGCGACGCGCTGATATTACCCGGCTTGATGCTCAAGGACGGCCGGGTGTTTCTCGATGATCTGAGCGTGGAGGAACTGGCCGCTCGCCTCGGTTTTGCGGTCCGGGTGGTGGCGGGCGGGGCCGGGGCGCTGGTCGATGCGCTTACTCGGCCGCCTGGTGCATCCGATTTTGAATCCTGACCACCGTCAGTGTCTGTACATCGTTGCGGCCCCGGCTTGCCCTGTCAATGTTCAGCACTGCGTAGGTATCTTTCGCATCCGTGGTAAAAGTAGCGCCGACCGTGAGCGGTACAACCTGCCTGAGCGTGCCGATCAAACGCTGGCGGGCGTCTACAATCACGTATTCCATCAGTCCCTCTTTGTTGTTAAAGGATGTTTACCCGATCCGCAAAAACTTGCAGGACGGCCGGTTTTGCATTCCCAATCGTTATAGCACCGTCGCAGACGCGGCCCTTGATTGTTTGCAAAATGTTTCAGTTTGAACGGATTGCTCGCGGGACCATTCCCAGACTGGCTTTAAAAATTATCATTATTCATCTTGTAAGCTGCGCACCAGCCAACGCCCGAAGGCGACGGGAGCGTCATCCATGGGCAGGTGGCGGCAGGGCAACAACGTCAGCCGCGCAGCGGGCAATCGGCGCCGGAGCGCTTCGAGGGCGAGGGGGGGAGCGATCGGGTCCCACAGCCCGCCCACGATCGCCGTGGGCAGGGTCAGTTGCCGCCAGTCGGGCGTTGGCCAGGTTTTGAGCGACTGCCAGGTGCGGCGGATGCTCGCGGGGGCGGTGCGATTGGCGGTGGCCAGCCGCGGGTAGGATGCCAGCCAGGGATTGAGCCAGTCGCGCTGCCGGTAAAGTGCTTCGAGGGGCGCTTCGACGAACCAGTCGTAGAAGTGACGGGTGAGGGGCGGAATGTCCACGGCCGGGCAGACGAGCAGCAACCGCACGAGCGGTGCGATGCGGCGCAGTGCCAGTTCGATGGCGACATTGGCTCCCAGGGAATGGCCGAGTAGAGCCGTCGGCTGGTAACGCTCCACGGCCCCGATCAGGTGCTCGGCGCAGGCTGCCACCGAACAGTCGGCCTGCGGGCGGGCCTGCGGGCCGTAGCCCGGCAAATCGACGGCGACAGCCCGCCAGCCGCATTTTTCGAGCGATTCGGCCCAGGGCCGCCAGTTGGCCGCACAGTCCGCCGTCCCGTGGATGATCATCACCGTGCGCATACCGCGTCGCTCCCGACTCACTTTCTTTTTTCGCACCTGCGCCTGCGATTGAGGCAGTACATTGAGTAGTACTCTCACTTCGGCCGTTCCCCATGTCCGCGCGAGCGCTTCTAGCTTGTCTTCTCGGCGCCCTGCTGCTGTCCGGTTGCGTTTCCTACCGCCTGGGGATCAGCTTTAACTGGTTGGGTGGAGGCACCGTCGAGCAGATTCTTGCGGTCGATCGCAATCTGGTCGAGGCGGGTGGCGAACAGCTCGACACCCTGGTCGCAGGTCTGGAGCGCCGCACGGCGGAATTGGGGGGCACCAGCGAGCGCACGGTGGAGCGTCTGCGCCTGCGCATTCCCTTCGAGGACGGCGCCGATCTGGAAAGCAAGCTCAACCGTTTTCTCGGTCGTCCCCTCGAAACCGCCGCCCGCCCCACCGCCCAGGCGGCGCCGGCCGTTTTGAGCGGCACCGCGCCCTTGCCTGCGGTGCTTGCCAAAGACCCGCCGGCCTCCTCCACCCCCGGCCCGCTGCAACTGGTGCAGCGCGATCGCTGGTTGTGGAGCGAGTACGATGTGAGCGCCGATCTCGATTTGCGCTCTCCCTTCGGTACGGTGCGGGTGGGCAACTGGATCTCGGGGCTTATCCAACTAGAATTTGCCCTCACCACGCCCCTACCGGCCTTTCGCTCCAACAGCGACGAGCAGCAGGGCCAGACACTCCTTTGGCGTATCCGGACGGGAGAGATCAACCATCTGGAGGCAAGTTTCATCGTTCCCAACCTGCCGCTCGTCGGCCTGATTTGCCTGGGTGTCCTTGCCCTCGCGGTCCTCGCCTGGCAGCAGCGCAAATTCTTTTCAGCGCGCTAATGTTGGTTGAATTTGATGCGTTGGGAGGCGAACAGGCACATGCGCAGCAGGACCAGCCCTTCGCGAAAATGGGCGATGTTTGACTGGCCGTAGGTGCGCGGCTGGTAGCGGATGGGTACTTCGACAATGTGCAAGTTGAGCTTGGCGGCTCCGAAAAGCAAATCAAAGTCGCCGAACGGGTCGAAGTCGCCGAAGTAGGCGCGCCCGGCGGCGATTTTTTCGTAGTCCTCGCGCCAAAGGACCTTTGTGCCGCAGAGGGTGTCTTTGAGGGGTTGATCGAGCAGGAAGCTGAAGACAACTCCAAAAAATTTGTTGGCCAGGGTATTAAGCCAGGGCATCGCCTCGCGCGAGCGCGGATAAATCAGGCGCGAACCGTTGATAAATTCGCCCCGACCGCTCGCAATCACCGCGTAGAACTTGGGCAGATCCTCCGGAGGTACGGTCAGATCCGCGTCCAGAATCATCAAAATATCGCCTTTGGCCTGCTCGAAGGCGAGGCGCACCGCGTCGCCCTTGCCCTTGCCTTTTTGTTTGAACACGCGAATATCGAGGCGCTCGCCGTACTCGCGGGCCACTTCGCCAATCACCTGCCAGGTGTCGTCCTGGGAGTTGCCCTCGACGAAGAGCAGTTCTGTGTGGCTGCCCAGGGCGGGCAGGCGTTCCACCGCCGCACGGATATTGCCGGCTTCGTTGCGCGCAGGCACGATCACCGAGCAGGTGGGCAGGGCGGCAGGCTGCGGCCCAAAATCGGGCCGGGTGACCAGGTACTGGGTGAGGCACAGATGCTCGATCAGGGGCAGCCGGGCGGCGTAGCGGTTGAGCCAGTCGGCCACCAGCGGCACCCGGCGCGGCAGGAGCATGCGGCGTCCCTGCTTGACGACGGTGTAGCCGGTGATGGCGAACAGATTGCGCACGTCGGTGTCCGAAAGCCAGTTCTGGGCGGGCTGGGGCATGCGTTCTCCTAGGCGTTCTCCCAGGCGCAGCAGCGGTTCCCACAGGTAATTGTGAAAAACCGCCACGACGCGGGTGCGGCGGTGGCAGCACGGTCCGAGCCCTTCCAAGACGCTCTGGATGTCGGCCAGATGGCCCAGCACCCCGACCAGCAGGATGTAATCGAACGTCCGGCCCTCTAGATCCAGTTGCTCGGCGTCCTGGCAGAGAAATTGCAATTCGGGGTGCTGCTCGCGGGCGAGGGCCACCATTGAGGGGCTGAAATCTACCCCCAATCCCACCGCAGGCTCAAGACTTGCGAGCAAATCGCCGTTGCCCGAGCCGATTTGCAGCACGCGGCTGTGGGTGGGGATCAAAAACCGGCACAGCGCCTCGATGTCCGCGTAGTAATAGCGGTTGCGCCGCCGCCAGCGCTGCTGGCTGTAGGCCACCGCTTCGAAGTGCTTCTGGATTTCTTCTTTGAAGGCGTAGGCCGGCGGGTTCGGCGGGACAGGCGAGGGGAGATTGGGCATGGGCACACGGCAACGGTATTTCCACATTGTTGCAACAGGATGGCCCCGCCGCGAAGCCCCCGCCCTTGCGATAATCGTGACTGGTCTTTTGGTGGAATCAGGTTCGATGGCATTGAAGATATTGGTGGTCGGCAATGGCGGTCGGGAGCACTGCCTGGCCTGGGCGCTCGCCCGCTCCGAGGGGGTGGGCCGGATCTGGGTCGCCCCGGGTAACGGCGGCACCGCGACCGAACCCAAGTGCGCCAATCTGGCCGTCTCGCCGCTCGATTTTGCGGCCCTCGCGGATTTTGCCCGCTCCGAGCGCATTGATCTCACCGTGGTCGGCCCTGAGGCGCCCCTGGCCGCAGGCATCGTCGATCACTTCCAGGCCGAGGGACTGGTTATCTTCGGCCCCACGCGCGAAGGGGCGCAACTCGAAGGGAGCAAAGCCTGGGCCAAAAACTTGATGTCCGAAGCCGGGGTACCCACCGCCGCCGCCAGAAGTTTCACTGACATCAATGCGGCCCGCGCCTACGTGCGCGAACGGGGTGCGCCTCTGGTAGTCAAAGCCGACGGCCTTGCCGCCGGTAAAGGGGTGACCGTGGCGATGGAGACGGCCGAGGCCCTGGCTGCCCTCGACGCCTTGCCGCGTTTCGGGGCGGCGGGGGCGACCGTTGTTATCGAAGAATTTATGGCCGGGGAGGAAGCTTCGGTACTCGCCTTCACCGACGGCAAGACCATCCGGGCGATGGTGCCCGCCCAGGATCACAAGCGCGTAGGCGAGGGCGACACCGGCCCCAACACCGGCGGCATGGGCGCCTACGCCCCCGCCCCACTCGTGGACGCCGCTTTGATGCGGCAAATCGAGGAGCGCGTTCTTGCTCCTACCCTCACCGCTTTGCAAAAGCGGGGAATCGACTACCGGGGCGTGCTGTATGCCGGATTGATGATTGGTCCCGACGGCACGGTACGGGTAGTCGAATTCAATTGCCGCCTAGGTGATCCCGAGACCCAGGTGGTTCTGCCGCTGCTGAAGGCTCCTTTGGGAGAAGTGCTCCTGGCCACTGTCCAGGGCCGCCTCGATCGGATGGATTTGCAATGGAAACCGGGTGCTGCCGCCTGCGTGGTACTCGCGGCGGGTGGTTATCCGGGTGAATACCATCAGGGTGATGTGATTACGGGCCTGGAGGCGGCCCATGCTCGGGGCGGCCTCGTCTTCCACAGCGGCACCCGCCGGGAGGAAGACCGGCTCCTAAGCGCCGGGGGCCGCGTCCTGGCAGTAACCGCCCTGGGCGATGCCCTAGAAAGCGCCATCGCCAACGCTTACCAAGCTGTCAATTGCATTGCGTTAAAAGGTGTTTATTATCGCCGTGATATCGGTTGGCGGGCTTTGCCTCTACGCCAGTAAATTTAGAGCTGATGGGTAAAGTCCAGAAGTGTTGAATGTCAAGAAATGAGGGTGCAAAACAGAAGTGTTGAATCACTGATTCAACACTTCTGGCATTTAAGGGGTGACAAACATCCTTCAAATTCGTGCCCAGAGCATGTTTGACCGATGTGGGATCGCTCAAGTTGTGCTTGCTTTTTGACTAAATTCGCAATAGACAAAGCCTGAAAGCCGGATTTCTCCGTTCCCCAGATTCGCGACGAGGGTCGAAAACGACTCTCAGTCAAGCGGATGTCAGAAGCGCAAATCCCCTTCAGGCAAGCCTTTGGTCATACTCTGTCACCCCTTGAAGTACTGAAATAGACGTCAAGTCTACTTCAGAGGTGCGGATTGCTTGCGGGTTCCCCCGCACTGTTTGTCCAGATGTCGTCCGGCAACGACCGGTCGCGGTAGCAGATGCGATCATGGTCAGGACAGGTGATCGTGTCGATCGGAGCGCGTGTACCGACAACAAAGCATCGGGTGACCGACCTGCTACGATTTTCAAGGTAGTGGCCGATCGGCACCCCGGCGCGGAATGTCGCAGCGTCGCCCGCTCGCAGCAGTTTCTCCTCGACTCCTTCGATGAGCGTAATCTCGCCTTCAAGGACAAAGACCATTTCATCCTCAACGCTGTGCCAATGCTTGATCGACGAGCGGGAGCCTGGCTGCAGCTCCTCGATAAGAGCACCAAACTGGTTGAGTCCACCGGCTTCACTGATCCAGAGCGTGCGGTCAGGTTGTGCAGATCCCTTGGAGAAGTTCTCTTCGACGACAAATTGATCTGGGGTGATGACGGGCATGCTTGGTTCTCCAACACATTTAACGCTCGATACTCACAGGCAATCTTCCACTCCAGGGCCGGCCTGACGCCAGGGCGGCGGCGGCTGTTACCTGACTTGCCTTGGAGTCGTCGTAGGCACAAATAAGCGTCGGCAGTTGCCGCACAGCCGCGAGGGCGTAGGGGCTGCCGAAGGAAATGAATACGACGCGCGGATTGATGGCCCGGAGTTCTTCGAGAGCCTTCAGGTGCGCACCGCTCAGATCGGCGCTGTTGTCGCCCACAAAGACTTTCAAGTAAGCGGCCACCACCAGCACGTCGCAGCCGCGCGCTAGAGTACGGGCAGATTCCAGTTCGGCGGGGGTGGGCGCGAGCGACAGGCGCAGGTGCTCGAAGGAGCGCAACCGCCTGAGGGCAGGAACAAATTCATCGCTGTCGCGGCCGAAGGCTCCCGCACCTTCAAAGTTGGTGAGACTCACCACCCCCAACCGGCGCTCGGGAGCAAGCGGCAACAGAGAAGCGCGATCTTGCACCAGGGTGAGGGCGCGGCGGGCGATGCGCTCGGCCGCTTGCTGGTGCTTGGGGTTTCCCAGGATGGCCAGACCCGCCAGATCGACCTGTGAAGAGCGATCGAGGCCCGCCCAGGCTTTGGCTTCAAGAATGCGCCGCACCGAGCGGTCGAGGCGCTCAGCGCTCAGGCGCCCCGCACTCAGCGCCATCTTGATCGCCTTCGTACCAATCTCCACCCCCACCAGCGGCGAATGTTCGCCCTTCGCATTCAGGCCGGTCGGGATGACCAGCACATCGCAGCCCGCTTCGAGGGCGAGCAGTTGGGCGCGGGCGTAGTCGCCTTTGGCGTATTCGATAATTGCCCCCATCCCGAGCGAATCGGTGTAGACCAGGCCGCCAAAGCCCAACTGCCGCCGCAAAAACCCCTCGATCACCCGGGGCGAACAGGTGGCGGGAACCGGCTCGGAGTCGATGGCCTGCACCCACAGGTGGGCTGCCATGACGCCGTGGGGAGCGCGGCCGGACAGCACGCTGCGAAAGGGCTTCAGTTCGACTTGTTCTAGAGCGGCCAGACTGCCCGGCAGGGCCGCCAGTTCGCGGTGGGTGTCGGCGCTGACGTTGCCGTGGCCGGGAAAGTGCTTGGCGGTGGCCATTGCCCCCTGCGATTCGAGCCCGGCGATGTAGGCCGCTGCCAGGCGGCTGACCAGTTCGGGCGACTGGCCGAAGGAGCGCACGTTGATGATCGGGTTGCGCGGGTTGTTGTTGACATCGAGTACCGGGGCAAAGACAACGTGCACCCCGAGGGCGCGCGCCTCGCGGGCGGTGATCTCCCCCGCTGCGCGCGCCAGATCCGTATCCCCCGCCGCTCCTAGGGCCATGGCGATGGGCAGATCCGTCGCCCCGTCGATGTAAGCACCCACCCCGCGCTCAAAATCGGCGCTCACCAACAGCGGCACAGTACTCGCCGCCTGCAGGGCGTTGAGTTGCTCCGCCAGGGCGCGCGCCCCGGTGCGGTAGATGATCAATCCCCCCACCCCAAAGCGTTCGACTAGAACGCGCCCCTCCTCGGGCGATTCGAGCATCGGCATCATGACTTGGCCGATTTTCGCTTCGAGGCTCAGGCCCGCCAGGGTGCGCTCCACCCAGTGGCGGTGCTCGCGGGCCAGCACCGCAGCAGGCTGCAGCAGCGACCACAGCCCGCCCAGCGCGAACAGAGAAAACAACCGGCGGGAAATCATCGCCCTATTCTAAGGGGCGGGGGCCGCTACAGCGGCACGATCGAGCGCTGGCACTCCGGGCAGACCGCGTGGATGGTCAGCTGGCAGTCGAGCAGCTTGAAGCCGCGCTCGGTGGCCGCCTTCGAACCGATGGTGAGAATCGGGTTGCTTTTAAATTCGATGGTGCGGTAGCACTTGACGCAGACCAGATGGTGATGGTGGTGTGGGTAGGGTTGGTTGAGTTCGTAGTGCTTGTGGCCTTCGGCCAGTTCAAGCTCGCGCAGGATGCCCATGCGCGCCATCAGCTTCAACGTGCGGTAAACCGTCGAAAGACTGATGCCACTCGATGTCTCCAGCCGCGCGTGCAGCTCCTCGGCATTGAGGTGATTGCCCGCCGGCAGCTCCTGGAACACCTTCAAGATCGTCTCGCGCTGGGGAGTCATCCGCCAGCCCTTCGAATTGAGTTCCGCTTTGAGGGCCGCCGATGTGTATTGAGTAGAGTTGACCATGGGCCGTTCTCAAAAAGCTTTGCTTGTTGACAATATACACGAGCAGCACCGGGAATGGGCAGCCCCGACCGGTGGAGATCTAAATAAATGTGATCCACCCTCTACAATCTGTTACAAAAAGGTGGCGCCGCGCAGCGACTGGTTTTGCAGGCGCATCTGGCGCAAGCCCTCGGCCAGTTTCTCAAAAGCGTCGGCCTCCTCACCGGTAGATTTTCCCGCTTCGATCCAGTCGCGCACATCGAGTTCGAAGCGCGCCAGGTCGTAGTGGCGGTCGAGCACGAGCAAAAAGCGACCCACCTCGACTTTGTGCAGGAAAACTCCCGGCCAGCTCAGCAGCGGGGCAATCTCCCCCACCCACACCAGCGCCGTCTCCGGAGCCAGCAGGTGCACCTCGACACCGTCGGGTACCGGGGTGAACTGGGTGCCCTCCACCAGCTTGACGATCGCCGTCGCCATGTCGGAGTCGATCTCGCGCAGGCGAGTAACCACATCCTCGGGTAAGACCAGATAATAAGATTTCGAGGGACGTCCAAACTTTTTTGGTCGCCCGGTCTTGCCCTTTTTCTTCTCCCCCGTGGCCTTCGGCATGATAGCTATGTAGGATTCCGCGATATTTTGACTTTTGCTATGTAAAATACACTCAAAACCGACTTTCACGGAATAAATTATAACAACCGGTCCGGGCACGGACCAGCGGGGCGCAATGTCAGTAGGTTACGGGGCATACGGTGGGAGCGAAGTAGGAGATGTTACAGGGACTCAGCTTTTTAGGCCGGCAGGTGATTGTCCTCTACGAGTGCTACTGGGGACAACTCGGCCGCATCCGCGCCCTCGATCGCTCCGGGCTGTGGATTATTGAACTGGACGAAGGGGACGAGTACGGCCCGGTGGTGCTCGCCCTCGAATCGCAGGCGTTTCGTCTGGCCACCTGACACTTGGCCGGCTCTAGCTGCCCCCGGCGTTCTGGCGCCGGTCGACCTGGTTGGGGAAGCCTGCCGCTTTCATGTTTTCGAGTTTAAAGGGCGGCTTGGCCGTCTCGGGCAGGTAGACATCGAGTTCGATCGCACTGGTCCCCGCCGCAACCTCAGCCAGGGAACCTACCCGCCGCCGGGTAATGGCAAGGGTGCCGTTGGCATCGGTGATCTTGCCGAAAACATCGACATTTTTGGCCGGTTTCTCGGCAGGATTGACCGCCGTTCCCCGAAGGCGGTAGCAGCGCGTCGGCACGTTGACCGAGTCGTTGAGGCTGATGCTCGCTCCCCCTTTACTGCCGGGGGGGCAGTCGACGACGGCGAGATCTTTGAGGGCGATTTCGATTTTGCTCGCTTCGCCGCAGCCGGCCAGGAGCAAAACGGTGCACAACAGTCCACATCTGACCCAGCGCATGGTATCTCCTGCGAATATCCACCCCCGATGATAGTAAACCCCTGGAGATTTAGCGTCCGCAGGTTGTAGTCTGGGCAGTATCTCGCAAAATGTGCGGCATGCGGATTCTCGGTCTCGATCCGGGCGTGGCGATCGTCGGTTACGGAGTGCTCGACTTTTTTGACAGTGCTCCGCCAGTGGTGTGCGACTACGGCATCGTGCAGACCTCGGCAAAAACCGCCTTCGAAGCAAGACTTGCGGCCATCTACGAGGACATCAACAGTTTATTTTCTGCCCACACGCCCGACCTGGTTGCTATCGAAAAACTCTTCTTCTACAAGATGGGCAACACGATCTCGGTGGCCCAGGCGCGGGGAGTGGTGCTCCTGTGCGCCGCCCAGCACGGGGTGCCCTATGTCGAATTCAGTCCGCCCCAGGTCAAACTCGCCCTCACCGGCGACGGCCGTGCCGACAAACGCGCCATCCAAGAGGCCGTGCAGCGCGAGTTGGGGCTGATTGCCGTGCCCAAACCCGACGACGCCGCCGACGCCCTGGCCATTGCCCTCAACGGCTGGTTCCACCGCCTGCCCCCCGCCGCCCGAGAAGCCGTTCCCGCCTACAGCGTCGGTTAAGAGCGCTGGGCTGCGTAGCGAAGGCGCAGGGCTACCCTCGGCGCTCTAGAGCGCCAAGGAGGATATGGCCCCGGCGGCGTCCGGCTCGCCCACGCCCTTCAGTTCAAAAATCCGGGCGATCACCTCGGCCACCACCCGGTCGGGTGTGGACGCCCCAGCAGTCACCCCGACGGTCACCGCCCCGGCCGGAAGCCAGTTTTTGGTGCGCACCAGCGATTTGCTGTGCAAGTCGCGGTGCTCGATAAATTGCGCCGAGACCAGACGGTCAGCCCCGTCGATGTGAAAGGAAGGCAAACCCCGCTCGACGGCAATCTCCTGCAGGTGGGTGGTGTTGGAGGAGTTGTAGCCGCCGATGACGACCAGCAGATCCAGCGGCTCCTCGACGAGCTTGAACATGGCGTCCTGGCGCTCCTGGGTAGCGTCGCAGATCGTGTCGTGGCTCATGAAGTGGTCGGCCAGGTTCGCAGGGCCGTAGCGGCGCATCATCGTGCGCTCGAACAACTTGCCGATGCGCTCGGTCTCGCCCTTGAGCATCGTGGTCTGGTTGGCAATGCCGACGCGCACCAGGTCGCGGTCGGGGTCGAAGCCCTCGCAAGCCGCCGGGCCGAAGTGGGCCAAAAACGCCCGGCGATCGCCGCCGTCGAGGATGTAGTCGCACACCTGCTGGGCCTCTTCCAGGTTGAGCACCACCAGATAGCGGCGGGCCCGCGAAGCGGTCGCCACCGTCTCCTCGTGCTGGTACTTGCCGTGAATGATTGAGGTGAATTCAGCCCGGTCGTACTTGCCCACCCGGTTCCAAACCGCCGAGACCCAGGGGCAGGTGGTATCGACGATGACGCAGTTTTTCGCATCGAGAATCTGCATCTCCTGGGTGGAAGCGCCGAAGGCGGGCAAGATCACCACGTCCGCCTCGCTGACTCGATCAAAGTTTTTTGGCACGCGCCGCCCGCTTTCGTCTTCGTCAAGAAAGCGGATGCCCATCGCGCGCAGGTGCTGGTTGACCAGCGGGTTGTGGATGATCTCGTTGGTGATCCATAGCTGGCGGTCGGGAAACATCCGGTGCGTCTCGTAGGCCATCGAGACGGCCTTATCGACCCCCCAGCAGAAGCCGAACGCCTCCGCCAGGCGAATAGTCACCCCGCCGCGCTGCAGTGTGTAGCTGTTGGCGCGAATTTCGTGGATGAGCGGAGATTCGTACTCCGCCTTGAGATCGTCCTGCACCGCAGCTTTAAGACCGAAACCCTTGCGGAAGTAATTTTTGGACTGCATCGGCAACTCCAGGGCCTACACCGCCATTTTACGGTCGATTGAAGTGCTCGAAGCCGGGGGCTTCGAGCGGCCGGTCTTCGGTGTCCACAACCTGGTCTCCCGCCACCGCCTGCCCGACGATCGCCCCGCCGATAGCGATCGCTGCGAGCCGTTCCACCAGTTGCACCGCGGCATCAGGCTCCAGCGCAATCAACAGCTCGTAATCCTCGCCGCCCCCGAGCGCCCAGGCGGTGGCCTGCTCCCCAGCTACCTGCAGCGTCGCCACGTCGATAGGCAGGGCCGCCAGGTCCACCACCGCACCGCAGCCGCTTTGGGCGCACACCTGGGCAATCGCATCGGTGAGGCCGTCGCTGGTATCCATAGCGGCGGCCCGCCCGCTCAGCGCAAAGACGAGCGGCGGCACCTCCAGGCGTGGCTTGGGTCGCCGGTGGGCGGCCACCACCGCTTCGCGCACCGGCTTGCCAAGGTGGGCGTAGCGCTCCGCCTCGAGCAGCACCGCGAGGCCCGCCCGCGAAGCGCCCAGATGTCCTGTCACTACCAGCGCGTCCCCCGGCCGGGCGGCGTTGCGCCTGAGTATCCGGTGCGGATCGACCGTACCGAGGGCAGTGACCGCCACGGTGCGGCTTTTGGCCCGGCAGGTGTCTCCCCCCAGCAGCAAGGCTCCCACCGGCGCGCTGCAGGCGGTGAACCCTTCATAGAACGCTTCCACCCACTCGACGCTCGTACCGGGGCTCAGCCCCAACCCGACGAGCATGCCGGACGGAGCGGCACCCATGGCCGCCAGATCCGAGAGGTTGGCCGCGGCGGAGCGCCAGCCCACATCGAAGGGGCCGGTGGTGCGGTCGCTAAAGTGCACATCTTCGAAGAGCAGATCGGTGGTGGCCACCAGCGCCCCCGAACCGGGCGCAATCACCGCCGCATCGTCACCCCCCGGCACCAGGAGGTGTGGGGCATGGCCGAAAAAGCGCCCGAGCCGGGCAATCAGCCCCCGCTCACCCAGTTCGGCAATATCCACCTAGCGCAGCTGGCTGTAGACCACCTCGGAGATGGTAGGCACTTCCGCGTAGCGGCCCAGCAGACTCTGGACAATGCCGTAGATGCCGAAGGCGAAGATGCCCAAGAAGATCGTATTGCCGAGGGTCTGCTGGATGACGTCGATGCCGGGCAAGAAGGCGAACATGTTGACCAACAGCGGCAGCACCAGCGAAAACAGCGACAGGATGATGCCCACCAACAGCGCCTGGAAGACATTGAAGCGAATGAAGTGGCTGATGTTGGTGTTATTGACCACCAGGGCAAACAGGGCAATAAAGACAGCGAGGCCGATAAAGCCCGAGTTGAGAAAGTTGATGGGTGCCAGAATCTGGATGACGGCGCCGAGGCCCAACTGGCTGAGCAAGGTGACGCCATAGCCTAGTGAGGCCGCCATGGGAAGCAAATACGGGAGGCTTGCGAAGATGCGATCACTTGGAGAAGTACTGCCGCGCCAGCTCATAACAAATCTCGTCTATTGAATTAGGACTATCGGATCTGGGCAAGGTGAAAACCCATGCGACAGCGATACCGGCCGGCGTGGGGCGAGGATATCTCCTCGCTTGCACACAGCAGACGCTCGCCGCGGTGTCGGGGGCGCCCCTGCTGGTCGGCGTAGAAACACACGGTGCAAACCGGCTCCGCCGATGTAACCGTGTCGCGCAACAGCAGTACCAGCCGGGTCTCCTCCACGGTTTGTCCCCTTGCTCCCCTACATTCTGCCTTACGTGTGTCCATCCGTCTAACCGCAGCGCCAACGAGCCCGGCCCTGGGCCAGCCACTGCCGCTCCCATTCGCTCCACTCTCCCGACACGACAGCCGTTTGCCATTCGGCGGCCCAGGCCGCCGTCAGTGAGGCTATGACTGTGTCTACGATCAGATCCGGTTGGATTTCAGCAAGGCCCACCACCGCCTCGGGAGCCTGCTCAGGAAAAAGCCGCGCAAGCCGTTCCCGGTTGGGTGCCAGTAAAATCGCGCCGTGCTGCAGTACGGTGTCACCCCGGCGCACCTGGGCGCTACCCACCAGTTTGCGCCCCCGCCAGAGCAGGTCCGCCGAGGTGGTACTGCTGAAGCAGCCGGGCCGACGGACGTACTCACGTCCTCCCCGACCGAAACCGACTTCGATGCCCAGATTCGCCAGTCCCCTCACCAAAAAGGCACACAGCCGGGCATAGGTTTGGCCGGTCGAGCCGCTCAGGCCGCGCACGGCGACGGCGTAGGTGAGATCGCCCTCGTGCCAGACCGCCCGGCCGCCGGTCGGGCGGCGCACCTTCGGGAGCGCCCGCCAGTGTTCCGGAAAAACGTTCTGGTGAAATCCGAGCGAAAGGGTGGGACGTGCCCAGGCGTAAAACCGCAGGCTGGGCGGGCTCACCCCCTGGCGCAGTGCTTCGAGCATCGCTTCGTCGGCAGCCATCAGCGCGTCGCCTTCGGCGCGCTCAAAGGGCAGCAGGCGGAAGTTCAAGCCGGAAAAGGGGCGGTCCCGCCGAACTGCTCGATGAGCGGCTCGTCGTACTCGTCCGCCAGGGTCGCCACGATCGTGATCGCCCGCGAAATTTCGGCGGGGTCGAGGCTGTCGAGGGTACGCATCGTGTGCAAAGCCACCTCGTTTTCGCGCAGGCAAAAGCGCGCCTCCCAGGTCTCAAGCCAGTTGGAGCGCAAGAGGTGCGCGTAAAGCTCGCCGGTTTTGGCGGGATTCTCAGGCAATTTCATCACCGGCGCCCAGACCGTGAGCGTGTCGTCGTTCGATTCACCGCTCATCACCACGAAGACGCGCACGGTGCCGTACTTGAAAATCCACATCAGCCCTTTGTCGCTTTCTTTGAGTTGGGCAAAGCGAACCGAGCCCTCCATGGCCAGACTGGCGATCACCGCTTCCACTTCCTCGCGGTGGGTGGCGAGGTGAAGCTCTGCGTTGCTAACCGCTTCTTCGTGCGTGGTCATCCTGTGTGCCTCTCCTTGCCCTGTCGGGCAGGTACCGTCTGCTATTTTGGCCCATCCTGGGTACTCTACCAGGATTGAGGCACCGTCTGCATGTCGCCTGGGCGGCATCTCGTCGCTATCATAATAAGGACCTGCAAAGCGCTTTATGGTAACTGTCTCCGCCTTGGGTTCATCACTTCTGGAAGTTCTCGCGGCCGAAGAACGCAAGCGCATCTTGAGCCTTTGCCAGAAGATCAGCCTGCGGCCCGGCGAAGCCGTGGCCACCGACACCGCCGGCCCGATTGTTTATCTGGTCGAGGCGGGGGCGTTTATCGAGCGCATCTACTACGGAGCGCGCGCCGTGCCGATTGTGCACGTCACCGGCCCGGGGGATCTGCTGCAGGCCAATCGCCTGTTTGTCTCCTCCAGCCTCTACCGCAACGAACTGCGCGCCATCCACATCGAGAACAACAGCCTGCTGGCCTGGCCGGCGGCCGACTTTTTGGCGGCGCTGCGCACCACCCCCGAGGGACTTTTGTACCTGTGTTCCTGGAGCAACCAGCAAATTCAGACCAGCCGGGTGCAACTGTACGAGACGGTCGCTCACTCCGCCTACTACCGCCTAGTCAATCTGCTCGCCAGCCTCGCCAACCGCTACGGCTACCGCAACTCCAACGGCTCGACGGTGCTGTTGCCCCTCAAGCTCACCGTCAAGGACATCAGCGAGTGCATCAACGTCTCGCGCGAAACCGGCTCCAGTTTGTTCAACAAACTGCGGCGGCGCGGCGTGGTCGGGGCCGGTAAATTCATCAAAGTCGAGCTGTCCAAACTCAGCGAGTACGCCGCCACGCTCGAATAAGCCCCCAGCCGGAACAGCCCGGTACAATGGGAGCCGGACGCATTGCACCGATCCCCATGAGCGCACCCACCCCCTCGCTTGTCTCGCAACTGGCCCAGAGCATTCTGCTGCGCGACTTTCGGGAACGGCAGTTCAAAAGCCGCTTTGCGGTGCGCCGCGTGGGGCAGCCCTCCTGGCGCGCAGCCCGCCTGTGCTTCTCGCCCAGTTTGGCCCCGGGCACCGAGGCAATCTGCCCCGGCTGCCGCAACTACGCCCACTCGCCGATGCTGGTGTGCGCCATCTATCCCCATGGACCGGGGGACGCCTTCTGCCGCGACTTTCAGCCGGGAGAACCGCCCGAGGCGCTATGATTCGGGCCGGGCGACCACACCGTGCAAAAAGATATCGCTGATGCCACGTACCATCTCGTCCATCTCCAGGAGCTGGCCGATACTGCCACCGCCGCTCATCGTCTGGTCGCTGAAGCCCGCGATCGTGAACATCCCCAAAAACACCCGCGCTACCACCTTCGGATTCATCGGGCGGTAGGCGCCCCGGTCCATGGCCGTCTGGAAAAAATCCTCGGCGACATCGAGCATGCGGGCGATCACCTCGCTGTGCACCCGGTCGCGCAGGTCCGGATGGAACTGCGCTTCAAAAAAGCACACTTTCATCAGGTCCATATTCGTGTGCATGTCGCGCATGCGGTTGCGCATGACGTTCTCGACGTGGGTATAGCTCGCCATCTGGCTCAGTTCGGTCAGCAAATCGGTGAGAATCGTCACCCAACCGCTGGTCACCAGTTCGATAAGAATGTCTTTTTTGGTCGGAAAGTACCGGAAGATCGTCCCCTCGGCGATCCCCGCCCGCTTGGCAATCTGACTGGTCGGCGTGTTACCAAAGCCTTGTTGCGCAAACAGATGCTGGGAAGCATCGAGAATCTTGCGGCGATTGTCTGTAGATGGGGCCTCTTCGCGGAGGGCCGGTCTGAAAAAGCGCATGGTCCAACGCCTCCAAGGTGAGTCTCTGCGGGTATCCTAACCGCACGAAATGTTTATTCTCGAAAAAGGACCACATACTGACGCAAGAGTTTACGTTCCTTGACATAGGACACGCACCATCTTTACCAGTTGCGCAGGACACTACTAAAAGAACGCGGCTGTTTGAGTTAGAACTGATTTGTACATTTGCCGGGCCAATGAAACTTCGAAGGCGGCAGTTGATCGGCTGGGGTGCGGCGGGGGCCGGGGCCGTAGCGGCGGCGGCGACACTGCCGGGGCTGTGGCGCCAGTGGCAGAGCGCCCGGGTGCCGCCTTTACCTGAGAGTGCCCCGCCGGTAAGCGGCATGCAGCCACTGGCGCTGTTGCGCGAATTTGACTACGGCACCCTCAAGCAAGAAAACGGCCGCACCGTGCGCGAATTTCGCATCGAAGCGCGCACCAATGCCATCCAGCTCAACCCGGCCGTTTCCTTCGTGAGCTGGAATTTCAACGGGCGCGTGCCGGGTCCGACTTTGCGGGTCAAAGCCGGCGAGCGGGTGCGGGTGCTGTTTGTCAACCGGGGCGGCCACGCCCATTCGATGCACTTTCACGGCATCCACGCGAGCGCCATGGACGGCGTGCGCCCGGTGCGCAACGGCGCTGCGACGATTTACGAGTTCGACGCCGAGCCGTTTGGGGTGCACCTCTACCACTGCCACGTCTCGCCGGTGGCCCGCCACGTGAGCAAAGGACTCTACGGTCTATTCATCGTCGATCCGCCCGGGGGAAGACCGCCCGCCGACGAGATGGCCCTGGTGATGGGCGGCTTCGACCTCAACGACGACGGCCGCAACGACATCTACGCCTTCAACGGCGTGCCCAACTACTACCTGCGCCACCCCATCCCCGTCTACCAGCATCAGCCTCTGCGGCTCTATTTGCTCAATATGATCGAGTGGGACGCGGCGGTCACCTTTCATCTGCACGCCAATTTTTTCAAACTGTTGCGCAGCGGCCGCACCCTCGCCGCCGCCGAGGAGGCGGACGTGGTCACCATGGGCACCGCCGAGCGCCACATTCTCGAATTTGCCTACCGCGACCCTGGCATCTATATGTTCCACCCCCACCAGGACGCGATCGCCGAAAACGGCTGCATGGGGCAGTTCCGGGTGCTGCCCATGGACGGCTCGGCCACCCCGGTTGAGCCTGTCCACGGCGGCCACGGCTGAGGCTTCGTGGTTACAAAATAGTTGCGAGTGATTACTATTAACAACGGGACCGATCTTGCCGGGAGACCATGCACCAGACCGTTGTGCGCCGTTTGTTACCGCTCGTTGCCATCACAGCTTTGCTCATCGCCTGCGCCGCCGAGACCGAAGCGCCGAAGCCAACCGCCACCGCCTCCACACCCGCCACCGAGTCGATGGCGATGGGCGGTGGCCGCAAAGTCAACATCAACACAGCGATTTTGTCGGAGCTGGACAAATTCGAAGGGCTCCTGGCCATCCCGGCGCTGTCCAACCGCATCCAGGCGGCCCGGCCCTACGCCAGTCCCGAGGAATTGGTGAGCAAGAACGTGCTCACCCAGGAGCAGTTCGATCGCATCAAAGACCAGGTGACCGTCGAAGAAATTGTCCTCACCGGCCGCGAGCGCGATGTCGATTACCTCACCAAGCTCGGCCTGATGCGCGGCCACTTGATCGTTGCGCGCGAACTCATCGAACGCCAACAGCCCGAGCACGCCCTGCCCCACTTCGGCCACCCGGTCGAAGAAATTTACCTCGATATCGAGGAGCAACTGGCCGAGCGCCAGGTGCCGGAATTCAAATCCGCCCTGCTCAAATTGCAGGATCTGGTCAAATTCAAGCCGGATAGCCCCGAAATTGCTCCGGGGCTATCCGCCGCCTTCGCAGCCATCGACAAAGCCGAGCAAGCTATCCCGGCCGCAGGGCGTACCCAGCCTGCCATGGTACTGGGAGTCATCGATGGGCTGCTTGAAGCGGCCGCCGCCGAGTACTCCGCTGCGGTCAACAACGGCAAGATTGCCGCGCGCATCGAGTACGAGGATTCGCGCGGCTTCGTGCTCTACGCGGGTCAGCTGTACGCCACCATCGGCCCCCAACTCGACAAAGCCGACCCCAAAACCGCCGAAGCGATCGCCGTGGGTCTGCGCAAACTGGCCGGCGCCTGGCCCAGCATCGAGGCGCCCAATCCCCCGGCTTTGAGCGCCGAGGAGGTGGCCGCCTCGGTCAAGTCCGTCGAACAAGCCGCCCAGAAATTCGCTACCTAGGGGACTCGCTATGGATTTTGCCGCCGCTTTGCCCACCTTTGCCATCACCCTGCGCGAGGGCGTCGAGGCCGCCCTGGTGGTCGGGATCGTGCTTGCCTGCCTCAAAAAAGCCGGGCGCACCCACCTGAACCGCTGGGTATGGGGCGGCGTGGCGGGCGGCCTTGCTGCAAGTACCGCGGTGGGGCTGCTGTTCGGCTGGCTGCTGGGCAATCTGAGTACCGCCAACCAGAAGTATGCCCCGGCCGTCGAGCCGCTGCTGGAAGGCCTCTTCGGGCTGCTCGCCATCGCGATGCTCAGTTGGATGCTCATCTGGATGACCCGCCAGGCGCACTCCCTCAAAGGCCAGGTGGAAGCCTCGGTGGGCGAGGCCCTCACCCGGGAGCGCGCCGCCGGTTGGGCGATTGCCGGGTTGATTCTCTTTACGGTGCTGCGCGAAGGCTTCGAGACGGTGCTGTTTGTCACCTCGTATTTTCGCCAGGGGTTCGTACCGGCTTTTGGGGCGGTGGCGGGCATCCTGGTCGCCGTCGCCATCGCCGTATCACTCTTTAGGTGGGGTGTGCGCATCGACCTGCGCCGCTTCTTTCAGACGATGGGGCTGCTGCTGCTGCTGATTGTCTCGGGGCTGGTGGTCACTTCGCTCGGTCACTTCGACGCCGCCCTGCACGCCCTTGCCCAAATCGACCGCGCCTCCGAGTCGCTGTGCTTTTTGAGCGAACGGTTTACGCGCAACGCCTCGTGCGTCCTGGGGCCGCAGGTCTGGGACGGCACGCGCATCCTGCCTGAAAACCAGCCTGCGGGGATGGTCCTTGGAGCGCTCTTTGGCTACACCGAGCGGCTCTATCTGGTGCAGGCACTCTTTTACGCCCTGTTTCTGGTCGGGGTGGGCAGCGTCTACTGGCAGAGCGTCACCGGCAAACCGCTGCTTCCGCTCAAAAGCCGCAACGGGGCGACGCGCACGCCCACGGCCTGATCCCGCCTACCATTAAGAACTTTTGCGCGGCGGGCAATAATCCGCCAACATTGGCGGCGAGGGGCTACACTGCCTCCTAAGTGTCTGCCGCAAGGCTGTATTGGAGCGTCTTATGTCGCACTCGGTCAAAATCTACGACACTTGCATCGGCTGCACGCAGTGCGTCCGTGCTTGCCCACTCGACGTCCTGGAGATGGTTCCCTGGGACGGCAACAAGGCGGGTACGATTGCTTCCTCGCCGCGGACAGAAGATTGCGTGGGATGCAAGCGGTGCGAAACCGCCTGTCCCACCGACTTTCTGAGCATCCGCGTCTACCTGGGAGCGGAGACGACCCGCAGCATGGGTCTGGCCTACTAAACCGGCCACATATGGTGTCATCATCCCAAAGCCCTCGGGGAATTCCCCGGGGGCTTTACCCGTGAGCTTCTCCCTGACGGACAGGCGCATCCCTCTGTGTGAGTATGGATGAGACAACTGCCTAAACTCCTTCTCTGAGGGCAGAGGTCGACCAGATGCCTATGCCATCTTCACCCTCTCCTTCCCACAACAGCTTCCACACTCTCGACTCCGAAG
>JAESGW010000488.1_pt1 | contig 35891 bp, 45 predicted proteins | sample 9269791 | NCBI WGS metagenome assembly JAESGW01 (sample SAMN16773120, study PRJNA677053) | algae metagenome | isolation source: Aphanocapsa lilacina HA4352-LM1 and co-occurring heterotrophs from near cave... | place: USA: Maniniholo cave, near Haena, Kauai, HI | collected 2009-07-28
TCAAGTACCAGACCAGTCAGTCCGCAGGCGGCTTCCCGCGCATGGTCAAACTCTACGGCGGCGACGCGGGTTCCGATACCGACCGAAGCAAGAATGGCCAGCGCACCCTCGTCACCACCAAAGATCTAGTGGTCTCCGGCCAGTTCAGCAAGCCTGTCTAAGTCCTGCCGGCACAAACGGGTCGGTAAAATCGCGACCCGTTTGTGCAACCCATGTTACGATTGTTGAACTGTAGCACACATTTTGTAGTGAGGCTTCACAGATGACAGCACTGACACTTTTGGCGGCGCCGGGAATCCCCGCCGGTTGGGAGTGGGCAAATCCGTTGATCGACCTGCTTCCCATCATCCCGCTTCTGTTTTTCGCCCTGGCTTTCGTCTGGCAGGCCGCGATCGGCTTCAAGTAACGGACGATTTCCTCGACAATCGCTGCAGGAAGGCAGGCCCCAGAGCCTGCCTTCCTGCGCATTTAGACGTAAGGCGAGACGTCTTCTTGGCAATCGTCCGCCAGGTACGAAAGCGCCCGAAAGCGCAGCCCCACCAGCTGTTCGTACAGCGGATTGATCTTGCACATGGGCGGGATGTGCACAACTTTGCCGCCCGGCAGGAGCACATCGCGCTCAAAGGGGCACTGGGACGGAATCATCCGGCACAGAAAGCGGGCAATGGCCGGATCGCGCACTTCGACGCCGTCGAGCCAGTGCTTGACCGGCTGCAGCAAGTCGAGGTGGGGCGGTCTGTGCTCCGGGGCAACCGGTGCCTGGGCCGCGCCGGTGAGATTGGTGCGCAGGCCGCTCAATACTTCGCACCGATGGCCCAGAGCGTCGCAAAAGCGCCCAATCAGTTGCTCCTCCGCCTGCGAGTACTCACCGTCGGCCAGAGCCACCATTAATGCTGTGCGCAAAAAATGTTCAGAAAGGACCGGGTCGGCGGCCAGGGTAGCCGACAACTCCTCAGGCTCGATCGGCACAAGTACTTGCGCCGATCGACCGCCGAGTCCTTCCTGGGCGATGACGGCCTGTACACAGGCGCGCTCGGTTTCGTCGTAATCGCCGTCCGCCCAGGCCACCGTCAGCAGGCCGCGCAGCCAGGAAATCATCTGCTCTTCGCCGCGGATAGAAGAAACTGCACCCACCATTTCGACTTGCTCCCCATCGATATCGGTCGGATGGAACCCCTTCGGGGTACTGGCCGAACGGTCTCCATAGTTTCATTATCGACAAAACAGGGGCAACCGGGCTCCAGTGGGTGGGTGTGACGGGCAGTAGATTGGCAGCGGTCCACAAACGCCCTAAAGTTGACCTACCAACTGCCGCAAGCCATGGGAAGCCTTTCGAAGCAACGGTCGCCGCGCCGCCCAGGAGCGAGAGCTAGCCGTGCTTATCCGTGAAAGTACCGTCCGCGCCGGGGCCCAGCGGTGGTTTTGCCGCTCAGCGGGCAGCGAGTCTGGGCCGCCCGTGCTGCTCCTGCACGGTCTGCCTTCCCACAGCCACGGTTGGCGGGAGGCGGTACCGGTGCTGGCCGAGCGGGGTCTGCGGGTGATTGCCGCCGACTGGGTGGGTTTTGGCGGTAGCGACAAACCGGACAAATCCGCCTTCAACTACACACCGGATGCTTTTATCGCGGCGCTGGCAGCATTTGTGGAAGCACTCGCACTGGAGCGATTCTCGCTGGTGGTGCAGGGATTTCTGGGCTCAGCAGGCATCCAGTACGCCCTGCGCGAGCCGCGGCGCATCGCCCGGCTGGCCGTCATCAACGCCCCAATCTCTACGAGTGCCAAATTGCCCTGGAACCTCCGGCAGCTGGGTTTGCCCCTGGTGGGCGAGATGCTCACCCAAAATCCGCTCTCGGTGGATCAGACCCTCGAAGGGGGGGGTTATACGGTCATTTCCAACGGCGATCTGGGCGCCTTTCGCCGCCCCTACAGCGAGAGCGGCGACGCCGGCCGGGCATTGATGCTCACCGTGCGCAATCTGGATCTGCCCCGGGCGATAGCGGAGATCGAAGCGGGCCTGGCTCCCTGGCGCCAGAACGGTCAGGTGCCCACCCCCTTTGCGCTCGCCCTCATCTGGGGTCTGCGCGACCGCTACCTGGGTGAGGCGATGGCCAAAAGCTTTGTGGCGGCCCACCCGCAGGTCGAATTTTTTCCGGTTGCTCAGGCCGGTCACTACCCGCTGGAGCAGGACCCTGAGGCGGTCAACCAGGCCCTGGTGCGCTTTGTCGCTCAGCCGCGGTAGGTGCCGGAGTTGAGGGTGACGCTGCCCACCCCCCAGCGGGACACCAGCTTTTCGAGCAAGATGCGGCCCGGGGCGGCTAGATCGCCGTCCTCGCCCACCGTTCCCCCTTCGATGATGTTGCCGAGGTCGGTGCGAAAACACAATCGCCACTGGCCGCCAGGGTCGGGCTCGATAAATAAACTGCCGGTTGCCAGCACCTGGCCGGCATTGCTCGTGATTGCAAAGCGCATGGGTTGGGTTGGGTGTGCCGAGGAAAGAACTTTCCCAGTATTGCCCAGCGGTGGGCCGTTGCCGCTGCGCCCGGCCATTGTGCGGTACCGTGCAACTAGAAACGCTTGGAAAAGTGCGATTGGAGCCACGAAAAAAGCCCAGGCGGCGGCGGGGAAACGCCCTGTGGATCCTGGCAATGCTGGTTGTAGCACTCATCGGGGGTGGGGTGTACCTGTGGCTTGTGCCTTCGCCGATTCGGGCGGTGGCCTGGAATCCGCCGCCGCGGCCGCCGGTGGTTGGTCCCCTCGCCCAGAATGGCCGCCTGATGGGAGCGGATTTGATTGGTCGCTTCGATGGCCCGGCGGCGGTCGCTTTCGACCGCGCAGGGCGGCTCTACACCGGCACCGAAGACGGCAAAATCTACCGGATTGCCCTCGCGGCGGCGGGCGGCAGAACGGTCGAAGTGTTCGCCGAGACCGGCGGGCGGCCCTGGGGGCTCGCTTTTGATGGAGCGGGCAATCTGGTAGTGGCGGATGCCCGCCAGGGGCTGCTGGCCATCGATGCGGGCGGGAAGGTGCGAGTACTTGCCAAACGGGATGGAAAGCGGGCTTTGGGGTGGCTCACGGCTGTGGCCGTAGCCGCCGACGGCCGCGTCTACTTTAGCGAAGCGAGCGAGCAACCCTACGGCCGCGACCTCTACCTGGAGGTACTGGAGGCACGACCCACCGGGCGCCTGCTGGTCTACGATTCGGCCACTGACCAGGTGCAGGTGCTGGCCACCCGGCTGGCCCTACCCGGCGGCCTCGCCCTAGCAAGCGGCGATACCGCCGTACTGGTGAGCGAGGCGGCGCGTTACCGGGTGATGCGCTACCGGTTGGATGGCCCCGGGACCAGGACCGGCGAGCCCTGGATTGAGAATTTGCCAGGGTACCCAGGGGGAATGGCCCGCGACGGCGAGCGTTTCTGGCTGACCATCGGCGAACCGCGCATCGACAACATCGATCGCGTTCATCCCAATGCCGAACTAAAAAATTGGCTTGCCAAACTGCCCGCCAGTTGGGTGCGCGGCAACGAAAAAGGCTATGGATTGGTCCTGTTGCTCGATAAAAACGGTCGCATCCTGGAAAGCTTGCAAGATCCGACTGGACGGGTCAATCGTCTCAGCAACGTCGAACGCTTCGGTGCGGATCTTTATCTGGCAACGAGTATCGAAAACGGTGTTGCCCGCGTGCGCCTCGCCGCCGGGCGCGCCCAGAGCGGCAGCGGCCTCGATCGCTCTCGCTGAGATGATCCCCGCCCAGGGTAATTGGATGTGTCCTTCGTAACGTTTTTGATCCATTTCGGCAATAGCGCTGCGAACTCCGTATACGATGTCGAGAATAGTTTTCAGACGCCAAATCCGCACTGCTGAGCCGGATTCCGTTTGATTTTGCCTAAATTTGCGTGACGCCATGACCACCAGCACGAGCGCGCATTGGCGCAGTATTGCGATTGTAGGCCCCTACCAGAGCGGCAAATCGACGCTGTTAGAAAGCCTACTGTTCGTGACGGGAGCCATCTCCCGCAAGGGCGCCGTCGAGGATGGCAACAGCGTCGCCGACGGTACCGCCGAGGCGCGCGCCCGCCAGATGGGCGTCGAGGTCAACGCTGCCTTTGCCGAATATCAGGGGGTGCAGTTGAGCTTTTTGGATTGCCCGGGGTCGATCGAGTTTGCCCAGGAGACCTGGAATGCGCTGATCGGTGTGGACGCGGCGATCGTCGTCTGCGAACCGGAGGCGACCCGGGCCTTGACTGTGGCGCCGCTGCTCAAGTTTCTCGATGACTGGCAAATTCCCCATGGGCTGTTTATCAACAAGATGGACCGGGCCAGTACCCCCCTAAAAGAGGTTCTGGCTGCACTGCAGTCGATCTCAAGCCGTCCCCTCGCCCTGCGCCAGTTCCCGATTGGCCAGGGCGATCGTTTAAGCGGGTTTATCGATTTGGTGAGCGAGCAGGCCTGGCAGTACCACGTCGGCGGCCCGCCCGACCCGATTGTGCTACCGGAGATTTATCGCAGCGACGAGCAGGCGGCCCGGGCCGAACTGCTCGAGGTGCTCGCCGAGTTCGACGATCACCTGCTCGAAGAACTGGTCGAAGAAATCGAGCCGCCCGAGGCGGAAATTCGCAGCGACCTCAAGCGCGACCTCGAAGACGATCTCATCGTGCCGGTGTTCTGCGGGGTGGCGCTGCGCGATTTTGGGGTCAGGCCGCTGCTGGCCGCACTGCTCTCGGAGGTGCCGGAGGCGGCCTGTTCTGCCCGCCACCGGGGTATCGCCGCCATAGGAGGCCCGCCTGTGGCCCAGGTGCTCAAGACGTTTTATTCGCCCCAGAGCGGCAAACTTTCGCTGGTGCGCATCTGGCGCGGGGTGTTGGCCGACGGTGCCCAGATAAACGGTGCGCGCCTCGCCGGGTTGTATCGGCTGTGCGGCCAGCAGCAGACGGCCCTCGCGGCGGCTGGACCCGGCGAGATTGTCGCCCTGGGCCGCCTCGAAGGGATCAAAACCGGCGACACCCTCGCACTTGGATTACAGGAAACTCCCCTGGCGCGCTGCGCGCCCCTCACCCCGGTTTTCGCCCTCGCCATCTTCCCCGAAAAGCGCGCCGACGAGGTCAAATTCAGCGCCGCCGTCGCCAAATTGCTCGAAGAAGATCCATCGCTCAGTTGGGAGCAGAACAGCAGCACGCGCGAGGTGGTGCTCTGGGGCCAGGGCGAAATTCACCTGCAGGTGGCCCTCGACCGGTTGCGGCGCAAGTACAACCTGCCGATGCAGTCCCGCCCGCCGCAGGTGCCCTACCGCGAGACCATCCGCCGCGCCTGGTCCAGTCACGGGCGTTACAAGCACCAGACCGGCGGCCACGGCCAGTTTGGCGATGTCTACCTCGACATCCGGCCTCTGGCGCGCGGCGAAGGGTTTCAATTTGCCGAGACGATTGTGGGCGGCGCGGTGCCCCGGCAGTACATCCCCGGCGTGGAGACGGGCGTGCGCGAAGCGCTGGAGCGCGGGCCTCTGGGCTACCCGGTGGTGGACGTGGCGGTCACCCTCACCAATGGCTCCTACCACACCGTCGATAGTTCCGAGCAGGCGTTCAAGCAGGCGGCCCGCATCGCGATGCACGAGGGCCTCCCCCGCTGCGAGCCGGTGCTGCTCGAACCGATTGTCGAGCTGGATGTCTCAGTGCCGGTGGAATTTACCGCCCGCGCCCTGCGCCTGCTCAGCGGCAAACGCGGCCAGATCCTCCACTACCAGGGCGATGGAGAGCGCCGCGACTGGGACTGCATCAACGCCTTTTTGCCCCTGGCTCAGATGAACGAATTTGCCGTCGAGTTGCGCTCGCTGAGTCTTGGTGTCGGCTGTTTTGCCTGGCGGCCCGCCCACCTGCAGGAGGTGCCGGAAAAACTCGCCGAGCGTCTTCTGGCGCGCACTTGATCGGCGCCGGGGGAACCGGGAGGCCGGGCACTTCTGACTGCAGGCAGAGGGTGCCTCCTACCCTCGGCGATGACAATTGGGCAGTTCAAGAGCAAGTTTGCAGTCGCTGCGAGAGCATAGCACCAGCGCTGCATTGCTACTAAAACCCCGACAAGGAGAGAGAGCATGGCCGATCTGTCGCGCCTGCGGGTGGCGGTGCTCGCTACCGATGGCTTTGAAGAAACGGAACTGACCGAGCCGATGCGTGCCCTCCAACGAGCGGGTGCCCATGTCGAGATTATTGCGCCCGAAGCGGGAGAGATCCAGGCGTTTCGCCACCACGACAAGAGCGTGCGTGTTGCTGTCGACCGAACGCTCAACGAAGCACAACCGACCCAATACGACGCTCTGGTGCTGCCTGGAGGAACATTCAACGCCGATGCACTGCGTGTCGATCCCAAGGTGCAGGCTTTCGTGGGCAATATGCACCAGTCCGGCAAACCCATCGCCGCCATTTGCCATGCCCCGTGGATCTTGATCTCGACGGGGCTGGTGGAAGGGCGGACGCTCACCAGCTATCACACACTCCAAGATGATGTCCGCAATGCTGGGGGGCGATGGCAGGGTTGTTTCATTCTAAATTTGCACCTCCTGCAAATGAGAATTGAGAGCCCAAGAGCCTGATTTCACGTTAAGCGAGTAGAGCTTATTGGCATGTTCAGCCCAGCTTTCAGGAGAATGAAACAGCCCTGGGGGCGATGGCAAGATCGCGAGGTGATCGTCGAGGGCAACTGGGTGACCAGCCGCAAACCGGACGATCTACCGGCATTCAACAACCGGGAACTACTCAACCTACTGAGTGCGCTGCCCGGTCGGGTCTGACAGAAAAAGCACCTCCGGGCAACCACAATCGAATGACCGGGGACGAGCCGGTATCGTCGGATTGTTGAGTTTCCACCCTGCGGGAGGGTTACTATCGGGTGATGGCCCTCCCGTTTGTGGCGGGCTGCGACGGACAGACTCCCCCAGGTCTGGCGTCGGCGTCCTCGTGGCTCGAGCGCACTGTGCGGCACTCCGGCATAGATCTATATTGGGCCGCGGCATATTTGCTGCCTCCATCGAAGGATCGCACCGGTCACGGTGGATGATCGAATCGCTGGGCGTTGTGAATCGGGCTGGCTTTGAATGTTGGCAGGCCGATAGTATTCGCAGCCCTCTAGGTCGGTTGTAGTGCAAGCAGGGCCATAGAACAAGGGGATCGGCTCCATTTCGATCGCTCCGGCCTACCGGATAGGGGGGGCTTGTGTATTGCGATTGCGAATTAAGGTATCCTTAAATTGGTGAAGTGAACTCCATGGAGCGAATCGATGACGCCTGTCAGCGGCAAAGAGTTACTGAAGCTTATCAAACAGAACCCCGGCAAATCCGCCAAACAGCTTGCTGAGATGGCAGGCTACACGACCGTGACTAAGACCGGTCAAAAACGCGTCAAGATGCTCGCCTTTCAAAGTGCGGTGCTCGAGGCCAACAACATTGCCATCAAGCCCGAACAAGAAGAAGTAGAAACCGTCCGCGGTGGTCGCAAGGCAAGCTACCGCATCCAGGTTCAGCAAAACGGCAATCTGCTCATTGGCTCGGCCTATACCCGCCAGATGGGTTTGATCCCCGGCACTGAATTTGAGATTCAGATCGGGCGCAAGCACATCAAGCTCCTCCAGGTGGGCATGCTCGGAAGCGGCGAAGATTCTGGCGAAGCCGCCGAATCGAAGGAACTCATGGCAGTTTGAGTAACCGTTCGTCGGAGTGTCCTGCGCGGCACGCCATTCGGAACGGATTTGCAGGTAGGGTGCTGCGGTTGTAACCGCAGCACCCTACCCTTTGAGCTTGCAACTTGTAACAAAATGATCCCCTCCCGTGCTACAGTTCTTAACTGTCTCGGCGGCGCAAAGCCTTTGCCCCAAGAGGATTTTCCTGTTTTAAGCTCAGAAATTCTTGCTGCCGTCCGTTGAATTTTAATTACGATATCCAGCCCTGTTCCGAGTCGATGTTCAAAATAGGCTCAGGGTTCTGGCGAATGTGATGCGGGCATCTGGGCAAGCGATTTTCCACAGTGGGCGTTTGAGCGTTTTGTTGATGGCTCTGCCGCTGGCGCTGTTTCTGGTGCTGACTGTACTGCCGGTGCTGTTGCTGATGCCATTTTTGACGGCGCTGTTTGGTCTCTTGATGGCCTCCAAGGGCGTCCGGCAGTGGCTGGCGCACCGGGAGCGCCAGCGCATGAAGCGTGTTCGCAGTCAACTGATCGCAAGCCTGGCGACCTGGTGATCCGGACCGCCGGCGGTCTTCGCCAACCAGGCGATTCGATCGCTTGCGCAGCTTTGTACCTCTGGGTTAGCCTGCCCGGCATAACCTAGCTGTAAGTACGCCATGGCGGACGACGACTCGCGCACCGGTAGAGCCCACTACACAAGCCCAGCCATACGGGCTTACCTCGACGATCTTTACCTTCCCCCAGATCCGGATCTAGCCTATGCTGTGGCTGAACTCGACCGCGCAGGGATGCCGCGCATCCAGGTCTCCGCCACCGAGGGCAAGATTCTCTACCTGCTTGTGCAGATGATCCGGGCGCGCAGGGTGGTTGAATTCGGGACTCTCTCCGGCTACTCGGGTCTGTGGATACTCAAGGCCATGGGCCAGGACGGCCATCTGTGGACCTGCGAGTACAACCCCGAGCACGCCCGGGTGGCGCGGGGAGTCTTCGAGCGAGCGGGCTACGGCCCGCAGGTGAGCATTTTTGAAGGAGCGGGCCTGCAAAGCCTCGACAAGCTGGCCCACTTCGCTCCCTTTGACGCCGTTTTCCTGGATGCCGACAAATCCGGCTATGCCCGCTACGCCCGCTGGGCCTTTGAGCACCTCAGGCCGGGGGGCCTGATTATCGGCGACAACACCTATCTGTTTGGCTACCTGACCGGGCGCGCTCCGGACCATCAGTGGAATGCGCAAGCTATCGAGGCGATGCGCGACTTTCATGCCTTTGTCGCTGCCCACTGCACCGCTGTCTGTCTACCTACCCCCGACGGCCTCACCGTCGGCATGAAACCCTACTGAACCGTGCCGATGGTAAAATTGGCCCTGTCGATCTGCCTTCAACGGTGGCTGCGATGAAGCCTGTAAATAACCAGACAGTTCCCGAGCGGACTTGCGGCCAGGTGAACGACGAGCCCTACAGCCTCCGGCGCGAGATCGGCCGGGGCTGGGCCTGGGTGACCTTTGTCTGGCACATGCTGACCCGTCTGGGTGGGCTGCGCGCTACGATCCGCAGCCTGGTGTTTCTGGTGACCTTGCTTATCAAGCGCACCCTGGTCACCTGGGGATGGATCGCCAACCGGTAGCGTGGATCTGAAGCACTTGCCAGGCTGTGTGGTCTGAGTTAGCCTGCCTGAGATAGTTTGGCTGGCAGCACTAAGTTGTACTACGACGCAGGACAATTCGAATTCGTCGCGCAACTGGAGACCCACTGGCAGACAATCCGCCAGGAACTTGAACATCTAGGTGACGGCGATTTTATCGCCTGGCCCGAAAAATATTTGTATGGTCAGGGCTGGGACATTTTTGGCCTCTATGCCTTCGGGATCAAAGTCGGCGCCAACTGCAAACTTTGCCCCGAGACGACCCGGCTGGTCGAGCAGATCCCCGGTCTGGTGAGCGCCGGTTTTTCTTCGCTCAAGCCGGGCACCCATATCGCCCCGCACACCGGTTATCCGGACGGTCTGTTGCGGTGTCACCTGGGACTAATCGTCCCGGACGGCAGCGCGCTGCGGGTGGGAGAAGCGGTGCGAAGCTGGCGAGAAGGGTGCTGTCTGGTTTTTGACGACGCCACCGAACACGAAGCCTGGAATCGGGGCAGCTTTACCCGTATCGTACTGCTGCTTGACTTCAAGGCTCCGGCGGGTTTGCTGTCTGTGCCGGTAAAACCCGAAAGCAAGGGTCTGGCTGCGTTGTTCGGGTTCTTGAAAAAAAAGTAAGTGCCGGCAGGTGCACCTCCGGCAAAATCGGTGTCAAAGGTCGAGCGCGCATCGCACCTGAGCTATCTGGCGTGATATCGTCTCCAACCTGTCCATGTCGGTGACCACGGCCTGCTCGGGTTCCTCAAGCGTCTCGAACTGGCTTTTGAGCAGTTCTGGCGGCATGAAGTGCCCACCGCTTACCGCTCGCCCGCGCACCCGTTCGGTGGCAAGCTCCGGGCTGATCTTGAGATAAACGAACTCAACTGGCTCATCGCTGCCCCGCAGCAGGCGACGGTAATTTTCTTTGAGAGCCGAGCAAGCCAATACAACATTTTCGCCCCGCGCCAACCAGCCCTCGATCCCCAGCCGCATCCGCACCAGCCAGGGAGCACGGTCTGCGTCGTCGAGGGGCTGAGCGCTGCGCATCTTAGCGACGGCTTCGGGGGCGTGAAAATCATCTCCGTCGGCAAAGCGCCAGCCCAAGTCGGCTGCAAGAGCGCAGCCGAACCGGCTCTTGCCAGCACCGGAGACACCCAGCACGATGATGACCATAGATCGAACAGGGGCGCCCGGTGTCCCCATCGGCACCAAGCGCCCGCAATCTTACTTCAGCTCAGCGTGGGCGCGCACATCCGACCCAGGGGTACGGCTGGGAGTAGGCTCGATCGCTTCACCCTCGATAAACGAACGCAACATCCAGGCCATCTCCTCGTGCTGCTCCATCAGGCCGGTCAAAAAGTCCGCCGTGCCTTCATCGCCGAACTTCTCAGAACAGGCATCGACGTGCTCGCGCAGGTTGCGGATGATGAGCTCGTGGTCGGCAAGCAAATTGGCTACCATCCCCTGGGCGTTCGGGATATCGCCGGCGTGCTCTTTGACCGAGGCATACTCGAGAAAGCCCTTGGCGGTACCGACCGGGTAGCCACCTAGAGCCCGTGCACGCTCTGCAAGCGCATCGATGTTGGTGGTCAACGCTTCGTACTGCTCTTCCCAGAGCGTATGGAGCGAACGAAACTGGGGACCCACCACGTCCCAGTGGTACTTCTTGGTCTTGATGAGCACCAGGTAGGCATCGGACAAATCCCGATTGAGCAGGTCGATGACCCCCTCTCGCTGTTCAGTGCTCAGGCCAATGTTCAACTTAGGCATAGCTCTGCGCTCTCCGATTTTTATTTTTACCCAATCCAGTCAACCAATTTGGCCTCTATGCAGACATCTCCCCCGGGACCGATACTGGTGTGAAGCTGCACGATGAGGCAAAGCGCGATGATTTTGGTGACAGGCGGCGCTGGCTACATCGGCTCCCACGTGGTTCTTGCTCTACAGGCCGCGGGCTTCGAGGTGCTGGTGTACGACAACCTGGTTTATGGCCATGCCGAGTTTGTCCCGGCCCCGATGCTGATCCGCGGCGACCTTGAAGATCGCGTGGGGCTCGCGCGCCTGTTTGCCGCGCATCCGCTCGAGGCGGTCATCCACATGGCGGCCTACGCCTACGTGGGCGAATCGGTCACCAAACCCGCCGTCTACTACCGCAACAACGTCTACGGCACGCTCTGCCTGCTGGAGGCGATGGTCGAAGCCGGCGTCAAGCAAATCGTCTTCTCCTCTACCTGCGCCACCTACGGCGAACCCGAACAGATCCCGATCACCGAAACCCATCCCCAGCGACCCATCAATCCCTACGGATTCACCAAGCTGGCGGTCGAGCGAATGCTGCGCGACTTCGACCGCGCCTATGGCCTGCGATCGGTGGTCTTTCGCTACTTCAACGCCGCGGGCGCTGATCCCGACGCCCGGGTCGGCGAAGACCACGATCCTGAGACCCATATCATTCCGCTGGTGCTCGATGTCGCCCTCGGTCGTCGGCCCCACATCACCGTCTTCGGCTGCGACTACGACACCCCCGACGGCACCTGCGTGCGCGACTACATCCATGTAAGCGACCTGGCCGACGCCCATGTGCTGGGATTGAAATACCTCAAATCCGGCGGCCCGACCGAGGTGTTCAACCTGGGCAACGGCAGCGGCTTTTCGGTGCAACAAGTGATCGACACGGCCGGACAAGTCGCCGGACGCGAAATAGGCGTGCAGATGGGTGCGCGCCGTCCCGGCGACCCGGCGACGCTGGTGGGCTCCGCCGAGCGCGCCCGCGAGATTCTCGGCTGGCAACCGCGCTTTGCGGATTTGCAGACCATCGTCCGCACCGCCTGGACCTGGCACCAGAAACGCTTCGGCAGCTAAATTGCAGCGAGTAAGCCGGCAATGTTAGGCTGGTTTCCCGCGGGGAGTTAGCTCAGTTGGTAGAGCGCAGCAATCGCACTGCTGAGGTCAGGGGTTCGAATCCCCTACTCTCCACTTTTAATACGCTCGTAGCCTTGGACGGGCCTGGAGACTGCTTCCTGTGTCAGCTTTAGCGCCCTACTGTGCTCGAGCCGAGCCGGATCCTCCAGGCTGAACACGACTTGACCGGCTCTCTAGGTTCGGTCGATAAGCTCCAGATAAGCAGGCATCCCTTCGCCTGCCACCCGGCAGGCTTCGCGATCTACAGCAAGCAAGTCGTCTCCCCAGATCACTTTGCCGCAGGGGGCAGGGGTGCCGACGTCGGGCTGCCAGTCTTTGCTGATAAATTTTTGGCCCCCGTCCACGACCGCGCCGTCGAAGAGGATACCGATGGTCGTGTATACATCGCAAATGACCCGGTGCACATCGGGGCGGTGCAGTTGGCCGCGCGCATGGGGACTGCGCGCCCGATAGCGCTCGCGCGGAAACAGGCCATAGAGATTTTTGAGCGCACAACTCATCAGCACAGCCTCTTTGAGGATGGTGCGCTTCAAGGCGCCGACGCTGATGCGGCAATCGACCTCTTCCAACAGCTGTGGCGCCCACAACTCGGCGAAGCGCTGCGGAACCGTTGCCCGGTTGGGATAGGGTTTGCAGGGCAGGCTGTCGGCATCCAGAAAACGCACACCCTCGCTGAGCAGGGCTCCCAGGCCCAATTTACGAGCGATCACCTCAGCCTCCAACCGGTGGCAAACGCCTTCGACAACCAAGATCTCCGCAGAGCCGTTGACCCGGCGAATACCGGAAATGACCTCACCCAGTACAGACATACCCACCGTCACCGGCGGTCCTGCCGGGTAGCCCAGGTTGGGTTTGATCAGGACTTGCCGGGCGTTATGGGCGGCAGCCGGGGGCACATAGACAAACTTTTCGGCGTCGACGAGGTGAACACGCATCGGCGGATGGAGGAAACCCTCTCCATTGTGTGGTCGGATCGAACGAGAGCATGGAGGCTGCCATGGCCGAAGAACTGAACCGTCGCGAATTTCTCATCACAGGGTTTGCGGCGGCTGCCGCGGCCGGGGCCAGTGAGCCCGCCGCCACCGTGGGTACGCTTCCTGAGCGGATTTTGGGGCGTACGGGGGAGCGGGTGACGCTCTTGGGTCTTGGGGGCGCTTCAACGCGTACGCCGCTCTCCAACGGCCGACGGGAGGAAGCAATAGCGATCATTGAGCGTGCCCTTGCTCTGGGGATCACCTACTTCGACACCGCCGCCACCTACGGCACCAGCGAGGAGTACCTGGGCGAGGTAGTGGCTCGCCGCCGCAAAGGCATGTTTCTGGCCACCAAAAGCGACGAGCGCACCCGCGACGGAGCCTGGCGCGAACTGGAGCGCTCGCTGAAGCGCCTGCGCACCGACTACATCGATCTCTGGCAGATGCACCGCGCCTCGCTCCCCGAGCGCGACACCGCCCCGGCCTTCGCCAAAGACGGCGTCATCCGCGCCATCGAAGAAGCCAAAGCCCAAAAACTGATTCGCTTTGCCGGGGTCACCGGCCACCACCGCACCGATGTGCTCGCCGACTGGCTGGAGCGCTACCCCTTCGACGCCCTGCTCACCGTGGTCAACGCCGTCGATATCCACCACGCCGACTCGTTTATTCGCAAACTGCTGCCGGTGGCACAGGCGAAGAACGTCGGGGTGATCGCCATGAAGGTGCCCGCCTACGGCCAGATCCTCTCGGATCTGGACATCAAATCAGCCATGCACTACGCGCTGTCGCAGCCGGGGGTGGCCTGCTGCATCATCGCCTGCGACAGCGTCGCCATGCTCGAAGCCAACGTCGCCGCCGCCCGCAATTTTGCGCCGCTTACCGCCGAGCAGCAGGCGCGCATCACTGCACGCACAGCGGGCAACTGGCAGCGGGCCAGTTTCTATCGCGGCTGGACATAGAGTTCACTGCTACGGTGGCGGTGATGCGCTTGCGGAGCAAGCAGGCAATGGTGTTGGAAACACGACCGGCGGCCGAACAAAGAGTCCTACTGCACAATGTGCCCTGGCAAACCTTCGAGCATCTGCTGGAAGTACTGGGGGATAAAAGGGCCGCCAGGCTTGCCTACGATCAGGGAACCCTGGAGATCATGAGCCCACTCGATCGGCATGAATCGGCAAAATCGTTGATTGGCAGGTTGATCGAAACTTGGAGCCTCTTTCAGAACCTGGATATTGCCAGCCGGGGCTCCCTCACCCTCAGGCGCGAAGACCTGGCCCGCGGTGTCGAACCGGACGAGTGTTATTACATTCAAAACGAAAGTACTATCCGAAACGTTGCGCGCACCGATCTTCGCCGCGATCCTCCCCCGGACCTGGTGGTGGAAGTCGACATCACCAGTCCCTCCTCGCTGCGCATGGCCATCTACGCGGCCTTGGAGGTGCCGGAAGTCTGGCGCTACAACGGCGAGACGCTGCAGGTCTTCTGCCTGGAGTCGAAGGGCAGCTATCTGATGCAGTCCGCCAGTCGGGTGCTGGCTGGATTTCCCGTCGAGCGGGTGGCGCAATGGCTTGAGCAGGCGAAGATTGTCGGCGAGAGTGCCGTTGTCCGACAATTTATGGCGGAGTTTGGCTGATAGCGGCGAAGCTGCTCTCGATGGCGTAGTACTTATCCATAGAGCACTTGCCCATGGAACTCTTATACTCCTTGAATCCCTCGTAGCGCATGCCGCATTTTTCCATCACTCGCCAGGAGGCAATATTTTCGGGCATGGCGGTGGCGACAATGCGCGTCAAGCCCAACCCCAAACCGTAGTCGAGCACGGCGCGTACCGTCTCGCTCATGTAGCCTTTGCCCCAGAAGGGTTTACCCAGGCCGTAGCCCAGTTCGGTGTCGGGAGTCTCCTGCAAAAACCTCAAAAAGCAATACCCTGCGAACGCCCCGGACTCGCGGATGACGATGGCCCAGGCGCCGTGGCCGGGGTGCCGGTCGTACTGTACCCAGCGCCGGGTTATCTCCTGGACGACTTCGCGCGCGCGGGGCGTCTCGGAGGTATAGCGAACCACCTCCGGGTCACTCCAGAGCGCGTACATTTCGTCTTCATCGGCAATCGCAAGGGGCCGAAGCCGCAGTCTGGCCGTCTCGATCACTGGCAACATCCGCTAGGGCTCCTCTAAGCGCAAAATTGTCACCCGCTCCGGCGATTCGGCGACGCTCACCGCAAGCAGGCTCACGTGCGGCTCCAGCGCAAGCGTGGCGAAGTAGTGGCACAACTCCTCGGTGGTGCCGTGGGGGCAGAGCGGGCAGTCGTTGAGCACCTCCGGCAGCGCGGCGACCCACTGCTGCAACTGCTGCTCCAAAGCCACCATGTCGAGGCCGTACAGACCCGTACTCGGGCGCACAGCAGCGAGGTCGAGCGTCACCGCAAAATCGTGCTCGTGCCGGTCGTGCCACAAAGGCGGATTGGCGTGGCGGCGGCGAAAGTGCGCCCCGATGCGGTAGGCGTAGCGGATGGCCCCCTGGTGCACCTGCTCTTCGGGCGGCACCGCCTGTAGGTAAGCGCTCTGCATCACGGCACCTGAAGGTATTTGTGCAACTGCACCGAGAGCCGGTAGCGGGGATGGGCCTTGAGCAGTTCGAGGGTCAAAGGCAGCGTGCGCTCGCGCTCCTCCCACTCCGGCTGTAGCGAGACGGGCACCCCCGGCGGCAAAAAGCGCCGGTAGAAATCGAGTTCCTCGCCGCCGGCAATCACGATTTTGACCTCGTTGGCCCGCCGCCACATCTGCGGGTTCACCGGATGGCGGGGCGAGACGTGTTCTTTGGGACTGAGGGTCACCCAGGCCCAATCGGGCACCGGCTGCCAGAACGCCCCCGACGTCTCGATCGACACAGCCCGGCCCGTCCTGCCGATCGCCTCGACCAGAGCCGGTAGGGCTGCATGAATGAACGGCTCTCCCCCGGAGATAACCACCCGCGGCGACTTCAGCTCTAAGATCAAATCTGCAAACGCCCGCACTTCGCGCGGCAATTGGGCGCCGCCGTCGGCGTAACCCGTGTCGCACCAGGGGCACCCGACCGGACAGCCGTAGAGGCGGATAAAATCGACCACAGCACCCGCCCAGTGCCCTTCACCTTGGATAGTGGGGCCAAAGGTTTCCTGCACCGGGATGCTCTGGGCGGCAACGGGTTTAACAACAAGCGAAGCAGCGTTCACAGCGAGACGGGCTCTTTGCGAAATTTCCAGATCGGGTCGGGCACTCCCGCCTCGCGGAAGCCCCGGTCGCGCAGGAGGCAGGCGTGGCATCGGCCGCAGCCGCCCCGCACCCCCGCATAACAAGTGTGGCTCAGCGCAAGCACTTCTTCAAAGCGCTCCCCCAACACTTCGACACTCAACTTCACAGTCTCGGCCTTGGTCAGCCGCATCAGCGGCGTGTGGATGCGTATGGCATTTGTATCGCCGTAGATGCCCTCACCCAGAGCTTGAGCCATTGCGTCGACAAATACCTGCCGACAGTCCCAGTAACCGGCGAAATCAGCCTCACACACCCCGATGACGATGTTGCCCGTCCCCAGACAAAAGGCACGGTTGGCCGCCAGGGTAAGAAACAAAATGTTGCGCCCCGGCACGAAGGTGGGCTCCACACCCGCAGGTAGTTCCGCCGCCGAGGCGTACTGCCCGAGGGGAGCATCGCTCACCAGGGGACTGGTGCCCTTGAGTACCGGACCCAGGCCGATAAATTCGTGGCTTGCCAGGCCCAGGGCCTGCCCCACTGCCCGCGCACTCTCCAGTTCGATCGCATGGCGCTGGTTGTACTCGAAGGTGACCGCGTGCACCTCGTCGTACTCGCGGCAAGCGAGGGCAGCGCAGGTGGTCGAATCCTGGCCGCCCGAGAAGACCACCAGCGCTTTTTTCATGGCCGTCATCCCATCTATCGGCGAATTTTATCCTGCGATTGTAGCTTTGGGCAGGATTGTCCCTACCCGGGGATCGGCCGCGCCGCCCACCGCTGAGCGCCCATGCAAAGAAGTGTTAATCTCTGTTAAGCAATCGTACGCATCGGGGGCGATCGGTCGTTAATATCTTTTCAAGACCTATTGTTGCCGCTTAGCCCGATAAGAGAGAACCATGAGTGAATCCGCAGCCCAAGAAATTCCGATGAGTCGGCGCCAGCTGCTCTCCTTCGTCACCGGCGGAGCGATTGCAGCGACGACGGCAGCCACTCTTTATCCTGTGGTCCTGTACTTCCTGCCGCCTTCCACGGCCGGCGGCGGCGAGGGGGTCGCCGCCAAAGACAAAGAAGGCAAGGACATTTCTGTCTCCAAGTTGCTGGCCGCAGCGACACCGGGCGAGCGGGTGCTCACCCTGGGCCTCGACGTCAACGGCGGTGACGCTACCTATATCGTCATCAACGATCAAAAAGAAGTCGCCAACTTCGGCATCAACGCCGTGTGCACCCACCTGGGCTGCGTGGTGCCCTGGGACAACGGTGCCAAACAATTCAAGTGCCCCTGCCACGGATCGGTCTACAATGCCGACGGTGGTCTGGAGCGCGGTCCGGCACCTCAACCGCTGGCGCTGGTCAAAACCACCGTCTCCGAGGACAAGGTGCTGATTGCACCCTGGACCGAGCAGGACTTCCGCTGCACCGACTTGTGGTGCAACAAAGATCCGTACTGGGCGAAGTAAGCGACGCAGAGGGTATCGAAGCATGAAAAAGCAATGGATAGCCGGTGCCTTCAGCCTGACGGCGGCGCTGGCGGGACTGGTGAGCGTGCCGCACAGGGCCTCGGCCTGGCCGAGTTTCGCTGTGGGCTACGAGGAAGCGCGCGAGTCCTCGGGCAAGATTGTCTGCGCCAACTGCCACCTGGCAGCCAAGCCGACCGAAATCGAAGTGCCGCAGTCGGTGCTGCCGGGTAAGGTCTTCGACTTGAAAATCCACGTCCCCTACGACACCAAAATCCAGCAGGTGGGTGCGGACGGCAGCCCGGCGCCGATGCAGATCGGCGCCTACATTCAGTTGCCGGAAGGTTTCACCGTTGCTGACGAGAAAGAATGGAGCGCCGAGGCCAAAGAATCGATTGAGAAGTACGGCGGGGTGACTCCTCTCTATGCCGACAAGCCCGAGCGCTCAAATATTCTGATCATCAACCAGATCGACGGCTCGACGGTGCCGGGGCAGGAATTTATCGTGCCGGTCAAAGCCCCCGACCCGAACGCCAAAGACGCCAAGGTCAACTTCGGCAAATACGGCGTCTACGTGGGTGCAAACCGTGGCCGCGGCCAGGTCTACTCCAACGGTGTGGCGAGCAACAACGCCCAGTACAACGCCCCAGTAGCAGGCACGATCAGCGCCGTCCAGACGGGGGTCACCTTCACCGACAAGCTGCAGTACGGTCTGGGGAACGAGCTTACCGACTTCGAGTACACGGGCGGCATCCGGGTGACGATCACCGATGAGAAGGGCAAGGCGACCGTCGTCAACATTCCGCCTGGCCCCAAGCTGCTCGATACCGTCAAGCAGGGTGCCCAGATCAAGGCGGGCGCTCCGCTGACCAACGACCCGAACATCGGCGGTTACGGCCAGGAGGAGCGCGACGTCGTCCTGCAAGATCCGCAGCGGGTCACCTGGCTGGTGGCCTTCCTGGCGGCGGCTTTTGTCTGCCAGTTGCTGCTGGTGCTCAAGAAAAAACAGGTCGAAAAAGTGCAGGAGTTCGAAGCGCAGAAGCAGGGTCTCTAAGCGCAACAAACTTCGACTTTGGGTGCCGGGGAGAACTCCCCGGCACCTTTTTTAGGGCTGGCTCCCTTGGGAAGCAAGTTGTTTTTCTTTGTCCAGGCGCCGCTTGCGGGCGTAGAGCTGAATGGTGACAGCGAAGCTGACCATCAGCCCAAAGACAATCCAGGCGGTAGCGTCGGTGGGCAGGTCGTTCTTGAAGACCGCGAGCAGCACGATGGTCACCAGCAAGATGGTCGGCGCTTCGTTGAGGGCGCGCAGTTGCTTTGGACCCCAGCGGCAGGTGCCCGCCGCCAGTTGCGTGCGCAGTCGCATGCAGTAGAAGTGATAGCCCATGAGCACCACCACCAGGGTGAGCTTGATGTGCAACCAGCCCGCCTTGAGCCAGTCGGGCTGTACGGCGAGCATGCCCACGGCCATCGCCACCGTCAGCACCATGCCGGGGGTGGTGATGATGTTGAGCAGCCGTTTTTCCATGATCTCGTACTGCTTTTTGAGAATGGCCCGAGCCGCTTCGGGCTGCTCGTTCGCCTCGACGTGGTAGATAAACAGGCGCACCAGGTAAAAAAGCCCCGCAAACCAGGTGACAAACCCGACGATGTGAAACGCTTTGAACCAGAGATAGGCCATCTTTTCGCTTCGACGCGGCAACGCCATCAATGGTGGCACTCCCCACCGCGCACCGCAACACCGCTCAAGCAGGGGGTGCGGCCCTGTCCGATACTGGTACGATCGACTCGTTGCCGATTGTGTTTGGCGCGTTCGTGGGGGAGCGTCGGGCCGGCTGGGGCGGTCCCAGCCCAGGGGCGATGATGAGCGAAACCTGGCAAATCACCGGTTGCTCCGTGCGCGGCGCATCCCACTACACCAGCGGCCTGCCCAACCAGGACGCCATGACCTGGCGCACCGGCGAGCGGCCCATTTTGGCAGTCGCCGACGGCCACGGCAGCATTCGCCACTTCAGAAGCCAGAAAGGATCGCGCCTGGCGGTCGAGGCGATGGCGAGCACGCTCGAAAGTTTCCCGGCCACCCTCACCGATCCGGCGGATCCGGCCGCAGTCGAACATGTGGCCCACGCCCACTTCAGAGTGCATCTGGTGGAAACCTGGCGGCAAATGGTAGCGGAGCATCTGGCAAAAAAGCCGGTCACCGAGGCGGAGTGGCAACAACTGGAGGCCGCCGCCGGTCCCGCCGCCCGTTTCTTTCAGCAGCATAGTCCCGAAACCGCCTACGGTTCGACCGCGCTGGGGGTGCTCGTTACCGAGGCGTTTCTGCTGTTTGTGCAACTGGGGGACGGCGATATCCTCTGCGTCGATGCACAGGGTGTCACAAGCCGTCCTTTTGAGCGCGACCGCCGTTTTGCTCTCAACCAGACCACTTCGCTGTGTCTGGAGGCGGCGGCCGAGGAGACGCGCGTGTGCATCTGGCCGACACCATCCCCCGCCTTGATTCTGATTGCCACCGACGGTTACGCCAACTCTTACCGCACCGAAGCGGCTTTCGAATCGATTGGTTCTGAGTATCTGCAATTTCTGCGCGCCCAGGGAATCGACCCATTGCGCGCTGAATTGCCAGCGGTGCTGGAGGACCTCACCCGCCGCGGCAGCGGCGACGACATTACTGTGGGCGTGCTGTACCGCCCGTCCGCCTAGGGCCGCGTGATCCCGGCGGGCATGGCGTACAGACGCCGGAGCGTCTGCAGATCCCGTCCGGACGGTTCGTGCACACCGCGCATCTCGGGATACATGATGTCCTCGGGGTCGTCGCTGTGGCCCCAGAGGCCGACGGCGTGGCCGAGTTCATGCACCGCGAGCATCTGGATGTACTCGGGCAAGTCGCCCGGTCGCTCGCCCAGCAGGTGCCCGAGGCCGAGGGTGACCTTGAGCATCGGCATGCGGTTGCCCAGACCGGTGAAGGTGGCATGGCCCGCCCGCCCTTTGCGGTCCGCCGCAACGAAAACCACGGCGATATCCGCCTGGAGGGGATCTTCCACCCGCCGTTGGGCGGCGGTCCGTAATTCCTTGACGTCCTGCGGTCGGCCAGTCCAGTTGCACCGGCAGGTAGGTGCTGGCCTCAATTGTCACGGGCGCACTGCGCCAGGGCAGTTGAGCCACCTGCACCTGCACCCCGGTTTTGCTTACTACGGCCCGCCAGGGCTGCGCCGGCGCCTCCACCTCGACCGCAAGCGTCCGAACCCCGGAAGGCTGCAACTGTCGAAAGAGTGCTCCTGTCCGCTCCCGCAGCACGGCTTCGCTTGCGAGCGGCCCGACGACAACCAGGGGTTCGCTACTCGGTCCTTCGACAGATCGCACGTTTCCCCAGCCGAAGATCTGCTCAGCCGCGAGCCGGGCAGAAGGCGGAAGGGCCTGGAGCGCACCGAGCGGCCGGGGTGGCTCCTCAGGCTCCAGAGGCACCACCGAATCGAGCAGCGGCAGGGTCATCGTCCGTTCGCTGCCGCCGCGCCGGTAGGTGAGGGCGACCTGCTCGCCCGGCCGACGGCGCCTGAGTACCGCCGAGAGATCCGCGGTGCTGTCCACGGCCCGTCCGTCGAGGGCCACCAAACGATCCCCGGTGCGCAGACCCCTATGGCGCGTCTGGCTCGCCACCCAGTTGACGATGGCAAGTCCCGGCCCGCCCCCTTCGCCGATCCCCAGACCCAGCATCAACGGCACGGGTCTGGGTTCCATCGGCACCCGCAACTGCCATTCGGGTTCGGCGGTCGGTGCGGATTTGGCGGCCGGTCTGCTTCGGGGAACGGCGGTTGCTTTGGGAGCACGGACAGAGGCGACAGTCGGGGCACCATACTGGCGGATGCGACTGGTCGCCGACTGGTACAAAGTGCTGTCTCCCTGGACCTTCGCCAGTTGGGCCGCCTTTTTGAGGTCGCCCACCGCCCCGGCGGTATCTCCCAAAGCGGCGCGGGCCCGCGCCCGGTTGCTATGGGCCAGGGCATTACTGGGATTGAGACGAATCGCCCGACTGTACTCCTCAATCGCCCCGGCAAAGTCCTGGCGGTGCAGTTTGCTGTCACCCTGGCCGATCAAGCGGGCGGCCTGGTCGCCGGTAGCCGTTTGGGCCACAGCGTCCGGCGGTGCGATGGGAAGGCACAAGCCAAGAACCAGCAGCAGGACCCACCAGAAAGGGGATTTCGACTTCATGGCCGCCAACCACCAATAGTCCGGGGGAAGGACATATGAATCTTATCCGCTGTTCCCCAGGGGTGGGAGTTGAGTCGGTACCCACGGGTTGGCTGCTGTTTGCAACGCTACCTCAAGGCTCTTGTGCGCGCAGGTCGCACTGCAAATGCGCCGTCTCCCAGTTGAGCAACGTACTGCATAGGTGACACGCACGGTTGCCTGGGGCTATTTTTGGTGGGCGGCCGGCACCGCGCAAGGAGAAACCGACGGATGGAAACACAGAGTACCCACATCACCACCGAAGCCTTCGAGGCAGCTCTGGCGGAGCTTCTAGACTCTCCCCGCGACGCGGGTGTCCTGGAGATGATCGTCGCGCGCCTTCCCAAAGAAAAGCGGCGCACCTGCTCTGAGGTGTATCTGTCTCCCGACGGCGGGCTCGCGGGGGATCGCTGGTTGCTCGGCAAAAACGGCCGCGCGCCGGATCCGCGGGCGCAGGTGTCGCTGATGAATATACGGGTACTGCGCCTGATCGCCGGGGCGGAGGACCGTATGTCCCTGGCCGGGGACAACCTGATCGTGGATCTGGACCTAAGTGAAGTGAATATCCCGATTGGCCAGCGCCTCGCGGTTGGCGAAGCGATCCTGGAAGTCACCGATAAGCCCCACACCGGCTGCTCAAAATTCAACGCCCGATACGGCAAAGCGGCGCTGCGATTTATCAACGCTCCTGAGCGCAAAGAATTGCACCTGCGCGGAATTTATGCGCGGGTTGTGCAGACAGGCGTGGTCCGCCTCGGAAATAAAGTGCACAAAATCGAAGGGATTTATTCGTGAAAAGTTCAACTTTTTCTCGCGGTGCTTGCGTTTTTCTTTTTTGGTCCCTAGCTACTTGCGTACCCGAAAGTAGAAGCTTGACCGCGCTTCTGGCGGGCGACATAGCCGATGGTTTGCGCTCTTCCAGGAAGCCGGATGTTTCAGAGCATCCACTTGAGCATAAAGAATTCGACTGTGAAGGTGGTGCGGCTAATTTCTAGGCTACAAGCCAGGTTCCGCATTTTACTATGGATAATCTAGACCAAGCATCGGCTTAGCCTTTTAACCGGAAGGCGATCAATTGTCTGTCTGCTTTCGATATTGAGAGAAGGCAAGCAAAGGCATGAAATCCTTACCGTTTTTTGGATGGGCTACGGTCACCTTGGCCACCCTGATGTCTGCACCCGTTATCGCTTCGGCTGCCCCGCTTGTCCGTCAGGCAACCGGTCCCGACGCCAGCGCAATTCAATCGGCAGTCGACTTGTTCCGGGCCGACATCGGCGGCGCCAACAATGGAGCCGGCGGTTCGTTTGCTGACGGTCGGCGTGAGGTGAACTGGGATGGTGTACCGGACGATTCTTCAGCTCCGAATGCCTTCCCGCCCGACTTTTTTAACGTCAATTCCGCCCGTGGCGTCGTCTTTTCCACTCCGGGCGAGGGCTTCCAGGTGAGCGCCAATGACGGCACCGGCACGCCCATCTTGTTCGGCAACCTCAACCCCACCTATCCCGCCGAATTTCGCATCTTCAGCCCCCAAAAGCTGTTCACGGCCATCGACAGCAAATTTACGGACGTCTTTTTCTTCCTTCCCGGTACCGAGACGCCGGCCACCGTCGGTGCCTTTGGCGCCGTCTTCACCGATGTGGACACCAACACCAGCAAAATCGAGTACTACGACGCCAAGGACAATCTGCTGCTCAGCCTGCCGGTCCCCTTCCAGCAGGGAGCCAACAACCAGCAAAGCCTCGCCTTCATCGGCGCCAGTTTTGCTAATAAGCGCATCTATCGGGTCCGGATCACCAGCGGCAACATTGCCCCGAGTGCCACGGCAACCGATGGCAAACGTGGCTACGATGTCGTCACCATGGACGACTTCATCTACAGCGAGCCCCAGATCCTGAGGTAAACGTCAGCTCGGTGTGGCCGTCTGCCGGTCCTGCAGTGCAGGGCGGCGGACGGCTTTTCGGCGCGGGCAAGATGGGTGGTTTTCTCCCCAACGGCGGAGGACAGGCGGGGCGCTCTCCCCGATGATCTGCCATGGAACTGATCATCCGTTGAAGAGGAGCAAAGACATTACCCCTCCGCTGTTGTTCGACACTGCGGCTGTCGGCCGCGAGCCGCTGTCGGTGGGCGAAGCGCTCACCCGAGCCGGGCGGGTTGCCGATTTTTGCGCCGCCAACGCCGCGCACATCGACGAAGACGGCGCCGTGCCGATCGAAGAATTTCGGCGGCTGGCGGCGGCGGGACTGTTGGCCGCTCCCCTCGATGCGTCTTTGGGCGGGGCCGGACTCGGAGCGATCCCTGGGCGCACGTCGGCGCTGCTGAGCGTGCTGGAGCAGGTCGGGCGGGGCAACTTGGCGGTGGGCCGCATCTACGAGGGGCACGTCAACGCCCTGCAGCTGATTCAGATTTTCGGCTCGCGCGAGCAACAGTCGGCCTGTGCCGCCGCCGTGCACGGCGGCAAAATTTACAATGTTTGGAACACCGAAGGGGAGGACGGCACCAAGCTTGTCCCGCTGCCGGGGGGCCGCTACCTTTTGGAGGGGGCCAAGACCTTTGCTTCGGGCGCCGGGTTGGTGGAGCGGCCGATCATCGGCGCGGCCCTACCCGACGGCGGCTGGCAGATGGTGATCGTTCCGATGGAGCTGTACACGGAGCGCGTCGATCCTGGCTGGTGGCATCCACTCGGGATGCGCGCCTCGGCCAGCTTCAAAGTCGATTTTTCGGGCATCGAGTTGGTAGAAGACGCCCTGCTGGGTGTTCGAGGCGATTATTTCCGCCAGCCGTGGCTGAGCGCCGGGGTGGTGCGCTTCGCGGCGGTGCAGTTGGGGGGGGCGGCGGCCCTGCTCGACTGCACCCGCGCACACCTGAGAAACCGTGGCTGGCAAGAACACCCCCACCAGCGCGAGCGCATGGCCCGCGCCGCCATCGCCGTCGAAGGGGGACGCCTGTGGTTGCAGGGGGCGACCGAGCGCATCGACCGGTGGTTGGACAATCCGGCCGGGCCGGTCGGCGGCGAGGGGTTGGTGGCCTACGCCAACATGGTGCGCACCGCCGTCGAAGTCGCCTGTCAGGAGGTCGTGCAACTGGCCGCCAAGTCCGTGGGGGCGCGCTGTTTGTTGCGCCCGCACCCGATCGAGCGCATCGTGCGGGATCTGACGCTCTACTTGCGCCAGCCTGCCCCGGATGCGGCCCTTGCCCAGCTGGGCGCCTACGTCATCGAACAAAACGTCCCCATTCAGGCGCTGTGGCACGATGGGCGTCACTAGCGCCGCCCTGGCCGAGGCGGCTCCCCTGCACCCGCCCGAGGCGGCGGCCGCCCTCGGTTCAACGCTGGTGGTCGCCCCGCACCCGGACGATGAGTCCCTCGGCTGCGGCGGAACCATCGCCCTATTGCGCCGTCTGGGCCTGACTGTGCGGGTGCTGGTGGTGAGCGACGGCACCCACTCCCACCCCAACTCCCGGCGCTACCCCCCTGCGGCCCTGCTCGCCCTGCGCGAAGCGGAGACGCGCGCCGCCCTTGCGGTGCTGGGGGTCGCCCCGGCCGCCGTCACGTTCCTAGGCCTCAAGGACGGCGCGGTACCCGTTGAGGGGGACACCGATTTTGCCGATGCGCTCGGCCGTTGCCGCCGCTATCTGGCCCAGCTGGAGCCCGTGCGGACCGTCGTGCTGCCCTGGCGGCGCGACCCGCATCCGGATCACCGGGCCGTCTGGAACCTGATGCACCGTGCGAGCGAAGGCTGCGCAGCCTTCGCTCGCAGCCTCGAATACCCCATCTGGCTGTGGGAGCAAGGTGAACGTTTCCACCGACCGATGGAGGGCGAGGTCCGTATCTGGCGGCTCGCCATCGGTCCGGTACTGGCGCTCAAACGCGCCGCCGTGGCCGCCCACCGCTCCCAGACCAGCGATCTCATCGACGACGATCCGGAAGGTTTTCGGCTCACCCCCGAGACGCTCGCCTACTTCGAGCGCCCCTGGGAATGTTACCTGGAGGCACCATGCAACCCGAACGCCCCTCGCTGATGCCCGAGTACTTTGAAGCGCTCTACCGCGAAAATGCCGATCCCTGGGACTTCGAGACCAGCCCCTACGAGGATGCCAAATACACGGCGACCCTCGACGCCCTATCCAAGCCCCGCTACCGCTCGGCGTTTGAAATCGGTTGCTCGATCGGTGTGCTCACCGCCCGCCTCGCCGAACGTTGCGAGGCGCTCCTGGCGGTGGATGTGTGCGATGAGGCGCTCACCCGGGCGCGCGAGCGCTGCCGGACCCTTGCCCAGGTACGCTTCGAGCGGTTGCGGGTGCCCGAGTGCTACCCGCTTGGATCGTTCGATCTGACCCTGGTCTCGGAGGTGGGGTACTACTGGTCCTGGAGTGAACTGCGCCGGGCCCAGAGGTTGCTTCTGGAGCACCTGGAACCCGGAGGTCACCTGCTTTTGGTGCACTGGACACCCTTTGCCAGGGACTACCCGCTCAGGGGCGACGAAGTGCACGATGCCTTTGACTCGCTCGCGGGGCTCAGCCACCGCCTCGGGCGGCGCGAGGAGCAATACCGACTGGACCTGTACGAGCGGATTTGAGCGCCTGCTTCCAGAGGACGATGCGCCTGCGCAACTGCCGGATCGCTTCTTCGACCTCGCTTTTGGGGGCGTTCGCGGGATCTTCGGGGTTCAACCGCTCCCAGAGCAGGCCAAAAGCTTGAGAAGCGGACAACTCCTGCGCAAGGCGTTCCGATGGTACCCGCAATCTTATCGCCAGTGCCGCAACCTCTGCGTCGGTCGATGCCGGGCTGCGGGGCTGACGCCAGAGTTGGCGCAACCGAAAGCGATCGATCAGGCGCTCCTCGGTCCTGCCGACCGCTTCGACCAGATGCGGCTTGTGCCCGGCGCCCACAGTGCTCCAATCGGCCAATTGGGCGGCCAGACCCGTCCCTGCACGTCCATGGCGGCGGGCACTGGTGATCACCTTCACCAGCGGGCTGTGGCGGATCCCGGCGTCGATGCGCCGCAGGGCGCAATAAAGGGCGACATCCTCGGGGGAGCGCACGGCGGGCAAGCCCCCTGCCCGGGCGTAAGCCTCGGCGCTGAGCGCCAGGCTGGCGCCGAAGTGCTGGTAATGGCGGGGCCAGGCGTCGAGCGGATCCGGGTCGATGCAGGCTTCCAGTTGGGCCGTCAGATGCTGGTAGCCCACGTCGTACAAAAAGCAACGGCGCGCCTGGGCCTCCAGAGCCTGTCGCTCGTTGTCGTCGGTGAGGATGCGGCCCCCCACGGCGTCGGCGCCGCGGTCGATCTCGAAGGCGGTGGCCGCAAGCCAGTCCGGAGCCACCCGGGTGTCGCCGTCGGTGGAGGCAATGATCCCCCGGGCTTTGCCGGCCCCGGCGAAGCGCCGGTAGGCTTCGTCCATCAACAACTGCCGGGCGCGGCCGACGTGCGCTTCGGCGGCGGACAGGGTCATTTCGACGATGTGCAGGCGCAACTGCGGCCTATCGTCGCCGAAGCGGCGGGCGATGTCCGCCGTCTGGTCGTGGCAGTTGTTGGCAAGCACGATCACTTCGTAGCTGCGCGGATCGAGGGGTAAGCCGGGCCGTTCGATCTGGCAGGCGAGAGCGGCGAGGGTGCTCTCGATCCGTTCCGCCTCGTCGCGCACCGGCACAATCACACAACTGCGGCACTCCGGCAGCAACGGCGCATCGACTAGGGGGGGTAGGACAGGCGGGCGAGGAAGGAACTCGCGGATCCGAGTGGCCGCAGCGGGCGGCAAATGTGCAGCATAGTTGTCCTCGTGCACAGGAAGACTGCCGCGACGCACGCAATCGCAGCTTACACCGACATCGAGTGGCTTGACAGTAAACCGGCCGGCCGCCTTGAAACAGGCGTTTGTACCGGAAGCTGACTGTGCCTCAATAGCAAGTAAGCCCACTTACAAGCGCCGAAGGTACTGCCCCAGGACAGATCCGCTTTTGGCCTCAAGTAGTGAGGTTCGCCATCGGGCTCAACAGCTCCCCAGGCATCTCCTACAGCGCAGCCGCCCTGTCCGAAAAAGACATACCCTATGGGCAGACATGGCACAGATCCGGCAGGTGACCAATGATCACAAGCAACCTGAGAACCAATCAGCTTTCTGCCGCTGCGTACGAGTGGTACCTGACCTATCTAGCGGCGCTCGATGCCAAGGATCTGCAACAGTACGAGCAATTCCTTGCTGACGAGTGCACCATGTATTCCAACAACGACCCACCGATGGTCGGAAAGGCAACCATTGTGCAGGGGCTTTCCCAGTACTGGCCAAGTTTTGGCACCCTGGAGCACGATCTGCTCAACATTTACGGAACCGACGCAGCCTTCGTGCTCGAAGCGCTCAATCATTACACCCGCACAGACGGCCGGGCGCTCACGCTGAGGGCCGTCGCTTTTACCGATCGCAACGCGGCCGGGTTGGTGAGTGGGGTGCGCTTCTATACCGACACCAGTCCGCTCTTCACCTAGCCTATTACCTGCTCTAAAGATCTTCTTGCAGCGACAGGCACAAGCGGGTCTCAAGCTCTTCGATGCTGGGCAGGCTGCGCTTAATCTCTTCGGGGAGCAGTTCGTAGGTAGAGACACCCATCGGACGGCGGGCATCGCGCAGGGTGTACTCGGCAATTACCCGGTTGCTCGATTTGCATAAAATCAGCCCGAGGGTCGGTCGATCGTCGGGATGGCGCAACAGATCGTCCACCGCCGATAGGTAAAAGCCCAGCTTACCCGCGAATTCGGGCTGGAAGCTGCCGGTCTTAAGATCGATGACCACGAAGCAGCGCAGCTTGAAGTGATAAAAAAGCAGGTCGATATAAAAATCTTGATCGCCCACCTCCAGGTGGTACTGGTTGCCCACGAAGGCAAAGCCCCGGCCTAGTTCCAGCAAAAATTTGCGGATGTGCTCGAGCAAACCCTGCTCCAGATCGCGCTCCCGTGCCGCCGGCCCCAGCGATAAAAAATCGAACAGATAAGAGTCCTTGAGCGCCTGCTGCGCCAGATCCGACTGCACCGGCGGCAGCGTGGCCGCGAAGTTGGTGGCGGCACCGCCCTGGCGCTCGAAAAGCCCAACGCCTATCTGGTGGGTTAGCACGCTGCGGCTCCAGCCCTGGGCAATCGTCTGGCGGACGTACCAGGCGCGGGCGGCAGGCTCTTTGACGGCGTCGAGAATGGCACAGTTGTGAAACCAGGGAATTTGTGCAGCAAGCTGCTGCACAAACCCTTCGTCGGGATAAGCCTCGGCGAAGGCGCGCATGTATTTGAGGTTGCGCACGGAGAACCCTTTGATCTCAGGGAATTCACGGCGCAGATCGCCCGAGAGGCGATCGATCACCTTGCGGCCCCAGCCCTGACGGCGCTGCTGCCGCAGCACGTCGCGGCCAATCTGCCAGTAGAGCGCCACCAGTTCGCGGTTGACCGCCAGGGCCGACCGGATCTGGGCGGCGCGGATGCGCCCTTTGAGACCGCCCAGGTACTCCTCGTAACCGTCGAAGGTCAATTCACCGGCCACGGACCCACCCCCATCCGACCAAACATGAACGCTTGTCCATGATTCCATCAAAACACCAGATGGACAATTGTGCAACTGTGCGGGGACGGAAGCCGAAAACGGTAGCCCAGTCCACTACTTTTCGGGTGCAATTGGGCTGAAGTATGCGTATGAAACGTGTCAAATCCGCGCCGCGCTGGCTGGTCCGAAGCGACATCGACGGTTTTTTCGGCCTGGCCCTCGACAATCTCATTCAGGTTTTGCTGATCGTCGGGCTGTGCGGGGGGGTGCTTGGCTTCGGCTCCGAGTTGCTCTACGGGCGGGTGCTTCCTGGGGTGGCCCTCTCGCTGCTGGTGGGCAACCTGTACTACGCCTGGACAGCGGACCGCCTCGCCCGCTGCGAGGGACGCGACGACGTGACGGCACTGCCCTACGGCATCAACACGGTGAGTTTATTCGCCCACGTCTTTCTGGTGATGTTGCCGGTGAAACTGGCGGCGATGGGGGCGGGCCAGTCGCCTGAGCAGGCGGCGGAATTGGCCTGGCAGGCAGGACTGGCGGCTTGTCTCGGTTCGGGGCTGATTGAACTGGCAGGGGCGTGGGTCGCTGCCCCCCTCAGAAAACTTGCCCCCCGGGCCGCCTTGCTCTCGACTTTGGCCGGGATCGCCCTGACGTTTATCGCCCTCGGCTTTCTATTTCGCACCTTCGCCGCCCCAATCGTCGCGATGTTGCCGTTGGGGATCATCTTGCTCACCTACTTTGGCGGCGTGCGCTTCGGGCCGCTGCCGGGGGGACTGGTCTCGGTGCTGCTGGGGATCGCCCTTGCCTGGGGAACGGGACTGGTCGGTTGGAACGATAGCCGCTTTGCGGAGGCCCTGGCGCCGGCAGGATTCTATCTGCCGCGGTTGTGGCTTGGAGATCTCTGGGAAGGGCGCGCCGCCCTGGGCGCTTACCTGAGCGTTATTCTGCCCATGGGTTTGTTCAACCTGGTGGGCAGTCTGCAAAATCTCGAAAGCGCCGAGGCGGCGGGGGATCGCTTCGAGACCGCCCCCTGTCTCGCCGTCAACGGCCTCGGTTCGATCGCGGCGGCCGTGGCGGGCTCGTGCTTTCCGACGACGATTTATATCGGCCATCCCGGCTGGAAGGCGCTCGGGGCGCGCGTCGGCTACTCGGTGCTCAACGGCGTGGCGATGAGCCTGTTGTGCCTGAGCGGTACGGTGGCACTGGTGGCTTACTTTGTGCCCATCGAGGCGGGTATGGCGATCGTGCTCTGGATCGCGGTGGTGATCGCCGCCCAGGCTTTTACCGCCACCCCCGCCGCCCACGCCCCGGCGGTGGTGATGGGCCTGCTGCCGGGGATCGCAGGCTGGGGCGCCTTGATGGCCAAGAACACCCTGAGGGCGGCGGGCCTTGCCACCCCCGACAACCCGCTCACACCGGAGTTGGCGGCCCAATTTCGCCTGAGCGACACGTACATCGAAGGCGCCTTTGCGCTGGAGCAGGGATTTATCTTCTCGGCGATGATCCTCGCCGCCGTCACCGTCTTCATCGTCGAGCGTCAATTTTGGAAAGGGGCGCTCTGGGCACTGGCGGGGGCCGTCCTCTGCTGGTTCGGGTTGATGCACAGCTTTCGCTGGACGGCGACCGACACGATTATCGACCTGCGCCCCGGCGCAGGGGCCAGTTGGGCGATAGGTTACGTCCTGGTAGCCCTGGCGCTGCTCTATGCCCAGTGGGCCAAAGGGCGCAGCCGGACCGACAAGTCTTAATCGAGCAGCCGGCCGTCCGGCAAGATGGCACCCCGCAGACGCGCTCCGCGCAAACTGGCGTCGTCGAGCAAGGCTCCGCGCAGCTGCGCCCCTTCGAGGTTGGCCCAATAGAGGCTCGCACCGCGCAGGTCGCCGCCGATCAGCTTGGCGCCCTGCAAGTCGGTGCCGCTCAAATTCGCCCCCACCAGTTCCGCGCCGCTGAGATCCGCCCGTTGCAGGCGGGCGGCGGCAAAATCCGCGCCGACGAGCGAAGCGCCCGTGAGCACCGCCGAGCGCAAACCCGTTCCCACCAGACGCGAACCGCTCAAGTTGGCTTCGAACATCCGGGCGCCGTCCAGTGCCACCGTGCTCAAATCGTCGCCCACCACCACCAGTTTTGAGAAACGGCGCTGGCCCCGTCGGTAGCGCGCGAGCAACTCATCCACACCCATAGAACGCACCGGACGGCGGGCTGTGGCGAAGGACCGCCCACACGATTCGCACCGCTCGGCGCGCTGCACCCCATGGCGCGCCTCAAGCCTGCACTCTGCCTTTTTAATCTGGGGCCACTCCTCGCCGCCGCCGTCGGACCACTGGCTGAAGAGCAAACGACGGTGGCAGCGCTCACAGACGATCGAAAAGCGCATCCAGTCGTGCCAGAGGACGTGGGGCTTGACAAACATAGGCACCGGCGGTTGGGATTCTTTTTCTTTTCTCCTGTCTCCTGCATAGGCTGCTCTATCAGCCTCTATCTCGCGATGGAAAATAAGCAGATGTCCCCCTTGGGGATCAATTCCATTCCTCCAAACGGCCGATTTGATCGCGCAGGCTGTAGAGAAGCTCTTCGTACCAGGGACGCACTTCCAGGTAGTCAACCGCGTCGCGCAACTCCTGGAGGCAATTATCCAGGTGCTGCGCTTTTCCGGTGCTGCGGTACAGATAGATCTCACTCTGAATAAACAGGATCAAATTGGCGGTGTCTTGATCGTGGGGCATGGCAATCGCTGGCGACAGCGCCTACGGCGGGCGACGAGTCTGTCCATCCTACGCCAGGGGCTTGTGCGAGACTGGGAAAGCTGAACCGTTGGCGAGGTAGGTTTGAGCGCTCTGGATACGCTGGTTTGGCCGGGTCTGGTCACCGTTGCCGCGCTGGTGGTCTACTATGGCCTTTCGTTGAATGTCGGCCGCGCCCGTGTCCGCTACGGCGTCGCACCACCCAAGACCAACGGCAGTCCCGACTTCGAGCGGGTGTTGCGCGCCCAGGAGAACACCACCGAGCAACTGGTGCTGTTCCTGCCGTCGCTATGGCTGTACGCGCTGTTTGTCAATCCGCTGTGGGCAGCCGTCCTGGGTAGTGTCTGGATTGTCGGGCGGGTGCTATACGCGCTGGCTACTACGAGGCTCCCGAGCGGCGCAGCCCCGGCTTTGCCGTCTCCGCCGTCGCCACGCTCATTTTGCTGGGCGGCGCGCTGGTGGGACTGTTGCAGCGGCTGGTGCTTCTGTGACCTGCCGATGATCGCTTATCGCCTTTACTAGAAGCGGCGGCTACGCACCGGTGGGCGAGAAACTGCCTGCCCTCAGTCCGCCGACCCTGATCCTCTGGGGCGAAAACGACCGCATCCTCGATCCACCCGACGCCCACAAGTTTCACAAAGCGCTCCCCGGTAGCCGCCTGGTTTGGATACAAAATTGCGGCCACGTGCCGCATCTAGAAAAGCCGCAGGTGACCGCCGGGGCGATCGAACAATTTGCTGGAGGCGACTAGCCTTCCTGGTTGACAAAGGGCAACAGGGCCAGCAATCGGGCGCGCTTGATGGCCACGGTTAGATCGCGCTGCTGCTTGGCCGTCAATCCGGTAATTCGCCGGGGCAGAATCTTGCCGCGCTCGGTGATGAACTTGCGCAGCAAATCCACTTCCTTGTAGTCAATCTTGTCCTTGGGCGGGACCGGTGAAACCCGCTTGCCGCGATATCCAAACGACGTCATGGTTATTTGGTCTCTTTATGTACGGTGTGCTTGTTGCAATTGGGGCAGAATTTCTTCAGCTCCATGCGCCCGGTCGTGTTGCGCTTGTTTTTGGTGGTGGTGTAGCGCGAGACGCCGGGCCGGCGCTTGGCCGTATTCGTCCGACACTCGGTACATTCCAGGGTAATAATGATGCGGGCACCAGGCTTCGCCATCGAACAGTCCTCTTTTTTCTTTGCGCGATCTCTAATTATTCCACAAAGTTCACCCGATCGAAAAGCCCCTGTCCGCGCTTCGTTCGAGCAGTCGGCCTTTATCCAGTTGTGTTGCCGCTTCTTAATACGTTATTTCATAGAAATTTATCCATGTAGTCATTGATACAAATGAGTTGCGGCGGATTCGCTTAACTCTCCTTATTCGCCAACCGGCTGAGCTTTTCAGTGGGCGTGATCTCGATCTGGGGAGAATGTGAATGAAATGTAAATGGAAATGGGGATTGGGCACGCTGGTAGCGGCTCTCGCCACTGCCGCCCCGGCGTTTGCCCAGGACGCGCCAAAAATTGACACCGGCGATACTGCCTGGGTGTTGGTTTCGGCCGCGCTGGTGCTGCTGATGACTCCCGGCCTGGCCTTTTTCTACGGCGGGTTGGTGCGAGGCAAGAACGCACTGAACACTTTGATGATGAGTTTTGTCGCCCTTGGGGTGATCGCGCTTGTCTGGACGCTGGTGGGTTACTCGATCGCTTTTGGACCCGGCAACGGTTACTTTGGCAGCTTCAGCTGGCTCGGTCTCAACGGAGTCGGCCAGGAACCCAATGCCGCCCAGGCTGCAACGGTTCCGCACCTAGCGTTCATGATTTTTCAGATGATGTTTGCTGTGATCACTCCGGCGCTCATTTCAGGCGCGATCGTCGATCGCATGAAGTTCAAGACTTATGTCGTGTTCATCATGCTCTGGTCGGTCGTGGTGTACTCGCCGATAGCGCACTGGGTCTGGTCGCTGGGTAATCCGGATCCGACCGACCCGACCAAAATGCTTCCCGGTTGGCTTGGAGCCATCGGGGCGCTCGACTTTGCGGGCGGCACGGTGGTGCACCTGACCGCGGGCATCTCGGCACTGGTGGCGGCGATCATTCTTGGTCCGCGCAAGGGTTTCCCCAACCAGCCGATGACTCCCCACAACGTGCCTTTTGTGCTGTTGGGAGCGGGGCTGTTGTGGTTCGGCTGGTTCGGCTTCAACGCCGGTTCGGCGCTCGCCGCGGGCGGCCTCGCCTCGCTGGCCTTTGTCACAACCAATGTCGCCACGGCGGCGGCCGTGTCCACCTGGCTTTTACTTGACACCTTTATCGGCGGCAAGCCGACGGCCGTCGGTGCGGCCACCGGTGCGGTCGTCGGTCTGGTGGCGATCACTCCGGCGGCGGGTTTTGTCAGCCCGCTTTCTTCGATCGCCATCGGCGGCACCGCTGCGATTATCTGCTTTGGCGCCATTCAGCTAAAGAAAAAGCTTAACTACGACGATTCGCTCGACGTGTTTGCCTGCCACGGCATGGGCGGTCTGACCGGCGCTATTCTCACCGGCGTGTTTGCTGACAAATCGCTCAATTCCCTGGGTGATAACGGCTTGCTCCTGGGCAATGGTGCGCAGCTTGTCGAGCAGTTGATTGGTGTCGGTGCCACCGCCGTTTATGCGGCGGTCTGCACGGCGGTCATTTTGCTGGCGCTCAAGTTCACCCTGGGCTTGCGCCCGAGCGAGGAAGCCGAACAGGAGGGCCTCGACACCACCGAGCACGGCGAGGAAGCCTACACCGGTTCAATCGGTGGTCTTGGTGCGATGGAAGAAGACATCGCTTCTTCCACCCAGGGCCAGGGTTTCACCCGACCGGCGACCCAACAGCAAGAATAGTTTTTTTGGCAACTGACTTGCCCGCCCCCTTTGCCAGGGGGCATTTTTTTTGAACGAATCGCGGTGGGGCGGCAGGGTTCGGGGGGTGCTCTTTGGCTGTTGGCTTGGCACGCGAGTTTGGGTCGCGAGAGGTGGAACCCGCTGGAGGACTTATCGGCGCGGTGGGAACGAGAATTGGTGGGTGCGCTGGACTTATTCTTCTTCAGTCGGCATGCACCCTTGAAAGTGGGCATCTATTCGATCAGGCGCTGTTTGTAGCTCTGGACGGTGTTGGCCAACAGCATCGTCACCGTCATCGGTCCGACGCCCCGCGGCACCGGGGTGATCGCCGCAGCCACCTCGCGCACAGAATCAAAATCGACGTCGCCCACCAGGCGGCTGTTGCCCTCGTAGTCGGTGAAGCGGTTGATGCCCACGTCGATGACCACCGCCCCGGGCCGGACCATGGCGGCGGTCACCAGCTCCGGCCGCCCGGCCGCCACCACCAGCACGTCCGCCATCTGGGTGATGGCGGCCAGATCCGCCGTGCGCGAGTGGGCGGTGATCACGGTCGCGTCTTTTTCAAGCAGCATCAGGGCGACGGGCAGCGCGTAAAGCTCGGCGGCGCGGGCGCGCCACAACTCGTCACGGATGGTGCGGGTGCGCTCGGTGGCCACCAGCGCCATCAATTGGGCCACCTCGTTGTCGAGGGCGTAGCCGCGG
>JAESGW010000489.1_pt1 | contig 35809 bp, 29 predicted proteins | sample 9269791 | NCBI WGS metagenome assembly JAESGW01 (sample SAMN16773120, study PRJNA677053) | algae metagenome | isolation source: Aphanocapsa lilacina HA4352-LM1 and co-occurring heterotrophs from near cave... | place: USA: Maniniholo cave, near Haena, Kauai, HI | collected 2009-07-28
TCGGGCAGGCCGAGCTGGCCAGCGTCGATGGAATGGACATGGTTATCTAGCACCCCGTTTTCGTGAACACGCACATCGCCGGAAGGATCTTCTGCGAGGTGACCGTGACCTCGTCGGCCTGCCCGTCCAGCGACGCGAGCGAGCCCTCACCGTATGTGGTGACCATCAGCCGCGCCGAACCGACGCGAGTGACCTGGAACACCGAGCTGCCCAGGCCGTCGGTGTAGGTGAGACCCACCGTCACCGTGTCGTACCCCGTGTCGCGCTGGAGCACGGTCCACACCAGGTTGTCGCTGGTGCGGCACTCCGCGGTCGCCCGCCGGAGGACCTCCATGGTGGCGCTCGCCTGTGCGGCGCCGGCGTGCACGAACAGCTCACGCCACTCGTTGTCCTCGGGAGCGATGGCCGACGCCACGAGGCGCCGGAGCCCGCCGGGCGTCGCCCGCTGCGGCCACACCACCCGACCGCACATCTCGACCTCGCCGATGCCGTCGCCGTCGGCCGAGGGCGCGGACACCCGTACGTCGCCGCCGTCGGCGGGGAAGTCCACGTCGAGCGGGAAGTCGGCGGGGATCTCGACCGGGCCGTCCACCGGCGCCGGCTCCTCGCTCGGCTCGTCAGTCGGCTCCTGGGTCGGCTCGCCAGTCGGCTCCTGGGTCGGCTCCTGGGTCGGCTCCCCGGCTGGCTCCTCGGTCGGCACCTCGGTCGGCACCTCGCTCGGCACCTCGCTCGGCTCCCCGGCCGTCCCGGGCACGTCGCCGAACTCGTCGAGGGCGGCGACGGTGTCGCGGAGGGGGTCGACGGTGTCGGCGACCGCCTGCTCGACCTGCTCGGAGGTCCACTGCCCGTACGTCGAGGTGAGGAGCAGCGCCGGACCGACGGGCACGGCATGGACGACGGTGGCGCCGTCGCCGGGCCGCCCGTCGACCGTGTGGGTCTGCACGAGCGTCGTCGGCCCCGTCCCGAAGGGGGAGTCGACCACCTCGGTGCGGGTCGTCAGGCCGGCCTCGTCGTCCGTGCCGACGGGCTCGTCGCAGTCCGTCACGAGCGCGGCAAGCTGCTCGGCCAGCGCGGTCGCCTCGTCGGCGCTGCTGAGGAGGACGAGCTCACGGGTGTCGGCCGACTCGCCGCCGCTGTTGTCGGCGACCATGCGGTCGCGGGTCCCGACGCCACGCAGCGGTGTCGTCCGGCACAGCTCGAGGTCGCGCAGCCCGGTGCCGGTGCGGGAGGTGGGGACGGTGTCCTCCGGGCCGCCCATCCCGGCCGAGAGCGGGAAGTCGTCGGGGATCGTCAGGTCCGAGGCGCTCGACGCGCCGGCCGTGGACCCCTCCGTCGAGACGAGGTCGCCCGACTGCCCCTCGCCGCAGCCGGCGAGCAGCAGGCTGCCCGCCACGGCGCCGGCCAGCACGGACCGCAGGGCGGCGCGCCGGAGCCGGTGAGGGTGCCTCATGCCAGGTGAGACACCGCAGCGCGGCAAAAGGTTGCGTCAGCCCGACGAGTCGAGCCGGGCGAGGCGCTCGAGGACGCGGCGCGAGAGCGCGACGAAGTCGGCACGCGACATCGTCATCGAGCGGTCGGGGGCGAAGCCGAGCTGCGAGACCGCGGTGCCGTCGCGCACGATCGCCATCAGGAACGGGAACGACTGCCGGTCGTTGAGCTCGATCGTGAGGGCCCACACGCTCAGGTCGGTCGTCCTGGTCGAGGTCGCGGCGATCTGCGTCACGCTGGTGCCGAGGTTGGCGCGGCCGCACTGCTGGATCCGCTTGCGGACCTGGTCGACGAAGGCGCTCGCCCTGGCCTGCGCCATCGACCCGACGGTCTGCGTCAGTCCGAGCTGGGAGGCGTCGGGCGTCTCGGGGAACAGGAACGTCCGGGTCAGCGCCTTGCGGATGCCCTTGCCCTGGAACGTGGTGCGGTCGCAGCGGGTGGAGGCGTAGTTGCTGCGAGCTCGCTCGGGCTCGCTGCCGAACCACGGGCCGCGGACCTTGGCCACCGGCGGGAGGTCGACCACGGACAGCAGTCCGGGGGGCAGGCCGATGTCGAGCGGCGCCGTGGCGGTGGACCGGGCGCGGCCGGCGCAGGCTCCGGCACCATCGGTGCCGCACAGCCCGTTGACGGACGCCGCGAGGCCGGTCAGCGCCGCCTTGTCCGTGACCGCCCTGCCCTGGCTGCGGACGACGGTCGTGACGAGGAGGCTGCCGGTGCGGGCGGTGGCGACGCTGATCGTCGTGGGCACCTTGCCCCACGAGCGCAGGCGGAACACCCGCGCGTCGTCGCCCACCCGCTTCACGGTGCGGGTGGAAAGCAGCTGGGTCCGCGGGTCGATGCAGCCGGCGAACCACAGCGAGGCGGTCTCGAAGCCCTGCTCGGCCTGCTCCGCGCTGCGCGACATCTCCACCATCTGGACGGCGGTGGACTCCACGCGGGTGACCTCGCGCTTGCGGGTCCGTGCGCCCTTGCCGACCCGCTGCTCCACGACCCGCGTCGCCGAGCCCTCCCACGTACGGGCGAGGGCGGTCACGCCGTCGGGGTCGGCGAACCGCTCGCGCTGGCACGGTGCGAGCAGGCCGTTGCCGGAGAGGTTGTCGGTCGTGGCGGTCTCGGCCCAGTCCAGCCCGGCGCCGAACCGGGAGAGCTGGTCGGGGGAGAGGAGCGAGGCCTCGTCGATGATCGGCTCGCCGGACCCGCCGGCGTCGGGCTCGTGCACCGTCACGCCCGGGGTGGCCTTCTCCTCGCTCAGGCTGGTCGCCTCGGCGTTGGAGCCGGTGGCGACGAGGGAGCCGGAGGCGACCAGGGCGGCCGTGGCGACAGCGGCACCGATCACCGTGTGCGTGCGCCGGCGCGCAGCCCCCGCGCGCCGGATGACCGTCGCCCGCGGCCAGCGGATCTCCTCGAGGGGGGCCGCGAGGCCGTGGAGCAGGCGGGGGATCTCCGTGGTGGGAGCGTCGCGGTGCAGCGAGAACTGCGAGGTCGCGGTCTGCAGCTCGCGCTCGGCGTCGGCGCGGGGCAGCCCCACGGCGCGGGCCATGTCGGACAGCGACAGCGCGGACAGGCCGTTGAGCACGAGCAGCTCGCGCTGGCGGGCGGAGAGCTTGGACAGGGCCTCGAGCGTGCTGCGCGTCGCAGGGTCGAGCGACTTGTCACGGTGCCAGATGCGGGCGGTGTGCCGGCGCCGGGCGCGGCCGAGGGCGAGCGGGCGGACGTACGCGTCGCGGTCGTCGAGCTGGCCGACCTTGCGCCAGTGGTGCCACGCGACGACGAAGGCGTCACGCACGGCGGCTCGAGCGGCCGGGGCGTCGCCGGTGAGCGCGTAGGCCTCGTGCAGGAGTCGGGTGCGGGTCTCGACGTAGTAGGCGTCGAACGTCTCGGGGCTCCTCATGACCGCTCCACGGTACGGGAGCGGCCCACGCCGCGCACATCCTTCCCCGGACGGAGGACCCCCTCGACAGCCGCTCCGCCGGGCCCGCGGGTGGGCTTGCGGGTGGGCTTGCGGGTGGGCGGCGTGGCAGCGCGATCTGCCGCCGCGACCGGGTGATGATGGGTCGGCCATGACGTCGCTCCTCACCCGACCCGACCACGCGCGCCCCGACGCTGCCCGGCCGCGCCCGCTGGTGCTGATCGCGACGCTCGGCGGCGCGCTGGCCGCGCTCGGCCCGCTCGTGGTGCTGCTCGCCGTCGGGGTGATCGGCTGGTTCGCCACCGACGCCGGCGTGCACGGCATCCCGCGCGACGGCATGCGGGTCGGCGCCCTGGCCTGGCTGGCCGGCCACGGGTCCGGCCTCACCGTGATGGGCGCCCGGATCACGATCGTGCCGCTCGGCATCACCGCCGTCGCCGCGTGGTCGATGTGGCGCCTCGGGCACCGGGTCGGCGACTCGGTCTCCGGGCACGGCCCCGACGCCGACCGGATCTCCGACGGGGAGCGGGACCTGACGGTGCCCACCGCAGTCGTGCTGTTCCTCGCCGGGTACGCCATGGTCGCCGTCGTCGTCGCGACGCTGGCGGCCGGCACGACCGCCGACCCGTCCCTGCCGCGCGTGCTCGGCTGGACCCTCCTGCTGACCGCCTTCGTGGCGGCGCCCGCGATCGCGATCGGCTCCGGGCGCGCCGCGATCTGGGCGGCGTTCCTCCCGGCCACCGTGCGCGCCGGTGCCGCCGTCGCGGGCGCCGTGCTGGCCCGGCTGCTGGTCGTCTCGACGGTGGTCCTCCTCGTCGCGCTCGCCCTGTCCTTCGACGACGCCGCCACCATGACGTCCCGGCTGCACCCCAGCCCCGGTGAGGCCGGCCTCTACGCGGTGGCCAACACCGCCTTCGTCCCCAACGCCGCGCTGTTCACCGGATCGTGGCTGCTCGGCCCGGGCTTCGCCGTCGGCGGCGCCACGCTCGTGTCGCCCGCCGCGGTCGTGCTGGGTCCGCTCCCGGTCGTGCCGCTCCTCGCGGCACTCCCGGCGACCGGCACGCCCGCGAGCTGGGTGGGCTGGGTGATGGCCGTCCCGCTGCTCGTCGCCGCCTGGTCGGCCCACCGGGCACTGCGCGGCCGGCTGCTGACCTGGGACCGCGTCCTGCTCGCGGGCTGCGGCGGCGGGCTCGTGGCGGGCTTCGCCCTCGCGGTGCTCGCGTCCCTGTCCGGCGGCGCGGCCGGCCCCGGGCGGATGCGCTTCGTCGGCCCGTTCACCCGTGACGTGCTCGTCCACTCGGTGACCGCCTGCGGCATCGGTGCCCTGCTGGGTGCCGCGGTGCTGGCCGTGGGGGTCTGGCGCTCGAGCCGTACGTCCCGCGCGACCCTGTCGGAGGACTGAGGTGGGGGCTGGACACAGCCACGGCGACCGCCCCTCGCTGGGGCCCGCGCCGAGGCGGCTGAGGGTGCTGATGGCGCTGCTCGTCGGACCGCTCGTGCTGGCGACCGTGGTGGGGCTGTTCGTGCTCTGGCCCGACGGCGACCTCGAGATCAGCGGTCCCGGCGTCGACGTCGAGCGCGGCACCGCCGAGGTGCTGTCCGTCGGTCCCTGCCAGCAGGCGCAGGCCGTCGAGGGCTGCCAGCAGGCCGAGGTCGAGCTGCTCAGCGGTCCCGGCGCACCCGGCACCACGCAGGCCGTGCTGCCCTACGGCTCGCAGGCGCCGGAGGTGGCGTCCGGCGATCGGATCATCGTCTCCTTCGCGGCGGGTGCGCCCGAGGGGGAGCAGTACGCCTTCCAGGACTTCGACCGTGGCCCGCCGCTGCTCGTGCTCACCGTCCTCTTCGCGCTCGGGGTCCTCGCGCTGTCACGGTGGCGCGGCATCGGCGCGCTCGCCAGCCTGGCGTACTCGCTGGTCCTCATCGCGGTCTTCACCCTCCCCGCGATCATGGAGGGCTCCTCGCCGCTCGCCGTCGCCGTGGTCACCGCCGCCGCGATCATGCTCGTCACGCTCTACCTCTCCCACGGCTTCGACGTCCGCTCCACCGTCGCGATGCTCGGCACCCTCGTCTCGCTGGTCGTGATCGGTGCGCTCGGGTGGGTGTTCACCCGGGTCGGCCACTTCACCGGCCTCGTCGACGAGGGCAGCCAGTACATCTCCGGCATCGCCGCCCAGGTCGACCTGCGCGGGCTGCTGCTCGCCGGCCTCGTGATCGGCGCGCTCGGCGTGCTCGACGACGTCACCGTCACCCAGACCTGGGCCGTGTGGGAGCTCGCCGACGTCGACCCCGACGCGAGCGTGCGCTCGATCTTCGTCCGCGCGATGCGAATCGGGCGCTCGCACGCCGCCTCGACCGTCAACACGCTCGTGCTGGCCTACGTCGGGGCCACGCTGCCGCTGATGCTGGTGTTCTCCGCGCTCTCGCTGCCCTTCGGGATCGCGGTCAGCCAGGAGGTGGTCGCGCAGGAGGTCGTGCGCGGCCTCGTCGGCGGGCTCGGCATCCTCGCCGCCGTCCCGGTCACGACCGGGATCGCCGCCCTCGTCGCCGGGCGGCTGGCGCGGGCGCGGACCGCGGGCGACGGGCCGTCGCACCGCGCCTAGAATCCGACGGTGCCCACCACCGCCCGCCTCGTCGTCCTCGTCTCGGGGTCCGGCACCAACCTCCAGGCCCTCGTCGACGCCTGCGCCGACCCGGCGTACGGCGCCCGCATCGTCGCGGTGGGCGCCGACCGCGACGACATCGAGGGCCTCGCGCGCGCCGAGCGCGCCGGGATCCCGACCTTCGTGCGCCAGGTGTCGGACTTCGAGACCCGCGAGGGCTGGGACGCCGCGCTGGCCACCGTCGTCGAGCGCTTCGAGCCCGACGTGGTGGTCTGCGCCGGCTTCATGAAGCTGCTCTCCCAGGACTTCCTCGACCGCTTCCTCACCCTCAACACCCACCCCGCGCTGTGCCCGGCGTTCCCCGGGATGCACGGCCCTCGCGACGCGCTCGAGCACGGTGTCAAGGTCACCGGCGCGACCCTGTTCGTGGTCGACGCGGGCGTCGACACCGGCCCGATCGTGGCGCAGGTGCCGGTCGAGGTCGCCGAGGACGACGACGTCGCGTCGCTCCACGAGCGGATCAAGGCGGCCGAGCGCGCGATGCTCGTCGAGGCCGTGGGCCGGATCGCTCGCGACGGGATCGCGGTCGAGGGCCGTCGGGTTCGCATCGGCGCCGGCGCTCGGTAGTCTGCGCAGCACACGACTGGCGCAGGTGGGCCACCACCAGGGAGTGACGCGCGAGGGCATCGAACGCCTGGGTGCCCCCGACTCGATACCGAGCTCGACCCCGAGGAGTCCCGTGTCCCCCTCCACCGCCGACCACCGCATCGCCATCAGGCGCGCGCTCGTCTCCGTCTACGACAAGGCCGGTCTCGACGACCTGGTCCGCGGCCTGCACGAGGCCGGGGTGGAGCTGGTCTCCACCGGCGGCTCCGCCGCGCTGATCGAGTCCCTCGGGCTCCCCGTCACCAGGGTCGAGGACCTCACCGGCTTCCCCGAGTGCCTCGACGGGCGGGTCAAGACGCTGCACCCGCGCGTGCACGCCGGCATCCTCGCCGACCGCCGCCTCGACTCCCACGTCGCCCAGCTCGCCGACCTCGGCGTCGAGCCGTTCGACCTCGTGGTCAGCAACCTCTACCCCTTCACGCAGACCGTCGCCTCGGGCGCGAGCCCCGACGAGTGCGTCGAGCAGATCGACATCGGCGGCCCGTCGATGGTGCGCGCCGCCGCCAAGAACCACCCCAGCGTCGCCATCGTCACCTCGCCCGCGGCGTACGACTCGGTGCTGGCCGCCGTCGCGGCCGGCGGCTTCACCCTCGCCGAGCGCCAGCGGCTCGCCGCCGAGGCCTTCGTCCACACCGCGACCTACGACGTGCACGTGGCGTCGTGGATGGGCAACGTGCTGACCGACACGAGCGAGGGTTCCGGCTTTCCCGCCTGGATGGGCGCGACCTGGGACAAGCAGGCGGTGCTGCGCTACGGCGAGAACCCGCACCAGTCCGCCGCCCTCTACGCCAACGGCTTCCTGCCCGGCGGGCCCGGCCTGGCGCAGGCCACCCAGCACCACGGCAAGGAGATGTCCTACAACAACTACGTCGACGCCGACGCGGCCCGCCGGGCGGCGTACGACTTCGACGAGCCGGCCGTGGCGATCATCAAGCACGCCAACCCGTGCGGCATCGCGGTGGCCGACGACGTCGCGACCGCGCACCGCAAGGCGCACGAGTGCGACCCGGTGAGCGCCTTCGGCGGGGTGATCGCGACCAACGTCCCGGTCTCGGTCGCGATGGCCGAGCAGGTGGCGGAGATCTTCACCGAGGTCATCGTCGCCCCCGGCTACGAGGACGGCGCGATCGAGGCGCTGCAGGCGAAGAAGAACATCCGCGTCCTCGAGTGCCCGCCGCTCTCGCGTGGCGGCGGCGACATGCGATCCATCTCCGGCGGGCTGCTGCTCCAGGAGCGCGACGACGTCACCGCGGAGGGCGACGACCCGTCGACGTGGACCCTCGCGACCGGGGAGGCCGCCTCCGACGAGGTCCTCGCCGACCTGGCGTTCGCCTGGCGTGCGTGCCGGGCGGTGAAGTCCAACGCGATCCTCCTCGCCTCCGGCGGCGCCTCGGTCGGCGTCGGCATGGGCCAGGTCAACCGTGTCGACTCCTGCCGCCTCGCCGTCGAGCGGGCGGGGGAGCGGGTCACCTCGGCCGTCGCGGCGTCCGATGCGTTCTTCCCGTTCGCCGACGGCCCGCAGATCCTCATCGACGCCGGCGTGAAGGCGATCGTCCAGCCCGGCGGCTCGGTGCGCGACGCCGAGGTGGTCGAGGCCTGCGAGAAGGCGGGCGTGACGATGTACCTCACCGGCGCGCGGCACTTCTTCCACTGACCCTCCCACCGGGCTCGGGAGCGGTGAGTGAGACACGTTCTGCGGCCCGGAAACCTGCGTCACCCACCGCTCCGCCCGGCGGCCACCCGACGCGCCCAGCCCAGCCCCGCACCCGATCCCTAGGATGACCACCGTGACCGCACAGACCCTCGACGGCGCAGCCACCCTGCGGACCATCAAGGCCGAGCTGGCCGAGCGCGTCGCCGCGCTGAAGGAGCACGGGATCACCCCCGGCCTCGGCACCGTGCTCGTCGGCGACGACCCCGGTTCGCACTGGTACGTCGGCGCCAAGCACAAGGACTGCGCCGAGATCGGCATCACCTCGATCCGCCGCGACCTGCCCGCCACCGCCACCCAGGCCGAGGTGGAGGCGGTCATCGACGAGCTCAACGCCGACCCCGCCTGCACCGGCTTCCTGGTGCAGCAGCCGACCGGGCTCGACGAGTTCGCCCTGCTCTCCCGCGTCGACCCCGACAAGGACGTCGACGGCCTGCACCCGGTCAACCTGGGCAAGCTCGTGCTGGGGGAGTCCGGCCCGCTGCCCTGCACCCCGGTCGGGGCGATCGAGCTGCTGCGGCGCCACGGTGTCGAGATCGCCGGCGCGGAGGTCGTGGTCGTCGGCCGCGGCCTCACCGTGGGCCGACCGCTCGGGCTGCTGCTGACCCGCCGCTCGGAGAACGCCACCGTCACGCTGTGCCACACCGGCACCCGCGACCTCGCCGCCCACGTACGCCACGCCGACATCGTCGTCGCGGCGGCGGGCGTGCCCGGCATCATCACCGCCGACATGGTCAGGCCCGGCGCCGCGGTCCTCGACGTGGGGGTCTCCCGCGTCGACGGCAAGGTCACCGGCGACGTGCACCCCGGCGTGTGGGACGTGGCCGGGTGGGTCTCGCCGAACCCCAAGGGCGTGGGCCCGATGACGCGCGCGATGCTGCTGAGCAACATCGTCGAGATCGCCGAGAGGTCCGTCCGGTCCTGACATGACCGACAACCCCGACCACGCGGATCACGACGGTCACGCCGACCACATCGAGCCGCCCGAGTCCGTGCCGCCGGTCTCGGCCGAGCCCGTCGACCCTGCCGAGCCGCGCCGCTACCCCTCGACGATCGGTGGTGCCTTCTACCTGCTGGTCCTCGGCGCGGTCGCCGTCTCGATGGTGGTCGTCGCGCTCGACGAGTGGCGCACCGGGATCCGCCTCATGGGCGGGTCGCTGATCGTCGCGGCGGCCGTACGCCTCGTGCTCCGCCACCGCGACGCCGGCATGCTCGCGGTGCGGCACAAGCTCCTCGACGCAGCCGTGCTCATCGTGCTCGGCGGGTCGCTGATCTTCCTGGCCGGGTCGATCCCGGACCAGCCCGGCTTCTAGGGCCCGGACAACGCACGAGCGGTGCGTGAGGCGGGGTTCCCGGGTCCGGGAGCCGCCTCACGCACCGCTCGGGTGCATCGGGGGACCGATCAGATCAGACCGAGCTCCGTGACCGCCTGGCGCTCGTCGGCGAGCTCCGCGGTGGAGGCGTCGATGCGGGCGCGGGAGAAGTCGTCGATCTCGAGGCCCTCGACGATCGACCAGTCGCCACCCGAGGTGGTGACGGGGAACGAGGAGATCAGGCCCTCGGGGACGCCGTACTCGCCGTTGGACACCACGGCCATCGAGACCCAGTCGTCGGCCGCGGAGCCGAACAGCCAGTCGCGGGCAGCGTCGATGGTGGCGGACGCGGCCGACGCGGCCGAGGACGAGCCGCGGGCGTCGATGATCGCGGCGCCACGCTTGGCGACGGTCGGGATGAAGTCGTTCTCCAGCCAGGCCTGGTCGCCGACGAGCTCGGCGGCGTTCTGGCCCTTGACCTCGGCGTGGAACAGGTCGGGGTACTGGGTGGCGGAGTGGTTGCCCCAGATCGTCATCTTCTTGATGTCGGTGACGCTGGCGCCGGTCTTGGCCGCGAGCTGGCTGATCGCGCGGTTGTGGTCGAGGCGGGTCAGCGCGGAGAAGCGCTCGCGCGGGATGTCGGGGGCGTTGCTCATCGCGATCAGGGCGTTGGTGTTGGCCGGGTTGCCGGTCACGCCGATGCGCACGTCGTCGGCGGCCACTGCGTTGAGGGCCTTGCCCTGCGCGGTGAAGATCGCGCCGTTGGCGGAGAGCAGGTCGCCGCGCTCCATGCCGGGGCCGCGCGGGCGGGCGCCGACCAGCAGGGCGAGGTTCACCCCGTCGAAGATCTTCTCGGCGTCGGCGCCGATCTCGACACCGGCGAGGTTCGGGAACGCGCAGTCGTCGAGCTCCATGACGACGCCCTCGAGGGCCTTGAGCGCGGGCTCGATCTCGAGCAGGCGGAGCTCGATGGGGCGGTCCGCGGCCAGCGCACCGCTGGCGAGGCGGAAGAGCAGGCTGTAGCCGATCTGGCCGGCGGCGCCGGTGACGGCCACCTTGAGAGGTTCGGAGGTCACGGTCGTACTCCTCGTGAGGGTGGTCTGGCTGGTGCTGCTGACGCTAGCAGCGCGCTGTCGCGAGCCGTCTGGTGGGCGGCTGGCATGCTGGCGCCCATGACGACCGGGCCGCGAGCCGTACTCCGACCGCGGGCGGCAGGGGCGCTGGCGGCCGGTCTGGTGCTCGCGCTCACCGGGTGCGCCGGCATCGGCCAGCCCGCGCCGTACGACTCCCCGGGCATCAACGGGCTCGTGATCCCGACGCCCAGCCCGTCGCCCGACGACTTCGTCGCGGTCGTCGACAACCCGTGGCTGGCGCTCGAAGCCGGAGCACGGTGGACCTACGAGGTCACCGACGACGGATCCTCGCGCGGCACGATCGTGGTGGACGTCCTCGACGGAACCGTCCCCGTCGCGGGGCTCGACGCCACGGCGGTGCGGACGACGACCGACCTCGACGGCGAGGACCCGGATCTGGTGGAGACGCGGTTCTTCACCCAGGACGACGCGGGCAACGTCTGGCTCGTCGGCGCCGACACCGACGGCAGCGGCTGGCGCGCGGGCAAGGACGGCGCCGAGGCGGGGCTGACGATGCCGGCCGACCCGCGGCTCGGCGACGGCTGGCTCGCCTACGACGTGCCCGGCATGCCGCGGGCGAGCTCGACGATCGAGGACCAGTCCGACGGGCTGGTGCAGACACGCGACGAGGCCGACACCACGACTCGTCGCGTGTACGAGAAGGGTGTCGGCCTCGTGGGGTTCGAGGACCTCGACGCCGGCTGGACCGCCGAGCTCGACCGGTCCTGAGCCGGCCGGCCGGGCGGCCCCGTCGGGTCAGTCGGGTCCGTCGGGTCAGTCGGGGCGGCGCACCTGGGTGCGACCGTCGTCATCGCCGTCGGGGTTGCCCCAGTGGCCGGGAGCGCTCTGGCCGGGCTGCTGAGGCGGCTGACCGGGCTGCTGACCGGGCTGCTGCGGAGCGCCCCACTGGCCGGGCTGCGCCGGGGGCTGCTGCTGCGGCGCGGGCTGCCCCCACTGGCCGGGCTGCGGCGCGGCCTGGGGAGTGGAGTAGGGGTCGGGCTGCTGCTGCTGCGGCTGCTGGTAGGGGTCCGGCTGGCCCCACTGCTGCTGCGGGGGAGCGCCCCACGCCGCGCCGGGCTGGCCCCAGCCGCCCTGCTGGCCCTGGTTCCACTGGGCCTCGTAGGAGCCGGGCACGAACTGCTCCTTCCTGCCGCCGCTGAAGTTGAGGCCCGAGCCCGCGACGGGGGCCGCGCCCTGGCCGAAGAGGATCGGGTAGGTGAGGCCGGCGATCGCGGCGCCGAGGAGCGGCGCGACGACGAACAGCCAGAGCTGGACGATGGCGTCGGTGCCGGCGAACACGCCGACGCCGATGGAGCGGGCCGGGTTGACCGACGTGCCGGTCAGCGGGATCGCCACGAAGTGGATCATCGCCAGGGACAGGCCGATGGCCAGCGGACCCAGGGCGACGTTGATCTCGTTGCGCTCGTCGGTGACCGCCAGGATGATCCACAGGAAGACCGCCGTCAGCAGGACCTCGAGCAGCAGGGCCGCCCACCAGGCGTAGCCGGAGCCCTGGTCGCCGAAGAAGTTCTGGCCCATGTTGCCCTCGGCGGTGAAGCCGTCGAAGCCGTTGCCGAGGCCGAACAGCATCGCTCCGGCCAGGAGGCCGCCGAGGAGCTGGGCGGCCATGTAGATGCCGACCTGGTTCCACGGCAGGCGGCCACCGAGCACGGCGCCGAGCGTGACGGCCGGGTTGAAGTGGCCGCCCGAGATGCGACCGACGGCGTAGGCCATCACCACGACGGTGAGGCCGAAGGTCAGCGCGGTGGCGACGAGGTCGCCGCCGCTGTAGACGGCGGCTCCGCAGCCGAAGAAGACGAGCACGAAGGTGCCCAGCGTCTCGGCGGTGAACTTCTGCCCGGTGGTCGGTGTGTCTTCGACGATGTCGCTCATCGCGAGTCCCCTTCAGAGTCTGGTCGGCCGTACCCCTCGTAGGCCACGAGGAGCCTAGCGGCGCGACGAGAGGGGTGCGAGGGTAGGCGAGTCGCACCCCGTCCCCGCGTCAGGTATCTTGACGTCAAGAGTTATGCCCGGATCAGATCACGAGCTGCAGGAGCTGTCGTACCCATGGCCAAGATCATCTACACCCACACCGACGAGGCGCCGCTGCTGGCGACGTACTCGTTCCTGCCGATCATCGCCGCCTACGCGAAGACCGCCGGTGTGGACGTCGAGACGCGCGACATCTCCCTCGCCGGCCGCGTGATCGCGCAGTTCCCCGACCGCCTCACCGACGAGCAGCGCCTCGACGACGCCCTCGCCGAGCTCGGCGAGCTCGCCACGAAGCCCGAGGCCAACATCATCAAGCTGCCCAACATCTCCGCCTCGATCCCGCAGCTCAAGGCGACCATCGCCGAGCTGCAGTCGCAGGGCTACGACCTGCCCGACTACCCGGAGAACCCGCAGACCGACGAGGAGCGCGAGACCCGCGCCCGCTACGACAAGGTCAAGGGCTCCGCGGTCAACCCGGTGCTGCGCGAGGGCAACTCCGACCGCCGCGCGCCGGCGTCGGTGAAGAACTACGCCAGGTCCCACCCGCACTCGATGGGCGCTTGGAGCAGCGAGTCGAGGACGTCGGTGGCCACGATGGGCCACGACGACTTCCGCAGCAACGAGCAGTCGGTCGTCATCGAGGGCGACGACACCCTCTCGATCGTGCACGTCGGCGCCGGCGGCGAGGAGACGGCGCTCAAGGAGGGCCTCGCGGTCCTCGACGGCGAGGTCGTCGACGCGACCTTCATGAGCGCGGCCGCCCTCGACGACTTCCTCGCCGAGCAGGTCGCCAGGGCCAAGGCCGACGGCGTGCTGTTCTCCGCCCACCTCAAGGCCACGATGATGAAGGTCTCCGACCCGATCATCTTCGGCCACGTCGTCCGCGCCTACTTCGCCGACGTCTTCAGCCAGTACGGCGAGCAGCTCGCGGCCGCGGGCCTGTCGGCCAACGACGGCCTCGGCGCGATCCTGTCCGGGCTCGACAAGGTCGAGGGCGGGGCCGAGATCAAGGCCGCCTTCGAGAAGGGCCTGGCCGAGGGCCCGTCGCTCGCGATGGTCGACTCCGACAAGGGGATCACCAACCTCCACGTGCCCTCCGACGTCATCATCGACGCCTCGATGCCGGCGATGATCCGTACGTCCGGGCAGATGTGGAACGCCGACGGAGAGCAGCAGGACACCCTCGCCGTCATCCCCGACTCCTCCTACGCCGGCGTCTACCAGGCCGCCATCGACGACTGCCGCACCCACGGCGCCCTCGACCCGGCCACCATGGGCTCGGTGCCCAACGTGGGCCTGATGGCCAAGGCCGCGGAGGAGTACGGCTCCCACGACAAGACCTTCGAGATCCCCGCCGCGGGCAAGGTCGAGGTGCGCACCGCCGCCGGCGAGGTGCTGATGTCGCACGACGTCGAGCCCGGCGACATCTGGCGCGCCTGCCAGACCAAGGACGCCTCGATCCGCGACTGGGTCAAGCTCGCCGTCACCCGCGCCCGCGCCTCGCAGACGCCCGCCGTCTTCTGGCTCGACGCGACGCGCGCGCACGACGCCAACCTCATCGCCAAGGTGCACACCTACCTCGAGGAGCACGACATCGAGGGCCTCGAGTTCCACGTCATGGCGCCGGCCGACGCGACGACGTACTCGCTCCAGCGCATCCGCAAGGGCGAGGACACCATCTCGGTGACCGGCAACGTGCTGCGCGACTACAACACCGACCTGTTCCCGATCCTCGAGCTCGGCACCAGCGCCAAGATGCTCTCGATCGTGCCGCTGATGAACGGTGGTGGCCTCTTCGAGACCGGCGCCGGCGGCTCGGCGCCCAAGCACGTGCAGCAGCTCGTCAAGGAGGACTACCTCCGCTGGGACAGCCTCGGGGAGTTCTTCGCCCTCGCCGCCTCGCTCGAGCACCTCGCCGGCTACGCCGACAACGCGCGGGCCAAGCTGCTCGGCGACGCCCTCGACCGCGCGACCGAGACCTTCCTCAACGAGGACCGCTCGCCCGGTCGCAGGCTCGGCACGATCGACAACCGTGGCTCGCACTTCTACCTCGCGCTCTACTGGGCCGAGGAGCTGGCGAAGCAGACCGAGGACGCCGACCTCGCGGCCGCGTTCGCCGAGCTCGCGGGCTCGCTGCGCGCCGACGAGCAGACGATCGTCGACGAGCTGCTCGCGGTGCAGGGCAAGCCGGCCGACATCGGCGGCTACTTCCGCCCGGACCCCGAAAAGGCCGCGGCGGTCATGCGTCCGTCCGCCACCTTCAACAAGGCCCTCGCCTCGCTCGGCTGAGCCACCACCAGCCGAGCGGCCACGAGATGGTCACGGGGGAGCAGGGGCTGCCGCAGGCGCCCCTGCTCTCCTCGCTCTCGCTGGTCGTCGGCAACCTGCTGCCGATCTGGGCCGTGTGGGCCGGCCACATGTCGGTGGGCGACGTGTTCGTCGTCTACTGGATCGAGAACCTCGCCTACTGGGCGATCACCATCGTCAAGGTGCGCACCGCGCGCGGCGAGCGCGCGCCCGGCTCCGCGCGGATGACCCTCAACGGCAGGCCGGTCGACGCCTCGGACGCGGGGGCGCTGGCGTTCTTCTTCGCCCTCCACTACGGCATCTTCACCCTCGTCCACGGGGTCTTCGCGTTCGTGATGGCCTTCCTGGCCGGTGGCGACCTCCACCCCGGCGCGTGGCTGCTCGCCGGCGTCGCGCTCGGCCTGAGCCACCTCGGCTCCCTGTGGCTGAACTGGTTCGACGGCGGGGAGCGCTGGCGGGTGTCGGCCCCCACCGCGATGTGGCAGCCCTACCCGCGGATGCTCGTGCTGCACGTCGGCATCATCGTCGGCTTCGGCCTGGCGATGGAGTCGACCGGCTCCGCGGCGGAGCCCAGCGGGCTCGAGGAGCTGGCACCGGTGCTGCTCCTGCTCGGCCTGAAGACGGTGGTGGACCTCGCCCTGCACCTCTGGGAGCGCCGTCGCGCCCGGCTGCACGACCCGGTCGGGGCCGGGTGATCCCGGCCACGAGACGCCCCGCCGCGCCGCCCCGCGGGAACAAAACCCCTCCCGCCGGCACTTGCGGGAGGTGATGACGACGACCGCCGAGACCGCAGCCCTGCCCGACCGCCCGACGTCCGGTGACCACGACGTCCCGGCGGTGACCGCGCGCCACTTCGGCCTCGCCGTGCTCGCGCTCGCGATGGGTGGCTTCGCCATCGGCACCACGGAGTTCGTCACGATGGGACTGCTGCCGCAGATCGCGAGCGGCGTCGACGTCTCCATCCCGACCGGCGGGCACGTCATCTCGGCGTACGCCGTCGGCGTGGTCGTGGGTGCCCCGGTGCTGGCCTTCCTCGGCGCGCGGCTCCCGCGCCGGGCGCTGCTGGTGGCCCTCATGGCCGCCTTCGCGGTCGGCAACGGCGTGAGCGCGCTCGCCACGTCGTACGAGCAGCTGATGGTCGCCCGCTTCGCCGCCGGCCTGCCGCACGGCGCCTACTTCGGCGTCGCGTCGCTCGTCGCGGCCAGCCTGGCGCGGCCCTCGCGCAAGGGCCGCGCGGTCTCGCAGGTCATGCTCGGGCTGTCGGTCGCCAACGTGCTCGGCGTCCCGGCGGCCACCGTGCTCGGGCAGGAGCTGGGCTGGCGTGCCGCCTTCTGGGCGGCCGCCGGGCTCGCGGTGCTGACGCTGGCCCTGGTCACCTGGTTCGTCCCGTCCGTGCCCGGCGACGCGGAGGCGAGCGGGCGCCGTGAGCTCTCGGCCTTCCGGGTCCCGCAGGTGTGGCTCACCCTGCTCGCCGGCGCCGTCGGGTTCGGCGGCATGTTCGCCGTCTACACCTACATCGCCCCCGTGGTCACCGACGTCGCCGGGCTGGGGGAGCGGGCGGTCCCGGTCTACCTGCTGTCCTTCGGCCTCGGCATGGTCGCCGGCACCTGGCTGGCCGGCATCATGGCCGACTGGTCGATCTTCCGCTCCCTGATCATCGGGGGCGTCGGCATGGCGGCCACGATGCTGGCGTTCTGGCTCACCGCGCCGTACGGATGGGCCGCGCTCCCGGTGGTCTTCCTCATCACCACCCTCGGCTCCGTGCTCGTGGTGAACCTCCAGCTGCGGCTGATGGACGTGGCCGGCGACGCCCAGACCCTCGGTGCCGCGATGAACCACGCCTCGCTCAACATCGCCAACGCCCTGGGCGCCTGGCTCGGCGGCCTGGTGATCGCGGCCGGCTGGGGCCTGCGCGCGCCGGCCCTCGTCGGCCTCGGCCTGTCCGTCGCCGGCGTGGCGATCCTGCTGGTGTCCGCGCGGCTGCACGTTCGCGACCGTGAACCGACCCGGGCCTGAACGCTTCCGAGTCGCTTCGATCATGTTGCCTGGAGTTAACACGACCGGAACTCCTGCGTAAGCCGTGTTTGTAACGATCAAACCTGCGGGGGTGGACGGACCACCCGAAGATCATCCGGAGGTGGAGTCATGGTGGACGAGAAGAAGATCGAGCAGGAGATGGAGCGCCGCCGCTTCCTGGCCGACCGCAACGTCGGGGACGTGGTGAGCCTGCTCGAGCGCCGCCAGGAGCTGCGCGGGATCTACCCGGCCGCCGACCTGGTCGCCGAGAACGTCGGCTGGGTCGTCTGAGGCCAGACGCTGCGGACCCCCGCCCCGGGCCGGGGCGGGGGTCGCTCCTCAGATCAGCCAGCAGTTGCTGATCTGCGGCAGCCCGGCGAACCGGGCCTCGAAGAACGGCAGCGCCTCCGCGACGTGCGGCACGATGCCCCCGACGTGCAGCGGTGCCACGTTGGTGTGGAGGCGGACGTTGGCGCCCTTGCCGCACCACGACCTCGCCATCTGCTTGCCCACGGAGTAGGGGATGACGTCGTCGAGCGCCGAGTGGGTCACCAGCACCGGGACTGTCGGCCTGATCGTCCCGATCCGCTGGGCGGCGACGATCGACCTGAAGGGCTCGGTGTCCATCAGGGTCGACATGGGCTGGCCGTTGTAGCTCAGTGTCGACGACTTCACGAAGGCGTTGTTGAGCAGGTCGAAGACGCACTCGGTCTCGACGCGGTCGCTGGTCGCCCGTCCGTTCGCGTTGAGGTAGGGCGCCAGGTCGACGTCGTAGCTCGCGGCGAGCCCGCGCAGCGCGAAGAACGCGAACGAGGAGTAGAGCCCGCCGTCGAGCGTGCTCGCGACCGTGTCCAGGTCGGCCGGGACGGCTCCGACGACGGCGCCCCTGACCCGGAGGTCGGGGGCGTACGTCGAGGCGAGCTCCACCGCGGACGCCGCGGCCCCGCCGCCCTGCGAGTAGCCCATCAGGCCGACCGGGCTGCTCGAGCTTAGACCGGTGCCGGACAGGCGCTGCGCGGCGCGTACGGCGTCGAGCGTCGCGCGGCCCTGGGAGACTCGGTCCATGTAGGTGTGGATGCCGACGGTGCCGAGACCCTCGTAGTCGGGCATCGCCACGGCGTAGCCGCGCAGCAGCAGCGCCTCGATGCCGATGCCCTCGTACTCGATGCCCTCGGAGAACTGGCGCGAGGGCGCGCACCGGTCGGCCATGCCCTGGGTGCCGGGCGCGTAGCCGATGACCGGACGCGAGCCGAGCCCGATCCACGGGGCGTTGGGGACCAGCACGGTGCCGGAGACGGCGATGGCCTTCCCGCGACGGTTGGTGCTCTTGTAGAGCACGCGCTGGGCGTTGCGGACCAGGCTGGTCGCGTCGAGCGGGTCGAGCAGGAAGGTCATCTTCTCGCTGCGGATGACCGTGCCGTTGGCGCTGGGCAGCGTCGCGGGGGTCTCGTAGAACGCGGGCCGGGGCGGCTCCGCGACGGCGGCGCCGGCCGGGGCCGTGCCGATGGCGGTGGCGGTGACCACCGCGGTGAGCGCGGTGGTGAGCAGGATCGTGACCGAAGCGATCGCGCCGGCCGTCCGAGACCGACGACGTGATGGAGCTTCCATGATGGGTTCCCTCCCGGGCCGGACCGCCCGGCCACGTCGCGAAACCTACTGGTGAGTCACATCACATGGGCAGTGTGACGTCAGTCACACAAGCGGACAGCGCGGCGCTCGCCGGGCGTACGGGCGTGGGACCGCGCGGAGCCGCGCCCGGGGGCGATGAGAGACTGGCGCCATGTCGACCTCACCCGCCGCACGCCCGCGGGTCCTCTCCGGCATCCAGCCGACAGCGGACTCGTTCCACCTCGGGAACTACCTCGGTGCGCTGCGGCAGTGGGTCTCGCTCCAGGAGGACTTCGAGCCCTTCTACTTCATCGCCGACCTGCACTCGATCACCGTCGAGCAGGACCCCAAGGTGCTGCGCGAGCGCACCCTCGTCTCGGCGGCGCAGCTCGTCGCCGCGGGCGTCGACCCGGAGCGCGCGACGATCTTCGTGCAGAGCCAGGTGCCCGCGCACACCCAGGCGGGCTGGGTCCTGCAGTGCCTGACCGGCTTCGGCGAGGCGCGGCGGATGACGCAGTTCAAGGACAAGTCCGCCAAGGGGGGCGAGGGCGCGGCCAGCGTCGGGCTCTTCACCTACCCGATCCTCCAGGCGGCCGACATCCTGCTCTACCGCCCGCAGTACGTCCCGGTCGGCGAGGACCAGCGCCAGCACCTCGAGCTGACCCGCGACCTCGCGAACCGCTTCAACCACCGCTACAAGAAGACCTTCCGTCCTCCCGAGCCCTACATCCTCGAGTCGACGGCCAAGATCTACGACCTGCAGGTCCCCGAGAAGCAGATGTCGAAGTCCATCGGCGGCCAGGGCTGCGTGTGGATCCTCGACGACGCCAAGGTGGTGGCCAAGAAGTTCCGCTCCGCCGTGACGGACTCGGAGACCGAGATCCGCTTCGACCGCGAGGCCAAGCCGGGCGTCAGCAACCTGCTGTCGATCCACTCGGCGCTGTCGGGGGAGAAGGTCGAGGCGCTCGAGAGCTCCTTCGAGGGCCGCGGCTACGGCGACCTCAAGTCCGAGGTGGCCGACGTCGTGCTGGAGACGCTCTCGCCGCTGCGCGAGCGCACGCGCGAGCTCCTCGAGGACCGTACGGAGCTCGAGCGCATCCTCCGCGAGGGGACCGAGCGTGCGGGAGCGGTGGCGGAGGCGACGCTTCGCGACGTCTACGACCGGGTCGGGTTCCTGCCCGCGACTCGCTAGGGTCGAGCGGTGCCCACCATCGGAGTAGCCATCGCCATTCCCGAGCCCTGGGCGAGCGAGCTCCAGGACTATCGCACCAGCGTCGGCGACACCACGGCGACGCAGATCCCCACGCACATCACACTGATCCCGCCGGCGGAGGTCCCCACCGACGACCTCGACCAGGTCACCTCGCACCTGTCGCAGGCCGCGGCCACCGTCGAGCCCTTCGACATCCACCTGCGCGGCACCGGCACCTTCCGGCCGGTCTCCCCGGTGGTCTTCGTGACCGTCGCGGAGGGGATCTCGGGGTGCGAGGTGCTGGCCGACGCCGTCCGCCGCGGGCCGCTGGCGGTGGACCTCGACTTCCCCTACCACCCGCACGTGACGATCGCGCACCACCTCGACGACGCCACCCTCGACCGGGCTTTCGACGAGCTGGCGAGCTTCGAGTGCCGCTTCCCGGTCGACGCGTTCAGCCTCTACGTCCACGACAGCGACGCCGGCTGGCGGCCCACCCACGAGTACGGGCTGGGCTGACATGTCCCTGGTCTCGGGCCTGAAGGACCGTGTCGAGCGCGTGCGTGAGCGCCGGCCGCTCGTCGACCACGCCGTGCGGACGGTCGAGCACTACGGCGACGTCAACGGCAGCGCTCTCGCCGCCGCGGTGACCTACTTCGCCTTCCTGTCGTTCTTCCCGATCCTCGCGCTGGCCTTCGCGGTCGTGGGGTTCGTCGCGCGCGCCTACGGCAACGCCGACGACGACCTCGTCACGGCCATCGACGACGTGCTGCCCGGCATCATCGGCAACGGCCAGGGCGAGCTGCCCCTGTCGACGTTCCAGGACAACGCGCCCGGCATCCTCAGCGTCGGCATCCTGCTCGCCCTCTACTCCGGCCTCGGCTGGCTCTCGGGCATGCGGACCGCGCTGGTGACGGTCTTCGAGGAGCCGGAGCGCGAGCAGCCGAGCTTCGCCGTCGGCAAGCTGCGCGACCTGCTCGCCCTGCTCACCCTCGGCTCGGTGCTCATCGTCAGCGTCGCCGTGTCCGGCGTCGCGACGAAGGTCGCCACGCCCCTGCTGGACCTCGTCGGGCTGGGCGCCGGGGCGGAGCCGCTGTTGTGGGTCTTCGCCCTGGGGTTCGGTCTCGCGGCGAGTGCGCTGCTGTTCTTCGCCTTCTTCCGGCTGCTCGCCAGCCCCGACGTACCGAGCCGGTCCCTGTGGTCGGGCGCCGTCCTCGGCGCCGTGGTGTTCGAGCTGCTCAAGCAGCTGTCGACGGTCCTGCTGCAGGGCACGCGCGAGCAGCCCGCCGTGCAGGCCTTCGGCATCGCGCTGATCCTGCTCGTCTGGATCAACTACTTCTCGCGGGTCGTCGTCCTCGCCGCGGCCTGGGCGCACACCTCGCCGGAGGCCCGCGCGCTCCGCGAGGCCCGTACGGTCGCCGAGCAGATGCCCGAGGGTCCGCAGATCGACCTCGCCGCCGCGGCGCGCGCCGGCGTACGCCCTCCTCCCGATGCTCCGTCCGCCACCTCGCCGCGGGCCGCCTTCGCCGCGGGCGCGGCCGCCATGCTCGGTGTCGTCGCGCTCGTACGCCGCCGCCGCTGAGCTCCCGGCCGCTGCCTCGGGTCTCCTGCCCTCCACCTCCTCACGCGGTGAGTGAGGGGGATTCGCTAGCTCCAAAAGCCTCCTTGGACACCGATGGTCCGTGTCTGGCGACGACACACCAGGTGGGCGGTGCGTGAGGCGGACGCGCGCGTCTCGAAAGCCGCCCCATTCACCGCCGTCGGGTGGGCCGAGAACCTTCCACAACAGCCGATCAGGCCCGCTCGTCCACAGGTCGCTCGGGCCGCAGTGGTGCCATCGGCCCACGTCATGGACCAATGGCGCGATGTTCGCCGTTCCAGGTCATCTCCGCAGCGGAGCCGTCCACCGTCGAGTCGCGCTCGGATCGGGCGTGAGCAGGGACGTCCTCGAGGGAGTCCAGTTCAGACGCCTCCACGAGGCTGTCTACGTTCATCGCGACTACGAGATGACGTGGGACGACCACGTGGAGGCAGCACAGCTCGCGTTGCCGGTCGCGGCGCGCACGACCGGGGTGACCAGGCTTCGCCAGCTCGGGCTCGACGTCGGCTCGGCGCTCCCGCTCCACTTCGTGGTCGAGGGTGACCACCACCTCGTGCTCGACGGTGTCTTCCTCCACCGCACCGTGAAGATCCCGCCGTGCGACGACGTGGGAGTGACGGTCGAGGCCGCGTTCGTCGCCTTCTGCGCCGAGTCTCGGCTCATCGATGCGATCGGGCTCGGGAGCTACCTCCTGCACAAGTCGTGGCTCGACTTGGGCCTGCTCGACCAGATCCTGACGGAGGAGAAGTGGCGCCGTGGCGTGCCGGAGACGGCGTACGTCCTGCCGTACCTCGAAGGACGCTGCCGGTCGATCCCCGAGGCCGAGCTGTTCGCATACGTCGTCTTCGCCGCGCTGCCGGTGCCGGAGGTGAACCGAGCCATCGAGCTGCGTACGGGTGTCCAGGTCACGCCGGACCTGTGGTTCGAGGACTACGGGCAGGCGGTCGAGTACGAGGGGAGCCACCACCAGGACGACCGCGCCCAGTACAACGCCGACATCGACCGCTATGCGGCCTACCGCCGGCACGAGGTCCCTTACGAGCAGGTCACCAAGGAGCGGATGCGATCACCCAGGGCTACGGTCAGGCTGGTGCACGCCGCGCTGGTGGCGAGGGGGTACGACGGACCACCGCCGGACTTCGGTGAGCAGTGGGAGTCGCTCTTCCAGCCGATCGCCGACCTCGTTCGGCGCCGGCGCGCGGGATGACGGCGGGATGGCGGGCCGGGCGGTGCGTGAGGGGGAATCGAAGGCCGCCACATCCTCCTCACTCACCGCTTCTCGCGCGACACGCCGGGCCGACGGTCGCAGCGGTGCGTGAGGGGGAGTCGAAGGCTGCTGCATCCTCCTCACTCACCGCCCGAGGGGAGGACCGGGGCAGGCAGCCCGAAGACGCGGCGAGGGCCGGGGGAGACCCCCGGCCCTCGTCAGTGGTGCGTGTGCTCAGTGGCCGTGCTTGATCGCGGTGCGCAGGTCCTTGTTGAGCTGGGAGATCACGTCGAGCGGGATCTCCTTGGGGCAGGCGGCGGTGCAGGCGCCGATGTTGGTGCAGCCGCCGAAGCCCTCGTGGTCGTGCTGGGCGACCATGTTGACCACGCGGCTGTCGCGCTCGGGCTGGCCCTGGGGGAGCTCGCCGAGGTGGGTGATCTTGGCACCCATGAAGAGCGAGGCCGAGCCGTTGGGGCAGGCCGCCACGCAGGCACCGCAGCCGATGCAGGTGGCGACGTTGAAGGCGCGCAGCGCGTCGTCGCGGGGGACGGGCACCGAGTGGGCCTCGGGGGCCGAGCCGGTGTTGACCGAGATGTAGCCGCCCTGCTGGATGATGCGGTCGAAGGCGCTGCGGTCGACGACGAGGTCCTTGACGACCGGGAACGCGTCCGAGCGCCACGGCTCGACGGTGATCGTCTCGCCGTCGGAGAACGAGCGCATGTGCAGCTGGCAGGTCGTGGTGACCTCCGGGCCGTGCGCGTCACCGTTGATCATCAGGCCGCACATGCCGCAGATGCCCTCGCGACAGTCGGAGTCGAACGCGATGGGCTCCTCGCCCTGCTCGTTGAGCTGCTCGTTGAGCACGTCGAGCATCTCGAGGAACGACATGTCCGGGGACACGTCGGCGAGCTGGTAGGTGTGCATCGCCCCGGCGGACGAGGCGTCCGGCTGGCGCCAGATCTTCAGGGTCAGGTCCATTACTTGTAGCTCCGCTGCTTCATCTCGATGGCCGAGTAGACCAGGTCTTCCTTGTGCAGGACGGGGATGGAGTCCTCGCCGGCCCACTCCCACGCGGCGACGTACGCGAACTCGTCGTCGTGGCGCAGCGCCTCGCCGTCCTCGGTCTGCGACTCGCCACGGAAGTGGCCGCCGCAGGACTCGCGCCGGTTGAGGGCGTCGATGCACATCAGCTCGCCGAGCTCGAAGAAGTCGGCCACGCGGCCGGCCTTCTCCAGCGACTGGTTCAGCGTCTCGGCGCTGCCGAGGACCTTCACGTTGCGGTAGAAGTCGTCCTTCAGCCCGCGGATCAGGTCGATCGCCTTCTTCAGCCCGGTCTCGGTGCGCTCCATGCCGCAGTACTCCCACATGATGTTGCCGAGCTCGCGGTGGTAGGAGTCGACGCTGCGGGTGCCGTTGACGGACAGGAAGTGGTCGATGCGGCTCTTGACCGACTCGCGCGCCTCGACGACGGCCGGGTGGTCCTCGGTGATCTCCTCGAACGGCCCGTCCGCGAGGTAGTCGCGGATGGTGTGCGGGAGGACGAAGTAGCCGTCGGCCAGGCCCTGCATCAGCGCCGAGGCGCCGAGGCGGTTGGCGCCGTGGTCGGAGAAGTTGGCCTCACCGGTCACGAACAGGCCCGGGATGGTGGACTGGAGGTCGTAGTCGACCCACAGCCCGCCCATGACGTAGTGCACGGCGGGGTAGATCCGCATCGGGACCTCGAACGGGTTCTCGCCCGTGATCCGCTCGTACATGTCGAAGAGGTTGTCGTACTTCTCGGTGATGCCCTTCTCGCCCAGCCGCTCGATGGCGGCGGAGAAGTCGAGGTAGACACCGCGGCGTACGCCGTCGACCTCCGGGCCCACGCCGCGACCCTCGTCGCAGACGTTCTTGGCCGCGCGCGAGGCGATGTCGCGGGGCACCAGGTTGCCGAAGGAGGGGTAGATCCGCTCCAGGTAGTAGTCGCGGTCCTCCTCGGGGATCTCGCGCGGGTCCTTGTCGCAGTCGGCCTGGTTCTTGGGGACCCAGATCCGGCCGTCGTTGCGCAGCGACTCCGACATCAGCGTGAGCTTGGACTGGTGCGAGCCCGAGACGGGGATGCAGGTCGGGTGGATCTGCGTGTAGCAGGGGTTGGCCATGTAGGCGCCCTTGCGGTGCGCGCGCCACGCGGCGGTGACGTTGCAGCCCATCGCGTTGGTCGACAGGTAGAACACGTTGCCGTAGCCGCCCGAGGCGAGCACGACCACGTCGGCGACGTGGGTCTCGATCTCGCCGGTGACCATGTCGCGGGCGACGATGCCGCGGGCCCGCTGGCCGCCCTTGCCGTCGTCGACGGTGATCAGCTCGAGCATCTCGTGGCGGGTGAACGTCTCCACGGTGCCGGCGGAGACCTGCCGCTCGAGGGCCTGGTACGCGCCGATGAGCAGCTGCTGGCCAGTCTGGCCGCGGGCGTAGAAGGTGCGGGAGACCTGCACGCCGCCGAAGGAGCGGTTGTCGAGCAGGCCGCCGTACTCGCGGGCGAACGGGACGCCCTGCGCGACGCACTGGTCGATGATGTTGGTGCTGACCTCGGCCAGTCGGTAGACGTTGGACTCGCGCGAGCGGTAGTCACCGCCCTTGACCGTGTCGTAGAAGAGGCGGTGGACGGAGTCGCCGTCCTCCTTGTAGTTCTTCGCGGCGTTGATGCCGCCCTGGGCGGCGATCGAGTGGGCGCGGCGCGGGGAGTCCTGGTAGCAGAAGGACTTCACCCGGTAGCCGGCCTCGCCGAGGGTGGCCGCGGCCGACGCGCCGGCCAGGCCGGTGCCGACGATGATGATGGAGAGCTTGCGCCGGTTGGCCGGGTTGACCAGGCGGGCCTCGAACTTGCGCGTCTGCCACCGCTCGGCGATGGGCGCGTCGGGCGCCTTGGTGTCGACCAGCGGTGCTCCGGGGGTGTAGTAGCCCGCGGCGTCGTCGTAGTCGCCGTCGAGCGACCCGCTGGCCGAGGCCTCCGCCGCGCTGACGGTGTCGGGCATGTCCATGTCGTGGCTGTCGTGGCTCACTGTGCGGTGACCCCTTACTTGGTGATGATGCCGGCGAGGACGGCGAGCGGGACGAGGGAGAAGCCGATCGAGACGATCAGCGCCATGACGAAGCCGAACGCCTTGGCCCGCTGGCGCTTGGCCGCGGTGCCGGTCCACCCGAGCGTCTGGGCGGCGCTCCAGATGCCGTGGTGGAGGTGGGCGCCGAGCGCGAGCATCGCGACGATGTAGATCGCCGTCATCCACCACACGTCGAAGGTGTCGACCATGAGGTTGTAGGGGTCGTCGGTCGCGCCGCCCTGCGGGTTGACCTTGCCGACGGTGAAGTTGAGGAGGTGCCAGACGAGGAAGACCAGGATCGTGACGCCGCCCCAGCGCATCATCAGGCTCGCACGGGTCGCGCCGGTGTCCTTCTTGACGACGTACTTCGTGGTGCGGGCCCGAGCGGCGCGGCGCCACAGCACCACGGCGCAGTAGACGTGCACCACCAGCGACAGGATCAGGCCCAGGCGCAGGATCCAGAGCGCCCCCTCGTGCGGCAGCATCGGCTCGCCGAGCTCGCGCAGGTGGTGGGCGTACTCGTTGAACGCGTCGTGGCCGGCGAACGCCTTGAGGTTGCCGTACATGTGGGCGAGCACGAAGCCGAGGAAGATGAAGCCGCTGATCGCCATGCCGAGCTTGAGGGCGATCGTGGTGCGCGCGGCCCGCGCGCCCTTCACGAGCCGGGGGGGAGTGAGTTGGGTCGTCACCCCGCCACGGTATCGCGGGTCACACAGGGACGACGCGCCGGATCGGTGTGAGATTCCACGCTCGGAGGACGCCCCGGTGGGGCCGCGGCTCGTCGGGCCCGTCGAGGCGGATCCGCGTGCCGCCTTCCTTCTCGGTGTGACACAGGACATAGTCGGGGGCGTCGTCCCGACCGCTCCCGGGCCTCTTGGAGGATGCATGGCATCGACCGACCACGGCGTGACCAGTCCGGGCCGCGCGCAGATCGAGGCGCGGACGTTGCGCCAGGACCGGTGGTGGCAGGCACCGCTGACGACCTTCGTGGTGTTCTCGGCCTTCGTCGTCTACGCCACCGTGCGGGCGTTCATGGGCCGCGACTACTACGCCTCGCCCTACCTCTCGCCGTTCTACTCGCCCTGCCTCGGTGACTGCGTCGAGGGCGCGTCCGACTTCGGCCAGCCCTTCGCGTGGTGGCCGCTGTCGGCGGCGCTGATCATCCTGGTCTTCCCGCTGGGCTTCCGGATGACCTGCTACTACTACCGCAAGGCCTACTACCGGGCGTTCTGGCTCAGCCCGCCCGCGTGCGGCGTGGCCGAGCCCCATCAGGCCTACTCCGGCGAGACCCGGTTCCCGCTCGTCCTGCAGAACGTGCACCGCTGGTTCTGGTACGCCGCCGTGGTCGTGGGCCTGGTGCTCACCTTCGACACCGTCCTCGCCTTCCGCCCGATGCCGGCCGAGTACGCCGTCGGCGACGGCGAGACCTCCGGGATCCACATGGGGCTCGGCACGCTTCTGATGATCGTCAACATCGTCTTCATCTGGCTGTACACGCTCTCGTGCCACTCGTGCCGCCACATCGTCGGCGGCCGGCTGCGCCACTTCTCCAGGCACCCGGTGCGCTACCGGCTCTGGACCTGGGTCTCGCGCCTCAACGAGAGCCACGGCAGGTGGGCGTGGTACTCGCTGTTCTCGGTCGCCATCGTCGACCTGTACGTCTTCCTGCTCGCCACCGGAACGATCCAGGACGTGAGGTTCTTCTAGATGAGTGGTTTCGAGGCTCGCTCCGCTCGCACCTCAACCACCGAGGGGGAGCGGCACCCGATGACCGGCAACGAGATGTCGCCCGAGGCGCGCGGCGGCATGGAGCGCCACGAGTACGACGTGGTCGTGATCGGCGCCGGGGGAGCGGGACTGCGCGCCGCCATCGCCGCCCACGAGGCGGGTGCGCGTACGGCGGTGGTGTGCAAGTCGCTGCTCGGCAAGGCCCACACGGTGATGGCCGAGGGCGGCGCGGCCGCGGCGCTCGGCAACCGCTGGCCCGAGGACAACTGGCAGGTCCACTTCCGCGACACCATGCGCGGCGGCAAGATGCTCAACAACTGGCGCATGGCGCAGCTGCACGCGCAGGAGGCGCCCGAGCGGGTCCTCGAGCTCGAGGACTGGGGTGCGCTGTTCGACCGCACCGAGGACGGGCTGATCTCGCAGCGCGACTTCGGCGGCCACAAGTACGCCCGGCTCGCGCACGTCGGCGACCGCACCGGCCTCGAGCTGATCCGCACGCTCCAGCAGCGCACCGTCCAGCTCGGCATCGACGTCTTCATGGAGTGCACGGTCACGGAGGTCCTCAAGCAGGACGGGCTTGTGGCGGGTGCCTTCGGCTACTGGCGCGAGACGGGTCGCTTCATCACCTTCGAGGCGCCGAGCGTGATCCTCGCGACCGGCGGCATCGGCAAGTCCTACAAGGTCACGTCGAACTCCTGGGAGTACACCGGCGACGGGCACGCGCTGGCGCTGCGCGCGGGCGCGAACCTCATCAACATGGAGTTCGTGCAGTTCCACCCGACCGGCATGGTCTGGCCGCCGTCGGTGAAGGGGCTGCTGGTCACGGAGTCGGTGCGCGGCGACGGCGGCATCCTCAAGAACTCCGAGGGCAAGCGGTTCATGTTCGACTACATCCCCGAGTTCTTCAAGGCCGAGACGGCTGACACGGAGGAGGAGGCGGACGCCTGGTACGAGGACAAGAAGAACAACCGCCGCCCGCCCGAGCTGCTGCCCCGCGACGAGGTCGCGCGCGCCATCAACTCCGAGATCAAGGCCGGGCGCGGATCACCGCACGGCGGGATCTTCCTCGACATCGCCAGCCGCCGCGACGCCGACTACATCCGCAAGCGGCTGCCCTCGATGTACCACCAGTTCAAGGAGCTCGCCGACGTCGACATCACCGCCGAGCCGATGGAGATCGGCCCGACCTGCCACTACGTGATGGGCGGCGTCGAGGTCGATCCCGACACCCAGCAGTCGGCCGTCACGGGCCTGTACGCGGCCGGCGAGGTCAGCGGTGGCATGCACGGCTCGAACCGGCTCGGTGGCAACTCGCTGTCCGACCTGCTGGTCTTCGGCAAGCGTGCCGGCGAGGCGGCCGCGGCCCACGCCGCCGACGGCCCGCGGCCCACCGTCGACGAGGCGGACGTGAAGGCGGCCCAGGCCGATGCCCTCGCGCCGTTCGAGATGGAGGGGGGCGAGAACCCGTACACGATCCAGCACGACCTGCAGCAGTCGATGAACGACCTCGTCGGCATCATCCGCACCGCCTCCGAGCTCGAGGCGTCGCTCGCCGCGCTCGAGGAGCTCAAGCAGCGCGCGGCGGGGATGGTCGTGGAGGGTCACCGGCAGTACAACCCCGGCTGGCACCTCGCGCTCGACCTGCACAACATGCTGCTCGTCAGCGAGTGCATCGCCAAGGCGGCGCTGGCGCGACAGGAGTCGCGCGGCGGTCACACCCGCGACGACTTCCCGGGGCCCGACCCGGAGTGGGGCGCGAAGAACCTGGTGCTCTCGCTCGACGCGACGGGCGCCGGGGTGGACATCGCCGAGAAGCCGCTGCCGACGATGCCCGACGACCTGAAGCAGCTCTTCGACCCGCCGCCGGGGGAGCCTGTCGAGACCAAGGAGGCCGGGAAGTGAGCTACGACCTGAAGATGCGCGTGTGGCGCGGCGACGCCGACGGTGGCGACCTCACCGACTACACCGTCGAGGTGTCCGAGGGCGAGGTCGTGCTCGACGCCCTCCACCGGCTGCAGGCGACCCAGACGGGCGACCTGGCGATCCGCTGGAACTGCAAGGCCGGCAAGTGCGGGTCGTGCAGCGCGGAGATCAACGGCCGACCTCGGCTGATGTGCATGACGCGGCTCTCGGACTTCGACCCGGCCGAGACGATCACGGTCACCCCCATGCGGACGTTCCCGGTGATCCGCGACCTGGTCACCGACGTGTCGTTCAACTACGAGAAGGCCAGGGAGCTGCCGTACGCCGAGCTCGGCCCGCGCGACGCCGACGGCAAGCGGCGGATGATGCAGGTCGACGTCGAGCGCGGCCAGGAGTTCCGCAAGTGCATCGAGTGCTACCTGTGCCAGGACGTGTGCCACGTGGTGCGCGACCACGAGGACAACAAGCAGCACTTCGCCGGCCCGCGGTTCTTCATCCGCTACGCCGAGCTCGACATGCACCCCCTCGACACCCACGACCGTCGCGCCCTCGCGCAGGACGCGGCCGGGATCGGGATGTGCAACATCACCAAGTGCTGCACCGAGGTCTGTCCGGAGGGCATCCACATCACCGACAACGCCATCATCCCGATGAAGGAGCGCGTCGTGGACAGGAAGTACGACCCGCTGGTGTGGCTGGGCAACAAGATCGGCCTGCGCAACAAGGACAACGACGGCCGCAGCGAGGTGTGAGGCGGGTCAGTCCCGGGCCGGCGCCACGACCCGGGTCCGGATCTCGGCCACCACGAGGACGGCCAGGAGGGCGCAGACGATGCTGAGCCCGCTCGAGAGCCGCTCCCATGACGCCGCCTCGCCGAGCGCGTCGACGTACTCCGGCCCGACGGGCGCGGACGCGGCGCGGGAGTAGAGGACGCTCACCGCCATGGAGATCGGGCTGAGCGCGACCCAGGTGCCCCACCACCACCCCTGGCCCACCGAGGGCCGGGCGTCGGCGTCGCCGGTCGCGCCACGCCGCACGTCGGAGACCATCTGGAACGGGCGCCACAGGTTGAGCACGGGGACGAACCAGCCGCCGATCGCCCAGCCGGACGAGTGGCGCGTCGCGCGACGGTCCATCCGCGCGCTGCGGTGGGCGGTGTAGAGCCAGACCACGAAGAGCACACCCGTCACGAGGATCGCGAGCAGCTCGAGGCCGGTCCAGAGCGTGAGCCGGTCGATCCGCTCGCCGTCGGCGACGGTGACGGTGTCGGGCCGCAGTCGCACCTCCTCGACGAACGCGAGGGTCTCCAGGTCCACCCAGAGGGTGAAGGAGGACGCCGCGACGCAGCCGAGCAGGGATCCCTGGACGACGCGGGAGAAGCCGGACCACCACCGGGGGAGCGGGGTGTCCCACTGGGCGGTCCCGGTCCCCGGGTGGGTGTGCTCGGTCCAGCGCGTGCCGTCCCACCAGCGCAGCCGCGACGTGTCCTGCGGGTCGGCGAACCAACCCTCCCCCTGGGCAGTCATGGCGGGATCATGCCCCACCGGTCGCCCGGGTGTGAGACGTATGCCATAGCCCGCGCGGTGTCCGTCGGGTGACGACCGTCCTATCCTGCGCTACATGACCGACCCGGACGGTGTTCTCGAAGGCGGCCTCGACGAGCCTGCTGAGCTGCAGCCCGCGGAGGGCTCGCTCCGGCTCGTCGGTGACGACGACTCCTACGACGCCACCGCGTGGGAGGCAGCGACCGCCGCGGTGCTGCGCAAGGCGCGGCGCCTGGGCGAGGACGCGCCCGACTCGGACGTCTGGGCGGCGCTGACGCGCACCACGCTGGACGGCATCGACGTCGCGCCGATCGGTCAGCAGTCCGACCTCGACGGGCTCGCGACGGGCGGCCGACCGCAGCGCGCCGGCGCCTGGGACGTACGGGCCTCCCTGGTCGGCGACGACGCGGCGGCGGTGAACGAGGCCGCACTGGTCGACCTCGACAACGGCGCCACCTCGCTGCACCTCGACCTGACCGGCGGCCGGGACCTCGGCGTCGCGCTGCGTGGGGTCCTGCTCGACCTGGCCCCGGTCACGCTCGAGCGGCCCACGACGCACCGGTCGGAGGCGCTCGCGCAGCTCCTCGAGGAGTCGCCGGCCGACCCGCACCCGCACCACAACCTCTCGGCCGACCCGGCCACCGCGCTCCTGGTTGGCGAGGGCGTCGGCGAGGGCGAGCCCCTCGTCGCGGAGTCCTTCGTCGACACCGTCCGCCGGGCGCAGGCACTCGGCGTGCTGGGCGCCGTGGTCGACGGCACCGCGCTCCACGACCTCGGCGCGAGCGACGCCCAGGAGCTCGGCTGGACCATGGCGGTGGGCGTGCACTACCTGCGGCTGCTCACCGGGGCGGGCCTGTCGGTCGACGAGGCCGCCGGTCTCGTCGAGTTCCGCTACGCCGCGACGGACGAGCAGTTCCCGACGATCGCCAAGCTGCGCGCCGCCCGCCGGCTCTGGGCGCGCGTCCTCGAGGCCAGTGGCGGGTCCGACGTCCCGCAGCGGCAGCACGTCGTCACCAGCCGGGCGATGATGACCAGGCACGACCCCTGGGTGAACATGCTGCGGGGCACCGTCGCGGCGTTCGCCGCCGGCGTCGGCGGGGCCGACGCGATCACCGTCGTGCCCTTCGACGAGCGGCTCGGGGTGCCCGACGCCCTCGGCCGCCGCATCGCGCGCAACACCTCGTCGCTGCTGATCGAGGAGTCGCACGTCGCCGCGGTGACCGACCCCGCAGGCGGCTCGTACGCCGTGGAGAAGCTCACCGACGACCTCGCCGTCGCCGCATGGGCCGAGCTCGGCCGCATCGAGTCGGCCGGCGGAGCGGTCGCGGCGGACGCGCTGGCCGGGGTCGAGGAGCGGGTCGCCGCCGTGCGCGCAGCGCGCGACGCCGGCATCGCCGACCGGTCCCGTCCGCTCACCGGCGTCTCGGAGTTCCCGAACCTCGACGAGGTCCTGCCCGAGCGGGCGCCGCGGGAGCGCGGAGGCGTCCGCTACGCCGCGCCCTACGAGGACCTGCGCGCCGAGCCCGCCGCGCGGCCGGTCTTCCTCGCGACGATGGGCCCGATCTCGGCCCACACCGCGCGCGCCACCTTCGCGAGCAACCTGCTCGCCGCCGGCGGCGTGGCCGTCGAGGTGGCCGGCGCGACCGACTCCGTGCAGGCGGTGACGGAGGCCTATGGCGGCCAGCCCGTGGTGTGCCTCGCCGGCACCGACGCGGCGTACGCCGAGTGGGGCGCCGACCTCGTCGCGGCGCTGCGGGCGGCCGGAGCGACGTACGTCGTGCTGGCGGGCAAGCCGGGGGCAGTTGGTTTCGAGACGGGACTTCGTCCCTCCTCAACCAGCGAGGTGTTCGTGGACGACTCGTGTGCCCTGGGGGTCGATGCGCTCGGCTTCCTCGGCCGGATCCGAGAGGAGCTCGCCCGATGAGCATCCCGAAGAACTTCGCCGAGGTCGAGCTCGCCCCCGGTCTCGTGACGGGACTTCGTCCCTCCTCGACCAGCGGGGGCGACCGTGAGCCCTGGCACAGCCCGGAGGGCATCGACGTCCTCCCGGTCTACGGACCCGAGCACCTCGAGGGCCTCGACGGCCTCGACACGTGGCCGGGGATCGCGCCGTTCCTGCGCGGTCCCTACCCGACGATGTACACCACGCAGCCGTGGACGATCCGGCAGTACGCCGGCTTCTCGACCGCGGAGGAGTCCAACGCGTTCTACCGACGCAACCTCGCGGCGGGCCAGAAGGGCCTGAGCGTCGCGTTCGACCTGGCGACGCACCGCGGGTACGACTCCGACCACCCGCGGGTGCGCGGCGACGTCGGCATGGCGGGCGTGGCGATCGACTCGATCTACGACACCCGCACCCTGTTCGACGGCATCCCGCTCGGCGAGATGTCGGTGTCGATGACGATGAACGGCGCGGTGCTGCCGGTGCTCGCGCTCTACATCGCGGCGGCCGAGGAGCAGGGGGTGAAGCCGGAACAGCTCGCGGGGACCATCCAGAACGACATCCTCAAGGAGTTCATGGTCCGCAACACCTACATCTACCCGCCGGCGCCGAGCATGCGGATCATCAGCGACATCTTCGCCTACACCTCGCAGAGGATGCCGCGCTTCAACTCCATCTCGATCTCCGGCTACCACATCCAGGAGGCCGGGGCGACCGCCGACCTCGAGCTGGCGTACACGCTGGCCGACGGCGTCGAGTACATCCGCGCCGGGCTCGGCACCGGGATGACGATCGACCAGTTCGCGCCGCGGCTGAGCTTCTTCTGGGCGATCGGGATGAACTTCTTCATGGAGGTCGCCAAGATGCGCGCGGCCCGCGCGCTGTGGGCGCGGCTGGTCGACGACTTCGACCCGCAGAACCCCAAGTCGCGCTCGCTGCGCACGCACTCCCAGACCTCGGGCTGGTCGCTGACCGCGCAGGACGTCTTCAACAACGTCGGGCGCACCTGCATCGAGGCGATGGCCGCGACGCAGGGCCACACCCAGTCGCTGCACACCAACGCCCTCGACGAGGCGATCGCGCTGCCGACCGACTTCTCGGCACGCATCGCCCGCAACACCCAGCTGCTGCTCCAGCAGGAGTCCGGCACCACCGAGATCATCGACCCGTGGGCCGGCTCCTACTACGTCGAGAAGCTCACCCACGACCTCGCCGAGCGCGCGTGGGCGCACATCCAGGAGGCCGAGCAGGCCGGTGGCATGGCTGCCGCGATCGAGCAGGGCATCCCCAAGATGCGCATCGAGGAGGCCGCCGCGCGCACCCAGGCGCGGATCGACTCGGGCGCGCAGAAGGTCATCGGCGTCAACACCTTCCGCCTGGCCGCGGAGGACAGGCTCGACGTGCTCCGCGTCGACAACGACGACGTCTACCGCCAGCAGGTCGCCAAGCTCGAGCGGCTGCGCGCCGAGCGCGACGACGACGCCGTACGCCGGTCGCTGGAGGCGCTGACCACCAGCGCCGAGCGCGGTCCGGCCGGCGGCGGCTCCCTCGACGGCAACCTGCTCGCGCTGGCGGTCGACGCCGCACGCGCCAAGGCCACCGTCGGGGAGATCTCCGACGCGCTGGAGAAGGTCTACGGCCGCCACCAGGCCGTGATCCGTACGATCAGCGGCGTGTACCGCGACGAGGCAGGCGCTGCGGAGGGCAGCGCGGTGGCCGCGGTGCTCGCCGCCACCGAGGAGTTCGAGGCCGAGGAGGGGCGCCGCCCGCGCATCCTCGTGGCCAAGATGGGCCAGGACGGCCACGACCGCGGCCAGAAGGTCGTGGTCACCGCGTTCGCCGACCTCGGCTTCGACGTCGACGTCGGGCCGCTGTTCTCCACGCCCGAGGAGGTCGCCCAGCAGGCGGTCGACGCCGACGTGCACATCGTCGGCGTGTCCTCGCTCGCGGCGGGGCACCTGACGCTGCTGCCCGCGCTCAAGCAGGCGCTCGCCGACCAGGGCCGCCCGGACATCATGGTCGTCATCGGCGGCGTCATCCCGCCCGACGACGTGGCGACCCTCAAGGAGATGGGCGCCGCCGCGGTCTTCCTGCCCGGCACCGTGATCGCGGAGTCGGCGCTCGACCTGCTGGCGCGACTGCGGGACGAGCACGCCTCCTGATGGCCCGACCGGTCGACGTCGCCGCGCTGGTCGAGGGGGTCCGTGCGGGGCAGCGAGCCGCCGTCTCGCGCGCCATCACGCTGGTCGAGTCGTCGCGGCCCGAGCACCGGCTGGCCGCACGGGAGCTGCTGACCGAGCTCGCGTCGACCGGGCACCCCACGGCCACCCGCGTCGGCATCTCCGGGGTCCCCGGCGTCGGCAAGTCCACCTTCATCGAGGCGCTCGGCACCCGGCTGACGGGAGCCGGTCACCGCGTCGGCGTGCTGGCGGTCGACCCGTCATCGGTGCGTACGGGCGGCTCCGTGCTGGGTGACAAGACCCGGATGGCCACGCTGGCGGTCGACCCCGACGCGTTCATCCGGCCCTCGCCGTCGGCCGGCACGCTGGGCGGCGTCGCGCGGGCGACCGTGCAGGCGATGCTGGTGCTGGAGGCGGCGGGCTACGACGTGGTGCTGGTCGAGACGGTCGGTGTCGGGCAGTCCGAGGTGACGGTGGCGGGGATGGTCGACACCTTCCTCTTCCTCACCCTCGCCCGCACCGGCGACCAGCTCCAGGGCATCAAGAAGGGCATCCTCGAGATCGCCGACGTCGTCGCGGTCAACAAGGCCGACGGCGACTTCGAGGCCGGCGCCCGGGTGGCCGCGCGCGAGCTGTCGGGCGCGCTCCGCCTCGTGCGGGGCCACGCCGA
>JAESGW010000490.1_pt1 | contig 35770 bp, 43 predicted proteins | sample 9269791 | NCBI WGS metagenome assembly JAESGW01 (sample SAMN16773120, study PRJNA677053) | algae metagenome | isolation source: Aphanocapsa lilacina HA4352-LM1 and co-occurring heterotrophs from near cave... | place: USA: Maniniholo cave, near Haena, Kauai, HI | collected 2009-07-28
GTTCAGGTGCATAAAGCAGTCGGGAGGCGACCCGAGCCCGCCTTCGGTCTCCATCGACCAGGGACCCAACGGTCTGCCTCCCGACAACAAGCTAATCACAAACCCAACACACAGGGACCCAGTGCGATCCGTCAGCCTCCACCAGCGCAGCAGCATCCCACTAGGTTCCCGCCTTCGCGGGAATGACGCCGGTGGGAGTGGGAACCCCGCGTGCCTCAAACCTCGGCGATCTCGCCCGCCATGAATTCCGGGAACCAGCCTTCGTGCGCCTTCTTGAGGTCGGCGATGCTGACCGGGCGGGCTTCGCCCAGGGTCAGCGAGGTGCCGCCGGTATTGCCGATCCAGGGGGCGAAGACGCCGGCATAGGGGTAGACCTCGTCGTAGAACTTATCGAGGTTGGCCCGGCTCATGGTGACGATGTAGCGGCCCTGGTCTTCGCCGAAGAACAGCGGCAGCGGGTCGCCGCCATCGAGCTGGTTGACCGTGGCGCCGATGCCGGAGGCCATCGCCATCTCGGCGAGGCCGACCGCGAGGCCGCCGTCGGAGAGATCGTGCACCGCCGTCGCGACACCGTCGCGGATCAGGATGCGGACGAGGTCTCCGACCTTCCTTTCATGCTCGAGATCGACCGGCGGCGGCGTGCCGTCCTTGCGGTTGAACAACTCGCGCAGATAGATCGATTGGCCAAGATGCGTGCCCCACCAATCCGGCGCGCCGAACAGTAGGATCGCCTCGCCTTCGGCAGCGAACGCAGCGCGGGCCATCTTCGACCAGTCGGGGATCAGGCCGACGCCGCCGATGGTCGGGGTCGGCAGGATGCCGCGGCCGTTGGTTTCGTTGTAGAGCGAGACGTTCCCCGAAACGATCGGGAAGCCGAGCGCGCGGCAGGCATCGCCGATGCCCTTCACCGCATGGACCAGTTGGCCCATGATCTCCGGGCGCTCGGGGTTGCCGAAATTGAGGTTGTCGGTAGCGGCGAGGGGATCGGCACCGGTAGCCGTCAGGTTACGCCAGCATTCGGCTACCGCCTGCTTGCCGCCCTCGTAGGCGTCGGCTTCGCAATAGCGTGGGGTGACGTCGGAGGAGAAAGCCAGCGCCTTGGTCGGGTGGCCGTCGACGCGGATGACGCCGGCATCGCCGCCGGGGCGCTGCAGCGAGTTGCCCTGGATCAGGGTGTCATACTGTTCGTAGACCCAGCGCCGCGAGGAGAGGGCGGGCGAACCGAGCAGCTTCAAGAGCGCATCGGCAATATCCATCTGCGGGATGTCGTCGGCAGCGAGCGGCTTGGGCGGCACCGGGGCGAGCCATGGGCGATCGTATTCGGGGGCCTCGTCACCCAGTTGCTTGATCGGCAGGTTCGCGACTTCCTCGCCCTGCCACATGACGCGGAAACGCAGGTCGTCAGTGGTCACGCCAACAGTGGCGAAGTCGAGCTCCCACTTCTCGAACACGGCGCGGGCCTCGGCCTCCTTTTCGGGATGCAGCACCATGAGCATGCGCTCCTGGCTTTCGCTGAGCATCATCTCGTAGGGGGTCATGGCGTCTTCGCGAACCGGCACCATGTCGAGGTTCAGCTCGACGCCGAGGTCGCCCTTGGCGCCCATTTCGACGGCCGAGCAGGTGAGGCCGGCTGCGCCCATGTCCTGAATGGCAATCACCGCGCCGGTGGCCATCAGCTCGAGGCAGGCCTCGAGCAGCCGCTTTTCGGTGAACGGGTCGCCGACCTGCACGGTCGGGCGCTTCTCCTCGATATCGTCGCCGAATTCGGCGGAAGCCATGGTGGCGCCGCCGACACCATCGCGCCCGGTCTTGGCGCCGAGATAGACGACCGGCAGGCCGACACCCTCGGCTTTGGAGTAGAAGATCTTATCGGTATCGGCGAGGCCGGCGGCAAAGGCGTTGACCAGGATATTGCCGTTGTAGCGCTCGTCGAACTCGACCTCGCCGCCCACGGTGGGGACGCCGAAGGAGTTGCCGTAGCCACCGACCCCGGCGACGACGCCGGAGACGAGGTGCTTGGTCTTTTCATGCTTCGGATCACCGAAACGCAGCGCGTTCATCGCCGCAACGGGCCGCGCCCCCATGGTGAAGACGTCGCGGAGGATGCCACCCACGCCGGTCGCCGCGCCCTGGTAGGGCTCGATGTAGCTGGGGTGGTTGTGGGATTCCATCTTGAAGACGATGGCCTGGCCGTCGCCGATATCGACGACGCCGGCATTCTCGCCCGGGCCCTGGATCACCAGTTGGCCGGTGGTCGGGAGCGTCCGCAACCACTTCTTTGAGCTCTTGTACGAGCAGTGCTCGTTCCACATCGCCGAGAAGATGCCGAGCTCGGTGTAGGTCGGCGCGCGGCCGATCAGCTGCAGGATCTTCTGGTACTCATCCAGCTTAAGCCCATGGTCGGCAACAAGCTCTGGCGTGATGGCGATGTGGTTGTTGAAGGTCATCCGATTCCGGCCCTGATCCGCTTGCGCCCGCTATAGCGGAAGCAGGCGGCAAGGGACATCACAAATGCCTCAGATTTCCCCGCCGACCAGCATGGCGAGGCTGGAATTGTAGTATTGCGGATCGCCGGTCACCTCCTCGCCGACCCAGTCGGGCAGTTCGAGCTTGCCGGTGGGGCTTTCAAGTTCGACTTCGGCGATCAACAGGCCGGCGTGACGGCCCTGGAACTCGTCCACCACCCAATCGCCGCCGCCGAGGTCGAGGCTGTGACGCAGCTTTTCGATCTGTGCACCGCGGATGTAACCCAGCATCTGGCGCGCGTCGGCGATCGGCACTTCGTACTCGAACTCGGCGCGGGCCAGAGCCGAACCGCCGCTCTTTATGGTGATGTAGCCGATGCGGTCATCGACGGTCCGGATGCGCACGGTGACGCCGCTGCCGGCGGTGAGGTAGCCCTGGCGCAGCAATTGGGAGGCGATCACCAGGTCGCGCCAGCCGGCACCGACGATAAGGTATTTCCGCTCGATCTCGATGCCCATTACTCGGCGGCCTCGCGTCTCATCCAGCCCTTGAGATAGGCGGAGAAGCGCGCCTTCAGGGCTTTGGGCTTTTCGGCGAAGACCTGCCGGCCGAGGGTTGCGATCCTCGCTTCGATCTCGGCTTGCCGGCGGTCAGCGGCATCGGTCGCAAAATCCACATCGATATCCGGACCGAGGTCGGCCGGCGCGGTGTTCAGCAAGTCCTGCAGTACCGCCAGGTCGTGATGCAGGCCCAACTGGTCGGCGAGGTCGCCGGCGCATTTATGGGCGGAGGGCAGGATGTCCCGGGCGCAGCCCTCGAGCAGCCCCAGTTGGTTCCAGTGGTATTTGCTGTACTTGCGCCACTCGTGGAGGGCCTCGTCGGTACGGAGTCGTCTGGCTTGCCGGCCAGTACGGCAACCACGACGGTAAGTGTGCCCGAGGCCGCCGGCGAGGGTATCGAGATCGATGCGCTGGACCTGCCAATCGCCGCTGCGCCGCACGAGGATGCGCATCTGGTTGGCGAAGCCCTGCAGGGCTGCCAGTTCGCCGTCATGGTCGGCCGTGTCGGACGGCAGAGGCGGCGCCGGCCGATGGGCCCACGCCATCAGGTCGACGTATGTCTGCTGGATAACCCGCATGTCGCGGGCGGCGGCGAGGCCGCGCGACGCGTCGCGCACGAAGGCATCCTCGGTGGCGTATGCGGCGAAGCCCGGGCGGACCAGGCGGAACAGGGCGCGCAGTTTCTTGCAGCGCCGGCGGGCCTCGTGCACCCGCCTTTCGGGCGATTCCAGGCTGTTCTCGGCGCCGGCGATAGCCTTGCCGATCTGCTCACGCGCTATGCGCAGAAACCCGTCACCCACGGTGACATCGTTCCGCGACCACTCGAAACTCATGGACTTACAGCCCCGATGAAAGCGCAAGCTTAGGGGCGAGCGAGTGTCACAAACAAGGGCGTCAGACTCGAGCCTGGTATCAGACTCGGGCCGGCTGCCGGCGGCCGAGCCAGCGGTCGATGGCGACGGTCAGCGCATAGATCACGACGAACCCGACCAGCATGCCCAGGCAGCCGATGGCGACCTGGCCGTAGCCAAGCTTGTCGACGTTGAGAATAGGGTACGGGTACTCGTGTACGAGTGCGCCGCGGAGCATCACCACGATCACGTAGACGAGCGGATAGACCAGCATCTTGGGCACGTCAGCGATGCGCAGGGTGCCGTGCTCAGGAGTCAACAGCCACCACAGCACGAACAGCCATGGCGCCAGGTAGTGCATATAGATGTTGAGCAGTTGGTCGATGCCGGCATGGGCTTCGAGGCCCGACAGGAAGAAAATGTAGTAGACCGACACCATGACGATCGACCCGGCGGTGAGCCCGCGCGCGAAAGGCCGATCCCACCAGCCGAGCCACGACCACCTGGTCAGCGCCGCCACGTAGCACAGCGCCATCATCGTATTGGTGAGTACGGTGAAGAAGGTGAACAGAAATGCCAGCGCGCCGACAAGGCTGTCGCCGTTCTCGAGCCGGCTGGAGATGGTCAGCCAGGTACGCGCCAGCAGGGTAGTCGGCCCGGCAATGGCGCCGAACCACAGCAACACCGTCCGCACCGTCATACCGGTTTCCCCCGCGCCAGAAGGCGATCGCCCCAGACAATGATCACGGAAAAGATGGTGACGGCAACCAGCAGCACGGCAACGCCGATGGCCACACTGCCGTAACCGAACTTGCCGGCATCGAGGATGTCATAGGGGTACTCGTGCACTACGGCGCCGCGCAGCAGCACCCACGTCACATAGCCGATGCCCGGCAGCAGCATCAGGCCGATATGCCGAAAGCGCAGCACGCCGTGCGGCGCGAACAGGGCCCACCAGACGAGGTAGAGGATCGGCGCGACGTAGTGGAGCAGCCAGGTCGCCACCGCCAGCGCGCCCTGCATGTTCAGGGTCGGGGCCAGCATGAAGTGATAGTAGAGCATGACCAGCGTAATGAAGGCGGCTGCCGAGGCCATGATCACCGGCCGGCGAAACCAGCCGAGCCAGTGCCAGCCCGAGAGGACAGCGGCGTAGGTCAGCAGCAGCCACAGGTTGGTCAGGTGGGTGAAGTAGGTCCAGAAGTAGATGAAGGCGTCGGGGAACGACCGCGCCACCTCGTTGGTCGCCGACTGCACCATCACCGAGGGAAATATCTCCCAGGCATCGATGGCGAGACCGAGAGCGCCGACGAAAAGGCCGGCGAGGGCGAGCAAAGTCCGCAACATTATGACTCGCAGCAAATATGTCGAAACAGACCAAACCATAGAGCGCGCCCGGCGTTATCGCCAAGCGCGCCCAGGCAGTTTTCCGCTACCGCAGCAGCCACCAGTCGGCGCTCAACCAATCCTGTCCGATCGGGGTGAGCGCCAGCGTGCCGCTCTCGACGTTGAGATAGGTGTCAGCCTGCCAGACGTTGCGGAAGCGCACGTAGTAGCCACCGCCGCTCGGTTCCATCTGCCACATCGCCGATTGCCACTCGGGCTGGATCGGTCCGACCGCGAGGGTGCCGTTCTCGACGTGCAAGTACTGGTCGGGCTTCCAGACGCTGTGAATGCGGACATAGCCGCCCTCCACCGGGTCAAGGGTCCAGCGGGCACTCAGCCAGTCGAGCAGGATGGTGGTGCTGGCGGGCTGGCCGGTCTCGCTGTTGAGGAACGCACTGGCAATCCACCGGCTGCCGATCCGCACTTCCTGGCCCAGGCCGCCGAGCTGGCCACCGCCACCTGGGGCGACGACGTTCCAGGTCAGCAGCAGGTTGACCGGCTGCAACCCCTTCTGCTGGACGATCACCTGGATGCTGGCCGGGCCCGGCACGGCGACGTTGTTGTAGCAGTTCGCTCCGATATTGGGCGCCTGGCAGGCATAGACGAAGAAGCCCCAGCTATAGGTGCCGACCCAATTGAACACATCCTGCGCGCCATCGAGATCGACGACCTGGAGGCCGTTGGCGTGGTTGCCGAACTGGTCGAGCATGCCGGGTACAAGCACCTCGACCGGATCGGCGGTGTTGCGTCGGTAGCCACTGATCAGCAGGTGGCAGTTGAGGCTGGGCAGTTGCCCGATCACGATATCGGTCGGGCAATCGACCTCCACACGCAACGGGCCTTCATCCTCACCCTGGCCGCCCGTTCCGTCATCCCCGCCGCCGCCGGGGGCAGTCGCCGAGACGCGATAGCGGTAGGTGACGCCATAACCGTAGAACGCCCCGACCCTGAGCTCGATGGTCGAACCGTCGGAGAGGGTCGGCGAAGGCGTAACGTGGACCGAGATCGAGTTCGTCCGGCTCTCGGACCCACCCTGTTGTGCATCGGGCACCGACACGTCAGCGCTGGCCGGGTCTTTGTCGAACTCAAAGCCACCCGTGGGGCTGTTGATGCCGATGCCGGCATAGATCCGGTTCGGCGTCGCCTTGCCTTCGATGGTCATGTTGACCGTGAAGCCCGCGCCATCGCTGGTGCGTGGTGGCTGGGTCCAGATGTAGTCGGCCCGGTAGGTCTTGTACTGGGCGTCCTCGATCGAGATGTGTCCGTCTGCCACGCCCCAGCGCGGATCGTTGCCGGGATCATCCGGCACGATCTCGATCATCTCCAGGTACGGGCCCTGAGCCTGGGCGCTGCCGGCGAAAACAAAAAGGACGGCCAGGCCGCCCATCATCATTGCCAGAAATGAAGTCAAAACCGCCGGCACTGGGCCAGCCCCTCTCAGTCGCCAACGCATCGTCCCCCTCCCGGGCTCGAGCCAGCGCCGCAACGAGACGATTCCTCGCATTGGAGTGCGAGGCGATCAAGTCAACATTGGTGACCTGTGGTTACCGCTTAGGCGGCGTCAAGCAACGCTGCGAAAAGCTGCCGGCCGTCGGTGCCGCCGTGCGCGCTCTCGATCAGGTTTTCCGGGTGGGGCATCAAGCCGAGGACGTTCTTGCGTGCGTTGAAGACGCCGGCGATGTCGTTGAGGGAGCCGTTCGGATTGGTGCCCTCGGCATAGCGGAACGCCACCTGGCCATTGCCTTCCACCGCCGCCAGCGTCTCGGCATCGGCGAAGTAGTTGCCGTCATGGTGGGCGACCGGGCAGCGGATCACCTGGCCCTGGGTGTAGCCGCTGGTGAAGGCGGTCGAGGCATTCTCGACCGAGAGCTTCACTTCGCGGCAGACGAACTTCAGCGAGGCATTGCGCATCAGCACGCCGGGGACGAGGCCTGCTTCACTGAGAATCTGGAAGCCGTTGCAGACGCCCATCACCTTGACGCCCGCTGCTGCGCGCTCGCGGATGATGTCCATAGCGGGGGAGCGGGCGGCAATGGCGCCGACGCGCAGGTAGTCTCCGTAGGAGAAGCCGCCGGGAATGACGATGAGGTCGACCTTGGGGATCTCGGCGTCCTTGTGCCAGACGATCGCCGGCGCCTCGCCACCGATCTTGGTGAGCGCGGCGATCATGTCGCGATCACGGTTGAGACCGGGGAACACGACGACAGCGGCTTTCATCGGCGGATCTCGCTCAGTGAGGGTCAATCGCCTTTTGGTTAGTCGTCGCGCGAAAGGCAAGCACAAAGCGCCGATAGTCACTGAGATGGCATAGACAGCCGAGCGTCTCGCTATTAAAATGACTGACTGGACAGTTATTCTGGGAATCTGCGATGCCTGAGATCGAGTGGACACCGCCGACGCCCCGAACAGGCGCGCTGGGCGCATGGGACCGCTTCGTCGGGCCGGGGGCGACTTCGGCGGAAGAGTGGGTGCAACTGGTCTTCGGGCTCGGGATCGCCGCGGCCTGCCTTGCGGCGTTTGGCTGGTCGGGCGGTTTCGCAGCCGGACCGATCGCCATTGTCGTCGCGATCGTACTGGCGGCAGACCTTGCCGGTGGTCTCGTCACCAATGCGACCTCGGCGGCCAAGCGCTGGTATCATCGGCCGGGGCAGGGGCGGGCGGCTCACCTGAAGTTCGTTGCCGTGCACGGCATCCATATCGCGGCGGTGGGCGCGGTGTTCGTCGCCGATGGGGTGGCGTATTTCATCGTTGCCTATGGCTATGTGATGCTGTCGGCGGGGCTGATCGTCATGGCGCCGCTCTACCTGCAGCGGCCGGTGGCGATGGGGGTCGCCGGGCTCGGTATCGCAGTGGCGCAATTGCCGCTGCTGGCCGTTCCGGCGCTCGGCTGGTTCCTGCCGCTGCTGCTGTTGAAGCTGCTGGTGGCGCACCTGCTCAAAGAGGCGCCCTATACGCCGCATCAGGGCGACGGGCGATGATCGTTCGCGATCTCGAGCCGACTGACTACGAAGCGGCGGTGAGCCTCCTCCGCGTCGCTTTCGCGGATGACGCAGGTATGGTGGAGATCGTCCGGAGCGAGGACCGGCTCGCCAGTTGGTTCAGGGCGGTCCTGCCGCTGCTGGGAACTGCGCCGGGCCGATTGCTCGGGGCGTTCGAAGGCCGGGCGCTGTACGGCGTCCTCGTCGGCGGGCACAGCAAGGGGCCCGGGGTAGGACGGCAGATCGCGTGGCTGCTGCGCGCACTGAGCACCGTCGGCCCTGGGCCGGTGTGGCGGACGATGCGGCACGACCAGCACCGCACCCGGACCTTTCCGGCCGGCGGCGCGCGGATCGTCGAGTTCGTGGCCGTCGATCCGGCGTATCGCGGCACTGGCGTCGGCCGGGCGTTGTTCGGGGCAAGCCACGCCGACGGCGCGGCGCACTGGCTCGAAACCACGCGCGAACGGAACCTGCCGATCTTTGCCAGACTCGGTTACGCCCAGACCGAGCGGCGCGAGGAACACGGCGTCAGCTATTTCGCCATGCACCGCCCGAGGGAGCAGCGATGAGCCCCAGACCAGATGTCAGCGCGCAGCGCGTACCGCAGATCCTCACCGCCGCCGCCGCGGTGATCGGCAGGCGTGGTCTTGGTGTCGCGACGGTGGGGGAGATCGCGGAACAGGCGGGTCTGAGCAAGGCGCTGGTGTTCAAGTATTTCCACAACAAGGACGAGTTGGTGGCGGCGCTGGTCGGCAGCCTGTTCGAGGGGCTGGCGGGGCCCGAGCGACCGCCGGGAGTCAGTTGCGCCGAAGCGGTCCGCATGTGGGCGGCAGGTATTGCGCAGGCGATCGAAGGCAGCGCGTTCCTGCCGGCGATTGCTGCCGAGTTGCTGGCGACAGCATCGCGCGACGCCAGGCTTCGCGAGGTGGTGCAGCGCGCCTATGGCCGGCTGCGGGTCGACCTTGCCCGGCTCATTGCCGAAGGGATTGCGGAAGGCGAGTTTCGCGCAGTGGATGCCGAGGTGGCGGCGACCGCCATCGTCGGACAGATCGAGGGAGCCAATGTGCTGCAGCTTGTCGCCGGCGAGCAGCTACAGCTGCAACAGGCCTATGCCGCCGGGGTCGGGCTGCTACTGGATGGCCTGGCGGCTACTCGGCCGGCTGCACCGAGGCCGGCTTGACGGTGCCGCGGCTGCCGGAGGTGCCGGGAAGGTGGGCCCAGGCAGGGCGTTCGAACAGGAACTTGCCCCAGCCGGTCTTCTCGATCAGCCAATAGAGCATCAACGGCGAGAGCAGCGCGATGCTCATGACGATGATGCTGACCGTGCTGACATCGGTGATCAGCCCGGTTTTCAGCAGCAAAGTACGGCTTGCGGCCATCGGGATCGAGAAGCTGAGATAAACGACGATCGAGTGCTCGCCGAGCCAGCGCAGCCAGCCCATCCACGGCAGCCGGATCAGCACCGCGGCGGTGAGGCAGACGGCGAGCGAGCCGATGAAGCCGAGCGCCAGATGCAGCACGGGCAGGGCGGCATAACCCATGGTGATGCCGCGCGGGTGCAGTTCAGCGCCGCCGGCGAACACCAGGTAGCCCTCGATCACGGCGTAGGCGACGAGCGTCAGTGCGGCCCAGAGGACGTTGTTCTGGGCCGAGGCGACGATGCGGAACACCAGCGGCGCGAAGGCATAGCCGGCGTAGAAGTAGACGAAGTAAGCGGCGAAGTGGTCGACGATGCCGATGCCGGTGTTGACCGGGAAGATCTGCAGTGCGGCCGCGGCGGCGAGCGCCAGCCAGTGCGGCACCTTGAAGCTGAACGACAGCTTGGTCACCAGCGAGTAGACCGCCAGCATGTAGATGAACCACAGCACGCCATATGGTTCGACGATGGCCCAGAGGATCTGGCTGCCGACGGAGGCGAAGTCGCCGGTGCCGAGGCCGACCTTGAAGACGATCTGCAGCACGGCCCAGAGCGCGTAGAAATAGAGGTAGTGGACGATGCGGCGATCGGCATAGGCGGCCCAGGGGCGCGCGATCACCTGTCCGAGGAAGAGGCCGGAAATCAGGAAGAACTCCGGCATGCGGAACGGGGTGGCCCAGCCGATGATGTAATGCAGCACGCCGGTGCCGTTCAGGTCTTCGCCGACGCCGTAGGCCGAGTGCATCATCACCACGAGGATGATGGAAAGCCCCTTGGCGGCATCTACCCAATCGAGACGGTTGGCTGCAGTCGGCATTTGTGAGGCTCCCGGGCGCGTCCCGCGCGTTTTAACGCCTGGGACCGCATCTGGGGCGAAATGCCTGCACTTAGGCTTAAGCCGGGTGCTTAATGGCTAAAGATTTATCGAGCCGAGGGGCGATGTACCGCCGCCGATCAGAACGGCAGCGACAGGTGGGTGGCGAGCAGAACGCCGATGGTCATGAAAAACAGGGCAGAAAGCGAGAAGGTCTTGAGCATTTTCGGTATCGGTGGGCAGCGCGAAACTGCGCTTGGGTCAGAGCGGTGTTTAGGTCGGTTCGCCGGACCGGAATAGTCACGGACCGTGCATGGCTCCAATGCACCCCTATGGCTGAATGGAGTCTGAACCTCTGTGGTTAATCGCCACCGCCTCGATCACATCGGCAACTCTTACGTAGCCACCGGGCGCCTTCAGCGTCTCGCCCATGGACACCGCGTTCAGCCTATAGGACGGGTCGGCGAGCACGGTCTTGACCGCTTCGGCGAGCGCGGCGGCCGTGACCGGCCGCCCGTAGCACTCTGCGTCGAGGATGACGCCGGCCCGGGCGCGGGCTGCCGCGAGGGAGTTGCGCAGCTGTTCGAAATGCTGGGGCACCGCAACGAACGGGACGCCGTTCCACAGCGTCTCGTGCACGCTGCCGAGCCCGCCATGAGTGATGAACAGTGCGCACCTTTCCAGCACCGGCATCTGCGGGAAGGTCTGCTGCACGATGAAATTGTCGGGTACGGGCCCGAACCGGGTGATGTCGCTTCCCGGGCCGGCCGCCAGCAGGAACTGCGCCGGAAAGTCCGCGAACGTATCCATGCAGGTTCGGAAGAAGCGGTCGTTGAGGAACTGCACCGTGCCCATCGAGATCAGGATAACCGGCCGGCCGTCGAGTAGGGAGAAGTCGAACGTGTCGGGCCGCGTCCGCGCGTCGATCGAGGCGCCCGAGAACACCCAGCCCGGCTTGTCGAACAGCGGCGACTTCGGATGAAGCTCACGGCTCGTCAGGATGATGTTCTGGTCGCCCCGCACCGGATAGAGCGGCACAGCGATCGGCAGGTTGCGCAGGCCGAATCGGCGGAGCGCCCACCAAGCGGCGGCCAGCTTGGGCAATCGCGGCATGAAGCGGCTCGCCAGTCCCCAGAACTCGCCCCAGCCGAGCAGGTGCCGCAGGAACTCGAACACGAAGATCGGTGAGTCCGAGACCGTGCGTAGCTTCAGCGTTTTTGCCGCGATGTAACCCCACGCGGCTACCGCGTCGTAGACGACAACGTCCGGGTTCTCGCGCCAGAGGGTGTCGAGGCAGAAATCGGTGAGGGCAGGGGTCGCGCCCAGCAGCAGCACATAGGCGGCCAGAAGGTCGCCCTGCTTGAGGGTGACCGCGAAGTCGCGCGTGGTGAGCGCGGGCGGATAGGCGACAAAGCGCGCACCGGTCGCCGTGATCAGCCCCTCGAACTCGGAGGCGTTGCAGAATACCACCTCGTTGCCCCGCCGGACCAACTCGGCGACGGGGCCGAGCATGGGCAGCAGGTGGCCATAGGCTGGCGTACCCACGACGACGATCTTCGACAAAGCAGCCCCCACGTCACTGGACGCGAAAGCCTAAGCCGGGGGGAGTGCGCCGGCTAGAGTCTGATTTTGGGAGTGCTGCCTAGACGGGAACCGACGCGTAGGCGGCGAAAAGCAGGCCGAGCGCGAGGAAGAAGGCAATCGACAGGGAGAATGTCTTGAGCATCGGGGCGGTCTTTTACTGGTACAGGCTCAGGGTTACGCGAGCGGCCCGTACCATAAGCGGTGAATCTTAAGGCGTGATTTCTATGGTGTAGTTTTCGATGACGGTGTTCGCCAAGAGCTTCTCACACATCGCCCGGACATTAGCCTCGGCCTGTGACAAATCGGATTCACCGAGCTCGACGTCGAACACTTTTCCCTGCCGCACGGCACCGACGCCGGAGAAGCCGAGGCTTTTCAGCGAGCCCTGGATGGCCTGACCCTGGGGGTCGAGGACGCCGGATTTGAGCGTGACAGTAACGCGGGCTTTCATTGAAAATTCCCGAATTGGCGAGGCCTAAGACCTCGTCTTGTACGTGGTCGCGCGCTCGAACCGGAAAAGCGTCACCGCTTGTCCGAAGCGCGCTCGGGGGTCATTGCACGAGTCGCGGGCCGGTAGTCAGCGCGTTGTCGGTTTCCACAAGAATACCGAGGCGCTGCGCCACCTCGCGGTAGGCATCGACCAGCCCGCCGAGGTTTTCGCGGAACCGATCCTTGTCGAGCTTGTTGCGCGTCTTGATGTCCCACAGGCGGCAGTTGTCCGGGCTGATCTCGTCGGCCAGAACCACGCGCATCAGGTCGCCATCGTACAGGCGGCCGCACTCGATCTTGAAATCGACGAGCTGGATGCCGACGCCCATGAACAGGCCGGTGAGGAAGTCGTTGACGCGGATCGCCAGCGCCATGATGTCGTCGAGTTCCTGCGGCGTCGCCCAGCCGAAGGCGGTGATGTGCTCCTCCGACACCATCGGGTCGCCGAGCGCATCGTCCTTGTAGCAGAACTCGATAATCGAGCGCGGCAGCTGGGTGCCCGGCTCGAGGCCGAGGCGCTTGACCAGCGAGCCGGCGGCGACATTGCGCACGATGATCTCGAGCGGGATGATCTCGACTTCCTTGATCAGCTGCTCGCGCATGTTGAGCCGGCGGATAAAGTGGGTCGGAATGCCCAGGCCATTCAGCTTGGAGAAGATGTACTCGGAGATCCGGTTGTTCAGGACACCCTTGCCGTCGATGATCTCGTGGCGCGCGCCGTTGCCGGCTGTGGCGTCGTCTTTGAAGTACTGGATCAGCGTCCCGGGCTCCGGGCCCTCGTAGAGCGTCTTGGCCTTGCCGTCATAGATTTTGCGGCGACGGTTCATATGAGCCCTGCCTCTCGGACAATGTAGGAAATTGGGGCGTTCATGCGCCAGAATGGCAGCCCAATGCAAGCTCTTTCACCGCCGGCGGGAACGGGTGCCACCTCGCGCCGAACTCGGCAAATCGTGGGGCGCCGGCGCTTCGCACGCATCCAATGAGGGCGGGGATCGTTGATCGGATTGACCAAATGCCGCGACCGCCACCCGTTGATTTGGCTGACGGTCCAGCTTATGTGCAAACCCATCGAGGGCGCCCGATTGCCGGGCTTATTTGCGGAGAGCGTAGATGTCGGGATTCAACGATCGCGAAAAGGGTCAGGAAGCGAAATTCGCTCACGACTCGGAACTGCGCTTCAAGGCTGAGGCGCGTCGCAACAAACTGCTTGGGCTGTGGGCCGCCGAGCATATGGGCCTGAGCGAAGAGCACGCCAAGCAGTACGCCGCCGAAGTGGTCGCCTCCGACTTTGAGGAAGCCGGCGACGAGGATGTGTTCCGCAAGATCTCGGGCGACCTGAAGGCCAAGGGCGCCTCGGTGTCCGACGACATGATTCGCCAGAAGATGGCGGAGCTCGTCGCCGTGGCGCGCGACCAGGTGCTCAACGAGGGTTGATACCCTCGCGGTAAGCCACCCGAAACCATCATCCGGATTTGCCTTGCGCCCCATGGGCGCGAGGCGTTTCGTCTTGGGCCTCTGCCGGGAGGGATCAGATGGAACGCACTCTGCCGATGGGCCGGCGCCCCGCATTGGCACTGATCGCCGGACTGATGCTGGTCTCGATGGCCGGCGTTGCGCGGGCCGACGGCGCGACGATTACCGGCAGTATCGTCTATCGCGAGCGTATGCTGCTGCCCAGGGGGGCGGTGGCGACGGTGCGGCTGGAGGACGTGTCGCTTGCCGATGCACCGGCCAGGTTGATCGCCGAAACCAGCGTTCCTGCCTCCACCAGCCCTACCGCCTTCAGCATCGCGTTCGATCCATCACAGATCGAAGCCGGGCACACCTATGCCTGGCGGGCGAGCATTACCGCGGGCGACGAACTGATGTTCACCACCACCGAGCGCCATAGCTTCGATCCTGAGGCGGCAAGCGTCGAACTGCTGGTGCAGCGCGTCACCGCCGACGACACCGCGACGTTGCCGCTGGCTGGCGCGTGGCTCGCCGAGGATATCGGTGGTGGCGGGGTAATCGACGACCTGCAGACGACGCTGGAGATCGGCACGGACGGCAAGGTCGCCGGCAATGGCGGCTGCAACCGCTTCAGCGGTAGCGCCACCATCGAGGGTGACCGGATCAGCTTCGGCGAGCTGGCTTCGACCATGATGGCCTGCACTGAAGCTGCGATGGACCAGGAGATGAAGCTCCATGGCGCGCTTGCCGAAGCCCGCAGCTACCGGATCGACGCCGAACAGAAAAAGCTGTTCCTCAGCGACGCATCGGGAAAGGTCGTGGCGCAGTTCTCGGCGATGTAGCGGTCTAGGCCGGCCAGAACAGCGCGGCGCCGCCGGCGGCGCCGATTGCCAGCATCAGCGCGCCTGCGGGCACGAAGCTTCTGGGTGCCCGTTCCGGAATGGCCATCGACGCCATGCCGAGATTGGGAAGCAGAAGCCCGATGGTCACCTTCAGCAGCAGCAGCCAGCCGTAGATGGTGACGACGATCGCCGGACCCGCCCACACCTGGTGCAGGCTGACGATGAGCAGCGCCGGCCACAGCTCGACCTGCATGATCTTGCTCACCAGCCCGGCGCGGCCACGGGCCCGCAGGTTGGCGAAGTAGTCGACCCACAGCGCCGGCTGCAGGATGTGGGACAGGCCGATTAGCAGGCTGCTGATGAGCACCACCAGCTGGACGAACGAGGGCGGATCAGTCAGGAACGGCCACATCCAGTTAAGCTATCGTAGATGCGAATCGTTCGCAACTAAGAGGTGCTAGTGGATTGATGCTGACATAGCGCCTACAGGCGCTCGTCGATGTCCGCAGCAGAGGCGTCGTCGATCTCGGACCGCCATCAACCGTTTCGTAGCCGATGATGTCCCGGGCCACGACCGTTCATTTGGACTGCTGACCCAGACAAAGCTACAAGCCACCGCAAGTCGAGGTCATCACGAATTGACTTCAATCCGCTGGGAGTTCGCTGTCGCTGCCATACGGTGACTGCAATCTTCGACCCATTGCGGACACCGACGCCGTGACTTGTTATCCTGACGGCACTGGATGTGATCGACGATGAGCCTGTCCACCGCGCAGCCGATACGACCTGCCCGCGAGGAAGACCTCGCGGCGTTGCCCTCCATCGAGCTATCGGCAGGGAGGCTCTTTGTCGAACATGGCTTTGGTGACGAGGTGCACGCGTCTCCGTCTGCAGCGTGGAGACCTAGCCTGGACGCAGGCCTACTATGGGTCGGATAACGGCGGCGGCGCTCCGATAGCTTTCCTGGCGGCGCGACAATTCGAGGACGCTCTCTATATCGCCGAGGTCGATGTCGCCTTCGAGTACCAGCGGCAACGCCTCGGTAGTGCGCTTATGGGGCAGGCGGTCCAGACTGCCAAATCGTCTGGGCTGGCCCTTGTCGGACTGACCACTGCGGTCACGCCACCGTGGAATGCGCCGACTTATCAACGCATGGGCTTCGACATATGCGAAGTACCGCCGCGTTGGTTAGCGGCGATCCTGGAAGCCGAACTCCGAAACGGCCAGCCCGATCGCTGCGCTATGCTGCTCGTCCTATGAGCTTCGACGGACCGAATATCGCAATCTCCGACCGCTTCGCACCCTGGCGTCATTCGGAGGATCCGCTCGTCGGCAGGAACCACTCGACAGATTCTCGTCACTAGATGCGCTGCATCAGGCGGGTGAACATCAACAGGCCTTCGGGCCAGGGGCCGTGGCCTGACGCGAGGTTGATGTGGCCGGCCTCACCGGCAAAGTGCAGTTCGGAGCCCCAGGCTGTGGCCATGTCGGCGGCGCGGTTGGGGGAGACGTAACTGTCGTTGGTCGAGACCACCAGCAGCGAGGGGAAGGGCAGCGGGTCGGTCGGCACGTTGTCGAAGCTGCGTCCCTCGCGCGGGAAGCCGGGGCCTTCGTGATCGGGCGGCGAGACGAGGAGGGCGCCCTTGACCTTGCCGGCCGGAAAGCGCGGCGCCGCATGCACCAGTGCCGAGACGGCCAGCGAATGGGCGATCAGCACCACAGGGCGCTCGGCGGCTTCCACGGCCTCGACGATGGCGGCGGTCCAGTCGCGCACGTCCGGGTCATCCCACTCGTCCTGCTCGACGATGCGGCCGGTGGAAAATCGATCGGCCCAGCGGCGTTGCCAGTGGCCGGCGCCGGAATTGCCGAGCCCCGGCAGGATCAGGATGTCTGCGTCCGCAATTCTCATACGCCGCGCTTTCGGTTCATGAAGTAGGCGTGGCTGTAGCGGTGGAGGTCCACCGCCGGTCCGTGCTTGTCGTAAAAGCCGACTGCACCGGGGACGGAGAGCAGCCCCATGCCGACGCCATCGCCCAGATGCTCGCGGCAGGCTTCGAGCAGGCCCTTGCCGATACCGCGGCCCTGGAAATCGTCATGCACGGCGAGATCGCCGCAGTAGGCAACCCAGGCGAAATCGGTAAGGCAGCGGGCGAGCCCGACGCAGCGGCCATCGAGGCGGGCGCTGACGATCAGGTCGGCGCCCTCGAGCATCGCCGCGATGCGGTCGCGATCGTTGATCGGCCGGGTCGCCCCGAGCGCACTGTGGGCGACCACGTCGATATAGTCATCGACGGGCAGGGCGGCTTCGCGCGCGTAGACGATGGCCATCACACCTCCGGTCCGAAGACGCGCTCGAACAGCGCGTCGACATGCTTGAGGTGATAGAAATCGTCGAACATGGCGTCGATGTCGGAAGCGCTCAGCCTGGCCGAAACCTCGGGGTCGGACTTCAGCAACTGCGCGAACAGCCCGGCGCGATCGCCGCGGGCCTGCCAGACCTGCATGGCGTTGCGCTGCACTGCCGCATAGGACTCCTCGCGGCTCAAGCCAGCCTGGGTCAGCGCCAGCAACACGCGCTGCGAATTGTGCAGTCCGCCGAGCAGGTCGAGGTTGCGCTTCATATTCTCTGGATAAACCAAGAGGTTATCGATCAGCCCGACGAGGCGGTTGAGCGCGAAATCCAGCGTCACCGTGGCGTCAGGTCCGATCATCCGCTCGACCGAGGAGTGCGAGATATCGCGCTCGTGCCAGAGCGCCACGTTCTCCAGCGCCGGGGTGACCATGCCGCGAACCAGGCGGGCGAGGCCGGTGAGGTTTTCGCTCAGCACCGGATTGCGCTTGTGCGGCATGGCCGACGAGCCCTTTTGTCCGGGCGAGAAGAACTCCTCGGCCTCCAGCACTTCGGTGCGCTGCAGGTGCCGGATCTCGGTGGCGATGCGCTCGATCGACGAGGCGATGACGCCAAGGGTGGCAAAGAACATGGCGTGCCGGTCGCGCGGGATCACCTGCGTGGAGATCGGCTCCGGCGTGAGCCCCAGCTTCTCGGCCACATAGGCTTCGACCTGCGGGTCGATATTGGCGAAGGTGCCGATGGCGCCGGAGATGGCAGCGGTGGCGATCTCGGCGCGCGCCGCGACCAGCCGGGCCCGGTTGCGGGCGAACTCGGCATAGGCCTCGGCCAGCTTGATGCCGAAGGTCGTCGGCTCGGCATGGATGCCGTGGCTGCGGCCGATGGTGATCGAGTACTTGTGCTCCTTGGCGCGCTTCTTGATTGCCGCCAGCAGCCGGTCGATGTCGCTGAGCAGGATGTCCGAGGCGCGAGCCAGTTGCACCGCGAGGCAAGTGTCGAGTACGTCGGACGAGGTCATCCCCTGGTGCAGGAAACGGGCCTCGGGGCCGACGATTTCTGACACGTGCGTCAGGAAGGCAATGACGTCGTGCTTGGTGGTGCGCTCGATTTCATCGATGCGCTCGACGTCGAACGTAGCGTTGCCGCCCTTGGCCCAGATGGTTTCAGCCGCGTCTTTCGGCACCACACCAAGTTCGGCCAGTTTGGTGGTCGCGTGCGCTTCGATCTCGAACCAGATCTTGAAGCGGGTCTCTGGCGACCAGATGGCGACCATTTCGGGGCGGGAATAGCGCGGAATCATTGGCTTATGGCTCTTTATTCGCGTAACCGATGCGTTACGCGGTAACGACGGTGGCAGCGTTGCGGATGGCCGAGATGCGGCCGTCATAGGTCTTGGGGTCGTTGCCTGAGAACACCGAGGTCCCGGCGACGTAGAGATCGGCGCCGGCATCGGCGAGGGCTTTGGCGTTGTACTCGGTGACGCCGCCGTCGACCTGAAGGTCGATCGGCCGGTTGCCGATCAGCGCGCGCACCTGCCGGATCTTGTTGAGGCTTTCGGGGATGAACTTCTGTCCCCCGAAGCCGGGGTTGACGCTCATCACCAGCACCAGGTCGACATCGCCGATGACATGCTCGATGGCGGAAACCGGGGTCGCCGGGTTGATGGCGACGCCGGCGCGTTTGCCCTCGGCACGGATCGCCTGCAGCGAACGATGGAGGTGCGGGCCGGCCTCCGCATGCACGGTGATCGAGTCCGCCCCGGCTTTAGCGAAGGCGCCGAGATAGGGGTCGGCCGGGGCGATCATCAGGTGGACGTCGATGACCTTTCTGGTGATCGGGCGGATGGCCGTGACGATCAGCGGGCCGATGGTGATGTTGGGGACGAAGTGCCCGTCCATCACGTCGACATGGATGTAGTCGGCGCCGCCTGCATCGATGGCACGAATCTCGTCGCCGAGCCGGGTGAAATCGGCGGACAGGATGGAAGGCGCGATGCGGATCGGGCGTGACATGGGGCCTCGGTCAGGTAGGGCTGACATAAGGGGTGCTTACCCCGCCCCAACCTCGATGTCATCCCTGCGATAGCAGGGACCCAACTCGCGGCGAGGCCCTGCAATGGTGAGTTCGGCCTACCATGCGCTTCACATCGGAGCGAGCGGCGGCCCGCCGCATTGCCTTCGGCCTCGAACCGGCTATGACTTCGCGCGATTTGTCGGAGGCGTGATGGACGGGTTTTCGTTCTGGCTGGTGTTCGGGGCAGGGGTGCTGAGTTTCCTCAGTCCGTGCGTGCTGCCGCTGGTGCCGCCCTACCTCACGTACATGAGCGGCGCGAGCTTCGACCAGTTGCGCGACGATGGCGCCACCGCTGGGGTGATCTGGCGGAAGAGCGTCTTCACCTCGCTGTTCTTCATCGCCGGCTTCTCGATCGTCTTCATCCTGTTCGGCGCCACGGCGACGGCGTTCGGGCAGGCGTTCCGGCAGGCGCTGCCGATCATCACGCCGATCGCCGGCCTGTTCATCATTGCAATGGGGCTGCACTTCCTCGGTGTTTACCGCATCGCCTTCCTCGACCGGCAATTGCGGCACAATGGGCCGGGCGTCGCCAGCGGACCGGTCGGCGGGTTCCTGCTCGGGTTGGCCTTTGCCGTCGGCTGGACGCCGTGCATCGGGCCGGTGCTGGCGGCGATCCTCGCCGTCGCATCGACCAAGGAGACGGCGCTCGATGGCGCGGCGCTGCTCGGGCTCTACTCGCTCGGGCTGGGTGTGCCGTTCCTGCTCGCCGGCATCGCCATCGGACCGTTCCTCACCTTCTTTTCCGGCTTCAAGAAGCACCTGGGGATAGTAGAAAAGGTGATGGGCGGGCTGCTGGTGATCACCGGGCTGTTGTTCCTTACCGGGCAGTTCACCCGCATCTCCTACTGGTTCCTCGAAACCTTCCCGGTTCTGCAGCAATTCGGGTAAGCGCGGCTTAACCGTCGCTGCCGAAATCCTGCGCCGTAAGGTCCGATCACGGTTCCGTCAACAGCCCATTCACTGCCGCTCGCGATAGTCGCCCGCAACCTTGGACGAGGACGCGACCATGGCTCTCGAAGCCTATGCAGAAGATAGCCCGCCGCCGCGACCGCAGCGCCAGCGCCTGACCGTGGTGCCGGTGGCGACAGTGCAACTGGCGCATCGGATCGACGAGGTCGCCGCGGCCTGGGCGGCGCTGGAAGCGGCCCAGATCGAGTCGCCGGGCCAGAGCGCCGCTTTCACCCGCGCCTGGGTCAACGCCTTCGGCATTGCAGAGGCCGACCAGTTCTACATGACGGCAGCGTTCGACGGCGAGCCGGTGGCGCTGCTGCCGCTGTGGCGGCGGCGCGTCAAAGGCGTCCGGCTGCTGACGTGGTTTCCAGGGCCCCATGTCGGCTGCAATGCGCCGCTGGTCGATGCGGCGCGGCTCGCAACGCTTGGCTCGGTCGAGCGGGCGGCGCTTTGGTCGGCGATGCTGGAGCGGCTCGAGGGCGCCGACCTGATCTATCTTAAATCGGTGCCGCAACTGTTTGTCGCGGGCGTCGACATCTTCGCCGAGCTCGGCCAGACGATCGAGGCCGAAACGCTCTACCGGGCGCAGTTCGCCAATTGGGACGATGCCAATACCACGCAGCGCTCGAAATCGCGCCGCAAGCACGATCGCCAGCAGGGCGAACGGCTCGAGGCACTGGGGCAGGTCGGTTTCGAGGAAGTGTGCGGTGGGCCGGAGGCACTGCCGATCCTCGAGGTGATGTTCCGGCAGCGTGCGGCGCGCTTTGTCGCCATGGGCGTACCGGATCCGTTCGTCGAGCCGGACGTGCGGGCGTTCTACGACGCGACGCTATCTCCCAACTCCGACGTCGATGTGCGGCTGCACGTGCTGCGGCTCAATGGCGAGATCGTCGCGGTCCGCTACAATATTGCGCATCGCGAGCGGCTGTTCTGCCTGATCAGCTCGATGAGCGATAACGCCACCATCCAGACCGGCTCACCGGGCAAGCAATGCCTGCTGCGGGTGATGCAGACGGTGTTCGACGCCGGCTATCGCGTCTTCGACATGGGTGCCGGCTTCACCGACGAGAAGCGCCACTGGTGCAATATCAAGCTGCCGGTACGCCAGCACTACGTCCCGCTGACGACACTGGGTACCGCGGCGGCGAGGGGGCACCTCAGCTGGCAGGTGCTGCGGCAGAAGCTCAAGGCCAACAAAGCGGTGATGGTCGCGGTGAAAGCGGTGCGGGCGCGGATGCTGCGGGCCGCTACACCGGTGACGACGCAATCGGACGATTGAGAGAGACGGCCCCCTCCCGGCCTCCCCCATGAAGGGGGAGGTGAAGAGTCGAGGCTCTGTCTCGATCGCGCCAAATCACCGGAGGGGCACCTCCCCCTTCATGGGGGAGGATGGGAGGGGGCCGTCTGCTTCAGTCAGCACTCTCCGCCATCACACCTCATATCAGCTTCAGCCCCTTCATCGACGCGTGCCCGTTCTTCCCGATGATGATGTGGTCATGCACGGCGATGCCAAGCGGGCGCGCGACGTCGTTGATCCTCAGGGTCATCTCGACATCCGCCGTGGATGGTGTCGGATCGCCCGAGGGGTGGTTGTGCACCAGGATCAGCGCACTGGCGCTGAGCTCCAGCGAGCGTTTGATCACCTCGCGTGGATAGACCGGGGCGTGGTCGACGGTGCCGGTCTGCTGCACTTCATCGGCGATCAGCCGGTTCTTCTTGTCGAGGAACAGGATGCGGAACTGCTCGATATCGTTGAACGCCATCTGGGCGCGGCAATAATCGATCAGCGTGCTCCATGAGTTGAGGACGGGCATATCCGGCACCATGCGATCCCGTGCGAAGCGCTGGGCGGCCGCCTGGATGATCTTGAGGTTGGTGGCCGAGACCAGCCCGAGGCCCTTGATCTCGTCGAGCTGCTGTGGGGTGGCCGAGAACACGCCGGAAAACGAGCCGAACGCTCGGATGAGCTCCTTGGCGAGCGGCTTGGTATCCTTGCGCGGGATGACGATCTGCAGGATCAGTTCCAGCAGTTCGTAATCCTCGATGTATTGCTCACCGAGTTGCAGAAACCGCTGCCGGGCGCGCTCACGGTGGCCGAGATAGTGAGGCGGAGCCGCTTCGCCGAGTCCGTCCGGCGATGGCTTCTCCCCCCCGCTCATCGGTTAGCGACGGGCGTCCAGCGGGTTGAACAGCCCCCGCGGCGAGGTGGTGAAGATCTCGACGCCGGCCTCGGTGATGCCGATGGAATGCTCTGCCTGCGCCGAGAGGGTGCGGTCGCGGGTTACCGCGGTCCAGCCGTCGCCGAGGATTTTGACGTGCGGGCGGCCCAGATTGATCATCGGCTCGATGGTGAAGATCATGCCTGGCTTCAGCGGCACGCCGGTGCCCGGCACGCCGAAATGCATGATGTTCGGCTCGTCGTGGAACAGTTGCCCGACCCCATGGCCGACGAAATCGCGCACCACGCTCATCCGCTCGGCTTCCGCCAGCGTCTGGATGGCCGCGCCGATATCGCCCGTGGTGGCGCCGGCCCGCGCTGCCGCGATACCGGCGGCGAGACCGGCACAGGTGACGTCGATGAGGCGCTCGGCTTTCCGGCTGATCTCGCCCACCGGGTACATGCGTGAGCTGTCGCCGTACCAGCCATCGACGATCAGCGTCAGGTCGATATTGACGATGTCGCCTTCGCGCAGCGGCCGCTCTTCGGGGATGCCGTGGCAGACGACATGGTTGATCGAGGTGCAGATCGAGTGGCGGTAGCCCTTGTAGAACAGCGTCGCGGGGATCGCGTCGTGGTCGCGAGCGAACTCGTAGGCGAGCCGATCGAGCGCCGCCGTGGTAACGCCGGGCTTCACCGCATCGACCAACAAGTCGAGCGCTTCGGCGGTGAGGCGGCCGGCCTTGCGCATGCCGTTGAAGCCCGCCTCGCCGTGCAACGGGATGACCCCGGACGTGCGGCGGCTTTTCGTTTCGGCTTCGACGTAGGTGATCATGGCAGCTCCGTTCGCAACGAAAGTAGGCGTTCCGGCTCAGGATTGGAAGTCTCGTTGGCGTTGCCAGTCCACCGGCAATGCTGTGGGCAACCGGCCCTGATGCGCTGCCGGATTGCTTGACCTTTCGGGCTTTGGTGAGGCAATGCATTGTGCCTCGCAAATCCCGGGGCCGCCATGCCATCGCCCGAACCCGTCACCGCTGCTCTCGTCGTCATCGGCGATGAAATCCTGTCCGGCCGGACCAAGGATGTGAACATCGGCGCCACGGCGGATTTCTGCACCGAGCTCGGCATCGAGCTCAGGGAGGTGCGCGTCGTTTCCGATGTCGAGGACGAGATCATCGCCGCGGTGAACGCGGTACGGGCGCGCTACACCTACGTGTTCACCACCGGCGGCATCGGACCGACGCACGACGATATCACCGCCGACGCCATCGCCAAGGCGTTCGGCGTGACGCTGCCGATCAATGCCGAGGCGCGCGCCATGCTGGAAGCGCGCTGGCAGCAGAGCGGCACCGAGGTCAACGAGGCGCGGCTGCGCATGGCGCGGATTCCCGAAGGCGGAACACTGATCGTCAACTCGGTCAGCGCGGCGCCGGGTTTCCGCATCGGCAATGTGCATGTCATGGCGGGCGTTCCCAAGATCATGCTGGCGATGCTCGAGGCGATCCGGCCGACGCTGAAAGGCGGGGACAAGATCAAGTCGGCCACCATCCGCTGCCGGGTCGGCGAAGGCACCATTGGCGGGCCGCTCGGCCAGATCCAGTTGGAGTTCCCCGAGGTGAAGATGGGCAGCTACCCGCAGATGGGGCAGAGTTTCGTGATGACGGAGCTGGTGCTGCGCTCGCCCGACGAGGCGCGGCTGGCCGAGGCTGCCGGCCGGGTGCGCGAAATGGTTGCCGAGGCGCATCGCGCCGCCGGTTTGTCGCCGGACGTCGAAGTCTACTGAGTTTTCGGGCCGTTGGGCCCGCTGTTTGAGATCGAGGCGGCCGGGCCGCCCAGGAGAAGTAATGTGAACCAGACCCAGCAAAAATCCTTCCCAGTCACCTGGGACCAGTTCCACCGCGACAGCCGGGCGCTCGCCTGGCGGCTGCAGGCGCTCGGGCCGTTCGATGCACTGGTGGCGATCACCCGCGGCGGCCTGGTGCCGGCGGCGATCGTGGCGCGCGAGCTGAACATCCGAGTGGTCGAGAGCGTTGCCGTGAAGAGCTACGACCATCAGAACCAGGGTGGGATCAAGGTGCTGAAGCCGATCGCCCCGGAGCTGCTGGAAAAAGCCCGCAATGGCGGCAAGATCCTGATCGTCGACGACCTGGTCGACACCGGGGCTACGGCGCGCGTGGTGCGCGACATGCTCCCCGGCGCGCATTTCGCCACCGTCTACGCCAAGCCGAAGGGCCGCGAGATGGTCGACACGTTCATCACCGAAGTCAGCCAGGACACCTGGATCTTCTTCCCGTGGGACCTGGATGTGGCCTACGTGCCGCCGATCTCGGGCGGCACGGACTGAAGGCTTCGGGGCGCAATCGCGCCTCTTCAGGTTCCCCCACACTCGGTGTCATCCCCGCGAAAGCGGGGAACTCCGTTTGCGATCGTGCGACAGGCACCAAAACAGAGGTTCCCGCTTTCGCTGGAATGACCCGGTGGGTGGGGCACTTCGCCGGGATCACACCGATATGGTTGCAAAGCCTAGAGCTGCTGCACCACGTTGATCCACAGGCCCGACGGGTCCTTCAGGCTGAAGCGGCGCTGGCCGAACGGTTCGTCGGTCAGCGGGTAATCCGGCTCCTTGCCGGTGGCGCGGACTTCCTCGAGCGCCGCTGCCGCGTCCTTCACCTCGAGCTCCATGCTGGTGCCGGCGGCATAGGCCTCGGGGCCCGGCGGATACGAGGGATGCGTAGGCGACATGAAGGCGATGCTGGCGCCGTCGGCCTGCATGTAGACGAACCACTCATTCTCGAACACCACCGAGAAGCTCAGGTGCCTGGCCCAGAAGTCGCGGCAGGCGAGGAACTGCTCGGTGACGGTGATGGGGTAGCGGTCGATGAACTGCATGTCGGCCTCCTGTGCCAGGTTGGAGCGACAGGGATAGTGCACTGACCCTGACGGACGATGTCAGGGTTTATCGAGCGCACCAGCGCCCGATGGCTGACGGTTCAGACCATGAGCCAGCCGGGCGGTGAGCGATCGGTCGGGTCGACCGGATAGGGATAGTCGGGTCCGAACCACTGTTTTGGGCCGATCACCAGCTTGTCCGGCGCGGCGCCAAGCCATGCAGCCCACCAGCTGAAGGTCGAGTTGGCGATGATGAAGTGCCGGCACGACGACATGAGGTACATGTCTTCATAGGCCGAAAAGCCGGTCACCGGCCGCAATCCCTGCCAACCCCCGAGCTCCGCCAAGGCAATGTCCGGATCGTCGCTGAACAGGAAGTAGGTGGGGTGTTCCACCCTCGCTTCGAGGGCGGCTTTGGCGGCAAAGTAGTGCTCGGCATGGAGCAGGCCGTAGAAAGCGACCGTCGCGGGCGATTTGGTGTAGTCGCCGCGGCGGATGTGAACGGCGACGGGGTTTCTGGCGGCCGCGATCTCGGCGGCGAGCTCGCTGGTTCGCGGCGTTGCAAACCGCTGCACGTCGAAGGCCCGGCGCACCGAGGCCTCGTGCCCCTCGAAATAGCGCCAGGATTGCAGGAAGCCCGACAAGGCGGCAGGGGCCGTCAGCTTGAGAAACCGCGGATCGAAGCCTTCGACGCTGGTCAAACGCGAGCCACCCCGAAAGGGGTCGGGCAGCAACCGCAGCGCGGCGGCGATGCGGCGGCCGAGCTTGAATGGCGGCACCCGCGCTGAGCGCAGTTCGATGCCAAAGTCACGCAGGCCCAGGCGACGGTCGCCGCGATCTTTGCGCTGGTAATGGCGGATATCGACGCACAGCTCGGCCCCGAGCCGTTCCGACAGGGCCAACCCAGCTGCGTACTGGAACATCTGATTTCCAAGCCCGTCGTGGATCTTGACCCCGACAAGCTTTGGTCGCGCGTTGGGCAAGATACCCCCTGTTTGCCTCGGAACGACTATGGCGAGAAATTGTGTGGTTGTCAGTGTCCGAGCCGATATGGCAGTGGTCAGCGGCCGCGGGCGTGATGGAATGGTAGACATACCGGACTTAAAATCCGGAGGGGGTATCCCCATGTGGGTTCGAGTCCCACCGCCCGCACCATTCAGAGAATCATCGTAACGGCGCAGTGGCGTTGGCGGTGAAATGTCGCGCCTCGCTCGTCACCCGAGCATGTCGGGGAGGATGTGCTTCGAAAAGAACGACGGTTGCGGCGGCTCTGTGGGGAGCGGGGGAGCCATTGCTGCACAGGCCTTCAGCTCGGCGATCAGCAGCAGCGCGTCCTCGGCCTTGCGGTTGATCCGGTGCTCGCGATAGGCGGCACGGAGTGCGGGGCGCTCCTCTACGGGAAAGAGGGCTTCGATCGAGCGGTCCTTGAAATAGACCCGGCGGGCTCGGTTCCAGATGCGCAGGTGTTCGGGCTCTGAGATGAGTTGCAGGTGGCGCAGGCGATCCAGCGTCGGCTTCACGTTGACCAGCGGCTCGGTCAATGGCGGATAGCCCAGTTCCTCCGGGCCGTGCGAAATCGCCACCGCGGCATCGTCGTCGAGTGCGCCGGTATAGTACGCCTGGGCAATTTCGCCGACGGGAAGCATGCCGAACGCGGCGCATTCGGCAGCACGAAGCGCCCCCATCGAGGATGACCCGAGCATGGTCACTCCGCGTCCGAGGGCGAAGAGGATTTCCTTGTGCCAGGGAGCTGCTACGGCATCGAAGAAGCCGTCGACCAGGCCGATAGCCGCGGCGCCGTCGAGTGCGGCACGGGCGATATCGCCTTGTTTGGCCGGGGGGCGGACGGTGATGCCGGTCAGATCCGGCGTTTCGCCGTAGAGCGACGGGCCGACGAACAGCACCCTCATTGTCCAAGCACCCGGAGCGCCCGCTGGCCCGGCGACCAGTTGACGTTGGTCTCCCTGTCCTCAAGCACGGCAGAAAGCGCGCGCACGACCGAGATGCCGTAGGGGGCGCCGCCCAGTTCGGTCCAGACAATCTCAGCGGTCGGCCCGATGTGTTCCGCCAGGCGATCGAGTAGTTGAGGCAATGGTGTGTCAGGGGCAAGCCAGGTGGGAGGCTTGGCTTCGCCCGGAGCATGGTGCGCGAGGAAGGCGATCGACTCGTCGGCCTGCTCGAAATATTCGGCCGGCAGGAAGTCGTCCCGACCACCCGCGATATTGGTGATTCTGGTCTGCGCCGCTTCGGTGATGGCGCGGCCAATGGCGCGGGGGCCGGTAGGGTGGCAGCCGTAACCCGCGGCAATATCGAACAGCCTGGTCGTGTCGGAGGCGCGCTCGCTGATCACCGCCATGACGCAAGGTACGCCAAGGTCGGTGGTCTGGTCGAACAGCCTGAGTTCGAGGTCGGCATCCCGGATCTGTTGGCCGAATGCCCTGATCACGGGATCATCCACGGCTTCGATCGGGAACTCCGTCGCGAGCCTTGCGGCATCGGGCAGGAGTGACCACAGGGAGGTGGCGTCGCGCTCCACTAACTCGCAGATGGCATGAAACAGCGCTTCCTCGGTGGTATTGCCGGAGGCAAGGCCGTTGGTGCTGCGACCGACCTCAGGCAGGTCGGTGGCTTCCTCGCCGATGGTCAGGGCATCGCGGGGGATCCAGACGGTCTCGTCGCGGGGCCAAGTTTTGCCCTTGAGCCACTGGATCGGAGCATCGGTCGGCAGCGGGCGCTCGAGTGGCAACAGGCGAGCAGCATCGTAGAAGCTCTCGCCGGCCAGCAGCAGCGCCGCGGCGGTAGCAGCGCGCGACGGTGTCTCCGATCGTTCGGCGACGGCGAACTCGGCAGCCTCCATGAGCGCCGATGCCATCGCCCCGGCATCGTCGCGGCCCTTTCCCTGGCTGACGCTCAGCGTCAGTCCGGCGGGTCGAATGGCTGAAAAACAGGGGATCCCAATGCGATCGAGGCCAGTCTGGCGGGCGAGGCGGGTGATGCCCAGCGAAGCAAAGTGCGGCCGCAGCCGTTCAACGGTCAGTGCGGCCGGCGTATTGCGTTCGCCATATTCAAACCAGCTTGGCGGCGTCGGGAAGGCGCCGCCCACCGACTACTGCCGGAAGAATTTGCGGCTGGGAATGCGGGGCAGGGCGGGCAGAGTCTTGACCGTTGCGGCAGCAACTTTCGACGAAGCGGATGATATGTTCAATTGAGTTCCTCCTGTGAACAACACAGCAGGCTCAGAATCGAATTAATATTGGGTTTATGTTCCGCGCGAGAAACCAGCCAAAAGCAAGGCGTTGAGATAGTGCGCCGTGTCATCCGGTTTGGGGGCCGGATAGAGGCTTTGCCATTTCTCGACCGTGAACCCAGGATCACGGGCCAGCGCCTGCTCCCGGTACGCCGCCGCCGCTGCCTTGTCGTTCAGCATTGCCGCACAGGCTGCCATCAGGCGCAGCGCCAGCCCGGGGGTTTCCATCGCCGACAATCTCGTCAGGGCCTGCTGGTACTCGCCCCGGAAAAAGCTCGCGGCTCCGGCGATCCAGTAGTAGTCGTCCGGCGCCAGCGGATTGAGGGAAAGCGCCCGCGAAATCTTGGCTTCGGCTTCATCGTGCCTGGACAGGTGGGTGAGCACGTCGGCCTGGTCGACCAGCAGGTCGGCATGGTTGGGCGCGAACTCATGGGCGGCTTCGAACAGTTCGTGGGCGCCGGGGAGGTCATGCAGGTACAATGTGGCGTGGCCGATCTCGCGCAGGCTGGCGCTGTCGTTCGGCTCATAGTTGTACGCGCGCTGTGCCAGATGTCGGGCTTCGTGAAGCAACGTGCGGTCCGAGCTGCCGCGCTCCAGCCACTCCAGGGTCTTGGTCCGCGCCAGTTGAGCCAGCGCCGGCGCAAAGTCCGGCGATAACTGGATCGAGCGTTCCAGCGACTTCTGCGCGCGAAGCAAGGAGGTGAGATCGTTGCGATCCCGCCGCTGCATGGCGATCAGGTAGTGGACATAGGCCGATGCGGCGCCGGTACGTCGATATTGCTGCAGCTCGTAGGCACCGATTTCGCCGCAGATCTTGTCGGCGAGTACGGCGCAAAAACTGTCATGAATGCATTGCAGTGCGCCTGAGCGCAATTCGACTTCGCTGCGATAGATGCGCCGACCGGTGTCCGTCGCGACCACGTCGATGCTCATCAACGCAAAAGGCAGTTCTCTCTGGCAAAGAACGACATCGGTCAAAACCACATAGTCGGCGGGTAGCATCTCTTCCCAGATTGGGCCGCTGGTCAGTTTCATTGCCGAGTACGGCGCGATTACCTCGTAGAGGCGGCTCCGGCACAGGCTCAGCGTAACATCGGTGACGAGGGAGAGCGCAATCCGATGATCTTGTACGTCAACCAGCGGCGAGCCGTGGCGCGGCGGAACAATCAGAAGACGAGGGATAGTGTCGTTCTTGCGTTCCGCTAAAATTCCCGGCGGTTGCGACAGGTCAGTTCTCACACCACGTAATCCGATTGAATTGAATGGCCGTCTCCTATCGCGACCGTAACCGCTATTTCTTGTCCGCGGAAGTGTCGATATGACGATATCTGGGGCTAACGCAGACTCGTGAATGCATCGCGGGGGCGATGCGACAAGGTGTGGTGGGGCGAAGCTGTTGATCGCGCTGCCCGACCAAGTCTTTCGGCGGATCGGCCGAGCCGAGAGCATAGGTGGTGCCGCTCGTCCGAGCTGCGTGGCCGCGGCCTTGACACCTGCCTGCCTGACGTCGGAAGGCTTTGCGCGGGGGCAGGGGTGGCCAAGCGGACTCTGCAAGCTCTCGGGTGCAGGGTGCTGCGACGTCCAGGGTTGGCGGCCCAGCGCCCCACATCGGTTCTGGAGGAGTGACGGATGCTGCTGAAGCTCGAGGTGCTGGAGGCGATCAAGCGCGGCGACATCACGCTGCAGTTCCGGCGCTGGACCCGACCGACGGTGAAGCCGGGCGGGACGCTGAAGACCAAGGTGGGGCTGCTGCAGATCGGCCGGATCGACGACATGTCGCCATCAGCCGTAACCGAGGCGGATGCCAAGCAGGCGGGCTTCAAGGATGTAGCCGAGTTCAACAAGTGGCTCGGCACGATGAAGGAAGGGCCGCTGTTCCAGCGCATCGAGGTCAGCTATCTCGGCGAAGCGCCATGATCCGGCTCGCACTTGTCGTCGTTGCCCTGCTGCTCGGTGCGCTTTCGGCGGCGGCCGAGGAAGCCTGCGAAACCTGGACGGCGGGAGCGCAGGAGGACGAGGGCGGACTGGTGTTTACCGTCGCGGCCTGCGCCACGGATCGGCCGGATGCCTATCTGTTCCTCACCTGCTCGGCCGGTGAGGTGTTCCTTCGCTACGACCTCGCCGTGGGGCCGAGCGCTCCCCGGATGAAGACGAGGTCAACGATGTCGATTTCACCGTCGGTGTCTCCACGCAGCGGCTGTCGATGCGCTATGAAGCGATGGACGGCATGTTCGCGGGAAGCGTCCCGGGCAACGGACCGCTGATGGCGCTGCTGAAATCGGGCGAGGGGCTGAACGTCGTCGATGCCGACGGCCGCTATCCCACCCACACGTTCGGACTTGTCGGTTCGTCGGCGGCGCTGTCGCGGCTGGTGCAGCAGTGCCGGTAGAGCTGACGCACTTTCGAACCGGAAAGGCCCGCAAATTTTCCTGACCTGCGCTAGGCCCGCAGGCGCTCGCGAAGCCACGGCTGGTCGTCGAGGCTGGGGCCTGTGACGCTGAACCGGCCGAGCGAGCCTTCGAGCGTGCGCTGCAGCACCACCAGCGCCCTGACCCATTCGGTGTAGAGCCGACGAGAACGACGGACCCCGTCGAGCGAAACGCAGCGGGTATGGGCGGCATGCCAATCCGGCCGGCGCGCCTCGCGGGCGAAGCGGCGGATCACCGTGGCGTGTGGCACGGGCAAAGCGAGCACCGCCCAGTAGACCGTCAGTGCGTCCGGATCGGCGTCGCTCGCCGACTCCACCGACTGATGGCGAAAGGCCCAGACGAGCAAGTCCTGAATGTCGATCCGTTGAGCCATTTCACCTCGCAGGCACTTGGAGCATTGCACCGAAGCGTTCCAAGTCTTTGATTCGTGGCGCTTTCGGGCAGGGGAAGTCTGTAACTCCCCTGAAAGCAAGCCCACTGTGTGGGTGAACAACGGCGGACGAAATACCGAGTTTCCACATTTGCCGGGGATAGCGGGAGGGCTGGTTGATGCGGGGTAAAGCTTGCTGTCGCAGCTTCTGCGCAAATCGATATTGACCCTCACGTAGCGTCAGGGACTATCCGCTTATCCCGCGGGGAACGCGTGCGATGAAAACACTGACGGTGAAAGAGGTTGCGAGAATATCCGGGGTATCGGTGCGGACGCTGCACCACTATGACCAGATCGGCCTTCTGAGACCCGCGTTCACCGGGCAGAACCGCTATCGCTATTACGGGCAGGAAGAACTGCTGCGGCTGCAGCAGATCCTGCTGCATCGGGAGCTCGGCATCCCTTTGGGGGAGATCGGCGCCATCCTCGATGCACCAGGCTTCGACCGGCTGCATGCGCTGCGTCAGCAGCGCCAGCGGCTGAGCGAGGAAGCGAAGCGCTATGCCCGGCTCGTCAGGACGATCGACCGCACGATCGCCAGTCTGGAAGGAGAGCGCGTAATGAGAAACGCGGATTTGTACAAGGGCATCTCGCCCGACAAGCAGGCCGAGTACGAGGCCTGGCTGGTAGAGCAGTATGGCGGCGATATGCAAGAGCGTATCGCGCTCAGCAAGCGCAAGTACGAGAGCCTGTCGGAGGCCGAAAAGCTTGAGCTCAACCAGGAACTGCACGACATGGAGCAGGGGCTGGCCGAAGGATTGCGGCGCGGCGTGCCGATGGGTTCGCCCAGCCTCGATCCGCTGCTCGGGCGGCATCGGACGTGGGTGTCGCAGATGTGGGGCAGGCCGTGCCCGCCCGAGGCCTATGCCGGCCTCGCCGACCTCTACCTGTCGCACCCGGATTTCATCGCCCGCTTCGACACGATCGAGCCTGGATTCGCCGAGTACCTCTCGGGCTCTATGAAGGTCTATGCCAACCGGCAGGGGTAGGATTCTGGCCGCCGGATTAATTCGTCCGGCGGTCGGAACGTTTGGCGCCGGCCCAGCATTATCCGCCCCGAACGCTAACCCCACGGAGACCGGGAAATGCACAAGGACGAGATCAAGGGCGCTGCCAAGCAGGCGCGCGGCAACGTCAAGGAAGCCGTCGGCAAGGCCACCGGCGACCGCAAGCTGCAGGCCGACGGCGCCGCCGACAAGGTCGAAGGCACGGTCCAGAAGGCGGCCGGCAAGGTCAAGCAAGCGGCGCGCGACGCGCTCAAGCACTGACCTGCCGATCCACTCACGCGAAGGCCGCCCACCGGGCGGCCTTTTGCTTTAGGCTCCGCGTAACCAGCATGGAGTCGTTGATATGATCGGCAGCATCCTGACGGGCGTCATCGCCCTCATCCACATCTACATCCTCGTCCTCGAGATGTTCCTGTGGGACAAGCCGCAGGGGATGAAGGCGTTCGGCACCACGCCGGCCTTTGCCGCCGAGTCAAAGACGCTCGCGGCCAACCAGGGGCTCTATAATGGGTTTCTCGCGGCCGGCCTGATCTGGGGCATTTGGCTGGGGGAGGCGGGCGATCCGATCAAGATCTTCTTTCTCCTCTGCGTCGCCGTCGCAGGTGTGTTCGGGGCCGTCACCGTCAGTCGCAAGATCTTGTTTGTACAGACAATTCCAGCCGTAGTGGCGCTAATTGCGGTTTGGCTGGCCTGAGCTTTTGCACAAGCAGGTGGATACTGGCCTGGGCACAAATTGCTCACCGGCCATGAACTGGCTAACCTTGCCCGGCGGACGGAACTGAGGGGCGATAGATAGTGAGCCATCTGGAGCTGACGGGGAGGCTATGCCTCCGAACGGGGGCGGTGCCGCCCTATTTCCGGCACAAGGCAGAGGTCCTATGACCTCGAGCAAGACAGTATCCGTCGCATGGGCGGACGAGGCGCCGGAACCGGCGTGGGAGCCGCGGCAAACTGGGGCCCGATCCACGGTGAAGCAGGTGGTGTTCCTGGTCGATTTCGGCATGGTCAGCCATGGGCTGGCGCCGCTGTTTGTTGACGGCCATGCCACCGAGATCGGCTTTTGGGGTTTTTCCAACGACATTATCCGTCGGCTGACCCGGCTCAACGAGCTCTATGACCGGCAGGTCAACTGGGACAACCCGAACGACCCGACCTGGCGCATCTCCGAGCGCGACCGCAATGAGTTCAACGCGCTGTTGCCGTTCCTCGTCTCGGAAATCCAGATCGCGCTCGGCGACAAATGGGAGATCGTGCTGGAGAGCCAGCCGATCTAGGGGCGGATGAGTCTGATTGGGACTAATCCATCGTGCCCCACCCACCGGGTCATTTCCGCGAAAGCGGGAACCTCTGTTTTGGTGCCTGCCGCACGATCGCAAACGGAGGTCCCCGCTTTCGCGGGGATGACACCGATTGGCGCTGCGTCACGGATGCGAGCTTCGCTGGGATCCAGCGCTACTCGAAGCTGTAGTGCAGCCGCACGCAGCCGGTGCCCAGGGTGTTCGACGACAAGAGCTTCAGGCTTTTCTCGAAGCCGGTGGCCGGGAACAACGGGAAGCCGCCGCCGAGCAGTTGCGAGATGACGTAGATCTCGATCTCGTCCAGCGCCTCGCGCTCCATGAAGGCCATCTGCAGTTGGCCGCCGCCCAGCATCCAGACATCGCCGTCGTCGAGGGCGCGGAGTTCGGCGACCAGCGCGTCGATGTCGGTGCGGGTCTCCAGGGCGCCGATCGGCGCGGGCAGGGGGCGCGAGGTGACGACGATGACGCGCTGTTCGCCATAGGGCCACGGGATGTTCTCACGCACCAGCCAGTCATAGGTGCCGCGTCCCATCACCACGGTGCGGATGCGCTTGATGAACAGGTTGTAGTCGAACTCCCCCAGTTGCATATCGGTGCGCTGGGTCAGCCAGGTGAGCGACTCCTGGGGGTCGGCAATGAAGCCGTCGAGGCTCGAAGCGATGTAGCCGACGATGCGGGCCATGACGATTCTCCTTGTTGAAGCGAGCGTAAGGCATTTATAAACGAACATTCGTTTATATATGAAGCCATGTCCAGACCCCGCAAGATTTCTGACGAGGATGTCGTTGAAGCGGTGGCTTCGCTGGTATCGCGCGACGGCCCCGCCGGCCTCACCTTCGCCTCGGCCTCTGCTGCCACCGGTCTGTCGCCGGCGACACTGGTGCAGCGCTATGGCAACCGCGAGGCGCTGCTGCGCGCGGCGCTGCTATGGATGTGGGATCAGCTCGATCTCAGCGTTGCCGGCGCCGACGCCAGCCACGCGGTCGATCCGGAAGGGGCGATCGCACTGCTGGTTCGGTTGTCGGCAGGCTATGGCGCGGGCGACGAAGCGGCGCAGGGCCTGTTGCTGCTGCGTGAGGATTTTCGCGATCCGGCGCTGCGGGCCCGCGGCGTCGCCTGGAACCGGGCGATGACGCAAGCGCTGGGCCGGCGGCTAAGCCAGGATCCGACGCGGCAGGAATTGCTCGGCCGGCTGATGGCCAGCCAGTGGCAGGGCGCCGTGCTGTGGTGGGGGTTTTCGCGTGAGGGAACACTGCGCAGCTTTTTGCGACGCGAACTGCGCGAATGGTTGACGGCGACAGGGATCTTGTAATTTCCGGGTTCATTCCGCCGCTGACCCTCACTACATTCAGCCTCATGCACTACCGCATGCTCGACACGGCTCTGGGACCCATGGCGATCGGCTGGACCGATGCCGGGATTTCGCGCGTGCTGCTGCCCGGCGACACGGCAAACGAAATGCGGATGCGCCTGGAACAGGCCGGGGGCATCGAGGATGCTGACGGCCAGCCTGAGGTCGCTGCGCGTATCCTCGCCTATGCCGAAGGCGCGAACGACAATTTCACTGATGTCGAACTCGACCTGTCACGCGTGCCCGAAGTCAACCGTCGCATCTACCAGCACATCCGCGAACTTGCCTGGGGTGAGACTACCACCTATGGCGCCATCGCCCGCTGGCTCGGTGATGTGGCGCTGTCGCGCGCGGTGGGCGCTGCCATGGGCGCCAACCCGATTCCGCTGATCGTCCCCTGCCACCGGGTGCTGGCCGCCGATGGACGTACCGGAGGCTTCTCCTCCCCAGGCGGCGTCAGAGCCAAGATGGAAATGCTGGCGTTGGAAAAAGCCGCCTCTCCGACCGGGCAGTTCTCGTTCGGGTTCTGAGCAGATGCAGCACGGCATCTCAGCCCATTACCGGCGTCATTCCCGCGTAGGCGGGAACCTAGTGGGATGCTGCGGAATCCGCTGAGGCCGAGAGATCCCACTGGGTCCCTGTGTGTTGGGTTTGTGATTAGCTTGTTGTCGGGAGGCAGACCGTTGGGTCCCTGGTCGATGGAGACCGAAGGCGGGCTCGGGTCGCCTCCCGACTGCTTTATGCACCTGAA
>JAESGW010000491.1_pt1 | contig 35533 bp, 35 predicted proteins | sample 9269791 | NCBI WGS metagenome assembly JAESGW01 (sample SAMN16773120, study PRJNA677053) | algae metagenome | isolation source: Aphanocapsa lilacina HA4352-LM1 and co-occurring heterotrophs from near cave... | place: USA: Maniniholo cave, near Haena, Kauai, HI | collected 2009-07-28
CGCTCGCGCACCAGCCGAACCGCCTCGACCTTGAACTCCCGTGTGAACTGTCGTCGTCCCATAAGCCACCTCCAGCTTCATCATGACACCTAATCTGGGTGTCCGTGAAACCGGCAGCAGCTCAGCGACAGGCAACCCGGGTCTGCAGCGGGTCACCGTCGACGGTCGTGTCGATCGGCTATTGATACCCCAGCCGCTACCACGAGGAGTGGCAACACCGCACCCCAGATAATCGCGATCATACCCAGCGAGATCAGCTCTGGCGCGGCGACCTCAAGGGCTCCGAGGCGGCTGCCGGCCAGATAAGCCAATGGACCGAAGATTACCCCAGCTGCCAAGCTCTTCATCACGGCTCTCGATCCGAGGAGGCGGGCGGTGGCAGGAAGAGTAGCGCCGAATGCGATCCAGAGACCGATCATCCAGAGAGGCGCAAACTGTGGGCTTGGCCAAGTCGTGACGTGGGTGATTGCCCCAAGATAGATCAGGAGCGTCTCGACAACGCAACCGATAGCACCGCAAACTAGCGACAGTTGAGCGAGTGCGGCTCGGCTTTGGCTGAGGAGAATAGCGCCAATCGTAAACAGGGAGCAGGAAACGAGCGCCAGTGCGGAGCGACCGCTGGCAGCGCTCAGCGCACACAAAATCCATACGAGCTGAAACCCGATCAGCTCGATAAGCGTGCGCGCACCCATCAGCTTAAGCCGTGGTTCTTAAGTCCGCGCATTCCCACCTTGTGACCAATGAATGCTACCACCGCCGTGAGCAGTGTGCCCCAGATAAGGTCGGTAACGACGAGCGCAAGCGTCCACCCCTTGAGGATCGCAAGACTTGTGAACTCGAAGGTCGCGTAGGCGGTGAGGCCGAGCACGCCGCCGTTCTCAAGCGCGGTTCTTGATGAGCTTGCTGTCAACGATGGCCGAACCGCCAGTACAACTATTCCCCAAGCGTAGATGGCATAGAATGGCACGGCAGCAAGAAGTTTGGGCTCTTGCAGCATGATAGAGCCGACCGCGTCACGAAACATTGGCGCGGCCACAAATGCGATCCAGGCACCGTCGATAATGGCGAATGAAGCCAGGACAGCGATATACATCGCTACATCAGAGGAATGTTTGTCCATCAGACTTCACGCCTTCAATCGGCTGGCGACAGCCAAAGCCTATTCGACCATCGTCATGAGTTCCTGACGCCTCGCAGCATCATCCTTGAAGCAGCCAAGCATTCGTGTGGTGATCATATCCGTGCCTGGCTTGTGAATACCGCGGGTGGTCATGCAATGATGCGTAGCCTTTATGACCACGCCGACGCCTTTGGGCTTCAGAACTTCGTCGATCGTGTTTGCAATCTCGGATGTCATGCGTTCTTGGATCTGGAGCCGCTTCGCATAGGCTTCCACGACACGTGCGAGCTTCGAGATGCCGACCACGCGGCCGGATGGCACATAAGCGACCCAGGCTTGGCCGATGATGGGCGCCATGTGGTGCTCGCAGTGGCTAGCGAAGGGGATCCCTCGGAGCACGATGGCTTCATCGTATCCGGCAGTCTCCTCGAAGGTCCGATGCAGCATTCCCGCGGGATCTTGCGCGTAACCGGAAAAGTGCTCCTCTAGCGCGAGAGCCACGCGCTTGGGTGTATCAGCGAGTCCATCGCGTCCCGGGTCCTCGCCGATCCACCTAAGGATTGTCGCGATCGCTGCCTCGACCTCTGTTCGGCTGGGCGGGGCATCGCGCCGGAAGTTGACGACCGATTGCAGCGCAGGTTGGGCCGAACCGGTCGGATTGGAGGTCATGGTCGCGTCTCTCCTACGGGCTGATGGGCTTTAACGATCTCCGCTGCGGGGCGGATCACTTACCGGCGCGCCGCGCTGTCGCACCGTGGCGGATTCTAGGATGCGGCAAATGATCCAACTGCTGGTCACCTCCGTAAAAATTTGCACATGCGCGGAGAGACACTATGTTGAGCGCCAACTTCACTGCTCGTTCGCCTCTTTGGGCGATACCGGTTATGACCGCGGCCTCAATGACCAATTTGCTTTCCTTGATTGCGCGGGATCGCAGTGATGCGGCCTTCCGGCGTCTGTTTGAGGAGTATGGACCGCGTGTGCGCAGTTTCATGCTCCGGCAGGGCGTGGACGCCGACGTTGCAGACGATCTGACACAGGAGACGCTGACAATCGTCTGGCAGAAAGCGGCGCTTTATTCCCCTGAGAAGGGCGCGGCCAGTACCTGGATATTCACCATTGCGCGAAATCTGCGCATCGATCGGATCCGTCAGCAAAGACCATGGCAGGAGCTCACCGATCAGTTTGCGTCATCTATTCCGTCCGATACGCCTTTGCCAGATGTGCAGTTCGATGAGCAGCAGCGCGAGACAAGAGTGCGAGCGGTACTAGCTGAGTTGCCGGCCGATCAACTGGAAGTCGTGAGACTCGCGTTCATGGACGGTTTGCCGCACAGCGAGATTGCCGAGAAGCTCGGACTGCCGCTCGGCACGGTGAAGTCTCGTATTCGCTTGGCCTATAACAAGCTCAGGAGCGCTTTGGAGGACCTCCGATGAGTGCGCACATCAGACATCATCCGGATCCAGCAACATTGTTGAGCTATGCCGCCGGGGCATTGGCCGAGCCGCTTGCCGCAGTGGTCGCCAGTCATGTGTCTATGTGCAGTCGTTGCCGCGAGGAAGTCCGCGATCTGGAAGTGCTCGGCGGTGTGATGATGATGGCCGGCAGGCCCGACAATCGCGTCGCCTCTATCAGTTCCCCGCGTCGCCATGATTCCGGCAAGGAGCCGCCGGCCTTTGCTGCCCCGTCCGCCGAGCGACTGCCGGCGCCCATTGCTGCTGCCTATGGACTGTCCTTCGATACCATTCCTTGGCGTCGTCTCGGTCCAGGTGTTTGGCACCACAGGCTGGCGCTCAGTCACGGGGCTCGGGGTGATTTGCGTCTCCTCAAGATATCCGCCGGACGTGCCATGCCGGACCACGGACACGGTGGCGAAGAGTTAACTCTGGTGCTGGACGGTGCTTATGCCGATCAGACAGGCGAGTATCGCGCGGGTGACATTCAGGATGTCAACGAAGATATCGAGCATACGCCGGTAGCCGATCGTGGCATGGGCTGCATCTGCCTCATTGCGAGCGAGCAGCCCGCGCGCTTCAAGGGATGGATCGGCAGGCTGTTCCAGCCCTTCACGGGTATGTAGCTGGGATATGCCATGGCCTTACCTTGGAAGACCGCGTGGATCACGGGTGCTAGCACCGGTATCGGCCGTGAACTCGCACTACAACTGGCTCGGCAAGGTGTCATCGTTGCAGCCTCAGCACGCTCACCGGACAAACTCGAGGCGCTTTCTCACGAGCAAGCCGGAATCATCGGCTACCCTGTCGACGTAACGGATCCGGCGGCTGTCGCCGAAGTGTACCGGCGTATTGTCTACGATATTGGCGGCCCGGACCTGGCTATACTGAATGCGGGCGTATGGCACCCGATGAAGGCGAGCGGATACGACGCTCAGCGCGCCGCAGTTTCGATGTCGGTCAACTATCTAGGCATTGCAAATGCGCTCGAGCCTCTTATTTCGACCATGAAGGATAAGGGGCGGGGGCATATTGCGCTCGTGGCGTCCGTCGCCGGCTACCGAGGGCTACCCATGGCGGCAGCCTATGCGCCGAGCAAGGCGGCTGTGATCAGCCTTGCTGAAGTGTTGCGTCTCGAGCTTGCAAGTGACGGCCTAACCGTGAGCGTGATCAATCCGGGATTTGTTGAGACTCCCATGACGGCCGAAAACAGCTTCCCTATGCCATTTATCATCAAGGCGAACGATGCTGCATCGCGCATAATACGAGGCCTGACCCGCAAGCGTTTTGAGATCGCATTTCCGTGGCAGCTCGTCACGCTGCTTAAGCTCGCGCGCATCCTCCCTTACCGCCTTTACCTCTGGCTGGCGCGCCGTACCAACCCGCAATGAATATCGTCAGGCCTAAGCCGCATTCAGTGTGCCATCGTTGCTAAGTGCCGCACCCTCGCGCTTGAAGAAAATCGAGAGTTCGCCAAGCCTTACGCCCCACTTACTGATGGTTGCGCGATTGATGGCCGTGTCGTCACCCATGCGATAGATGCGATCGTTGAATTTCACCACAAGTTGGCGGGAGCTCAATTTCAGGCGGAAGCGATAGGACATTGATATCGTGTCCTTGTCGCTTTCTCCTGCTGCTTGGCCAACACAGTCGTCGCACGTTGCGCTGAACCTGCCGCCCCCGTGCGGTGCAACGCGCCACCTGCGCGTCTCGCTGTAACCGGCATCGTATACGAACGTTTCATCGAGGATGAACGACTGATCTTCCCAGTATCCGTGCATTGAAACCGTAAAGCGTGCACGTATTGCCCCGAAGCGATCCTCAACAATACCCCATGCCGTCGTCCGCCCCGCGAGGAACTGAGTGATATCGAAGCGCTCCGGCATTTCCGCAGGTGCGTCCTGTGTCATGCCTAGTCGTCTCCCAATGATTCCAGTGCCGTGCTCGGCCTTGAGAATAGGTGTCAGTTCGGCTTCCGAATCCGATAGGTGCCGACGTTGATCGACCCGTGATCGAAGCCGGTCTCGCAGTACGTGAGATAGTACAGCCACGTGCGGCGGAAGCGCTCATCGAAGCCGAGCGCCTGAATCCGTGGCCACGCGAGCTCGAAGCGTGATCGCCACTCTGCAAGAGTTCGTGCATAGGAATCGCCGAACTGTTGAACGATTTCGAAGCTGAGGCCGGCCTGCTGTGATGCGCGACTTATCTGATGAACGGTCGGCAACATCCCGCCGGGGAAGATGTAGCGCTGAATGAAGTCGGGGTTCTGGCGATAGCGTTCGAAGCCGTTATCGTTGATGGTTATGGCTTGAATCACCGCAATCCCGCCCGGCTTCAGGCGCTCGGCAATGGCGTTGAAGTAAGTCTGCCAGTTCTCTTCCCCGACGGCTTCGATCATCTCGACGGACACCAAGCGGTCGAACTCACCGGTCGTAATCCGGTAGTCCTCGAGGCGGGTCGATACGCGAGAGGCAAGACCCGCGGCGAAAATGCGCGAAGCTGTCTCTCTGTGCTGCTCCTGCGATATCGTGATTGCATCGACGTAGACGCCCAAGCGTGCGGCGGCTTCGGCCATGCTCCCCCAGCCGCAACCAATCTCGAGGAGCGATAACCCTGGCTCGAGTTCGAGGGCACCCAGAACATGTGCGATCTTGCGCGACTGTGCATCATCGAGCGTATCTGTACCTTCAAAAATGCCACTGGAATAGGCCATGCTGGCATCGAGCCAGAGGCGGTAGAATTCGTTCCCTAGGTCATAGTGGGCAGCAATATTTCGCCTGCTGCCTTGAAGCGTATTCGTGCGCTGGGCGTGAAACTGCCGATCGTGCTTTGGTGTGCGCAAGAGAGAAGGGAGGGATCGAGTCAGAACATGTTCGTTCGCGAGGTAGAATTCGAAGACTGACTTGAGGTTATCCGTCGTGACCTCTCCGTCCATGTAGCACTCGGCAAAGCCAAGGGATCCACCGCGAGTCGTGCGCCAAAGCGCCCGGTAGGTCTTTATCGAGAGGTGAGCTTCACAAGCGTCCCCTGTGCCGCCAAGCACGGCGACCTCGCCGGACGGTAGCGTGAGATGGAGCCGCCCGACGCCGCGGGTTGCCAGAGCACGGGACAATGAATGAAGCAGGATCCGGTCCGCCAGGCGCAGGAGTGGATCCCTCCAGCGCTCCAAGTTCCCAACTCTTGCTTCAGTCGCGGCTTCATCTTTCTGCATCATGCCTGTGATTCCCGCAGCCTCGGTCGCACGATAGTCGAGGCATATCTCTCCGACGCAAACCGCGGCTCGATCGGAACACCTTTTACCCAGAGACGGGCGGCCTCGAAGTGAATTGCTCCGATGACCTTGAGAGTCATCATCGGATTTCCAGCGAGCAGCCGGGCAATGGACCAGTCGCTCAAAGTCACGCGCTCACCCCGAAAGTGGGTCTTCAGCACTGGACGATCACCTTCGCGGAAAGCGACGCCAATGACGAGATCATCCCCGGGCGGCCGCACATGGAAGCTGTATGAGCCCGTTGATGAGGTGAATGGCGAGACGTAGAGTTCTTTGGTGCAGGCCTGGGCAATCGTGTGCGCCTGGCCGTCAGGCACTTCGATGAGATAGGCCCTGCGCTCGCGAAAGGTATTGCTCACTTCGTATATCATCGCGCCGATGACGCCGGCTTCATCACGGCAGAAATAGACGCTGAGGGGGTTGAACACGTATCCAAATATGCGCGGATAGCAGATCAGTTCGATCCGGTGTCCGAAGGCGGAGAGGCCGGCATCCGAGAGCAGACGGCGGGCCTTAGCGCCGACTGAGGTATCTGTCGAGTCGCCGAGATCTCGGTCCCGAATGCCCAATACGTTCCAGCGATTGCGCGAGAAAAGTCGCAGTCGGCGATGGAGCAAATCGACCTCGTCGACATCTAGGCAGAGCGAGAAGACGCGATAGGCAAAGCCGTGACGCCGGGGTGCGAGCCGCCTGTGTGCGACGGTGCCCATATACAGACATGACCGGTAGTTGGTCATTCGGCAGCCTCGCGCGCTTGCGTTGGCGGTCGGAGTGCTCGTGGGATGATGTGAAGGCGATCGCTATCATTGTTGACAGACCATGGCCGCCGCACACCGCCGATGTCCTCGGCGACGGCTAGCCCGGCTTGCAGACCATCCTCATGAAAGCCGTACCCGAAGTAGCTGCCGCAGAACCACGTATGCCGCCGCCCCTGTAGCTGCCACAGCGATCGCTGGGCGCGCATCGCGGCGCAGTCGAATATAGGATGCGCATACTCGAAGGTCGCCTCGATTTTCAACGCCGCGATCTCTCGACTGGGATTAAGAGATACAAAGAGATCGGGGGCAGTGCTGCCGAGTGGCTGGAGATTGTTCATCCAGTACGTCACACATGCCGGATCCGAGTGAGTATTTTCGCGCCCGATATAGTTCCAGCTGGACCAGAGGCGTCGGCGCCGGGGCATTGTGCGGTCATCCCGATGAAGTACCGCCGTATTGCTGGTGTAGCGAAAGGCCTGCAGTAGCTCTCGCTCGCAGGAGTCTGCATCGCCCAGAAGTGCGAGTGCATCGTCCGCGTGGGTTGCCAGTACGCAGGCATCGAACTCCGACGGACCATTGTCTGATACAACTCTCACGCCTTCCGCGTGCCGGAAAACTTGACGAACAGGAATGCCAATCTTCCGCTCAGCTCGCACGTCCGCGAGCAGCCGCTGCACATACACGCGGCTGCCGCCCACCACTGTCCGCCATTCAGGCCTGTCGCGAAGTGTCAGGAGGCCATGGTTCGCGAAGAAGCGCGCGAACGCAGTCGCTGGAAAATCCAGCATTCGGCTCGAGGGCGTCGACCAGATGGCCGATGCCATGGGCTGAATGTGCCGATCGACGAAGGCTCGCGAATAGTCGCGACGTTGGAGGTACGCGCCGATCGTCTCGTCCTCGTCGCCGCTTCGGGCTAGAAGCTCGGTCGCTTCCCGATAGAAGCGCAAGGTATCGACGACCATGCGCCAGTGATCGCGACATGCGAGGTTGGTCAGTTGACCAAAGACGGTTCTGATACCGGAGCCCGCGTACTCATAGCTCCCATCATTGATGGATACTGCGAAGCTCATATCGGTCTTCGCCGTGGGCACGCCCAAATACTCGAACAGCGCGATCAGATTTGGGTAGCTCGCAAGATTATAGACGATGAAGCCGGTATCGACTGGGATCGGCCCGTCGCGTCCATCGACGTCGACGGTGTTGCTATGACCGCCGAAGCGGCTGGCTGCCTCGATCAGCGTTACGCGATGGTGCCGCGAAAGGAGCCACGCGGCCGATAGCCCGGATATGCCGGACCCGATCACCGCAATGTTCAACTGTGATGTCATTCTCCGCCCGCGACCCCCTGTAGCGACAGACATGTATACGTACAGGGACCGGTTTCGGATCTCAGCCTTGATACGCCGTGCTAGACCTCGCTATCGGTTATGTGAGGAGCGTTGCTTCGGCTAAATGTGGGCCTTGGGGACTGCACGTGTACGGCTTGACTGGAGCACGGCTATTGTGGATCGAGCCGCCATTTGCGTCCGATTGAAGATTGAATATTCACGGAAGTCTGTCGCGCGCGCTCAAAATATCGGTGAACGGCGGCAAAGATCAGTGCGAAGGCCGCAATGTGCATCAAGATCGGTAGGATGAGAACGGTCAGATGAGTGGCGTTCATTGCGCCCGGTCCCTTGCGTGGAGCTACAGCACTGATACGTGCGGTGCGTCCGGGTCGGATCACGGTCGGATTGTCGCAGCCGCCGGGCCGCTGGTAGTGGTCGCGGCGACGCTCCAAGCGTGCCGTGGGCACTGCGGGGCGTTCGCGGCGGCCATATGTCGATAGGCGCTCCCAATGAGAGCAGGAGGCGAAGGCAAACCTGAGCCGCGCATGAACATCTTAAGGCGACGGCTGTGCGAGACAGCCAATAGGGCTTTGCGCGCCCAGTAAAGCGATACCAATAGGGTCGATCAGGAGGCCCGTGACTTCTACATGGACTGAATGCGCCCATTGTGGGGTCGCTTCCACAGTCCCGCTTCGGACAGTCGTTCGCATCCCTTCGTCGGCAGCGACTTCCCAAAGGACACGAACCGGATCCGACTATCCGTGGTGACCGTCTGGTGCACGCGGCTCAGGCGCCAGCCGCGTCCAGAGCACGAACCCATCCCCGAGCGGCTCTCCTGACGCAACTCCAATTGAAGGCGGACTGGCCTGACTTTGACCAACAGCAGGGCCAAACTTCCCTACGATTGCAGCAGCCCGATCGATCCTGTGAAGGATGGTTCGCCGACAATGCGCGCTATGCAGCAAGCGCCTTGTCAAATGTCTGCGCGAGCTGCCGAGCGTGCACCGGCTTGATCAGCAAGTTCAAAACATTGAGGCCGTGCACCCGCGCCAGGATCTCGGCTGATTTCACCACGGCCGGCACCGCGCCGGTGATCAGCACAATGGGGGTCAAGATGCGACGCTTGGCGAGCTCGAGGATCACCTCGACGCCGTCGTGCTCCGGCATGTTGAGATCGCAAACGATCAGCGAGATGGATACGGCCGCATCATCGATATGCCGCAGCGCCTCTTTGCCGTTGCGCGCGCGGAGGACCGTCGCCCCGCGCTGCGACGAGAGCACAGACGCCACGATTTCCATGAAGATCGGATCGTCATCGACGACCAATATCGCCTTGCTCACGACACGTGATCCTCTCTTGCAACCGAGCCGAATTGGAGGCTGCGCTCGGTCATGCCTACTTGATCAGACGTACTGGCTGGCCTGCCGCCTTTATGCCTTCCGGCACCGGGACTTCGGTATCGGAGTAGCGCGTGTTGAGTACAAGATGCGGTCCGTCCATCAGCAAGAGCTTTCTCGACACGATTGCCGTGTAGGCCGACTCGGAGCCGATCCGTGCGAGCGAGTCTGCGACTAAGGTTGTTGTCGGCAGGTAAATGGTGCCGGTCATGACCTGCGCGCGATCACTCAGGATCGTGTTGATCAGAAGTTTGCTCTGTGAGCGCGAACCGAAAAAGAGCAGGCCCGCGAGCGGCCCATCGGTCGGCGCAGAAAGCTCAATCCGCGTGAGCGGGTCGAATGTGAAGATGGAGATGCCCGTCAGAAAGAATCCGACGCCATGGCCAGTGATCTCCGATGCTCCCGCCACCAGAAAGGGGCCATCCTTAATGATATACACACCCGGTTCAAACGTGACCTTCGAGAGGCCGGCAATCGTAAGTCCAAGGCAGTATGTTCCCGGCCGCAACGTGACCGTACGCGCGGCAATCACGGTAGCGACGTGGTCGCAGCGCCCCACCCGAGGCTCAGGGCGATCACCCAGTGGATCTTCGAATTGAGGACAGTCCTGGTACGGCGCTGGCGCGATGCTACCCTGGCCAGCGATGCCGCCCGCCGAACAGACCGTCGATGCGACGAGTTGCGCGCCGGCAGCAACTGAAAGACCACCGGCGGAGCTCGAATTCGAAAAGACTGCGCAATTTGAGCCGGTAAGGCGCGCATTGTGTGTCATGTTGATCGCGGCCGGACCGCGTTCTTCGAGTGCGAGAACGCACAGATTGGGTTGCCCTACGATCTGGGCAATGCTCACGGCCTCCACGGTCGTCGCCGGGATGCCGAACAAGCCTCCGAAATGAAGAGGCACACTTTTCGTAAGCTTTACCTCGACCTGGAGAGGATCGTTGTGAATCTTTGTCTCGGCGCGCGCGTCGGTACCATCGTCGGCTTCGACGAACTTCTTGACGACGGCTTTGACAACTTCCGGCACATTTTCCTGCTTGGCGTCCGCTAGGCTCATTTCTTTGGCACCAGCAAAGGCCGCGGCATCGGCAGCATTCTGCATGCTGCTATGGGAATTGCTTACGCGGGCGTAGTCCACCGCGAACCCCGCTGTCGCAATCAAGCCGGTCGCGATAAGAGCGAATGTAATCGCTACGCCGCCCGTCGCATCGACGGCAGCGTGAACAACCAGTGCCTTTAGTCTACGAAGCCGACATTGCCAAAGGATGCGGCGGCCTCTTTCTAACCGGCCAGGATTCAACATGAGGCTTCCAGCTCACTGACAGCAACCAAACGTTTCTCCGGCCTGCCTAGCATCGGAACAGACAAGAAACTGCTGATCGATTGAATAAAATTGAATGTTTCATTGATTATTATCATCGGCCGCTAAAACTCCGGGGCTTCAGGGGGCTCTTTCTCCGGGGTTTCAGGCGTGTTGGGCGGGTCGGTTCGCGTTAAGGTTTCGGCTATCGTGGTTGCTGCAACGACACTGTCGTTGGCAGTGGCCGCCGCTGTCTCCGGTTGGCGAGACTTCGAGCGCCGGTTCGATGCCAAGCAGAACGAGATCACGGGGATGGCCAACGTCCTCGCTGCGGCCGTCGAGCCTTCTTTGCGTCAGGGCGTTGATCGTGATGTGTGGTTGGTGCTCCGCTCGATCGGCCGCTTGCGAACCGTTACATACGTGCGCGTCCGCAACGCGGGGGGGCGTACAGTTGCTTCATTCGGCAATGGCGTCGTCGTTGCACGCGGCGGGGAATCCGGGCCCGGCGAGACCGTGGGACCGTTCGAGCTTTTCAACCTCGCGACCTTTCCAGTTCAGGTGCCGATCGTCAGCTCGGGTCAACGGATCGGAGACCTGACGCTCATCGCCAATGTATCCGAACTCCGGACGGCATTTGTCGAGAGTCTGCTGGCAGCAGCACTGATCGGACTCGGGGCATCACTGCTCGCCTTCCTGCTGGCGCTCTGGCTGCAGCGTTTCGTGTCGAAGCCCTTGAGAGATCTCGCCGGCGCGATGCGCAATGTCCGCGATACCGGCAACTACGCCAGTCATGTTCAGAGAGCAAGTTCGGACGAGACCGGCGAACTCGTGGATTCCTTCAACGCGATGCTGGGCGAGATCCGCAAGCGAGACGGCGCATTGCGCGAGCACAGCGAGACGCTCGAAAGGACCGTCGAGGAGCGCACGCGCGATCTTGCCACGGCCAAAGCTGCTGCGGAGGCGGCGAACGAGGCGAAGTCCGAGTTCCTTGCCACTATGAGCCACGAGATCCGCACGCCTATGAACGGAATGCTCGTTATGGCCGAGTTGCTCTCGGCCGGGGGGCTGGATGCCAAGCTGCAGCGATACGCGGACGTCATTGTCAAATCTGGCCATGGCCTGCTGGCGATCATCAACGATATCCTTGACCTGTCGAAGATTGAAGCCGGACATCTCGAACTCGAATGTATATCGGTCGCCCCCGCAAGCATTGCGGAAGATGTGGCACGGCTGTTCGGCGAGCGTGCCGCTTCGAAGGGCCTGGACCTCGCGGTCGTGGTCGAACTTGACGTGCCGCGCGCTGTCGGCGCAGATCCAGTGCGATTGAATCAGATCCTTTCGAACCTGACGAACAATGCGCTCAAGTTCACGCACGCCGGTGGCGTTACCATCACCGTCTCGAGCCTAGCGCACGTGGAGGCAGGCAAGGCGGTCCTGCGGTTCGCCGTGAGCGATACCGGCATCGGCATCTCCAAAGAAAAGATCGCTTCGATCTTCGACGCCTTTTCGCAAGCGGACAGTTCGACAACGCGCGAATACGGCGGCACCGGCATCGGCCTGACCATCTGCCGTCGCCTAGTCGCAGCAATGGGGGGCTCGATCTCGGTCGATAGCGTAGTTGGATCGGGCACAACGTTTACGGTGGAAATGCCATGCGAGATCATCGGCGCGTCTGCTTTGATCTCCGCGCTTGTAGCCTCTGACGCACCGTGCATTGGTCTAGCGTTGCCGCAGGGTCCGTCTCGTGCCGCCCTCGTATCGGCCGCGCGCGCGCTGGCGTTGAGAGCCGTAGACATCGATCCCGAGCGGGATGGCCATGTCGCCGAGCCCATCGTTGCACTCGTCGCAGACGTTGCTCAGATTGGACAACTTCGTCGTCGTTTCGGAGAGTCAGGCAAGATCTTCAGCATCGCTCGCTTCGGAGACAGGTCCGCATCCGGCCTCGAGCAAAGCGGGGTGATTTCCGGAAGCATTCCCTGGCCGGTTACGACAAGCGATGCCATCGAGGCCTTGTCGCGTGCTTTGGGCAGGGCGCCAGGTGTCATCAACCAGACCGCGATCGTTGCAGAGAGGTCGCGCCATGGGACGTTCAACGGTCTGCGCGTGCTCGCGGCCGATGACAGCGCCATCAACCGGGAAGTCCTCACCGAAGCTCTGACGCGGCTGCAGGTTGACATTGTAAGCGTCGAGAATGGCCAGCAAGCCGTCGATATGGTCGAACGCGAAGCTTTCGACCTCGTCTTCATGGATGCGAGCATGCCCGTCCTCAATGGTTTCCAGGCGACACGGGCCATCAGAAATTGGGAGCAGGCGACAGGCCGCCCACCGGTTCCCATTATTGCTCTGACGGCGCATGTCGTAGGTTCCCGGGCAAATGAATGGGCCGATGCCGGAATGGTGGACTGCGTGACCAAACCATTCACTCTTGCTTCCATCGAGACCTGCCTTCGCAAGTGGATCCCGCAGGATCGTCAGAAGAGCGATCTCTTCAAGGGGAGCGAGGAAATTGCGTCTGTGGTCGCTTTGCCGTTAGACCATGGTTCAAGTGCCTCGAGACCAGTATTGGATGCAGATGTGCTCCAATCCATTGCCGAACTCGCCGGGCCGTCGAACGATCTCATGAAGCGGCTCATTGGACTATTCCGCGAGCATGCACCCGTGGCAATGGAAAGGCTGCTTACAGCCATCGATGCAAGGGATCCCGCTTCGATCGCGTCAGCGGCGCACGCCTTTAAGTCCATGTGCCGAAATATTGGTGCGGTGGAACTCGACCAATATCTGCACGAAATCGAAGAGGCAGCCGTATTGCATTCTTCGGCGCCTCAGCGTGTCCATGCCGGTCGGCTGCGCGAATCGCTCGCGTCACTTCTCGCTGCGCTGGAGGCATTGGAGGTGCAACCCGATGTGAACCGCACCACCGCAGCAGCGTGAATCAGGGTCTGGCCGTTCAGCGTGGGAATGCAAAGGCCCGCATGTGATCGATCGCGGCACGATCCCGCACGCTATGATCCGATGGCTGCATTTGGCCCGTCTTATCGCACGCCCCACGGAAGCTATCGGATCACTGCGTCCATCGGCAACGTGTGCGCCCTGGACTGTCGATTGAGCTCGCCGACCGCAAGTTGCCAGGTCAGCTCTCCGTACCATCGCCTCCTAGTTTGCGGCTGCGGCCTTGCTCTTGCCGCGCGACTGCTTGATCTCGCGCACGTCGACGGCGGTCGGATGCAGCCGCGGGTCGGAATCGCCAAAGATAGCGCCCTTGCGCAGCTTCTGCGAGTGCGTGGTTGGCAGGCTGTCGACGAAGCCTACCCAACCCGGAATCTTGAAATAGGCGAGCCTGTCGAGCGCATAGCGGGCGAGGGCATCGGCAAGCTCGGGCCCGCCGGTAAAGCCATCATTCAGCATGACGCAGGCATAGACCTCCTCGTCGCGCAGCTCGTCCGCGACGGGGATAATCGCCACCTCGCGCACGGCCGGGTGCGTCCGCAGTGTCGCTTCCACTTCACCTGCCGAGATGTTCTGCCCGCTGCGGCGGACCATGTGCTTTTTCCGATCGACGAACACAAGACCGTCAGCGGTATCGACCAGGATGTCGCCGGTGTGGAACCAACCGTCGTTCCAGACCGCAGCCGTTGTCTCGGGATCGCGGAAATACTCCTTGAGAAGACCACGCCTGGGATCGGGCCCCGGTCGCCGCACGCGCAACTCGCCGGGCGTCCCCAGTGGTTGCGTTGCGCCGTCATCATCGATGAGCTGGTACTCGAGCCCTGGCATGCCGCGGCCGATCGACCGCGTCTTGCCGTCGCGCTCGTTCGAGACGTCGGCCGAGCAGATGCCGATCTCTGACATGCCGTAGATCTCGGCGAGAGTGATCCCGAAGCGCTTCTCGAAGGCAACCCGCAAGGCTGGATCGACGCCAGCGCCGAGACCGCAGCGCACCTGATGCCGCTTCTCGTCCGCATCCTCGGGACGTGCCATCAGCACGGGCGGAATGATGCCGAGATAGTGGATCATGGTTGCTCCCGTTGCAACGAGATCGGCCCACCAGCTCGAGGGATGAAAGCGGTCTGGAAATATCATGCAGTTGCGCGACATGATCATCGCGGGATTGGCGATGGCAAGTCCGTTCGCATAGAACAGCGGCAGTGGATTGTAGAGCCGCTCCTCGCCGTGCCGCACCGTTACTGTGCCGCCGAGCGCGAGATATCGATCGGCGGCGAAGAAGAAATACTCGTTGTCGATGATGCATCCCTTCGGCATCCCTGTCGTGCCGGAGGTGTACATGAGCACGCCTTCGGAATCGCGACCGGGCGGCGTACTCCTGGCTGGTCGCGTGGTACGAGCGAGCGTGTCAGCGAATGCCGTCGAGTCGACGATTGGAATGCGCCGATCGAGTGCCGCCACGGCTCCAGACATTGCGGGCATGTGCTGCGGCAGTGCGACTATCAGGTCGACCTCGGAATGGCCGAGGACATAAAGGAGATCGTCGTGGCGGAACTCCGGATTGAGCGGCACAACCCAGCATCCGAGCGCATTGAGCGCCAGGAAATGTAGCATGAACGCGGGCCGGTTCTCGAGCACGAGTGAAACCCGGTGGCCATGGCCATAGCCGGCAGCGGCATAGCGCTCGATCAGGCTGGTAACCCGTTCAGCAACCTCGGCGTAGGACCACAGCAGGCCTTCGGGATCGTAGTCGCGTGACGGTCGCGGTGGGATCGAAAGGCAGGGCAGGTTGCCGTGCGCGCCTGCCGTATCGGCGAGTGCCAGCCACAGCGTTGGAAGATCCATAAGGTTTGTCATGGGATGCCATCCAGTTCACTCATGCCAACCGAAACTCCACCATTGGCTGCCCGCCATCATCGGTGCGAAAGACTGGCACGACGGAGTCTCCGACCTGGAGCGTGTCCATGGCCGGGGCGTCGATGTTGGTGATCAGACTGACACCCGGCGCATCGGCGAACTTCACCAGCGCTACGACATAAGGCAGAGCATCGCTGCGCGACTTATCGAAGGCGTGCATGACGTGCGAAAAGCTGACGAGCTCACCGCGCCCCTCGATCGACCGCCAAATGATGTCGCGCGACCGGCAATGCGGGCAACGCGGCATCGGATACCAATGGAAATTTGCGCAACGCCTGCAATACGGGAAGGCGAGCCGCTGCTGGGCCGCGTTCTCGAAGAAGCCTGCAAACTCTGGAAGCATCATCCTCGTCGCCCTGCTCATCTAACATCGCGCCCAAGAATCATGACGCCATAGTCGGGGTTGGAGAGGCCGCCGACGAGGCCAATCTCGGCGCCCGCGACCTGCCCGCGACCGGCCTCGCCGCGAAGCTGCCGGACGGCCTCGATCACATGCTCGACGCCCAACAGGTAGCTGTGCGAAAGTAGCCCGCCGTGTGTATTCACCGGCAGCTTTCCCCCTAAGCCGATACCCTTCTCGCGGATGAATGCTGCGCCCTCACCGCGTTTGCAGAAGCCGATGTCCTCGAGCTGCAACAGGCAGGATATCGTGAAGCAGTCGTAGACCTCGGCAAAATCGACGTCCGCGAGTGTGATGCCAGCCTGTTGCAGAGCCTTCTCAGCCGCGATCCTCGCTCCCGGAATACGCATCATGCCAGCCGGTTGCGTGAACACGTCGTCACCGGAGATCGGCTCGCTGCCAAAGCCCGCGCCAAGCACGCGGACCGGCGGCTTGGCGAGATCTCGGGCGCGCTCGAGGCTCGTCATCACGAAGGCGCAGGCGCCATCCGTGAGCAGGCAGCAGTCCGGAACGCGCAGCGGACTGGAAATCATGCGTGATGCAAAGTAGTCCTCGTACGTCAGCGGTTGTGTCGCCTGCGACAGCGGATTGAGCAGGGCGCTCTCACGCTGCGTTACGGCGATAGTCGCAAGGTCGCGCTCGGTCAGACCGTATTCATGCATGTAGCGCCGCGCCCACAGCGCAAAGTACTGCGGCTGCCCAGTAAAGCCGTAGGGCTTCTCGAAGGCCATCTTTCCAGCATAGAGGTCGTGGAACCCGTAAGGGCCCGAGGCGCGCGTGCCCCAGTCGACCCCAAAATAGTATACAAGAGTCTTCGCCATGCCGCTCGAGATTGCGAGCTGCGCATGGATCGGCGAGCAGGCCGTCGCTGCGCCTCCGAAGGACATGCCGCCGTCGTAGCTCCGGCCGAAGCCGAACTGGGCCGCGACCCAGTCACGCGGAACGGTCGAGGGCATGATCAGGCCATCGCTAACGACGCCATCGATATCACTTGGCTCGAGGCCCGCGTCTGCGAGCGCTGCCTCGACCGCTTCGACAACCAGGCCTCTCAGACCCCTGTCGGACCGGCGCACCGGACGCGTCTCCCCGACACCCACAATGGCGATATGTCTTCCAAGCATCGAAGTAGCTGAGCCCCTGAACCCTGACGATCATACCAATCTGGCTGCCGCTATGATAACTCAGGATCCAGCGAGATGCTCGCCTGCTCCTCGGCCATGTCCGGAAGCTCCCGTTGAGATAGCTCACAAGAACGGATGATCTGCCGTCACCGTCTCCGGACATGGCCCTTCGCGCCTTTTCGCGGATGGCGGCTATCAAACTAACAATGTCACTGCTGTCACGCGACGGAGTGATTTTTGGCCTCGACAAAGCGCCTCGTCGTGACCAACACCTCAGTCTCGCAACATCTTCTCGAAGTGTTCAGCAGCCACCCACGCGTGCATCACTTGGTCGTCGAGAGCGAACTTGATCTGCACCCTCTCATTGTCGCGGTCTACGTCGAAAATCACGAACTTCGTGCAGTCCGGATTGACCATTGTCTCATGGACCATCGACTCTATGTCGGCGATATCGCGGGAATTGTTCTCGTCTCGGGGGCGGCTCACAGTAATTCCGGCTCCTCCGGCTCAATAGGATCGAGCAAGTCGGCTTCCTGGTTGCGCGCGTTGTTGACGCGCGTGCTCACTGGCCAGATCTTCATCAGCTCGCTCGGGTATGGCACCAGGAGATCTGCCGGGTCAGGATCTTCGCCGAGCCAGCGGGCATAGTCCTTCTCGTGCAGGATCACCGGCATCCGGTCGTGGATGCTCGCGACAAGTTCGTTCGGCGGGCAGGTTACGATCGCGAATGTTTTTGGTTCCGTGCCTGGCCGCAGAACAGGGTCAGGGCGGCTCTCCCAGATGCCGGCGAGGCAGAAGGGCTTCCCGTCGGCCATGGCGAGCGCGTAGGGCTGTTTCACGCTCTTGGTGGCTTTCCACTCAAAGTAGCCATCGATGGGCACCAGGCAGCGCCGCGAGCGGTACGCGCCGCGGAACATGCCATTGGTCTTGATTGACTCGCAGCGCGCTTGCGCCGGCTGCACCTTCGGCTTTGCCTCCTTCACCCAAGAGGGGACCAATCCCCATCGAGCTTCCGAGAAGGCGCCGCGGACCGACTGTGTGTCACGCACGATTATTGGATAGATGAGCGATGGCGCACCGTTGTGGCGCGGTCCGGGCTCGAGGCTGGCAAGATTGTCGCCGCGCCGCACATCGGCGAAGGCCGCCATAAGCTCGGCGAAAGAGGATCTGACAAAGACACGTCCGCACATGCCGAGGCTATAGCAGCGTCAGATGCGCTAGGGAATTCTGGCGGACCGCTCTGGCCGCCATTCGACCTATGCGCGAACTGGAATTTACTGAAGAACCTGTTCTGGCATTGAGACGACGGTTTCAGTCTGTTCAGTAAGCGCCTCAGCGAGGCCGATCGCGTCTTCGGGCCGGAGTGCATATGGCGCATCATCCTCGAAGCGCAACAAGACCAAACGCTCAAACCGACCAGTTCCCACCGCAAATGCTTTCGGCCTCTTGGTGAGCGTCGCACCGGTGCCAGCTGCGCCCGTCGAGGTGAAGTCCTCCAATACCTTGCGTAAGCTCGAAGCCAGATCCGCGGTCAGGCGTAGCTTGCTTTCCTCGCCGGTTGCGTCGGCCACTACCAGGTCGAGATGTCCGTCCTTCGTGACCGCCGTGCGAAGAAGTGTTGTTGCGGCTCGTGTCGCCTTCATATCTGCCCCCGCTTATCGAGGAGGCTATCCTAGAGGCGGAAAAGCCGAGTCGTATGTCGCTGCGCAGCAACAGACGAGCCCAGATACGACAAAAGCCCGGTAGGGACCGGGCTTTTGCACCTCGATGCCGAGGACTACTTGAGGTCCCGAGACCACGTGTCGACTTCCTCGCGCACCTTGTCCTTGGCGTAGCCGTATTTCTTCTGAACAAGGCCTTCGAGCTGCTCGCGCTTGCCATTGGTCTGAGCGATTTCGTCATCTGTGAGATCGCCCCACTTTTCCTTCACCTTGCCGGTGAACTGCTTCCAATTGCCTTCAATCCGATCCCAATCCATCACGCTCATCCTTAGCTGGCAAACCGTCAATGCGGTTCAGCTTGTACAACGCCGGCGGGCCACAAGATGTTCCGGAGCGCGGCGGGATCACGCGAGGCGGCCACGCTCTGGAGGGCAACGGCCTTGTCGCGTCGCTGTTCCTCGCGCACAAGGAAGGCCGGGATTTCAAGTATGTGGGCAAGGTTGGCACGGGTTGGAGCATGGCTCAAAGCGCATAGCTGCGGGCTGCGGCTCGAGGCGATCGAGGTCGACGGCTTCGATCCGGGGATCTGCCTATCGAGCTTGAGGGTTTGACCGGATGGAAAGCCATCGCCTATGGCGAACCTATTGTCAGTTAGGCAGTGCGCGTTGCTTTTCTGGTGCTCCGACTGGCATTTCACTGCCCCGGAGCGACCCAGCTCGAACCGGCAGGAAACCCCTACCAGAGGCCATAATGCGTAAAACAATGTTGCACACCGTTGGTATCCTGGGGGCACTGTTGGCGGGGTCATCGAACGTGTCTGCGCAGCCGCTCGACGGCTACTATCCCCCCTACCCCCACGTGCAGCCTTATCCGCCAGGTAATTACCTGCCACCACTCAGCTATGCGCTGCCTCCGGGCTCCCTTCCGGCACCGAGCTACGCCGTGCCGCCCGATTATCACGCTCCGCGCGCTGATGCTGGTGCACCATATGTCCGGTACGGCGGCGCGCCCGCTTCCGGATATGCGCCTCCTCCGGTTGCCGAGTACGTACCGCCAGCACCCGTGCTGATCCCTCTCCGCCCTCGCAGCTGCGGCCAGTACCGGTATTGGAATGGCGAGTACTGCGCCGACGCACGATACGAACGGCCTTACCTTGGACCGCGATGGTGACCATCGATCGGGCTCCGCTGGCAGCCCGGCCGGCCGTCGATGTCGTTCGGGCCGCGCATCAACGCCGGCATTGAATATCGGGACATCTCGATAGCGGGCCTGCTCAGGCATTTGGCTTGGAGAGGAAGCGCGTCGATGGCGCCCCTAAGGCTATAGCGGTGCGGTCTCCGGCGTGTGCGGTTGCGTGTTCCATGGCGCGTGCCGTCAATAAAACCTCAATCCAGCATTATAATGCAGTGCCATTGACGCTGCCTCATGCTGACATTGCACCGACGACCACTATCTGGGCCAGCCCCCGCGCCAAGCGGCCCCAAAACACCTCTCATGGGTAATGAAAGCCGTCCCTTATTTGCTGTCTGTCTCTTTTGCCAGAGCTGTCGCCAAGGCTTTCTTCAGCACCTCTGCAGTATAGGGCTTTGTTACGCAGACAAAATCGAAGTCGGTATCAATCCGATGTCGAAGGTCGTAGCCGCTGGCAAACACGACGGGTATTCCCCTCTCCGCTAGCTTGTCGGCAATGGGGAAGCTCAGCCGCCCGTTGAGGTTCACATCGAGGAGGGCGACGTCGAACCGGCCCTCCTCGGCCTGCATTGCTGCAATCTCCCACGTGGATGCGATTTCAACCGACTTGATGCCCATGATCTCAAGCATCTGCTCGGCTTCGAGTGCTATCAAATACTCGTCCTCTACAAGGAGGATGGAAAGCTCGGCAAAGGTCTTCATACGCGCTCCTAGAATGGGAAGTTGATCGTGCAGCGCAGGCCGTCGGCCTCCAGCCGATGCTCACAATGGCCCTGCAGATCGTGCACCACCGCATTCTTGACGAGGCGTGTGCCGAAGCTCTCCCTGACGACCGACTCGCGATTGAGGGGCACGTCTATCTCCCGCCAGCGCAGCGTGAGCTCGCGTCCCGCGTGATCATCGCTCACCATCCAATCGATCTCCAGCCGGGCACCTTCATGCGCGAGAGCACCGTACTTTGCGGCGTTAGTCGCTAACTCGTGTAGCGTTAGCGTCATGGTTAGGGCTGGCTTCGGCGGTAACAGAACCGCAGGCCCTTTGATTGTGATGCGATCCTCATGATCGAAGGGCTTGAGCTCAGCTCTGAGAAGGTCCTCGAGCGACGCGTCACGCCAGTTTCTCAAAGTGAGAAGATTGTGCGTGGCCGCAAGGGCGCCGATGCGCATCTTCAAGCTATTCGCGAGTTCGGCCGGATCGGACTTAGCCGCTACGGACTGCGTTACGATCGACGCCACGGTGGCCAGCGTGTTCTTGACGCGGTGCTGCAGCTCGTCCATGAGCTGACGCAGATCCTTCTCCAGGCGGCGCAGCTCGGTCATGTCTTTCAGAACGATGCCGACGGCGCGGACGATGCCTTCCTCCTGGTACGGGTAGATATCGATCACAAAATCTCGGGCGCCTTCTCCTTCCAGCCGAACAGAAACCTCGAGGTTGGTGACGGCACTCACTTGCTCAAACACTTCGGCAATGGGACGTGCCATCCGTTCGGAAAGACCGGGCAGCATTTCCTGCAATGTGCGTCCGATGTGTTCCTCGATGGGCTGACCATTCAGTTCTGCAAAGTGCCGGTTGATCTTCAGAAAGCGTAGATTCCGATCGAGCATCGCCATGCCGACAGGCGCGGTCTCGTAAAGTGTTTCGATCTCACGGCTGCGCTGCCGCGCCAAGCCCTCGTTACGTGCCAGATCGGCCCGCGCCTTGCGAATATTAGTGACGTCTGAGAAGACGAAGATCACGCCGTCAATGGCATCGTGCAGGTCGCGGTAGGGCAGCACGCGCAGTACATGGCTCTCCTGACCATCTTCGATGCTGAGTTCCTGCTCGATCGCCTCGCCGCTCTCGAGAACCTTGCGCCCGAGGTCCTCCAATTGCCGATGATCAGTACGCGACACCACATCTGAGAACGGACGCCCCATATCCTGATCCTGGAATCGGAACAGGGATCTGGTCGCGGGTGTAAAACTTCTGATCCGCATCTTGCGATCAAGGAAGATGGTCGGCACCTGCGTGCTTTCAATGAAGTTCTGTAGATCGCTGTTGGCGCGCGCGAGCTGATCGACCTTGTTCTTGAGCTCTTCGTTAACCGTAGCCAGTTCCTCGTTGGTCGACTGCAGCTCCTCGTTCATTGACATCATTTCTTCGTTGGAGCTTTTGAGCTCCTCGTTCGAGGTCTCCAGTTCTTCGACGGTGACGCGCAGCTTGGAGCGCGTTTCATCCAGTTCGTCCTCCAATTGCTTTATGCGGTCCTCGTCTGTGTAGGCATCGATCCGAGTTTCAGCATCCGCGTCGTGATCGAGGCGGTTCGCTGATGCGTCCTGGAACACCAGCAGGGTCTCATCCTGGTTCAATGGATCTGCGATGACATTCACGATCAGGCGCATTTCGTCGTCCGCATCGATGCGGACGTCCTGCTTGATACTGCGTCTTTTGGTGGTGCGGCTCGCGTCCAGAACAGCGCGCACGGCAGAGCGAAGGCCCCGCTTCGCCAAGTCGGTGACCACCATCGAGGGCGTGCCGTCGGCTAGCTCCAAATATTTGCCCGTACGTCCGGAGCTGCGCACGATCTCGTTGCGGATGTTGACCACCACGTGAGGCGGCGCGTAGCGCTCCATCATGCGGCGCACTGTGAGGTCAGCGCGCTCAGCCACAGGGCCGTTGCGCCTGCGCTCTGGGTCGGCATCTGCTTCAGCGTGCACTAGCGGCTGGGCAAATAGCGGCATGGGTACGGACTGCCGTTGCGCGCCGCTGCGTTGGTAGATCCTGAGCGTCGGCTCGACAGCGTCGAAGAGATCGTTCCTTGCCGCGATATTCTCGGCCGAGCCAAGAAACAGCCAGCCTTGCGGTTTCAGCGCGTAGTGGAAGACCGGTATGAGACGCTGCTGAAGTGACGCATTCAAGTAAATCAGCAGGTTCCGACATACAATCAGATCGATCCGCGAGAATGGCGGATCCTTGATAAGATTGTGGTTGGAGACACGCACCATGTCGCGGATAGCCGGCGTCAAGACGTAGTCGTCGTCCTGCGCGAAGAAATAGCGATCCAAAAGCTCAAGCGGCACGTCCTTCACCGCAGACGGGGGATAGCTGGCCTTGCGGGCCTTCTGCAGCATCGGCTCGTCGATATCGGTGGCGAGAATTTGGACAATCGGACGCGCGCGCATCCGCGACAGCGCTTCTGCCACCAGGATCGCAATGCTGTAGGCCTCCTCACCGCTTGAGCAGCCGGGAGTCCAAATGCGGATCGTATCACCCGCGCCTTTATCCTTGAGCACAGCCGTAATGACTTCCCTGCGCAGGTAGTCGAAGGCTTCGGCATCGCGGAAAAAGCATGTGACGTTGATGAGCAGATCCCGGAACAGCAGTTCGGCTTCGTCCGGCTTGTCGCGAAGCTGGACGAGATAGTCCGGACCGGTTGAAGCCCCCACCACCTGCATTCGCCGCTGTATGCGCCGCAGCATGGTGCTTCGTTTGTACTGGCTGAAGTCGTGCCCAAGCCGGTGGCGAAGGTGCTCACAGACATTCAGCAGGAAATCCGTGATGTCCGGCAGGCTGAAAACCCCAGGCTGGCCGCGGTCATAGTAACCGCGGATGGCCGATGGCATGTCGCTGACGTTGAATACTTTGTCGACCAAGCCGGTCGCCACAGCACTCTTCGGCATGCCGTCATATTTTGCGGTAGCCGGGGTCTGTACGAGTGTGAGTCCCCCTGCTTCCTTGACGGCGCGCAATCCTTCGCTTCCGTCGGCACCGGTGCCGGATAACACCACGCACGCAGCATTGCCGCCCTGATCAATGGCAAGACTGCGGAAGAATACGTCGATGGGCCGTCTGAAGCCGCGTGGCTCGGAGAAGTCCGACAGTCTTAGCCGCGCTCTCTCGATGACAAGGCTCGCGTTGGGAGGGATGAGGTAGACATTGTTGGGTTCTATTTCCATGCCGTCGGTCACCTGGCGCACTGGCATGGTCGTGCGGCGGCTCAGCAATTCTGCCAGCATACTTTCATGATTGGGGTCGAGATGCTGGACGAGGACATAGGCAAGGCCGGCATCCGGCGACGCGGCAATCAGGAAATTCTGAAAGGCCTCCAACCCTCCAGCAGAAGCGCCAAGCCCGACCACCGGACACACGGCCGGATGTGCGCCGACGTGGGGTTTGTCCGGGGAAAGCGGCGCTCTCTGAGGATCGAGTTCTTCAATCTGCTCATTAGACATTCGCTCTGCGTCCGTCGGCACAATGCCTGTCGGCCTCCATGCAACGCCAAAGGAAAGGCTGGATAAGATGATGACGGAAAAACGCGAGCGGCCGCGCTTCGGTTCCGGCGCCGAGATCTTGGAGCCAGGATGCCGCACCGATCAGCGACGTAATTGCACTGTGAGGGAGGCAGCCCAAGAACCGTCAGTGTTTAGGAGCCGTTGGATGACTGCGCGTTCACGAAAGGTGCCTGTACACCATGCGGGCCTAGTCGTTGACGGCCCAAATGCGCCGTCTCCGATTCCCCAAATCGATAATGCGCAGAAACAGCTCGCGCGGCCTCAACGGTCCCGCGCCCGTGAGAGCCGCGCGTTCGCGGTCACGACGGAGGCTCGAGAGGTATAACGACGACGAACTCTGTGCCTTTCGCACTTGAGTTGGTCGAGACCGTAGCCTCTAATTGTCGTGTGAAGGCTCTGACGAGCCGCATACCAAGGCGCTTGGATCCGGTCAGATCAAAGTCGGGTGGCAAGCCGACGCCCTCGTCGCGGACCGATACTCTGATCGCCTTGTCCTCGCGCGCTACGCTAACCCATATCTTGCGACCTATCTGGCCCACGTAGGCATGTTTCGCGGCGTTTGTGATGAGCTCATTGACCATCAATGCCAAAGGAATTGCCCGGTCGGTCGCTATAAGAATGTCGTATTGGGCATCGACGTGAATTTCGCAATTGGCGACGCTCTCATCCACATCGCCACACACCTGTTCGATATAGCGACCGGCATCGAGGTGTTCGACGTCGTCAGTCTGATAGAGGCGCTCGTGTGCACGAGCTACTGCGTGAACGCGTAGGGCGGCTGCTTCGAGTTGTTCAGACGCAATTGTGGACCCGGTGTCCTTGACCTGCAGCCGAATCATGCTGATGACGATCGACAAGCTGTTCTTGATGCGGTGGTTCATTTCTCTGAGCAGAACCTGGTGTCGTTCAAGGGCGCCTGTGAGCAGCCGTTGGTTGCGCTCCCGTTCGAGGGCCATGCCCAGAATGTTGGCCGCCCCCTGAAGGAACGGGATATCCTGCTCGGTGAAATCGTTGTCCGACCGGCTATCGACCTCGAGGACGCCAAAGGGCGCCCCGTCGCCCTGCAAAATAACATTCATGGCCCGTGAAACTCCGTAGCGGGCCAACAACTCGGGTGTGCGAAACCGCTCTTCGTTTTCAAGGTGATTTGAGACTGCAGGCTTGCCCGTTTTAAGCGCGAAGCCTGCTGGGGAGGCGAGATCGGCTCCAACCTGCGCCACGCCGATCACATCCGGTCCCCAGCCCACGCCAGCTCGAACGGTGAAGCTGTTTTCTGCGGGCTTGAACTCGAGCACCTTGCAGAACTCGGCAGGCAGGCCCTCGGCGACCAAGCGCACCGTCTCGTTCAACAACGCGTCCACGGTACCGCCCTGCAGAGCGATGACTCCCAACTCCGACAGGATCTCCTGCTGCCGAATGCGCTGATCAACGGACTGCCCTATCTTGTCAGGAACATTGCCTACTGCCATCGGCTCGACGACGGGCGGTTTGCCGTCGTTGTTGACGCTCATCAGTCGACCTTCCATTCCGTCGCTGGGGCCATCCAACCGTTGATTTGTCACCGCTGCCGAAGTTTTCGGGCGGCGTAGCGCGCGTCGCGGGCCGCCTTCTGGTCTGCCGCCAACGCAGCCTTTTGCTCATCCGCCGCTCGCGCCGCGATTTTTGCTAGTTCAACTTGCTCGGCCTGCGCCATTGCTTCCATGCGAGCGTTGCGCTCTGCACGTTCCACTTGTTCTGCCTTTTCGGCAGCCTCACGTGCAGCGCGCTCGCGGGCGGCTGCTGCTTTGGCTTTTTTGCGTTCAGCCATTTCAACTTGGCGCGCCAGAGCGCTCGCCCGCTCGGCGGCCTTCCGCGCGACCACCACCGGGTCATCCATTTTGGGCGCTTGGCTCGCCCTCTGCAGGCGTGCCTGCTTTGCGCGCTTGGAATCTTCCAAGCGCTTGCTAAGGCTATTTCCGTCGAACTCGCTCATTGTACTCCTTGATGTGCCTAGTTTGGACAAGTCTTCACGGGGATCATAGCACGTTGGATTCGAATCGCGCTCGAAAGTGCGCGACCGAGTCAGGTGAGCCGGTTGCACGGGACCAACGCGGACCACTCAAAGCTGCAGCCAAGGCAAAGCGGGTTCCTCTGGGCGCATTGAGGTGCCACCCGGGCGGGGCGTTCCACTTTGAGACGTCACTCCATCGCATTTCAGGGTTCCACCCGAGGGCATCGCTCCCGCGCAAGGAGCACGTTCGCCGGGCCCACGCACCTGCGCATGGCCCGGCCAGCACGCCGTGACTTTGCGGATTGCGACGTCGATGTTCCCGAGGCGCACGGCCATTCGAAGCATCGAGCGTCGGGCCGGTAAACTTCGACTGAACCTGCCGGTGAGTTTGCGATCCGGCTGGGTTCCCGCCAATCGCTCTGGAGTTCACCTCAATGCAACACCGATCCACACTTGCGAAAGCAGCTTTCATTCTAGCCGCATCGGCCTCGCTGCTAACAATGGCGGTCGCGCCGATCTCAGCACAGGGAAGGGACGGGGATAGATCCGAAAGGCGCAGCGAGCTGCGTGATCTCATTTTGGAGCGATTGGCGGATGATGCGGGTGATGGCCAGAGGGATCGTAACGACAGGCGCGCTGATCTGCGCGATCTCCTGCAGGACCGAGGGGCGCGCCGCGATGATCTTCGCGATTTACTGAGAGACCGCAAGGACAGGCGTGGCGATCTGCGTGATCTTCTGGAGGATCGCGTCGCGCGCCGCGACGATCTCCGCGATCTGCTGAGAGACCGCATGGGCAGGCGTGCCGATTTGCGTGATCTTCTCGAGGATCGCGTCGCGCGCCGCGACGATCTCCGCGATCTGCTGAGAGACCGCATGGGCAGACGTGCCGATTTGCGTGATCTTCTGGAGGATCGCGTCGCGCGCCGCGACGATCTCCGCGATCTGCTGAGAGACCGCAGGGACAGGCGTGGTGATCTGCGTGATCTCCTAGAGGATCGCGTCGAGCGCCGCGACGATCTACGCGATCTTCTGAGGGACCGCGCGGACCGGCGCAGTGATCTTCGTGAGCTCCTCTTCGATCGCGCGCAGAATTCGGACGGCGACAGCCCAGTACTCAAGCGCATCCGAGATCGCATCGGCGACAACGACTAGGTCCCCAGATCTACGCAAGCGCATTCGTTTGATCCCCGATTCGGGTGGAGATGGAGGAATTCTATGTTCAAGGCCGCATTGGTTGCGGCGGCACTTGTGCTCGTCCCGGTCACGGTTTCGAGTCAGGAGTCACCAGCAAAAAAGGATCCCGGGCCTGCCAGTACCGGGATTCAAGGCGAGGCGCCTGACGAGCGCTCCCAAAACACTCTGCGCAGCAGCGTTGCTGAGGCGATCGACAGAGTGATGGACGCTTGCGATGACGACATTGAGGAGTTCTGCGAAGGCGTCACATCCGGAGGTGGCCGCATTGCGATGTGCATGTTGGCCCATGAGGACCATCTCAGCAGGGAGTGCCGGTCTGCGCTGATCCGCACATCAATCCAACTCCGACGGAACATCGACCGGGCCGCAGAAGGATGCCTGAACGAGATCCAGACGCTGTGCGGCAGTTCAGGCAAAATCGGGGCATGTATCGAGCAAAAGAAGGATTCGCTTACGACCTCGTGTCAGGCCATCGTCGGAGGCCTAGTGCGTAGAGTTTCGATGCTCACTGCACAATCGGGCATGCCTGTCTTCAGCTCAGACAACAAGAGATTGGGCCAGATCATTGCCGTCACCCGAAGCCCAGATGGCGGCATCCAATCCATCCAGGTCGACATTGGTCGCAACTTGGGTATCGGAACGAAGCTAGTGACTATAACAGCCGACAAAATGAATCCGTCTCCCGGGCTAAATGTGCAGCTGTCAGAATCCGAGGTTCGCGCCCTACCCGAAGCGAAGCGATAGTAGAGCTCGTGTCGGCAGGCGCGACCGACGGTCTCCAAGACAGCAGGAACCCAAGGTGCCGCTTCTAGTGTCGCCTTGGGTCGACTGAGTGAATGCCCGCTATCGCGGAATACCCTCAGCCCAATCCCCTCAGAATCATTGCATCTGCGGCACGAACCGAATGCCACGATTCTCAGGCACAGGCTTGCGCCGTCATCGTTGTCGGGCTGCCCATGAACCTCCTGCTCAAGGAAATCCGTCGCAATCCCCTGCTATGGCTGCTGGCCTTCGTGCCCGTGGTGTTGATCGCGCACAAGATCAAGCCAGAAGCGCACACGGTTCACTTCGTGCTGTCTGTCTTGGCAATCGTGCCGCTGGCCGCGCTGCTGAGCCATGCCACCGAATCCGTGGCTGCCAAGACGGGCGACACGGTAGGTGGTCTGCTCAACGCTACGCTGGGGAACCTGACCGAATTGGTCATCGCGCTGGCCGCACTGCGCGCCGGGCAATACACGCTGGTGAAGGCATCTATCGCGGGAGCGATTGTCACCAACGTACTATTCATGTTGGGCGCGTCGTTTCTGCTCGGCGGCCTCAAGCACCACGTGCAGGAATACAACCGAGCCAGCGCGCGCCTGCAAGCGGGGCTGCTCTTTCTGGCCACAATCGCCATGTTGGTTCCCTCGGTCCTCTCTGGAGCCGATTCCCTGGCGGAGCCGGCGTTCGTCGAGAAGCTGAGCCTCAGCCTGGCCGTGCTTCTTATCGCCGCCTATGGGCTGGGCCTCTTGTTCTCCCTCAAGACACATCGCGAATTTTTCGCCAGCGCGGAGCATCAGGAAGCAGGCGAAACGCCATGGCCGCTGGGCTTGGCACTGGCCACGCTGGCTGGCGTCACCGTGCTGGTCGCGCTGGTGAGTGAGGTGTTCGTCGAGTCGGTGCAGCAGGCTGCGGTGGCGTTCGGGATGACACCGGCATTCGTGGGGTTCATTGTCGTGGCGCTGGTGGGCGGCGCGGCGGAGATGGCCTCGGCGTTTTCTGCCGCGCGCAAGAACCGGCTGGACCTGAGCGTGGGTATCGCTCTGGGGAGCGCATCGCAAATCGCGCTGTTTGTCGCTCCCGTTCTCGTGATTTTGAGCTACATCATCGCCCCGGCGCCGATGGACCTGCAATTCTGGCCGGGCGCGGTAATTATGATGCTCATCGCCACCATGACCGCTTCCCTCGTGACCAACAGCGGGCGGTCGGCGTGGTTTGTGGGAGTGCTCATGCTGATGGTGTATTTAATTTTCGCCATGACGCTCTACCTGTTGCCGCCCCGGCTACAGTGAAGGAGCCTACTCCCTCGAAACACAGCTGAGCGCTCACATGCTGCGCCAATTCCTTCTGGGCACTGCCATCAGCGTCTGCAATATTGCGATCCATGCGATATTTATGGATGCCGTAATAAGGGCAGCGCGCAACACGAGTGAACGTGCACCGTCGCATCAGTCGCTTCGATTGATCGCTGTCATGAGCGCGACCGCATTGGTGCTGATGATCGCGCACCTTGCCGAAGTGTTGGTTTGGTCATTTGCCTATTCGCTCATCCATATTGCGCCTCCTGACACTGATCTCGTCTACTTTGCCTTTGTGAACTACACGACGCTTGGCTACGGCGACGTGACCCCGTTGGAGCGCTGGAACTTGCTCGCGCCAATGACGGCAATGAACGGCGTGCTGTCGTTTGGCTGGTCCACAGCCGTCATTTTTGAAGTGCTGAGGCGAACATTGCCGGCGCCCAGCGGCGAGCGGTAAGAGCGCGCGCCATGCCCAATGAAAACTGAACGACGGCCTGAGAAGAATATTGGCGCAGAACATTCGCGCTCTGTCGAAGCTGGCGCAGGCGGTTCGGCGCGTCTGATGGCATCCGCCTATATCGATCCATCAGGCCGGGCGGCTTCGATGAGCTTCGGAGATCATTGATGCCTCCCGCTACGACGGTTTGAGCAGGAACTGCTCGAGCAGCCATACGTTCGTGAGAGATCGCAAGCCACAGCTCTAGCCAGGGCAAACCGGCCTCTGCTTTTCGACTTGATTGGATTGCCGTCGCTGGCAGCGGTCCCTCCCCGCAGTCGGTCAACCCATTGATGTCCGCTTCTACCGGTGGTCCTGCAACGCGCGTTGCAGTGGAGTCTAGGCATCGTTTGCCGCCACGGAACAATGCGTTAACTGGCGCGTTCGTCTGCAATCCGCAGCAAATGGATGGTGTGAATGCTCGAGCTTGGAAGAGCGGCAGTGAGTGACATTAAAAAGCGGCCTCTTCAGAAGCTCGCTGCTTCAAGCGTCGGCGTCCTGCTGGGTTTAGGCATTTGGGCCAGCTCGTCTCTTGCGGAGCCAGGCCAAGGCGCGCGAGGTTCAGGAGGCACGCAGGAGAGTTCTGCGCCGCCGCTGAACATTCGCGAGGCCGTGCGCGCAGAGGCACGCGAGCTTTCCTTCGCTGCCCACAAACCAGTCGATGAGGTGGCATCTGTCGCGCCCGCTACTTATGACGAGTATCGGCGGCTGCGTTTTCAGCCAAAGCGCGCTCTTTGGCATCGCCGACCTCCGGGTTTGGAGCTTCACGGGCTTCCACTTGGCTGGCTCTTCAAGCGTCCCGTAGAGATCCTTGCGATCGAGGATGGCAGGGCGCAGGCCGTGAAGTTTACGGGAGCCGACTTTCTCGACGAGCGAGAAGGCGTTTCAGATGAGCGACTCAAGGCAGCGGAGATGCCGCTCTCCGGTTTCCGTGTGAGCGGTCCCTTGAATGGTGCGGACAAGGCGGACGAGATCATTGTCTTCCAGGGCGCGAGCTACTTCCGCGCTCTCGGCCGGGGCCATACGTATGGACTTTCGGCAAGAGGACTCGCCATTGGTACTGCGAGCACCAAGGGGGAGGAATTCCCATCTTTCCGGAAGTTCTGGGTGGAGAAGCCTTCCGACCAGGCGAATGTCATCACCATTCATGCGCTGCTCGACAGCCCTTCGGCGAGCGGTGCGTACACCTTTATCGTGTATCCCGGATCGGAGACGATCATCGATGTGAGCGCAACGCTTTACCCGCGACAGGCACTTCCCGAGATTGGCATTGCACCACTGACGAGTATGTTCCTGGTCGGGCCGGTCAATCCGGTACGCGTGCGGGATTTTCGCCCACGCGTCCACGATTCCGATGGGCTTGCGATCTTGAACGGCAGCGGCGAGCGCATATGGCGGCCGCTCTCCAATCCTCGCAAGCTGCAGGTGAGTGCCTTCGTCGACGACAATCCGCGCGGCTTCGGCCTGATCCAGCGTCGTCGCCAGTTCAACGACTACCAGGATTTGGAAGCGCGCTATGAGCGCCGTCCTAGCGCGTGGATTGAGTTCATAGGCGGTGTCGGTCGAGGCAGCGTCTTCTTGGTCGAGCTTCCGACCGAAGAAGAGATCCACGATAATATCGTAGCCTTCTGGCGCCCTGCACAACCTCTGGAGCAGGGGCGCGAGCATCAGCTCAACTACCGTCTACGCTGGCGCGATGAAGATCCAGCCCGCTTTGTCGGGCCATGGATTTCCGACACGCGTGTCGGCCGCGCGTATCATGACGAGGCAGGGAGTGTTCATGTCGTCATTGACTATCTCGATCGGGAGCGCTTTTCGGAAAGCGAGTTGCCCGAAGCCAAGGCATCAACATCGGCCGGCGAGATACGCAACGTTGTCGTACAGCCGAATCCCGAGACCGGTGGGCTACGCATCAGTCTCATTTTCGATCCGAAGGGGAAGGAGCTCGCAGAGTTGCGAGTAAACTTGAGCGACTGGAATGGCCGTGTGCCCGAGACCTGGCTCTACCGATGGACGGGTAGCCAATGACGGACAACTCGCGAGCCAAAGATCGATGGCTGGCTCGACCGCCGCTCAAGGCACAGCCTGCCGAGATGAACGAACAGGAACTCTGGCAGGATAGCCAGGAGCGTATGCTGGGCGTTCGAGATTCGCTGGCATCACGGATCGTTGGTGTCGCGTTGCTGCTCACGACTGCTGTCGCTACTTCCATGTTTGCAGCGGCCCTCTACTCCGCGCTCGCCCTGCACAATGGCAGTACGCCGCTGCACTACCTCTTTCTCGGCCTATCGACGATCACGTTTTCTTGGGTAGCCTTCGGAGCAGCCAATGCCTTGGTCGGTATATGTGCTCTGGCGGCTGGTACCGAGGGCAATTCCATGTCGCCCGAACCTGTGGAAATACCGTATGGTTCACGCACGGCTCTCCTCTTCCCCGTCTATCACGAAGACGCGCGTGAAATAGCCGGTGTCATTCGTAGCCTCGTCGAGGACCTTGATAACAGAGGCGCACTCGACGCCTTCGCTGTCTTCGTCGTCAGCGACAGCCAATCTCAGGAAGACAGGGCCGCCGAGCGCGATATTTTCAGGCTGCTGTCACGCGAGATCGGTGGGCGGGTTACCTTTGCTTACCGCAATCGTGCCCGCAACGTCGGAAAAAAGGCGGGAAACATTGCAGATTGGGTGCGCTCGCACGGCGGCGGATACGACTATTTCGTCGTGTTCGACGCTGACAGCGTCATGTCTGCCGAAACACTCATGCAGCTGGTTTGCACTATGCAAGCCCATCCCGACACCGCCCTTATTCAAACGGTGCCGCGCCTCTCGCTTGGCCAGACCGTATTCTCCCGGCTGCAGGCCTTCGCAAATAATGCATTCGGCCCGCTCAGTGCCGCGGGACTGGCGGCCTGGCAAGGTGCGTCGGGTAATTACTGGGGTCATAACGCGATCATTCGAACACGGGCGTTTGCCGAGAGCGCTGGCCTGCCCGTCTTATCGGGAGATGTCCCTTGGGGCGGGCATATTCAGAGTCACGACTTCGTCGAAGCGGCGTTGTTGAGGCGGGCTGGTTGGCGTGTGGCGCTGCTGACGAGCCTTGATGGGACGCACGAGCAAAGCCCCCCGACATTCGTCGAAATGGCGGTGCGGGATCGGCGCTGGATGCAGGGAAATCTGCAACATGCTCGCATACTAGGTGCTAGAGGGCTTACTCCTGTGAGCCGTCTGCATTTGGGGATGGGCATTGCGAGCTATGTGTCATCCGCCGTTTGGCTCCTCGTGATTTTGCTCGGTCTCTGGCTGATCTGGATCGAGCAGCAGCGCGTCGTCAGCTACTTCGACAGCACCAAATCTCTTTTTCCGAACTGGCCGACGTACGATCCCGTGGCGGCCTTGCGTCTGCTGATTGCCACCATGGCGGTCGTGCTGCTTCCAAAATTGTTGGGGTTAGCCATGATGCTCGCGCGGCTGCATCGCGATCGCCAGCTGTTCGAGAAAGGTGGCAATCTGGCGAGCCTTTGGGTTATCGAGCTTGTTCACAGCGTGCTTGTTGCGCCGGTGACAATGCTGAACCACGTGAGAGCGCTTATACAGATCCTCTTGCGCCAGGACGCTGGCTGGAAGCCGCAGAGGCGTCAGGGTACGGTCGTTCCATTGGCCGACGCGCTGAGGTTTCATGCCGCTCATATTGGCATGGGGGTTCTCCTCGCGGCAGCTGCCGCGTCACTTTCGTGGTACGCCCTCGCTTGGCTCACTCCGGTCGTCATGGGCCTTATTCTGTCGCCTCTCGTAACTTGGATGACCTCTCATCCGCTTGACGGCACACCCTCTCAGTAGAAGCCGGTGCTATGCTTAGTCGCGCTCTATCCCCAGGGTAGGCGGAGAAGCATTCGGCCAACCTCGCGCGACGGCTGAGTACTCGGGGAGTCTCGCCGCGCGGGGGCGCGCCAGTGTGAGCTAGCAACACGCGGACGCGCATTTCAACTCGTGGAAATGAGAGGGCGGGCGGGCTAATGGCTGAATCGCCAGATACAGGAAGGGACCGGAACCTGCATTGCGCAGGCCCGTACACGCCGGACCGAGAGAAGCAACAATATCGCAGGCCGCGGAAGATCGAGCCCGATTTCTGTGAGGCGCAGCGCCAAAACCAGCGCCGCTAGTTCCGGGTAGAGGCGACACGTTACCGGCAAGGCGTCGGCGTCCGAAGCTGAAGAGTAGTGCTCCATCGGTCGTGCCCGACTTCCAAAACGGCTCCGTAAAAGTGGAACCAAATGCCCCCGCTATCGTTTAACCGCTTGGGTTGGTGTATCCAATGTGTCTGTACGGGAAAAACGACTGAAATGCAGGATATGGCAGGGCATCCGACCTTCCCCTCCAGGGGTGGGCAGATGGGCGCACTTATCCGCGCATTCGACTGGTCGCAAACCTCTCTAGGTCCCATCACAGCGTGGCCGCAGAGTCTGAAGACCGCGGTAGATATCGTTCTCTTGTCACCGGTGCCGCTCGTGATGCTTTGGGGGCGAGACGGCATCATGATCTATAACGACGCCTATTCGCAGTTTGCCGGTGGGCGACATCCCAACCTGTTGGGATCAAAGGTATTAGAGGGCCGGCCTGAGGTTGCGGATCTCAACGCGCGTGTGATGGAAACCGGACTGCGCGGGGAAACCCTGTCCTTCCGGAACGAGCATCTACTCCTCTATCGTCCTGGTCGCCCGGCCGAAGCATGGTTGGATCTCGACTATAGCCCCTTGCTGGACGACAACGGTCGACCGGCGGGCGTGCTCGCAATCGTCATTGAAACGACCGATCGCGTATTGGCGGAGCGCGAGCTTCAAAAGAGCAGGGCAGCACTTACGCGTGTACAGCAAATCGGAAAGGTGGGCGGCGTCGAGGTCGACCTGAGAGATGGCTTCCGCAATGAACGCTCCCCTGAATACCTAACAATCCATGGTCTGCCTCCGGAAGCCAAACACGAAACGCATGAAGCATGGGTGCAGCGCATACATCCGGAGGACCGCGAGAAGACCGAGCGCCAATTTCTGGATGCAGTGAAGGGAGATGTTCGCGACTACTACTCCGAATATCGGATCGTTCGCCCGAGCGATGGCCAGATGCGATGGATTGCCGTCAAAGCAGAGATCGAGCGAGATCTGCATGGACGAGCGGTGCGATTGTTCGGCGCACATATCGATATCACCGAAAGCAAGTTCGCTGCGCAGGCGCTTCGGGAGAGCGAAGGACGATTCCGCCTCATTGCAAATAGCGCGCCGGTACCCATGTGGGTCGGCCGTCTCGACGGAAAACGCGCATTCGTCAATCAGGCCTATATCGATTTTCTGGGTATTGGCCATGACGAGGCCCTCAGCTTTGATTGGCGCAACGCTCTTCATCCCGATGACGTACCGCGCATCCTGAGCGAACAGGCGACGGGGGAAAGCTCGAAGAAGCCGTTTGTGCTCGAAGCACGTTACCGACGCGCCGACGGCCAGTGGCGCTGGATGCGTTCAGAGTCACAGCCTCGCTGGGGTGCGGGTGGCGAGCACATCGGCTTCATCTGAGCTGCTGCCGGTTTCACGGACACCCAGATTAGGTGTCATGATGAAGCTGGAGGTGGCTTATGGGACGACGACAGTTCACACGGGAGTTCAAGGTCGAGGCG